>Ga0315912_10002497_pt1 | contig 19449 bp, 15 predicted proteins | sample VfabasoilMG_FD_204469 | JGI IMG/M metagenome (GOLD analysis project Ga0315912, IMG submission 204469) | Garden soil microbial communities collected in Santa Monica, California, United States - V. faba soil | ecosystem: Environmental > Terrestrial > Soil > Garden | place: USA: California...
TGCGCCGGCTGTAACGGGCGACGACTAAGCCAATTTATTAGGCGGATCAGTGTCTTGTTTGACTGAACTTACGCAGGACTTCGGAAGTGGGCGCAAAACTCGCCGAAGTATCTGGGCTGTTTGCGCCCACTTCCGAAGTCTCAAGCAGGGTAGGCGCAAGTTCAGTTTTAAACACCTTCCAGTTAGTTATTTTGGATCGGGCGCAGGCTATTCATCTCTTGTAACGACAACACGCGGTTGAGGTCGAGCAAAATGACCAAGCGTTCACCGGCTTTGGCGATGCCGCGAATGAAGGCCGAGTCAACGGTGGTGACGATAGGCGAGGGCGGCTCCACCGCCTCCGGGCTGATGCGTAGCACTTCGCTCACGCCATCCACAATAAACCCTACCGTGAGGCCATTCATCTCCACCACCACGATACGGGTGGCTTTGGAGTTTTCGGCACAGGGCAGGCCAAATCGCTTGCGCAGATCAATCACCGGCAAAATTTTGCCACGCAAATTGGTGACACCCTCCACGAATTGCGGCGCGCGCGGCACGATGGTGATCGGTTGCAATTTAATGATGCCTTCAACGGCAGCGATGTCCACGCCGTAATGTTCATTCGCGAGATCAAAAACGACGAGTTGGTTTTCCATAAGTTCCTCACATTAGAGACGCACGGCCTGAGCTGACCCGTTGGTAGGCTGGCGCGCAGGCCTAACCAGAGGGGGTTTGAGTTTCGGGTGGGCGGGGAGGGCACTGGGGGCTTCGGCCTCCAGCGTAAACTGACTCATTAACGCCTGCAATACGCGCGCCATCTCAGCGAGGGATTCCACCGAAGCGGTCACTTCTTCCACTTGCGCGCTCATCTCTTCGGCTGAGGCACTCACTTCTTCAACCGAGGCGGCGTTCTCCTCACTCACACTAGCGATGTTTTCAATAGCCTGCGCGACCTCGGCGGATTCGCTCGCCATTTCGGCTGTGGAAGAGGTGTTTTCTTTCACGACGGCCGCCACGGCCTCCATCGCCGTCACTAATTCTGTGGCCGCTTGCGACATTTGATTGCTGGCCGCGAGCGTGGTGTCGGCTTGGTGCCTAACACTTTCGGCGGCGGTGAGGATATTGGCTAAAGTCGCCCCCGAGTCATGCGCTTGATGGACCCCCACTTCGACTTCTTGGGTGCTATCGGCCATTGTGTCCATGGCCTCGGTCATCGTCTGTTGAATGTTCTTGATTAACCCGGCGATCTCTTTCGTAGCCCCGGTTGCTTTTTCAGCCAACTTCCGCACCTCGTCGGCCACTACAGCAAACCCCTTCCCATGTTCGCCCGCGCGCGCGGCTTCAATGGCGGCGTTGAGCGCCAACAAATTGGTCTGGGAGGCAATGTCGTCAATCGTCTCCACAATCGAGCCAATCTGGTTGGAACGTGCCCCCATTTCTTTGATTTTGTGTGCCAGCAAATCCGCTTTCGTTTTAATCGCTTCCATCCCGCGAATGCTGGCTTCCACCGTTTGCCGCCCGGTGCGCGCGGTTTCAGCGGCGGTGGTCGCAATGGTCGTCACCGCTTGCGCGCTGGTCGAGACTTGTTGCATGGCGCGCGTAATCTCGGTCGTCAGTTGAGCGGCTCTGCCCACCGCTTGATCTTGCGCTTGTGAGCCGCGGGCCACACCGGTGATCCCTTGCCGCATGTGTTCGACGGCCCCAACCATGCGGGTGACGACGTTGGTTTGTTGTTGCGAACCGTGGGCGACTTGCTGAATGGTAGTTGCAATTTGCGTGGTGGCTTGTCCGGATTGGGTGGCGGCTTGCGCGAGTTGTTCCGCGGCGTAACTAAGATGATGCGCATTATCTACGGTTTGCCGCACCATATCACGCAGGTTTTCGGCCATGCGTTTAAAAGCGTGACCGAAAACATCTTGCGCCGAGCGCGGCGTGGGCCTCACCGTTAAATCGCCGCTGGCCAAGCTTTCAGCCATCGCCGCCATGTTTTGAAAATACACCACCATTTCGGCAAACGAGTGCGCCATTTGCCCCACTTCATCACGCGTGGTCGGCGGAAGACGCACCCTGAGATCACCCTGGGCCAATTGTTGCGCGGCGGCGGTGAGTTGTTCGACGGGCCTGACGACAAAGCGCGCCAATATGCTTGCTAACGTCAGGCTCACCAAGCTGAGACCCAGGCCAAACACCCACAATCCAGTTTGCATTTGCTCTAACGTAGCTTGGGCGCTAGCGTTGGAGAGGTCAGCGAACTCACGATTAATCGTCACGAGCTTTTGAAAGGAGGTTTGCATCGCGGTCAAATCGGATTCTAATTCCGTTACAACAGCGTTTTCCCCCTCGAACAGGCGGCCGCGTTTGGCTAGGTAAGTGGTTTGGGCATTGCGAAATGCCGCTAAGGTCGAGGCCTCATCGGTTTGTAATTGGGTCTTGCCCGACACCCGAAGTTGGGCCGTAAATTCGGGACTCAAGGTGGTCAACCATTCGGCTTCATACCGCTCAACGATCTGGTTAATCGTCGTTTCATTTGTGCGGATCGCTTGAATAAGCGCGGCGCGTTGGGAGGCCGTCAAATCAGGGCGAGTAAGGGCGCGCACATCGTTCACGACTTGTTGCACCATTTGCGTGCCCTGATCAAGGTTGATGATCGGGATGAGCATGAAACCATAGAGATTGTCATACTCATACTTGAGGCGCCCGGTGCCATAGAGTGCAACGCTTGCGACGATTAAAGTCGCGAGCGGAGTCATGAGCGCGATGAGAGCAAATTTCCAAGCCAACTTTAAATGACCTAACATCTTATGACCCTCTAGGCGTGAACGGTTGAGGCAGGCCGCTGTTTGAGCCGACGCACGGAGGCAGGTGGAGATGGTGCAACTCGTGGTTTAACATGGCTGGAAGCCTCCACGTCAAGCGTGAATTGGCTCATCAGGTCTTGCAACACCCGCGCCATATCGGCCAGCGTGTCGGCGGAGGCGCTCACTTCCTGCACTTGGGCGCTCATTTCTTCGGTGGAGGCACTCACTTCTTCCACTGCGGCCGTATTTTCTTCGCTCACACTGGCGATGACTTCAATGGCTTGCGCTACCTCGCTAGAGTTCATGGTCATGGTCTGCGTCGCGGCCAAATTGTCATCTATGACCGCGTTCACTTGTTCCATGGCGTTCCCTAAATCACTCGACGCTAAATCCATCTTTTGCGCGGCGGTGGCGATCACTGCGACTTGCCCCCGCGCATCTTCGACGCTTTGCAGAATCCGCTCCAAAGCCAAACCGGCCTCATTGGCTAAAGTCGAGCCGTTCATCACTTCGGCGGCGCTTTCGTTCATCGCGCGCATCGCCTCTTCCATCGTCTGCTGAATAGTCCTGACCAGCGCCGCGATCTCTTTGGTGGCCGTCGCGGATTTCTCGGCTAATTTACGGACTTCATCGGCGACCACTGCAAACCCTTTGCCGTGTTCGCCCGCGCGCGCGGCTTCGATGGCGGCGTTAAGCGCCAGCAAGTTCGTCTGCGAGGCGATGTCGTCAATCGTCTCCACAATCGCGCCGATCTCGCCCGAACGTTGCCCCATCTCCCTGACCCGTTGCGATGAGTGATCAACTTTAGCGCGGATGGTGTCCATGCCCACAATGGCGTTTTCCACCGTCTTCGCGCCCGAGCGCGCGATCTGAGCCGCCTCAGCCGAAGCCTGCGTGCCGACTTGGGCATTCGTCATCACCTCGCGGATCTTGGCGCTGATTTGCTCAGTTAAGGTGGACACGCGACTAATGGCTTGCGCTTGTTCGCGCGCGCCGCGTGCCACGCTCTCTATCGTCCGTGACACTTGTTCCACCGAGGCGGCCGTTTTGCTGACCGAAACCGATTCTTGCTGGCTCCCCTGCGCCACTTGTTGCATGGAAGCCGCGATTTGTGTCGTCGCCTGCCCGACCTGATTGGCCGCCGCCGCGACTTGCTCCGCCGAGGCTTTGACCCCGTCCGCGTTTTCGCGCACTTGCCGCACGAGGTGTTGCAGATTGCCCGTCATCTCCCCAAACGCCACGCCGGTCTCTTGCAACCGCGCGATCATCAAATTAAACGCTCGTGCTAAGTCGCCGAGTTCGTCGCCGGAGGCGGAGGGGAGAGTCGGTGTTTGAATCGTGAAGCTCGTCGTCAGATTGCCTTCGGCCAACTTGGTCGTGGCGGCGACGAGATTCAGGAGGTCAACTTGTGCGATATGCTCGGCGGCGAAGGCCATTTGTCGCGCAGCTTGCCCGATTGAGCGCGCCAACAACAAGCCCCAACTCACGGCCAACAGCGAGCCGATCACGGTCACGCCGATCATGCTGATAACCGCGCTGTTAAAGGTTTGTCCACTTTGTTGTTGAACTTGTTGCCCCACTTGTTCCTGGATCGCGATCAACCGATTGAGCGAGGCTACTAACGTTAGTTGCGTCGCATGAGCTTCGCCCGCGTACAAAGAATTTTGGGCCTCAGTCAGCGTTTCAGTTTGTGTCTGTTGGCGAATGGCCTGCAATGCCGTCTGATAGTCGTCCCAAGCACGATCTAATATCTGTAATTCCAGCTGTTCGGATTGAACGAGGTAGGTTGCTTTATAGGCCGTGAGTTGCTGGTCCGCTTCGGCAATTTCCGCTGTCATCGTCTGGATCAAGTCGTTACGTTTATCGGGAAACAGTGTCAGCTCATAGGCCGTGATTGTGAGGCGATAAACCGCGCCGCGAATCGTGGTGAGTTGGCGCACCGGCACTAACCGGTCGGCAAACAGAGTGGCACTTCCTTCGTAAATAGAACGCATCCCCAAATAGCCCGCCCCGGCCACGATCACAATCACTAGGGCGACTGAGACAAAACTGATCGTCAATTTGCTCCGCAACCGAAGATTGGCCCAAAAGTTCATACAGTCTCCGTTTGTTGGCCTGGTTAGCGTGGCCTAACCCCGACGACATGCCGCCCGTTGCCCAAGGCGCTACCCGTTGGCTTGGCGGTGGGTTTATTTAACGACGAGGCGAATTTGATAGAGCGCTCCTGACGAGGGGTGGTGTCGGTGCTCCACTGAAATTGTGAAACTAATGTTTGCAAGCCATCCGCCATCTCGGCCAAAGACTGAGCCGAAGCGACCGTCTCTTCAATTTGGGCGGAGACTTCTTCGGTCGAGGCGCTGACCTCTTCGACGGCGGCGCTGTTCTCTTCGCTGATACTGGCGATGCTCTCAATGGCTTCCAAGATGCGCCCCGATTCTCCCTTCATTTCTTCCGTCGCCGCAGTGTTTTCTTCAACCACCGCGCTCACACTATCCATCGCCGTCACCAATTCGCCGGAGGAGGCGCTGGTTTGTTGAATGGCACCAGCGATCTCCGCCACCTGTCGGTCTACCTCGTCGGCGGCGCGCAAAATATCGCGGAGTGCCTGTCCGGATTCGGTCGCGCGGTTTGCGCCGATCTCAACTTCGTGAGCGCCGGCTTCCATCGCCGTGACGGCCTCGGCCACTGTGTGTTGGATGTTTTTGATCAACCCGGCGATCTCTTTCGTAGCGGTCGCCGATTTTTCGGCCAACTTCCGTACTTCATCCGCGACCACAGCGAACCCTTTGCCATGCTCGCCAGCGCGCGCGGCTTCAATGGCGGCGTTGAGCGCGAGCAAGTTGGTTTGTGACGCGATGTCGTCAATGGTCTCGACAATCGCGCCAATTTGGTTGGAGCGTTGCCCCATTTCTTGGACTTTTTGAGCCGAAGCTCCCACCCGCGCCTTAATCGCCGCCATCCCGTGAATAGTGTCTTCGACCGTCTTCACGCCCGTGCGCGCAGTTTGGGCCGCCGCCGCCGCTCCCTTGGCCCCACCCTGCGCGTTGGCGGCAACCCGCTCGGTGGTGGTGGTGATCTGCCCGGTCAAAGTCGCCGAACGCGCGATCGCCGTGGCTTGCTCTTGTGATCCTTTGGCGACCCCTTGAATGGTGCGCGACATTTGTTCGACGGCGGTGGCGATCTTGGCAATGCTGGTAGATTGTTGCGACGTGCCTTGCGCCACCTGCTGAACGGTGGAAGCAATTTGATTAACGGCTAGTGAGGATTGAGTGGTCGAACTGGCGAGTTGAGCGGAGGCCTCTTGCACGGCATTGGCGTTCTCGGCCACTTGGCCCACTAAGTGCCGCATGTTCAGCAACATCTCGCTAAAGGCATTGCCGGCCGCTTGCAGTTGAGCGATCATCTGGTTAAACGCTCGCGCCAAGTCGCCCATTTCATCGCTCCCAGCGTCATTCACCGGTTGCGCTTGCACCGCAAATTGGGTCAGCAAATCGCCATTGGCTAACGCCATGGCCGAAGTTGTAAGGCTGACCAAATCTACCTGAGCGATCTGCTCGGCGGCCCGCACCATTTGCCGCGCCGAATTGGAAATGGCGCGGGAGATGATGAAGGCCAAGAACAACCCCAACGCCGTCGCCGCGAGAGTCACACCCACCGTGAGCGAGTTGGCGACTTGCCCCGTGCGGATCAGGTCGTCGCGCGCAGTGGTTTCATCGGCGTTGGAAATCGTTAGGATTTGATCCAGCACCGGCTCAAGTTCATGCGCGGCATCGCGGTAGGTTTGCGTGTTGGCGGCGATCTGCTGATCAATTTGCACCAACTGGTCAAAGGCCGCCTGATATTCGTCTACCCCAGCGCTCAATGACTGAGCTTCACTCGATGTGACCTCTGCGGCGCTGACATCGGCTTTGAATTGAGTTACGGTGTCGTGGAGCCTGGTGACGTAGGCAGGATCGCCGCGCAACAAATAATCTTTTTCGTGACGGCGCAAGGTCAGAATATCAATGGTTAACCGATCCAGCCCTTTTTGCGTCACGAGGTCTTCTAAGGTGTGTACCTTCGCGCGAAAAGCGCCTTCCAACCCCGCATCTAAATACCCCCGTTGTTCAATTAATGAGACGACTCTCAAGAAAGTCGTCTCATACATCGTGATCTCTTGCTCAATTTTCCCGGCGGCGGCTAACAGGTCAGCATTGCGGGTGAGCCCACGCAGGTCACGCATATTTTGACGCAAGTCGGCCACGGAGGTCTGGACATCAGTGACATACGTCGCATGGGCCTCTTCAAACCCCAGTTCTTTATAACGGAGTAGGTAATCCTTTTCACTCCGCCGGGCTTGAAGCATGTCACTGCGACTGCTTTCACTAAATTCCCCGATGCGCAGGGTGACATCGCGGAGGGCGATAAATTTGTTTTGCAAGGAGGAGATGCTCAAGATGGTGATCGTGCTGACGATCAACAACAAGACGATCAGGCTCGCAAAAGCCCCCAATAGTTTAGCGCGGATGGTGAGTTTCATATTCATGAGTGGTCACTCCTAAAACGCTCTAGGGTCAGGCGTTCACTTGCTCACAGCCTACTCTAACCTCTTCTATTGTAGTCAGGGTGCATCCTAACCACATCTCAAAAAGGTTATGACACCTCTCAAAAACTTCTCAATTATGGGCTCGGGCGCGACAGTGACCCAGTGCCCGGCACCCAACCATCCGCCGAGCGCACCGCCAAGTGCAAGAGCAGAGGGCCAATTTCGGTGGCGAGGGGGATGGCGATTTGGGGCAAATCTAACGTGGATAACGTGACGTTATGCCCCAGGATGAGCGAGGGGGGCGAAATGGAGAAATGGTAGCCCTGGCCCGCCAAACGGCTGGCGGCTTGCCCGGTGATGACGTTGCCGAGTTCAGCGATCCCGCTTTGGGCCAAACCATCAAAGTGTTCCAAAGGCTCGCCAAGCATCTGGGCGGCCAGCGCCAACGCGGCCGCCTGTGACAGGCTGTAGACCACTGTCCCCCGCAAATCGCCCACGAGGCTGATGAGGACGGTTACTTCTTGCGTGATGTAGGGTTGTTGCACCAGCGCGACTTCACCCCGGTGCGCAGTTAGGGCGGCTTCCGCCAGCAAGACTTCTTGGGCGGCTTCGGCAAACGCATTCACAATTTTGAGTAACATGAGGCCTCGCGTTGAATCAAGCCGAGATTTTTTGATAAAAAGACACCCCAATACTTTTCAGCCCCAAATCGTGCGCGCTGGGGATGATCTCCGTGCCGCCGACAAACAACAGCCCTCCGACCCGCAAAGCCCCGGCCATTTTGCGATAGAGCGTGTCTTTGGCCGGGCCGGTGAAATAAATCACCACATTACGACAAACGATCAGGTCAAAGTCGCCTTCGTAGGGATCGGTGAGCAGGTTTTGCTCGCGGAATTGCACCCGCTGGGCAAAGCGCGGAACGATAAAATAGGGTGGGCCGCCGGTTTCAAAATAACGCGCCAAGCGCGTGGGGGAGACATTCTGGATATCGTTTGCCGAGAAGGGGCCACGTGCACGCGCTTTGTCGAGGGCCCCTCGGTCGAGGTCGGTGGCGACCAAATAATTCAAGCGGCCGGCGCGCACTTCATCCAGCGCCATCACTAGGCTATAGGGTTCTAAGCCAATCGAACAACCCGCGCTCCACACCCGCAAGGGCGACCGCGCCTTGAACAAGGCCGGCAAATAGATTTGGTTTAACTCTTCCCACCGTTCCGGGTCACGGAAAAAGGAAGAAACGTTGATCGTCAGATAGTTTCTAAATCGTGCCAGTTCTTGGGGGTCAGCCCGTACACGCCGAAAATACGCCGGCCATGAGGCATCGCCCGCGCGCGTTAACCACGTATCGAGGCGGCGTCGCATCTGCTCATCTTTGTAGCCGTCGAGACTGAGATCGAGCAGAGTCTTGATGGAGCGTTTGACTTGAGCGTAGACTTCTAAATCCACAGCGTTATACAGAAGGTGATTAAAGTTGATGGGTCACGGCGCGCGTAATGGCGCGCGCGACTTCGGGCAAGGGGGCGACGACATGGGCCACGCCCGCCTCCGCCACCCGCCGCGGCATACTCCAGATGACGCTGGTGCTTTCGGCTTCGGCGATGACGCGCCCCCCCGCCCCGTTAATCAGCGTCGCGCCGTGCAAACCGTCCGAGCCCATCCCGGTTAGGACAACCCCCACCACGCGCATCGGGTAATGTTGCGCGACAGAGGCCATTGTCACATCTATGGCGGGGCGGACGCCATGCACCAGCGGGCTGTGCGACAAGGTGAGGTGGTGTTGTTTGGTGATCAGCAAATGCGAGCCACCGGGGGCCATAAAACCTTGCCCCACTTGAAGCACATCGCCTTCTTCGGCCTCTTTGATCGCGAAGGCCCCAACGGCATCCAACCGTTCCGCCAGCGACCGGGTAAAGCCTTTGGGCATGTGTTGGATCAGCAACAAAGTAGCGGGCAAATCGGCGGGCAAACCGGACAAGACCACACTCAACGCGCGCGGCCCACCCGTCGAAGCGCCGATCACCACGATTTTGTCCGATGATTTAAAGGCGCGCGCGTCACCACTCGGGGGTTTGGGTTTGGCCTCCGGCTCCGCCGGCACTTCGCCTAACCGAGCCTGAGCCGCCGCTCGAATCTTCAGGGTTAATTCGTCTACGACTTTGGGGAGTTGACTCTGAATGGTGGGTTTGGTGACAAAATCCACCGCCCCCCACATCAGCGCACGGATCGTCTCGCGCGCGTTGGCGGTCGTGAGCGTGCTAAACATAATGACCGGCAACGGGTGGCGGTGCATGATCTCACGCAGGGTGTGAATGCCATCCAATTGGGGCATCGCCACATCAAGCGTGACGACATCGGGGCGGAGGTGGGGGATTTTGGCGAGCGCTTCGCGTCCATCCTGAGCCGTGCCAATGACTTCGAGGCCGGGTTGTTCGTTCAGCCGCCGACTCAACGTGAGCCGCACATACGCCGAGTCGTCCACGATCAACACGCGCACGGGCGTTGTTTCATGGCCCACCGCGCTGGAGGATGAAGCGACAGCCATGGAACGGGGGTTAAGCGAGGACTTTTTGCAGGGTGGTTAAAACGCGGGTGGCGTCAAACGGCTTCACGACAAAATCTTTGGCACCGAGCTTAAGCGCTTCCAGCACAATCGTCTCTTGCCCTAAGGCCGTCAACATGATCACGCGCGCCTGCGGGTCGAGTTCCCGGATCTCTTTCAACGCGGTGAGGCCGTCCATTTCGGGCATGGTGATGTCCATGAGCACCGCATCCGGTTTTTCGGACTTGTACACATAGATCGCGTTGAGACCATTGTCAGCCTGCACGACGGCATGCCCATTGGTGGTCAACATCTTTGACATCCGCATCCGTAGAAATTCTGCGTCATCTACAATTAGGATAGTGGCCATAAGCTCTCCATCAACTTCAAAATTCACGCTCCGGACGCCCCATCATGCGAAGCGTCGCCTTACCCGTGCCAATGTATAAGCGCACCGTGCGCCCGGTGGTGCCGCCGATCTCTTGGATGGGCGCTGGCAAACGTAACCCGGCGAGGCTGGTGAGCGCCATCGCCGCATTGCGTTCGCCGATGTTTAGCACCCGCGCCAACCCCGGCGAATTGCCCAACATGTTGGCGCCGCCAGTCAACCACACTTTGAGCCGGTAGCGGTTCGCTCCGGCTTGAATTAACTCGTTCAACAACAGTGGGACGCCGCTCTCCACATAATGCGCCGGGTTTTTTTGATCGCTCCCCGTGTTTTGGGGGAGCACGGCGTGGAGCAGGCCGCCGACGAGGGTTTGTGGGTCATACATAATCACACCCACACAAGAGCCCAGACCATACGCCACCAATACATCTTGCGGTTGAGCGCTGATCTTGTACTCGCCTAACCCTACCGCCAGCGCGTTCCAATCGGCGGTGGTAGGGGGGTTAGTGACCATCGTTCAACGCCCCCTTACGCGCAAAGGCCTCGAGCGCCGCTGGGTCGGGGATCACCCAAAAATCGGCCTGCACTTCCCGGTTTTCGCTGACGAAGGCGACTTGCACCATCAGGACATGCCGCCCAATTTGCCCCCCATACGTCGCTACTACGACATCCAAAATCGCACCCACCATATCCACCATCACCGCCGGTGGAGAGGGCCGCGCTTCTAAACCACTCAATGCGGCCATCGCGTTCAGAAAAAACGAGCCGGTTAAGTTGCCCAGTTCGCCGAGGGCCGAGCGTTCCAACTGGCCTAACCCGTCGGCGGGATGCCGCGGCTCGCCGATGATCAGTTCTACCAGTTCAAAGGCTTTGGCGTAATCTAAGATCAGCATCATTTGCCAATCAATACCGCCCTGCGCGCGCAGATAAATGCCCACCGCTTCGGTTTCGGGGCCGCCCAACAAATGCGGCACATCCGAGAGTGGTACGAGGCGCATTTGCGGCTCCGAGACGCGGAGGGGAATGCCGATCATGCCTTCAAAGCCGCGCGCCGCATGAGTGATCCCCTCGCTAGCCATAATTTTCAACAAACCACGCAATTCTTCATTAAACATCACGGGGATATCAACTGGCATCTGTCACCTCCTAGTTTTGGACTGAAGTCATTTTAAATAAACTGAGCACATCAATGATCAAAGCGATCCGCCCATCGCCTAAAATAGCCGCCCCAAAAATACCCGGCGTGTCACCGACCAACGCCCCCAACGATTTGACGACGAGCTCTTGCTCACCCACCAGCCGGTTCACTAGCAAGCCCGCCTCCAACTTACCCCATCGCACCGCTACCACATATTCATAGGGCGGCGGCGGGGGCGCCATCTCCGGCACCTGGGCCGCATCCAACACCTCGTTTAACCGCACCAAGGGCAAAATGTGTTCGCGCAGTTGGGTGACGGGTTTGCCCCGCACCGTGTAAATGCTGGAGGCTGGTAAGCGGAGCGTCTCCATCACGGCCGACAATGGGATGGCGAAAATCGCGGGCGGCTCATTGGGGCGTGGGTCGGTGAGTTCCACCAATAAAGTGGGCACGATGACCAAGGTGAGGGGCAAGACAATTTGAAAGCGCGTGCCACGCCCAGGCCAAGTTTCCACACTCAAACTGCCGTTCAGCCGTTCGATGTTGGTGCGGACGATGTCCATACCTACCCCGCGCCCGGAGACATCGGTGATCATGCGCGAGGTGGATAGGCCGGGCAAGAAGATGAGGTCGAGCGCCTCATCGGGGGTCAGCGCCTCTGCCTCCGCCGCCGCGAGTAGCCCCTTGGTGACCGCCGCCGCCTTCACCCGCGCAAGGTCAATGCCGCGGCCATCGTCCTCAATCGTCAAGATGATCCGGTTTTCTTCGTGGCGGGCGGTTAAGGTGATCACCCCGCGTTCGGGCTTGCCCGCCGCGCGCCGATCAGCGGGTAGTTCAAGACCATGGTCCACCGCGTTACGCACCAAATGGATCAAAGGGTCGCCAATCTCTTCAATCACCGAACGATCCAATTCGGTGTCTTCGCCATGAATCACAACTTCGATTTGCTTATCGGTTTTGCGCGCGAGATCGCGCACTAAGCGCGGGAATTTGCCAAACACATTCCCGACCGGCAATAAGCGGATGTGCATCACTTCTTCTTGCAATTGATCGGTGATGCGCCCCAAATGCTGGATGGTTTGGGCGAGGCTGTCCGCCAGCGCCTGTTGCCCATTATGGGCCTGCCGCTCAAAATCGCCTCGAATTTGGCCGAGCCGATTGCGGTCGGTAATGAGTTCACCCACCAGATTCATCAGCGTATCGAGGCGTTCGACGCTGGTACGGACGGTTTTTTCGGCAAAGCGCAGGCGAGGCATTGTAAGGCCGGACGCTTCGGCTTCGGCGGGCTCCAGCGTTTCACTGGAGGCGGTGACCTGAACGTCCTGTTTGCGGTCGTGAAGTGTCACCTGCGCGACTTCGGAAATCGCCTCCAATGCCGCTTGGATCGCTTCGGGGGCGCGGTCGGTGAGCAGATAGGCCGACACGCGCCGCACCGGCGCGGCGGATTCGATGACCGCTTGCGTGGGTTGCAAGTCGCGCACCTCGCCCAACGTTTGCAAGGCGAGCATGACCTGAAAGGCACGGGCCGCCGGGGTGAGGCTTTCGGGCAGGATGTCCGTGACGACGAACCATTCGGTGCGCCCCTCACTCGCCGGTTGCGGTTCCATCTCCCGTGGGCTCGGCGGTAGCTGGCTCAACGTCTGCAAACGTTCCACCAAAGGGGCGATCTCGACCGGGTTTTCTTCAAGCGACACAATTTCGCCATGCAATAACTTTAGGACATCCAGCGTCTCTAAACAGGTATCCACCAATTCAGTGGTGAGCGGTGTCGCCCCTTTAAGCAAGCCATCCAGCACGGTTTCGAGGGCATGCGTTAGGTCGGCCAAGCGCCAATGATTGATCATGCCCGCTTCGCCCTTCAATGTATGCGCGGCGCGAAACAACGCTTGCAGGAGGCGCGGGTCATGACCGGCGCGCTCCAATTGCACGACGCCTTCATTAAGAATCTGAATTTGTTCATCTGTCTCGGCCAACAGAATGTCTAATTCATCTTCGGCGATGTCAAAGGCGAGCGGCATAAGGGTTATTGGACTGGCAAAAACTGGCGCACTGAATGCGTTAACTGATCGGCCGTAAACGGGAAATTGAGATGATAAATTTTTTGATCGGGATCAGGTCGAAAGGGGCGATCTGAAATGATCAGCAAGGGCACCACCCCTAAATGCCGGGTCAACTGCGCGCGGCTCAAAGCGACGACCGCATCGTTCACCGAAGAGCTGAGCGCGACGACGATGAGTTTGAGGGGAGTAGGTTCAGGAGAAAAGTAGGCTGGCGTCCGCAAGTCGTCTGACCAAATGGTGGCCTTGAAATGGGGGCGTAAATACACCTCGAGGACGATACCCAATTTGAGGTTGTCGCATAAGATCAGGGCTTTTCCTTCAACATCGGCAGTCATAAAAGATGGTCATAACGCTAGAAATTAACCTCCTTCTATTATGCAAGATCGGCTTCTTATTTCCTTCTCAAAATAGGCGGAGCGCCTCTCAAAAACTTCTCAAACTGATCAAATCGTCTCAAACAGTTCTGGTTCAGCGGTGGGCGGTGTGAGCGGCAGGGCGAAGAAAAACGTGCTCCCAGTGCCCAACACACTCTCGACCCATAACCGCCCCCCATGCGCCTCGATGATCCCGCGACAGACGGCCAACCCCAACCCCGCCCCCGCCACGCCATGCGTGGCCTCGCTCTCCACGCGATAAAACCGGTCAAACACCCGCTCAAGGTCTTCGGGGGCGAGCCCAATTCCCTGATCACTCACACTGAGGACAGCTTCGTCGTTCAGCATCTGCCCGCGCACAGTGATGGTGGTGCCGGGTGGGGAATACTTGACGGCATTGCTGATCAAGTTCCGCAAGACTTGTTCAACCCGTTTGCCATCGGCTACGACGGTTAAGGGTGGGACGGGCAGTTCGCAATTCACCTGATGCAGTTCCGTTTGGGGTTGCAACGCGGCTAGGGCCTCGCGGATAAAGCCTTTGAGTTCCATCGCCTGGCGCTCTAAGCGCATCGTCCGCCCTTGCATCCGCGAGAGATCGAGCAAATTGCTCACAATCGTTTCCAGCTTTTCGGCTTCTCCGGCGATGAGGCGTAAAAATTGCTTTTGTTTGTCAGCGGCGAGCGCCATATCCTCGCGCAACAAGGTGGTGCTAAACACCATGATCAGGCCCAGCGGCGTGCGGAGTTCGTGCGAGACGTTGGCGATCAGTTCATCGCGCAAGCGATCCACTTCGCGCAACACTTCTACTTCGGTGACTTGTTCGGTTAGGCGCAAATTTTCCAGCGCGGTGCCCACTTGGCGGGCAATAGTCTTGAGCAGTTCTTGTTCTTGAAAGGAGGGCGGGCTGGGCAAATAGTTGTGGAACCCTAACACCCCTTCTACCACGTCTTTGATCACGAGCGGGGTGACGGAGACAAAGGGCAGGTTGGCCTCCTGTTTCAGGCGCGTCGCCAAGTCTTGGGCGATGGTCGTCAGGAGGCGCGGGTTAGCCGCCTCGGTGGGCCACGGGGTGTTCTGGATGACACGGATCATCGCGGGCGACAAATTGCGTTCGGCGACCAATTCGAGCGGGCCGGACACGCCTAGCAAGGGGCGCAAGCGAACCCAGCCCCCGCTGGCTTTGAAGATGTCTAAGACTTTATCTAACACATCGTTGGCTAACTGCCGCGCCTCATGCACTTCGTTCAAGATGTTGGCGATGACGTTTAACGCCAAGAGTTCGGCGTTCCGTTGGCGTAAGGCTTGTTCGGCTTGACGCCGCTCGGTGCTGTCGCGGTAATACCATACGCGGCCATAATAGAGGCCTTCAGCGCTCTTCACGGGGGCGCTGTACCGCTCTAACACCCGCCCGTCGCGCATCGCCACTTCATCCCAGCTCACTTCTTCGGGGTGCGCGTACAAGTAGATCAGTTTCGCTTTAAACTCCTCTGGGTTCAGCACTTGTTCCAAAGCGCCATCCAAGACCGGGGTGTCCCAGCGCCGGATGGCTTCCTCCGACAAGCGCCACATTTCCAAAAATCGGCGGTTGAAATAAATCCACTTCTGTTGCCGGTCCACCACGAGGATGCCGTCAATTGCCGCTTCGCCCTGACACTCTAACAGCACCTTTTGAAACAACACTTGCTCTTCGGCTTGCTTGCGTTCGGTGATGTCTAAACTCACACCCAGGGTGCCAATGCTTTCACCCGCCGCATTGAGGAGCGGGATTTTGCGGGTTAACAGGGCGCGCTGTTGACCATCGGGCATGCTCAAGGTCTGCTCAAAGTCAGTCGTCTGTTTAGTCTTCATCACCTGCTGTTCTTCGAGGTGAATCCGCGCCGCGATCTCGGCCGGGTAGAACTCGACATTGGTGAGGCCAATCGGGCTACGCGGCAGATATTTTTGGAGGGCCGGGTTGAGACTGGTGTAGCGCCCCTCGCGATCTTTGGTGAACACAAACAGTGGCAAGTTATCGAACAGATTACGATAGCGCGTCTCCGAGGCGCGGAGCGCTTCTTCGGCCTCCCGCCGCTCGGTGATGTCAATGAACGCGGTCAAGAGCAATGGCTCCTCGGCAAACTGGATGCGGCGGATCGAGGCTAATGCCCATAATAAGCGCCCTTCTATGGTTTTAATGCGCGCTTCATAATTATCCAAGCGTCCATATGCTCGCAATTGTTCTAAGACAAATTGTCGGTCAGCGACCTCCGCATAATAATCTTGAGCGACGCTAGAGGGGTTTCGGCCGAGCAGATCTACAAACCGCTGATTGACATAGCGGAACTCACCCTGCATATCTGTGATGACGGTCGCGGTGGGCGAGGTTTCTAAGATCAGGCTTTGTCGCTCATTGCTCGCTTGGAGGTTAGTAAACGCCACCTGAAGTTGTTCGGCCATTCGGTTGAACGCCGTGGCGAGCGCGCCTATTTCATCCAGCCGGTCTCCCCACGGGGCGCGTTGGGTTAACTGCCCGCTGGCCAAGGCCTGCGTCGCGTGGGCCAACTGCCGTAAAGGGTAGGTGATGAGCCGTTGCAGGATCGCTAAAATCAGACCGGCGAGCAAAAAAATTTGGAAGGCTTGCGTGATCAAGATGATGACCACGCCATCTTTTAATCGCCGCCAAAAACCGCTTAGGTCTACCACGACCTCCAAATCACCAATAGGCACTGCGCCCTGACCAGGGTTGAAGCTCAGGGAGAACGTTTGGACGATGGTTTCATCGGGTGGGATGACGATCCCCGCAGTGTAACGTGGCCCATTGAAGGCGCGCAGTTCGACATAGCGCAGATCAGGTAAATTTAATAGCCCTTGGAGTTGGGTCTTAATTTGGGGTTCGTTAAAATTCCACAGGCTTTCAGATAAGCTGGGCAGATAGCTGGTGCGGATTTGTTCGAGGCGCGCGTTAATCAGATCGAGTTCACGGCGATATTCCAGATACGTTTGGGCGCTCACCGCCACGACCGTGAACACCATACTCCAGCCAATCACTGCCACGAGCAAGCGTCGGGCTAACGAGCGTCTAATCCAATTGAGGGGTTGGGCCAACATATTTTTTCACGTTCAGATTCACACTGAAGAGCTAGTTTGAAAACTCACGCGTGTCGAGAGCAAAGCATCGAACCATCTTTGCATAGTCTATTGTAACTTGTCTAATGCTGAAGCGATAAATCCGGCCCCCAGTTCGTTTGATGATAAAAAAACGAGCCTGCGACGGCAGGCTCACTCTCGGATAGGGTACCCGTTTAAAAATCCAATCAAGTTTTAGCCAAGCTCACTGCAAATGTTTAAGGACGAGCTGCTGAATAACGCCTTCCGCCTGCAATTGGGCAAGCGCCTGATTGAAGTCTTGCAAGATCTGCTCCCCAGTAGGATTGGCTCTGGAAACGATCAAATAGTGATTCGCTTCTAAGCGGCCCAGGACTTTGAAACCCGCGCGAGTGCCAAATTCTTGATCCACCACTGCCCAGCCCATATCTTCGAGCGTTCCAATAACATCCGTCCGGCCCGCGTCCAACATTTTAAAGCAAGCGGTTAAGTCAGCCGGACGGTCAAGTTGAATCGTGCCAGCTGCGATCTGTCTTTGGATCAAGAAAAGGCTGTACCCAACCGGCACGCAGGCGCGCACGCCCGTCAGGTTCTCGATGCCTGAAAATTGAATAGGCGTATCGGCCCGTGCAAAAAATGCTCCGTTAAGCGTATAGAGTGGCGCGGAGTAGTAAAACTCTTTTTCTCGCTCTGGGGTTTTCCCATAAGGAAAAGTGCCGAAATAAGCCTGCGCCAAAGCGTCGTTGTAACCACGCGCCCACGGCAAGAAGGTCAGTTCCACTTGATAACCCGCTCGCTCAAAGGCCAACTTCACCACCTCCGAAGCCAGGCCCAAGTCAGGTAAGGTTGCTCCTGAAAACGGCTCCGATTCGCCGGTCGCTAAATGTAAAAACTGGTGGGCCGACGCCGTGTTAGTGGGAGATGGGAAGGTAGGCGCAACAGTGGGAACAACCGTTGCCACCGGCGCGGCCTGACAAGCTACGCCAAGGCATATAAGCCATAACCCACCCCTGAGCAAAGACTGGCGAGTCACAAGGCCTCCGAATGGACGAGTGACAAGCGTTTGAATTGTTTTCACTGCAGATGTTTCAGGATGAGTTGCTTGATGACGCCCTCCGCCTGCAAGGCCGCCAGCGCCTGATTAAACTCGTGCAAAATCTGCTCGCCCTTAGGGTAGGTTTTGGAGACGATGAGGAAATCGCTCGACTCAAGCCGCCCCAACACCTTGAACCCAACGCGGTTGTTAAACTCTTTATCCACCACGGCCCAGCCGACATCTTCAATGGTCATGACCATCTCCGTGCGGCGGGCATCTAACATCTTAAAGCACGCCGCGAGGTCCTCCGGGCGGTCGAGTTGGATCGTGCCATCATCCAGTTGTTTCTGGATAATAAAGGTGCTAAACCCAACCGGCGCGCACATGTGCAAATTGGCCAAGTTTTCAACCCCCGAAAACTGGAGGGTCGAATCGGGCCGCACGAAGAAAGCCCCGTTATAGGTGTACAACGGCTCAGAATAGAGAAAGTCTTTCTCGCGGTCCGGGTTTTTAGAATAGGGGAAGGTGCCAAAATAAGTCAGGGCCAGGGTTTCATTGTAGCCGCGCGGCCACGGCAAAAAGGCCAAGTCCACTCGATACCCGGCGCGTTCAAAGGCCAGCACGGCGACTTCTGAAGCGAGGCCTTTGTTCGGCAAAGCCTCGCCGGAAAACGGCTCAAATTCACCCGTCACTAAATGGAGGGTCGTGAGAGCTTGTGTTTCGTTGGAGAGGGGCAGGGTGGGCGCGACGGTGGGCGCGACCGTCACGGCTGGCGCGATCTGGCAAGCCGCCCCCAGCAACACCAGCCACCACCCACTGATGAGTAAGCGATTAAGCGTCGTTAGACGATTTAACATAAGGGCCTCTGAAATGGGGTTGAGATAGAACGAAACCGCTCCGCGCTGTGCCTTACTGCAAATGCTTGAGGATGAGTTGCTGAATGACACCCTCGGCTTGTAACTGGGCGAGCGCTTGATTAAATTCTTGCAATATCTGTGCCCCATTCGGGTACGCTTTGGAAACGATGAGATAATCGCTGGCCTCAAAGCGCCCCACGACTTTAAAGTCAGCGCGATCCCCAAAATTTTTATCCACCACCGCCCAGCCCACCTCTTCGATGATGATGACTAGGTCGGTGCGTTGCGCGTCTAACATCTTAAAACACCCGGCTAAGTCATCGGGTCGGTCGAGTTGCAGTGTGCCCGCGTCCAGTTGTGGTTGAACAAAAAACGTATTGAATCCAACCGGGAAGCAGACGCGCAAGTTAGATAAGTTTTCGACGCGGGTCACTTGCAGAGGGGAATCGGCCCGGACGAAGAAGGCCTCGGCGTAGGTATACAGCGGTTCGGAGTAGTAGAAGTCTTGTTCGCGTTCGGGGTTTTTGGAATAGGGGAAAGTGCCGAAATAGGCGGTCGTCAACGTTTCATTGTAGCCGCGCGACCAGGGTAAAAACGCTAGCTCAACCTGATAGCCCGCGCGCCCAAAGGCTAACAGCGCCACTTCAGACGCGAGACCTTTGTTCGGCAGG
>Ga0315912_10002498_pt1 | contig 19431 bp, 43 predicted proteins | sample VfabasoilMG_FD_204469 | JGI IMG/M metagenome (GOLD analysis project Ga0315912, IMG submission 204469) | Garden soil microbial communities collected in Santa Monica, California, United States - V. faba soil | ecosystem: Environmental > Terrestrial > Soil > Garden | place: USA: California...
AGCAGGGCCTCGTGCGGGCAGGTCGTACCTCGACCGAGCGCATCGAGCACCCATGCCCAGGTGGATGCGTAGATCAGGCTTTCGGGTCCGCGCAGTGGGCAGTACATGCCCCAGGGGCCGTTCGGAGACTTGGCGATTCGGTGGTCGTGCCGGTCGACCAGCATCCAGGGCATCACGGCAGCTCCAGGTGTTCGGCGGTGACGATGCCGTGGTGCACGGCCAGGGCGGCGGCGTGGGCGGCGTTGCGCGCGCCGAGCTTCTTCCGGGCCTGGATCAGCTCTTCGCCGATGAAGCTCGGGCTGAGGTGCTCCCGGGTGGCGATCTGGCGGTGGGTGAGTCCGGCGGCGGCGTGGCGCAGGATCCGCGTCTGCCGCTCGGTCAGGTCCTGGTGGCTCACGCAGTCACCTCGAACGGCTGGACCTGGTAGCTCGGGTAGTCGCGATCACCAGCGGTGAACCGGCCATCGCTCTTCTCGATCCACACGAGCGTGCCTCCGTTGTCGGTCTCCGCTTCCGCCATCGCCACATCGGCCGCTACGGCGACGCCGACCACGTTCGGGTCTTCGACGCACCACGCCACCCAGACCCTCACGCCGGCCACCCCGTTCCGGTCTCGCGGACGCCGGGGCGCCGCTGCGGCACGAGGGCGACGTCGTAGCCGAGGTGCCGGGCGTGGTCGACGAGCGCGCCGACGGTGATGCCGCCGCGCTGCTCGCGCTTGGTCAGCCCGGATTTGGAGACGTGGGTGATGGCGGCGAGCTGGTCGAGGCTGAGGCCGGCTTGGTGGCGTAGTCGGCGGAGCAGGGCGCCGAGGTTCTGGTGGCGGGTGATCGGGATGGGGCGTGCGGCGGCCTCGAAGTCGGCGAGCTGGTCGCGCAGGTCGGTCACGGCTGGGCCTCCGGGTCGTGACACTCGCACAGGCACCCGGTCGCGCCGACGCAGGACGACGGGTGCTGACCGGAGCCGAAGGCGCAGACCAGTGAGCGGCCCACCTCGCGGGACTTCTGCTCGGCGGCGGCGACCATCCGGGCCCGGATCTCGGCTCGGCGGGCCACGCGTCCGGCGAGGTCGGTGGGGTGGGCCATCAGGAGACCTCCGTGTCGTTCTGGGCGGCGAGGCCGGTGGGCGTCTGGTCGAGCCAGCGCAGGACGGCGACGGCGTTGGAGAGCGCGCAGTCGTCGCCAGCCTCCATTCGGGTCACGGTCGAGAACGAGCACCCGAGTTGCTTGGCCGTGGCACGCAGGGACAGCCCGCGTGCTCGTCGGGCTTCGCGCAGCAGCAGGGGCAGGCTGGCGATGACGTCCGCCAGCTCGCCGTACGGGGTGGGGTGGGCGGTCATCGGACGCCCTCGCGGTTCCACTCGGCGATCTGCTCGCTGGTCGGCTCGATCCAGTACGTGATGCCGTGCGGGCACTCGTAGCCGTTCGCGCCGTACGGGCTTTCGACGATCGGCGGGGCGGTGCTGACGACGATCTCGCAGTTGCGGCCGGACTCGGCACCGATGGCGGCCATGTGGTTGCGGATGAACTCGGCGCATTCGCTGCGACCAAGGGCGGTGGTTGGGCAGGTGGGCATCAGGACTCCTCGGCAGCAAGGGCTTCGGATCGGCAGAGGGCGCAGTTGTCGGCGGGCTGCCCGCGATGGCTGCGGCACTGGGGTGCGTTACGCCGACGGTCGGCGTCGGCCAGGTCCCAGCGGGTGCGTGCGCGCCGGGCGTCAGCGCATCGACCGCAGGGGTCGTCGCTGGGGTGATCGAGGTGTTGGGAACATCGAGGATCGGGGGCGCTTGAAGCTCGCGGGCGTGCGGTCGTAAGTGGATCTCCTAGAGCGCCCCCTAATAACGGGTCGGGTCGGGTCGGGGTTACGAACAACTCCCGAACGTTCGCCGGTTGTTCGGGCGAACCATTTGCGGGCCTATCTGCGGGGGGGCGATTTCTCGTCTGTTTTTGATCTCCGGCTCGACCTTTGTTCAAGCTTTGTTCGAAGTCCGCTCGATGCTCGCTCGATTGGCCTTCTTTCCGCCGAGACCGCAGCGCGCGCATCCGATCGCGGGCTGCGGAGCGGTCCGCCTGGACCGCCTCGGCGGCCGGGTTGTAGTCGAGCCAGCTATGGAACTGGTAGCCGCCGCGCACTCGACGCCACAGCCCCGAGGTGGTCAGCTTCCGTGCCAACTTGTCCGAGTCCGGGAGCAGTCGCAGGAGCGCATGATCGGGCACGAATCCGTCGGTGAGATTCGAGCTGGACCACGCGCCGGCGACTACCCACAGCCCGAGCGCGTCGGCGTCGGTCGCCAGCACCTTGGGGTGAGCGTGGAACGAGTCGTCGACCTTGAACCAGGTCACATGCACCACCGGGGGGTGGTGAGAAATTGCACCGCGTTGCGGGAGTGCGACAGAGGGGTACGCCATGCAATAGTCACAGCACGGCTCCTTCCGGTTCGGTAGGCACGAATCGGGGACCTAGCGGCCGGATCGGGCGTTCGCTGCGCCCTTTCCGGTCCACCCCATTCTCCCAGCTCACGACGCGTGTCAATGCCGCGCCGCGCCGGATTTCCTGCCTTGTGGATCACATTTACCTCGCGCTCTGAATTCGCTATATGCGCACCCGCACAAATTGCCGAATGGTGCTGCGGCCCGGCCGCTCGAGAATGACTCGGCCGGTGTCAGGCGGCTCCCATTCCGACGGCGCGCCGTCGGCGTTTCGCGCTGGCCCAGCGCGCGCGTAGCGCCTTGCCCGTCTTGGCCGTGCGGACCGGCAACGTCTCGCCCTCATGCCAGAGCTGCCGGAACCGGGCGCGGCCCCGCTTGACGGACGTGTGGAAGGACTCGCGGGCCATCCCCAACGCCTCAGCGGCAGCCGTCAGATCGCCGCCATGAGCAGCCAGTGCGGCCAACGCCCGCCGTTGGCCGGCGGGTAGGAGCGGCCAGATCTGGATCAGGGCCAGCGACTCAACAACCCTCTCCTCGGTGCCCGGGGTGACGCCAGGCGCCCAGTACGCGGCGAAGCGGGGCGCCGATCCGCGCGAGGTGGCGCCCTTGCCGACGCCGTGGCACGCCTTGTCGCTGTCGAGTGCCCGGTCAAGGGCTCGGCAGGCTGCCTGTACAAGGTCCCGGCGGTTCACCGGCTCTAGGCTGGCGTACAGGTGTTCTGCGGCGCCGCACCATGCGATGTCGTACCGCTCGGCCTGGTCGACGGGCATGCGGTTGCTGATCCGGATGGCGATGCTGGCGGCGGCGTTCAGGTCGTTCAGGTCCAGGCCGTGCCGCAGGTCGCCGTGGTCGATCGGCTCCGGCTCGACCTGGAAGGGCTCGGCGGCAGGCTGCCAGCTCCGATCACCGACGAAGCTGTACCGGGTGCGACGGTTCTGTGCCCGGCTCATGGCTTCCGGTCCGGCATGCGCAGCGAGAAGTCCCACAGCTCGACAAGGCGTGCGGTGACCGCGGCGACCATCTCGTCGCCGGCCGGCTCAACCGGCTCCAGCTGGTCGGCGGCGGGGATCTGCGTGACGTCGAAGCGCATGCCCATGAAGGTGACCCCGCCCGGCAGCATCGCGGCCAGGGCGAGGCCGCGCACCGTGGCGGCCCACGCGCTTACGAACTCCTCGTGGCCACGCTTACCGGCCCGGACGGGCTCCCAACGCAGCAGCCAGTCACCGTTGCCCGCGACGGTGTCAACCACCCGGGCCGCTTGCCGCTGGCGCTGCTCCGGCGTCATCAGGCGCACCTCGTCGAGGTCCTTATGCACGGCGACGGTCAGCAGAAATGGCAGCCATGGGTGTACGGCGCCGTCGCCTTTGGATTCGGTCATGACGCCGGCACGTCGTCCGGGTCGATCTCCCCCGACCGGACCTGGCATTGGGCCACGTTGTGGCAGACCAGCAGGTCCGGATCCTCGTCGATCTCACCGTCGGCCAGCTCCACCCGCTCCAGGTCGGCGTAGGGCATCTCCGTCTTGCAGCTGGCGCAGATGCCCGGCGGGCAGGTGGCGTGCTTCTTGACCTCCGCGTCGGTGGCGAATACGTCGGCGATCGTCCGTTGACAGCGTTCACAGTGCATCGGAGTTCTCCTCGGGCTCGTATCGGCGCTGGTGCTCGGCCTGGGCCGGAACGTCTGGCAGCGTGTGGTGGGCGTCGCCGGGCTCGCCGATGAGGTGGCAGTTGGCGCACGCCTGGCGGCCCTGGTGGTCGGCGGGCACGTCCGGATCGGGCACGAACTGGCCGCAGACGCGGGGCTTGTCGCGGCTCATCCCCACGCCTCCCAGACGCCCCGCCCGTGGTTGCCCCAGTGGCCGGGCGGCAGCTCGCACTTCCGGCCGTGGCGGCTTACCCCGCAGCGGGGGTCCTCGGTCGGCGGGCTGCGGCGCGGCCGGATCGCGTAGTCCCGCTCGACGATGGCGAGCACGGCGGCCAGGCCGGCGCGTGCGATCTCGCGAGTTGAGCTCAGTGGTGCACCGCGCTGCACGGCATCCCTGGCGGCCTTCGCCATGGCGTCGCGCCAGGCCGTGACCATCTCGTCGGTCGGCTCGATCACCGGGCACCTCCGGCGAGGGCGAACAGCTCCAGCTGGCCGACCCGGGCGTTCGGGCAGAGCCAGGCGCACGGCTTCCCGACCCTCCACACCGGCACGAGCGCGGCGCCACCGCGGCCTTGGATCCAGGTGTCAGGTCCGGCAGGTGGGGTCCAGTTCCGGTGCGTGCACCGGTCGGGTCGGCCGTCGCCGCAGTGCCCGCACAGCCCGTACTGGCAGCGGCAGGTGCGCAGCATCGCGGCGCCCGGCCCCTCGTCGCGGCGGTGCTCGCGGGCGCCGGTCCACATGACCGCGCCGGCGCTCTCCCGGAAGCGCTGGGTGAGGACCTCGCGGTACACCCAGTCGGCGGCGGCCGGCGTCACAGCAGTCCTCCCGCGACGGTGACGGTCTCGACCGGGCGCTCCGGCGGCAGGTCGTCCCAGCAATCTCCGCCGCACGGGCACTCGAGGCTGCTCAGGCAGTCGTACAGCTCGTCGCAGTCGCCCTCGCAGTCCGATGTGCAGCAGAACTCGCAGGCCTTCTCGGGCCACGGCAGCGGCCGCAGCTCCCGGCGGCGCACGACGACCTTCCGCACATCGCCGTCGGCCGTGAGCCGCATTCGACCGTCGGCGTCCTGCCAGAAGAGCGGGATCCGCCACTCGTCGGTCGCCGCGTCGTGCCCGAACTCGGCGTAGACGGGCACGCGGTGGTGGTCGACGCCGTGGTCGCCGAGCCACCGGTGCAGGTCGGCGCGCTCTTCGGGCGCGAGGTCGAGGTAGGGCACGAGCCCGGTCACGGCTGGCCACCGATCGGGAGCTGGACGCCGGCGCCCGCCTCGTACCGCTTGCGGCAGGACGGGCCGCGCCACTGTCCGTCGGCGCATTCCTCGAGGTCGTCGGAGCGCCGGTTGCAGCTGGCGCAGCGGCGTCCGGCGGCGGCGATGAGCTGGTCGACGGCGACCAGGGCGGCGGCGAGTCGGCCGCGGAGGGCGGTGAGCGTCGCGTTATCCATCGGTGCCGTCCGGCTCCGGGTCGAGCTGGATCGAACCGTACGGTCGGCCGGACAGCTCGAGCTCCGCGCCGTCGTAGCGCGCCCGTTCCGCCGGGGTTAGGTCGCGGGTGGTCGCGCGGGGGAAGCGCACGTTGATGTAGCCGAACCCGGTCACCCAGTTGCCGATGTAGTCGTCGCAGCGCAGGCAGTCGCGGCCGCCGTCGCGGGCGACGATCCAGCCGGTCGCAGCCCGCAGTCGCTCCAGCTCGGCGCGGGCGGACACCAGCTCGGCGGACACCAGCCCGCTCTCTGCGCGCAGTCGAGCCAGCTCGCGCTCGCCAGATGCAGGGCGTCGGGCTCCTGGCCCTGATTGCGGTCCTTGGCCATCTCCTGCGTGCCGCGCAGGAAAGCGATCAGCTCGTCGCGCTCCTGCTCGACCCGGATCAGATCGGCCTGGGACGCGGCGTACGCGGTCTGCATCCGGAGCAGCTGGGCCGAGGTGGACCCGCTGGGCGGGCGGGTGGGCGGCGGCCATGTGCGCGGCCAGCGCCTCTTCGCTCGGGTGCGAGGTCGGGCAGAGCGCGCACCACCACTCGTCCTGGTCGGTCACGTCGGCTGCCCCAGCCGTGCGATGCCGGACGGCACCGACCGGATCGTGTGGGCGCAGATCTCCAGCAGCGCCGACGCCCACCGGCCACGCTCGAACCCGTCATCGATCGCGGCGTGCACCGCCAGCAGCCGTCGGAACTCGTCCGGCCCGTCGGCGCATCGGGCCTGGATGAGGTCCATCGCCCACTGCTTCTCTGGCGGAAGGTCGCCACCAAGTGCGCCGGTCTCGAGGGCCATCGGCACCACGCGGATCGGCTTGCCGTCCCAGGTGCCACCGCTGACGTGGGCGATGACTGTGCTGGTCCATGCCAGAACCGCCTCACCGAGGCCCTCGGCGTCGCACTCGTCGGCGAGGCGCTCGAACGCCCGCTGCGCCTTGGGCCAGTTGTTGTCGATGGCCGCGTGGAGCACGGCGGCGGCCAGCCGGATCGGCTTGCTGTGCGGGGCGCTCACGACGCACGCCCAGGGATGAACGGCGCCGACGGGCGCAGCGCCGGGTAGTCGTCGGGCAGCGGCGGCGCGGGATCGACCATCTGGCGCTCGTCGAGCGCCCGGTCGAGCAGCTCCCAGTCCTTGACCGGCAGGCCGGAGGCGCCCCGCATGACGTTGTCCAGGGCGGCGACGGCGCGGGCGACGGCCTCGGGGTGGGTAACGCCGGCCCGCTCGGCGGCGGACGGCTCGCGGGGCGGCTCCGGGTCGCGGAAGCGGGCGAGGAAGCTGGACATCAGGCACCTCCACTTCGGCGGGCCGCAGCCCACGCCTGGATCTCGGCGGCCGTCAGGCCGTTGACCGTGATGCGAGGGGCCTCCCACTTGGCCCGTTCCAGCGCCTCGGCCTCGGTGAACCGGTGCTCGGTCAGCCACTCATCGGTGCGCCCGGACGGCATGGACTCGTAGGACCATTCGCCGGACCGACCGAGGCACCAACTGCGGTGCAGGACGGCCCACCGGTCAGCCCCCCGGTACGCGACCTTGATCTCGTACGAGCTGCGGTTGATGTCCTCGTCGGGCAGGACGCTGACGGTGTACTCGGTGACCTGGACTGTCGGCTCAGCCACGGCGACCACCCGCCCCGGTCGGCTGCGCGAGGTCGGTGACGGTCAGCACGACCTCGCCGAGGCCCTTGCCGAGGCTGACCGGGCCGTACCGGACGTCCGGGCCGACCAGGTACTGGTGCGAGTCGTCCGGGACCAGGCCGTAATCGACCAGGCCGTCGATCAGCGCCTTCAGCGTCGGGTAGTAGTTGTGCGGGTCACGGCGGCGCCGGTCGGCGAAGCGCAGCTCGGCGACGATGTGGACGCGCCGCAGCTTCGGCAGGTGGACCCGCCGGGCGTGCACCAGCCCGGCGTCGCGCCACGCCCGCCGGTCCGGCGTCTGCCGGCGCAGGTCCCGGCGCTGATTCGCGGACAGCCACGGGGCGGGCGCGGGGATGGTCACCGACCACTGCCGAATGCTCGGCCCGACCACGGCGGCGCTCATCGCCGCACCGCCGGGTGGGTGGCGCGGAACTCGTCGCGGGTGATGCTGCCGACGGCGAAGCCTGCGGCGGCGTCGAGGTGGGCGTCCCAGCCCGCCCGGTACGCGGTCGAGAACCGCGCCGGGGCGATGCCGAGGGCAACGAGCAGGTCGACGGCCTCGGCGACCGAGCGGACCCAGTAGTCCCGGGCCGTGTCGCGGCCACGCCAGATCGTCAGGACCGGCGAGAACCCGGGGTCGCACGAGACGCCCCAACGCTGCTCGATCTGGCCGGGGCGGGTCCAGCGGCTCGCGCCGGTGGACACCATGCCCTCGGCGCGGGCCCAGCGGAGCAGGGCGAGGAGGAGGGAGCGCTCGGCGGGGGTCACCGCTCACCGCCCGGGCCGAGCGCGGAGACCACCGCGGCGATCCCGGCAGGCAGCAGCCGGTGGTAGACGAACACGCCCCGCTGGCGGCGGGACACGAACCCGGAGTCGACCAGCCTCGACACGTGGTAGCTCGTCGACGACTGATTCATCCGGCCCAGGCCTGACGTCAGCTCCGTGAGGGTCAGCTCACCGTCGGCGCGGTGGAGCATGTTGAGGATCTGCAGCCGGGACGGGTCGGCGAGGGTGCGCACGGCCAGGGAGAGCCGGCGCGCGTCGTCCAGGTCGAGCGGGGCGTCGGAGAACGGGGACCTCATGCCTGGTCACCCGCTCCCAGGTCGGCCGTGTCCAGGTGACCCTGCGGCTCCGCGTCGCCGGCAAGCAGGTCCTCAAGGGTCCGCTCGCCCATCGCGGCGTAGACCACCCGGGCCGCCTGCGACGGCCAGATCGTCAGCGACTGCGGGACGCCGCCGGGGCGCACGGCCGCGCCGGTCACCACCTCGCCGGTGGCCCCGTCCACAACGGCGTCGCCGGAGACGATCGCGCCGACGAGCAGGTGGGCGCGGAAGGCTCCCCGAACCTGCTCCACCGTCTCGACCTGATCCGGGTGCCGCTGCTTGCACCAGGTCAGGAACAGGTGCTCGTCGAGGATGTACGGCGTCTCTTTCGATACGGCCAGGGTGATGGTGGCGAGGTCGGGGATGCGCCACGTCGGCGCCGATCCTTCCCGGGCCAGTTCGTCGCGCGCCTCGAACGACAGCTCCTCGCGGTAGGCCTTCGCGCGGGCGTTGGCTGCGGCGGCGAGGCCCTCGAGGCGCAGCACCTCCTGAAGGCGTTCGGTGCGGTTCATGCGTTGCCCTCCGTCTGCGGCTCGGGGGCGACCTCGGACGCCCGCTCCTGCCAAGTCGTCCGCAGGCCCTCGGCCTGCATGTCGGTGAGCTGCCCGGCCTTGCCGGCCATGGCCACGGCCTTCCAGGCGGCGGACAGCTGCGGCTTGTCGCCGGCGGCGAGGATCTGCTGGATCAGCTGGTCGTACGGCGACGGCCCCGCCTGCTCGCCGTCGTCGAGCCAGGTCCTGAAGGTCTCGGCGAACTCACGGCCCGGGCGGGCGACGATCTCGCCGGACAGGACGGGGCAGCGGGACTTGACCACGGTCAGCTCGTTGGACAGGTCCATGGAGGCGACGAGGTCGAACTCGTACTCCAGGCCCTCGCGCTGCTCGGCCTTGGTGCCGACCTTCATCATCTGGCGCTTGCCGCGGGCGTTCTCGCCCTCGACCCAGTCGGTCTTCACGCGCAGGGTGCAGATGATGTGGCCCGGGTAGGCGAGCAGCGCCTCGACCATCTGCCGTTCGACCGGGCGCATCTCCTTCCAGCCGGACATGCCGTGCCCGCCGGAGCGCTTGGCGGCCTTGTCGACCTGCTCGAGCATCCCGTCGGTGCCCATCCAGAAGTGCGACAGCGAGTCGATGACCACCACGTCGTAGCCGCCGGCGGACGCGGCGCCCAGGGCGTCGATGAGGATCTGCGGGCTGTAGCGGTGCAGGCCGAGGGTGTCGAAGTCGAACAGGTCGGCGTATTTGCTGGCGCTGCCGTGCTCGGTGTCGATGACGGCGACGCGCTCGCCGAGCGTGGTTGCCATGGTCAGCGCGGTGTAGGTCTTGCCGGAGCCGGACGGCCCGTCGAGGGCGACGCGGCCCTTCGCGGCCTTCTTGGTGGCCTTGGCGAACGCGAGGCCGGGCTGGGTGGTCATGAAATCTCCTGGTCGAAGGTCGCGCGACACCCGTCGCACAGCTCATGCGTCAGCCGGCCGCCCCCGACCCCGCACAGCAGGCAGGACGGCGCGACCGGCGGCCGCGGGTCGTGGTAGTCGATGCGGCAGTCGGTGCACTCGGCGAACGCGCGGAGCGCGGCCACCTCCTGCTCGGTGGTCATCGGGGCCTTGGGGTTCAGGTGCAGGGTGTGGAGGGCGTCGACGACCGGCTCGACGTGGATGCCCTGCTCGGCGAGGGCGACGGTGAGCTTGTGTAGCTCGTCGTCGTCCAGCTCGTGCTTCACGATGTCGACCCGGCGGCCTTCCAGGATCTCGACCCTCATCGGGACTCACCGCCCTTGAGTAGTTCCCCGGGCCGCACGCCCAGCGCTGCGGCCAGCACGACGGCCTCGCCGATCGACGCCTGGCGGCGGAGCCCCAGCCTGCAGCCATGGCCGGTTTCGATCTTCTCGATGGAGTGGTGCGGGATGCCGGTCCGTGCGCTCAGCTCGCGGCGCGAGATCTTCCGGGCGACGCGCAGCGCGTGCAGGTTGTCGGCGAACCGGTCGTCGAGGACCTGAGCCTTGGGGGCGCGGGCGCTCACCGCTCGGCCCTCCGTGCGACGTAGCGGACGGCCAGCTCGGCGTCGCGTGCGGTCCGGCGGCGCGCGCACCACTCGGCGACCCAGCCCCACCGGTGCTTGCAGACCGGGTACTCGATGCCGCGCGACGTCTGGCGGCAGACCTGCCACTTCACACCCGACTTCACCGACTTCACATCGGCGGCGGCCAGCTGGGCGAGGAGCTGCTCGCGGGGCCGCGCGGCCTGGGCCAGGCGCTCGTCGGCGCTCACGCCGTCACCGCCGGGCGCGGGCCGAAGATCTCGGCGACGAGGCGGCCGAGGTCATCGCGGGTGTTGTCCTCGTCGAAGAGCCAGTCGTCGTCTTCGTTGCCGAAATCGCCAGCGATATCAGCGTCCATCCCGAGGACTGCGTACGCGGCTTCATCTACCGGGAGGCCGACGATGTCCTCCGGCCCTTCCGTCACCTCCGGAATGCCCCGCTCGCTCGTCAGAGTGCCGCCGGAGAGCCGAACCGCCCACCCGGCGAAGCAGGCCGCGGAGCCGCATTGCCAGACGCGTTGGTCCCACTCCAGCGGGTTGGCGTCGATGTGGTCCAAAACGCGGTACGCCAGCGCGGCGTTCGGGGTCGGCGCGCTCATCGGAAGGCCGCCATCAGGGCCAGGCCGATGCACTCGCCGAACGCGAGCGCCCCGGCGCCGATCAGCGCCCACGCCCACGGCGGGTCGGCCTCACGGCGCTTGCCCCGGTAGCGCCACGGCCGCTCCTCCTGCTGCGCCTCGGGCTGCTGCGCCTCGGGCTGCGGGTAGACGGTCGACGCCGCGTGGCGCGGCGTGTGCGGCTCGGCGTCGAGCGGCAGGACCAACGTCTCGCCGGCGGACAGCTCGGCCAGCTTGTCGATGCCGACCGGGCGGGTGATGATCGGGAACTCGCCGCTGGCGTCGGGGCGACGCAGGGCGGGCGGGTTCAGGACGTAGGTGAGGTTCTGGGTTTCGGCGCCGACGCACTCGGCGGCGGGCGGCTTGCTGGTAGTGGTCATCTCTATGTCCTCGTGCTGGTGCTGACGGGATAGGTGGTCCGGGGCCGCGCGCAACCCCCCAGCTCGCGCGGCCCCGGTCCGGGTGCCCGGCCGATGGCGGTCAGCCGGGCGGTTCGGGATCGGCGGCCGGGGAAGGGCACCGCCGAGCCCGAGGTCAGGAGGGGGGCTGGAGCTTGCGGGAGCCGTCGTAGCCCTCGACCAGGCCGATCACGACGTCGTGGCCGAGGCAGACGTTGGTGTGCAGCTCGACGTCGAAGCCGTCGTCCTCGCGGACGACCTTCGCCTCGAACTCCTGAGGGCGGTCGCAGGGCGGCAGCTCCTCGGTGAGGACGACGCCGTCGAGGTGCGCGAGCATCGCGGCGAGCGCGCGGTAGCGGCACCGGCCGGCGGTCATGCGCTGGGCTCGCTCACCGGCTGCGTGCACTCGCGGCCCGGGTGGCTGGCCGCGCAGAGCGCGATCTCCTCGGCGATGACCTCGGGGGCGTGGAAGCCGCACGGCACGTAGCAGGGCGTCTCGTCGACCAGGCGGCCGCCGTCGACCACGCCGCCGGTGTGCAGCGGCTCGCGCTTCCCGGTCGGGGTGGCCTCGTCGGCGGCGGACAGCTCACGGCCGGACGCCAGTGGGGGCTCCGGGTCGGGCGTGGCCTCCGGCTGGTTCGGGCGGCCGGCCGGGTGCCAGGCGACCAGCTCGTACCGCGCATTCCCGAAGTCGACGATCAGGCGAGTGCGGTCTTCGAGGTGCTCGTCCGTCTTGATGCCGAGGGAGGCGGCGAGGTCACGCACCTTGGCCAGCCGCTCCACCTCGGTGCCGTCGCCGAACGCCTCCCTGCTCAGGTGCTCGGATGCGGAGATCATGTAGGGCATCGGCGCCTCGGGGTGCCGCTCCAGCCAGTCGGCGAGCTGCCGGATCTCGGCGATCCTCTTGCTGCGCTCGCCCTGCTCGCGGATCCCGGCGATCTCCTCGGCGGTCAGCACCCGCACCGGGTCCTCGGCGTAGAAGCCGGCCACCTCCGGCACCCGCTTGCCGGCGCGGACGTAGGTGATCAGCACGCGGGCGCGGGCGTCGTCGGTGACGAACGGGTACACGGCCACGATCTCGGCGTTGCACTGGTTGGCGCAGGTGACCTGCTGGTCGACCCAGTCGCCGATCTGCAGCTCGCTCGCAGGCTTGGTGGGAGGTACGTTCTGGGCTGTCACTGGTTTGCCCTTCGTCAGAGTGGGGTGAATCGGTGGCACGCGGGTCGTCCGGGTCGCATCCGGGCGGCCCGCTCTGGTTCAGCCGCGCGGTGGCGGCGGGCTCGGCGGTCTGGGTCGCGGTCGCGGGGTTACCGGTCGCGGCTTCGGGCGAGTCAGGACGTGTCACCGGCCAGCGATGCGCACTCCGGGCCGAGCACGCCCAGCTCGTGGCGCGGGGTGTCGACCGGCCCGCCAGTCGTAGCGATCCCGGGGCCAGTGGCGGCGGGGTCCTGACGGGCCGGAAGCTGAACGGCCGAGCCGACGGGCGGCAGCGGCAGGTCGGCGATCTTCGCGAGCTGGAGCAGCGCGTTCTGCACGAACAGGCGAGCGCTCGTGAGCAGCACCCGGTGCTCGGGGATCTGGACGCCCAGCTCCGGCCAGACGAGCGCCGTCGGCTCGGACGTCGGGTCGACGTCGCGGCCGAGGACGGCGAGCAGCTGCACGCCCAGGCGCTCGGCCTCGCGGATCACCTCGCCGAGGCGGGGCTGCGCCGGTGAGCTGTACTGGTGCGGCTCGCCGGTCTCGTAGTGGTTCTCGGTGTCGATGCCCGGGTCGGCCGACGGCTTGATCGCGGCGGCGGCCGGCCCGGGAGTCTGGTTGGTGGTCATGCGGCACCGGCCGGCGCGTCGGCGATGACGACGGTGGTCTGGATCCGGTCGGCGAACCAAAGGCGAAGGGTCTCGGCGTTGATCGGCACGCCGGTGCACTCGGTGAGGTTGGCCGCCATGGTCCGCCAGCTGGTCGAGGCGCGGTGCTCCGCGACGTACTCGGCCAGCGTGCCGTCGAGGCGGGCCTCGAGGAGTTGGTACAGGACGCTTGGCTGACTCATGCCAATGAGTCTGGTCCTTGGCCAGTCAACTTGTCAATGACGAGTCGATGGTCCGAATGGCTACTCTTCGGGTGGCCGGATGGCACACTGGGCTATTGCCAATCGGATTGCCATCGGCAAGACTCGTTGGCATGAGCACCGATCCTGACCAGAATCAGGCCACGGGGCGGGGGGCGATCCCGGTGGACTCGTTCGCCAACCGGCTGATGCTGGCCCGAGCGCATGCCGGCCACATCTCCATCCGCGAGGCTGCTGACCTCTGCGACCTGGGACGTGGGGCCTGGACCAACTGGGAGAAGGGCGCGCGACCGGTCGACGTCATCGAGGTCGCGGCGGTCGTCGCCGAGAAGCTCGGCGTCGACCAGGAGTGGCTGCTCTTCGGCGGCGCGCTGGGCGAGGCCGAGCGTCGGTCGCTGCGGCGACGGGGGAGGGAGACCGATGAGGTTATGAGACGATATCGATCAATCGCCGAACAGTTGCCGACCGTGCCCGCCCGGCCACGCGACACCCGCCCGCCCGGCCACCCCGTTGGCGCCGGCATCCGCCGTTCGTCGCTGCTCCCTCGGCCGCACCGCCGCCCCGGCACCTGAGGCCGGGACGAAGATCCGATGACCATGGAACCGCCGCAGGCGCAGGGTCGATGCATGGACGTCATCGACGCGTACCTCGAACACCTCCGCCGCCGCGAATGCTCCGCCGCCACCATCCGCGACCGCCGTAAGCTCCTCAGCCGACTCCACCGCGAGCTGCCCTACGGCATCGGCGAGACCAGCACCGAAGAGCTGGCCGCGTGGCTCTACCGGCCGGGATGGAAGCGGAACTCCAAGGCCACCTACTACGCCGGCATCCGCTCGTTCTACACCTGGGCGACCGATCCGAAGGACCCGTGGATGGACCTCGACCCGAGCGCCGACCTCGAGGTCGTCCACTCCGTGCGCGGCGTGCCGCGGCCGGTCACCGACGAGCAGCTGCGGCGCATCCTCACCGAGGCGGCGCAGCCGATCCGGCTCTGGGCGACGATCGCCGCCTACCAGGGCTTGAGGTGCTGCGAAATCAGCAGGCTGAACCGAGAGGACATCACCGAGGACAACGTGATCGTGGTCAAGGGTAAGGGCGGCCGGCCTCGCGCGCACGACACCGATCCGTATGTGTGGGCCGCCGTCCGCGATCTGCCGCGCGGCCCGATCGCCCGGACGCCGGACGGGAGGCGGGCGACGGCCGATCAGGTCAGTTCATGGTCGATCCGGCACTTCCGCGAAAGCCTCGGCCTGCGCGTCGGCCTGCACCAGCTGCGCCACTGGCTCGGCGTCACCGTGCAGCGGGAGTACCGCGACATCCGGGTGACGCAGAAGGTGCTCGGCCACGTCAGTCTGACCTCGACCCAGGTCTACACCGACGCGACCGATCACCAGCAGCGGGAGGCGCGGGCTACCCTGCCGCGTCTCGCCGGATGATCCGGGACCGCCGGGCACGGCGGGCAGTGTGCGGCAGGTTCGGTGGATCGGCGAACTCGATGCGCGGCTCGACGTCGCGGGCGGCCTCACTGTCGAGGTGTTCGGGCCGGGCGATGACGAGCACGCCGGCGGTGTGGTTCATCAGCATGGCGATGGCGGCGGCGGAGTCTCCGACGACGACGCCGACGACCTCGTACCCCTTGAGCGCGCAGTACTCCAGGCATTGGGTGACGTAGATGGGTTCTTGCTCGATGGGTACGGAGACGACGGCGATGGTCAACGTGGTGATCCCCTCTGTCGGGTGCTTCCCCGATAGGCCCGGCCGCGAGAGATCTTCAAGTTAACTGTTCTGTAACCAATGGATGCATCATCCGTCACGGTGAACGCTTGGTGATCCAGTCGTCACACCAGCATCACCCGTCCGGTTTAGACCATCACGGATCGTTGCTAGATCATCATTCTGCGTCCACACTGCGGACAGTCTCCCGAGAAGGAACGTCGATGACCGCTCCCACCCGGCGCTACGCCCTCGTCATCAGCCTCGCCGCCGGCGTCATGTTCGCCGCGGCCTGCAGTGCGGACGATCCGGCGCCGCCGCCCGCGGTCGCCGCCACGCCCAGCGTGGCCGCGAGCACCACCGCAGCGCCAGCACCGACAACGCCGCCGCCGGCCAGCAAGAAGCCCGGCGTCCTGAAGCTCGGCCAGAAGCAGGTGGTCTCACTGAACGGCTACACCGTCGAGGTCGCGGCGCTCAGGGTCACGCGCGGCGAGGACTACGAGGGCGTGCAGGTCCGCACCTGCAACAAGGGCCCCGAGGTCGGCGTGAGCCGCCTGCCATGGATGCTCGGCTACGACAGCTTCGAGCAGCTGCACGACATCGACACCAGCGGCGGCGGGCTGCCCGCGCCGGCATACCCGGACCGGGACCTGGCCGAGGGCGAGTGCACCAAGGGCTGGGTCAACTTCACGAGCGTGCCTGGGGAGAAGCCGGACGGCATCCAGTACAAGCCCGAAGGCGCCGAGCCGATCCGGTGGTCGTTTTAGATCAGCGGTAAGTCAGTCGTCCGGCCGCGAATCGTTCAGCGGCACGAGCGGGTGGTACCTGCCCAGCGCGGACCCGTCGAGGGCGGACGGCGGTAGCTCGGCGTCGACTGCGGCGACCTGGACGCGCAGCTCCTCGATCGTCGCCGCGTGGAGGTTGCTGCGGTGGCCGTGCAGCACCAGCACGGCGCGGAATCCAGGGTCCGGACTGAGGGGCATGCCGCCGGCGGTCCAGAAGACCAGCCAGGACTCGTACTCCAGCGCCAGCTGGGCGCACGCCTCGAGGGCGCCCGCGGGCCAGCCGCCGCGCTCCGCGATCAGCCGCCGGCTCTCCGCCGGGTCGACCGGCGGCAACGCACTCATCGGGCGGCCAGCCAGCCGCGAGTGAGGCGCGCCGCGGGATACGGCCCGTACCGGCGAACGGCCGGCGGGTGCCCGACGACGTAGCCGGCGCCGTCCACGACGTCGAGGACCACGGCGTGGCTGTGGACGGTGATCTCGACGGGGTCGAAGTTCGAGGTCTGGACGGTGACGCGATCGCCCACCGCGAAGGTCCTCTGGTCGGCCTGCTGACTCCGCATCGTTCGCGCCCCCTCTGGTCGGGGAAGGCGACGGGCTGCTACCTCTCACGGCCGACAACCCGCCGCCTCCAGATCGTGACTATACGACCGCCAAGAGTGGTTGGTAAGAGGAACTGGGCATTAGCAACCACCAAGGTGGGCCCCTCTTAGCGTCTGATCTTGTGGAGCGCGAAGAGATCAGGCTGATGGGCACGGCAGAGATCGCCGACCGGCTCGGCGTCACGCCCGCGCGGGTCCACCAGATCACGGACAGCCGGAAGCTGAGCTTCCCGCAGCCGCTCGCCCGGTTGCGGATGGGTCAGGTGTGGCTGGCCCGGGACGTCGAGGCCTGGATCGCCGAGCACCGGCCGGAGATCGCCGAGGACCCCGAAGGCTAGGCCCGAACACGGCAGAGCGCCCCCTGCACCGAAGTGCGGGGGGCGCTCTGCGTTCGAGGGCTGTCGGGCCTACGCCTCCTTGCGGCGAGTGCCGAACCGCCTGTTCAGGGTGGACCGGTTGAAGCCGGTCTCGTCGCACAGTCGATCGTCCGGGACGCCGCCGGCGCGCGCGGCCAGGATCGCCTGCCACGCCGCTTCCTTATCCGCGTCGGCGCGCTCCTGTGATTGGTCAGACCTCTTGGCCGCCGCGACTGCCGCGTCCAGCAGTTTCTGCTGGTCATCGGTCAGTTTGGTGATCGGCCTCGGCACGGTGGTCACGCTATCACTCCTGTCCCGCTTGACACACTATCGTGGGTGCAGGTTAGTGTCTGACGTAGGACATTAACAAGCCCATCCGAGAGGCCTGCATGAGCCCGCTCGCAACCTTCCGCAAGGCCTTCCTGCTGGTCCATCGCTGGCTCGTCCGCCGCCGCGACCTCGCGATCGGCGCGCTCTTCACGGGCCTCACGCTGAACGTGCTGGTGCAGGACGGGGTGAAGCCATTCCTGGTCCTCCTGGGTGCCGGCGTCGGCTGCGTGGTGGCCTGGTCCGTCTCGCTGTACACCGCCGGGGCGTCAGCCGTGCGGCACTCCCGGCGTGAGGCCGCGGAGATCGAGCGACTGATGACCCAAGCGGCGAAGGAGCTGAACCGATGACCATCACGGACACCGGCCGGCAGACCGTCGAGGAGCTGCTCCCCGCGGCCCGGGACCTGGCGCGCGAGGAGGGCGGCGTACCGCCCAAGGACCGGCTGAAGCGGGTCTTCCGGATCGGCTGGTCCAAGGCGACGGAGATCCACGATCGCCTCAACGAGGAGGTCGACCAGCGGCGCCGCGACGGCCGCCGGCGGATGCGCGCTGTCCGCTCCCGGAAGACCCCGCCGCGCGGCCTGGCCACCCGTCCCGCCCCCCTCCCGGGCCCGCCGCTGCCGGTGGCCTCGGCTCCGGTTGCCGCGCAGGTCGGCTCGGTCCCGGCGCCTCTCCCGATGCCCTCCCCGCGCCGGCGCCGGTCGGTGCCGCGCTGGCCGCTGCTGCTGCTGGCCCTGCCCGCGTTCGTCGCGATCTGGTCCGGCTGGGTCGGGCTCGGCGAGCTGACCGGCTTCGGGGTGATGCACCCCCTTCCGGGAATCGCCGACCGGGTCGCGATCAACACCGCGATCACGCTGCCCATCGGGCTGGAGACGTACGCCGCGTACGCGCTGTTCGTGTGGCTGTCCGGGGCCGTCCCGGCGGCCGCCCGGCGGTTCGCGAAGTGGTCGGCAATCGGCTCGCTCGTGCTCGGCGCGGGAGGCCAGGTCGCCTACCACCTGATGGCCGCGGCCGGGATGACCGTCGCCCCCTGGTGGATCACCACGCTGGTGTCGTGCCTGCCGGTCGCCGTGGTCGGCATGGGCGCGGCGCTCTACCACCTCGTCAGCGCGGAGGAGCCGGAGTGACGGACGGCCAGGAGCGCCCGGGCGACGCCGAGTCGTACGTCGAGGAGCCCGTCGTCCAGGTCGCGGTCACGTCGCAGCCGGAGACGCCCACCGTGTACGCGACGGTGACCAGGCTGGCCGAGAGCGAACGCCGCCCGATCATCCCGGCATGGATGCGCACCAGCGACGCACGCCGGGCGTTTCTGGCGCAGGCGTGGGGCATGGCCTGGTACACGGTCGCCCTGCAGGTCAGCCGGTCACCGAAGTACCTGGGCAAGCTGCTGGTGTTCGCGCCGTGGGGTGTGCTGGTGCTGGCTGGCCGGCAGATCCGCTGGATGTGGCATCCCGAGTTGACCTCGCTGGTGCAGACCGCGGCGACGAGGAACGACCTGGACCACGGCCCGCAGATCGCGAAGCAGGTCGCGCAGGCCCGGCAGGCGCGGGCCTGGGTGCTGGCCGCCGAGCTGGTCGCCGTCCTGATCGCCGTGCCGCTGCTGTGGTACCTCGCGCCCCGCTGGGCGGTCTACCTCAGCGCGGCCGCCGCCGCGCTGGTGTTCGCCCGGATCGGCCGGCCCGCCGATAAGCCGATCATCGAGCACGTGACGATCGGCCGGCGGTTCACCCGGCTCACCTCCAACCAGGTTCGGGATGCCGTGGTGGCGCTGCGCCTGACCGGCCTGAAAGGCCCGGGCGACATCGAGTTCCCGCCGCCGGGCGTGCACGCCGATGGGCCCGGCTGGCTGGCCCGCTTCGAGCTGCCGCCAGGGCTGATCGCGGCGGACGTGCTGACCAAACGCGACCGGCTGTCCGGCGCGCTGCGCCTGCCCCTGGATCAGGTGTGGCCCGAGGTCGGCCCGGACCACCTGGCCCAGGTCGACCTGTGGGTCGGGTTCAAGCCGGCGTCCGCGATGGGCGAGCCGAAATGGGATCTGGCCAGCCCGAACGCGCGGACCAGCATCTTCGAGGCGCACCCGTTCGCCACCGACGCCCGCGGCCGACCCATCGAGCTGATCCTGTTCCAGCGGAACGTGCTGATGGGCGGGCAGCCGGGCGCCGGCAAGAGCTTCGGTGCGCGCGCCATCATGACGATCGGCGGCCTGGACCCGACCTGCGAGCTGAAGATCGCCGAGTTCAAGGGCGTCGGCGA
>Ga0315912_10002499_pt1 | contig 19425 bp, 14 predicted proteins | sample VfabasoilMG_FD_204469 | JGI IMG/M metagenome (GOLD analysis project Ga0315912, IMG submission 204469) | Garden soil microbial communities collected in Santa Monica, California, United States - V. faba soil | ecosystem: Environmental > Terrestrial > Soil > Garden | place: USA: California...
ATGTAGGCAAGGGGTTCACCGCTTTTCCGCCGTTCCGAGCTTTCAAGGAACTGCCGTTGGACGTCCAAGGGCAGTTCCCGTTCCGAAAAAGCCAGCACGCTTGCCTCGGAAAACCCGCTGGCCGCGGCGAGCAGCAGCCGCGCTTCGCGCGGATCGATGTCGCTCGAGGCGAGCGCCTGCTGCAGGGTCACGCGGCTTGTTCGGAGAGCTGCGAGAGCTGCTCGGTCTGGTGCTCGTTGGCGAGCGCGGTGATCAGCTCGTCGAGCTCGCCTTCCATGATGCGGTCGATCTTGTGGAGCGTGAAGTTGATGCGGTGATCGGTGACGCGTCCCTGCGGGAAATTGTAGGTGCGGATGCGCTCGGAGCGGTCGCCGGAACCGATCAGCGACTTGCGGGCCGAGGCGGTCTTCGCCGCCTGCTCGCGTTCCTGCTTGTCGCGGATGCGCGCGGCGAGCACCGACAGCGCGCGCTCGCGGTTCTTGTGCTGCGAGCGCGAGTCCTGGCATTCCACCACGATGCCGGTGGGCAGGTGCGTGACGCGGATCGCCGAGTCGGTCTTGTTGACGTGCTGGCCCCCCGCCCCCGAGGCGCGGAAGGTATCGACGCGCAGGTCCGCCGGGTTGAGCACCACTTCGTCGATCGCGTCGGCTTCCGGCAGCACCGCCACCGTGCAGGCCGAAGTATGGATGCGCCCTTGCGATTCCGTCTTCGGCACGCGCTGCACGCGATGGCCGCCGGATTCGAACTTTAGCCGGGAGTACGCGCCTTGCCCGACGATGCGCGCGATCACTTCCTTGTAGCCGCCGAGTTCGGCGGGACTTTCGGAGACGATCTCCACCAGCCAGCCCTGGCGCTCGGCATAGCGACTGTACATGCGGAACACATCACCGGCGAACAGCGCCGATTCGTCGCCGCCGGTGCCCGCGCGCACTTCGAGGAAGATGTTGCGATCGTCCTTCGGATCCCGCGGCAGCAGCGCCTTTTGCAGTTCAGCTTCGAGCTGCTCCATGCTCGCGCGGGCGCCCTTCAACTCCTCGTCGGCATAGGCCTTCATCGACGCATCGGCGGCCATTTCACGCGCGTCGTCGGCATGGCGTTCCGCCTGGCGGTATTTCTCATACCGGGTAACGATGTCGGAAAGCTCGGAATGCTCGCGCGACAGCTTGCGGAACTGCTCCAGGTCCTTGGTCGCCTCCGGCGCGGCAAGCAGATGGTTGAGGCTTTCCAGGCGCCCGACCATGCTGTCGAGCTTGGCGCGCAGTGCGGCTTTCACCGGCTGGGCTTCTTCAGCGCCTGGGTCGGGGCGTGGATCAGCTTCTTGGTGAGCGACTGCGAAAGCGCCTCGAGCACCTTCGCCGGGTCCTCGCCGCGCTCGATCAGCTTGAGCGCGTGCTGCAGCTCTGCGCGCCGCGTCTCCTCGGCCTGCTCGCGCAGGGCGCGGATCAGGGGCACGCTCTCGCGTCCCTGCATCCAGTGCATGAATTGCCCGACCTGGGTATCGATGATCGCCTCGGCCTGCTCGACCGCCGAGCGGCGGGCGTCGAGGTTGCCGGCGACGATCTCGCCCAGGTCGTCGATGGTGTAGAGGAACACGTCGTCCAGTTCGCCCGCTTCGCGCTCGATGTCGCGCGGCACGGCGAGGTCCACCATGAACATCGGCCGGCGGCGCCGCGCGCGCAGCGCGCGCTCGACCATGCCCTTGCCGAGGATCGGCAGCGACGACGCAGTGCAGGAGACCACGATGTCGTGCTGGTGCAGGTGATCGGCGAGCGAGCGCAACTCGACGGCGTGCCCATTGAAGCGGTGCGCGAGCCGCTCGGCGCGCTCCAGGGTGCGGTTCGCGACGGTGATCTGCGCCGGGCCCTGCGCGGCGAAATGCGTCGCGCACAGCTCGATCATCTCGCCCGCGCCGATGAACAGCACGCTCTGGTCCTTGAGCGACGGGAAGATGCGCGCCGCGAGCTTCACCGCCGCGGCGGCCATCGAGACGCTGGCCGCGCCGACGCTGGTCGTCGAGCGCACCTCCTTGGCCACCGCGAAGGAACGCTGGAACAGCTTGTGCAGCACGCTGCCCAGCGTGCCAGCCGACTCCGCAGCGCGCGCTGCTTCCTTCATCTGCCCGAGGATCTGCGGCTCGCCGAGCACCATCGAGTCGAGCCCCGAGGCGACCCGGAAAGCGTGGCGCACCGCCTGCTCGTGCGGCAGCGTATAGAGGTAGGGCCGCAACTCGTCGGGCTGGAAGCGGTGGTAGTGCTCGAGCCAATGCGCCACGGCGCGCGGCTCTTCCCCCGCCAGGTACAGCTCGGTTCGGTTGCAGGTGGACAGGATCGCGGCCTCCTGGGCGAGATCGCGCTTGAGCTCGGCAAGCGCGTCGCGCAGGCGCTCGACATGGAACACCACCCGCTCGCGCACTGCGAGCGGCGCGGTCTGGTGGTTCATTCCAAGCGTGTAGAGAGACATCGCACCCGTGCCTAAGGGCGCAGATTATATGGCTTTTATCAGGGCCTCGACCTTTTCGGCGGGCAATGGCGGACTGAACAGATAGCCCTGCACCTGGTCGCAACGCAGCAGCCGGAGCAGCTGCGCCTGCTGCTCCGTCTCGACCCCTTCGGCGATGACCTTGAGGCGCAGCGCCTGCGCGAGCGAAATGATCGTCGAGACGATGCTGGTGTCGTCGGCGCGCTCGGTCATGCCATGAATGAAACTGCGGTCGATCTTCAGCGCATCGAGCGGCAGTTTGGACAGGTAGGACAGCGACGAGAAGCCGGTGCCGAAATCGTCGAGTGCGATATGCAGGCCCGCGTCGCGCAGCTCGCGCAGCTTGCGAATACTCTCGTCGACGTCCGCCATCAGCAGGCTTTCCGTGACCTCCAGGTCGACGCCGCCGCCATCATTTCCCATGTCGCCCAGGGCAGCTTTCACGTCGGCCACGAAACTGGGGCGGCGCAGCTGGATCGCCGAGACGTTCACGGCGATGCGCGGCGGGCGGAGCCCCTGCGCCTGCCAGCGCCGGTAGGTCGCGGTCGCGGCCGACAGCGCCTGGCGTCCGGCCTCGAGAATCAGGCCGGTCTGCTCCAGGACCGGGACGAAGCGCGCCGGTGACATGTGGACCCCGTTCGGCCCCACCCAGCGCAGCAGCGCCTCCAATCCCACGATGCGGCGCGAGGCGAGGTCCAGCTTGGGCTGGAAATGCAGCAAGAATTCGTTGCGTTCCACCGCCTGGCGCAGCCGCAGCTCGAGCTCCACCTGCTCGGCGACGCGCGCATTGATCTGCGGCGCGTAAAACACGTAGCGCTCGCCGGTCTCCTTGGCCTTTTTCAGCGTCGCCTCCGCGTTGCGCAGCAGAGCGTCGGCGCTATCGCCGTCTTCCGGGTAGATCGCAATGCCGGCCTTCGCCGTCAGCCGCAACTCGCGGCCTTCGATATGGAACGGCTGCGAAAGGAATTTCGCCTCGGCGTTCTCCATCGCACGGCCCAGCTGCCCGGCATCTGCAACATCGTGAAACGTGATCGCGAAAAGGTTGCCGCCGAGGCGGGCAACGTAATTGTCGTCGCGCACCATGCTGCGCACCCGGTCGGCGAACTCCTGCAGCGCGCGATCGCCACCGTGCTGCCCGATGGTGTCGTTGATCGCCTTGAAGCGCTCGAGGTCGAGCAGCGCGAGCCCGAGCTTGCTCGAGCCGCGCCGCGCCGCGTCGATTGCCTGGGTGAGCCGTTCGTGGAACAGCGTCCGGTTGGGCAGTTCGGTGAGAGGGTCGTACAGCGCGAGGTAGGCTATGCGATCCTGCTTGTCGATCAATTCGAGTGCGAACGAGATGTTGGACACCATCTCCGAGAGCAGGCGCACCTCCTCCTGGTCGAAAAATCCCGCGTCGCGCGACCGCAGCACCACGATGCAGGCGACGCGCCCGTCGACGATCGCCGGCAGCAAAGCGAGCGCGTAGTTCCCCGCGCGAGTCAGCGCTTCCCGGTTCTTCACCCGCGGATCGCCCGCGATATCGTCGGAGATGACCTGCTTGCCGCTGCGTGCCGCCAGCGCAAACAGGCTTTCCGCCCCCGCGGGATCGCGGTTGTAGGCGTCTACCATCCCCTGGAACAGGCGCGAGTCCGGTTCGGTGCTCGCCGCGATGCGCGCCTTGCCTTGGCGGTCGATCTCGATGATGCGCGCCAGTACGAATCCGCCCTGCGAAACCGCAATGCGGCAGAACTCCCCGAACAGCTCCTGCTTCTCGCGAATGCGTACGATGGCCGCGTTCAACGCCCCGACCACGTCGCGGATTCGCTGCAACCGCGAGAGCTTGCCCGCCTGCTCGACGCGCTCGGTGATGTCGCGTGCGAGGCCGTCCATGCGCTCGGGCTCGCCGTCGGGCCCGATGATCAGCCGGCCGCGGTTGTTGATCCAGCGGATGCTGCCGTCGGGACGCACCGTGCGATATTCGATGTCGAACGCGGCCCCATGCTTGAGCGCGCGCCAGGCCGCGAGCATCATCGGCCGGTCGTCGGGATGGACCACGTCCAGGCGCAGGTCCTCGCGCTGGAGGAACTCGTCGGCCGAGTAGCCGAAAAGCTCCTGGGCGGCCGGACTGACGTAGATGATCTGTCCGCTTTGCGCGTCCACCGACCAGAGCATGTCCGGCAGGGAGGCGTAGATTCCCGCCAGCCGTTCGCGCGCGATATCCAGTTCCGCCTCGGTGCGGCGCTTTTCGCGCCGCGCTTTCGCCTCCGCCAGCGCGCGCTCCACTGCGGCCGGGAGTCGCACCAGGTTGCCCTTGACGACGTAGTCGGTGGCGCCGCTCTTCAGCGCGCGGATCGCATACTCCTCGCCGATGGTGCCGGAGACGAAGATGAACGGCGTGTCCGGGCAGATTTCGCGCGCCAGCGTCAGCGCGGACATGCCGTCGAACTGCGGCATGGAAAAATCCGACAGGATCACGTCGGGGGCAAACTCGCGCTACGCCTTCTCGAATGACTCTTCGGTGTCGACGATGCGATGCGAGATGTGCAGGCCCGCGCGCTTGAGCTCGCGCACCTCGAGCTCGGCGTCGGCGGAGACGTCCTCGGTCAGCAGCACCCGGATGGTTGGAAGGGCCATTTTTCCTATTGAGGAACCCGGTTGGCGAGCATCCAGTAGAGCCCGATCTTGGCGACGGTCTCGATGAAAACCTCGAACTGCACCGGCTTGACGATATAGCTGTTGGCGCCGAGCGCGTAGCTCCGGACCACATCGCTTTCTTCGTTGGACGAGGTCATGACGACCACCGGGATCGCACGCGTTGCCGGGTCCGCCTTGAGCTGGCGCAGCACTTCGATGCCGTCCACCTTGGGCATCTTGATGTCCAGCATGATCAGCTTGGTGATCGACGCCGGATCACGACCGGCGTACTTGTCGGTGCGGAAGACATATTGCAGCGCCTCCTCCCCGTCCTTGACCCAATGAACCTTGTTGGCGAGATTGTTCCGGCGCAACGCGCGCAGCGTCATCTCCGCGTCGGAGGGATTGTCTTCCACCAGCAGGATTTCGCCGTGCTCAAAGCCGGGCATGGTCCGCCTCCGCGCGCGGCAAGCTGAAGTAGAAACAGGCGCCCTCGCCAAGCTTGCTCTCGGCCCACACGCGCCCGCCGTGGCGATTGACCACGCGCTGCACGATGGCAAGGCCCACGCCGGTCCCCGGAAACTCGTCCGCCCGGTGCAGGCGCTGAAACACGCCGAACAGCTTGTCCACATAGCGCATGTCGAAGCCCACGCCGTTGTCGCGTATCCAGTAGATGTTCTCGGCATCCTTCTGCTGCCCGCCGATTTCAACCCTTGGATCGCTCTGCTTGCCGCTGTACTTGCAGGCATTGCCCACCAGGTTGACCCAGACCTGCTTGATCATCGGGCGGTCGGCATTCGCCGGCGGCAGCGGTGCGATCGCCACGACGGGGGACGAACCGCCAAACAGTTCCTCCGTGGTTTCGCGAACCAGCGTCGTCATGTCGATACTGTGCTTGACCGGGGCCTGGCGGCCCATGCGAGAGAACTCCAGCAGGTCGTCGATCAACTGGCCCATGCGCTTGGCCTGGTTGCGGACCACGCCGAGCAGCCGGCGGCCCTCGTCGTCGAGCCGCACCGCGTAGTCCTCCTCGAGCATCAGCGCATAGCCGTCCACGGCGCGCAGGGGCGCCCGCAGATCGTGCGAAACCGAATAGCTGAAACTCTCCAGCTCCTTGTTGCTCGCCTCCAGCTGCTGCGTGCGCTCGGCGACGCGACGCTCGAGCGAGATGTTGAGTTCGCGGATGTCCTGCTCGGCGCGCCTGCGCTCGGTGATGTCTTCGCCGATGCTCGCCAGGCCAATCGCATCGCCAGCCGCCGAGCGCAGCACCGAATTGTTCCAGCGGATGAGCCGGCGCTCGCCCGCGCGCGTGACGATCTCGTGGTCGCCATGCCGTCCTTCCGGCTGGTCGGTGAACAGCACCGGCAGGCGATCCTTCAAGCCGCCGGATTCCGGCGGGATGAACAGATCGATCCAGCTTCGCCCGATGACCTCCTGCAGTTGCCATCCGGTCAGGCGGAGCAGGAAGTCGTTGCAGTAGGTGATGCGCGCTTCGCGATCAAGCATTACCGAAATCAGCTGCACGTTCCCCAGCATGTCGCTGAAGCGGCGGTCGCTTTCGCGCAATTGCTGGTTTGCCGTCCCCAGCTCCCCGGCATGGCGCCTGACGCGCTCGAGCAGCTGCGCCTGGGTAATCGCGATCGCGAGCTGCGTGGCGACTTCCTGCGCGATCTGGATCTTCTCCGGCGGAATGTTGTCGGATGCGCCGCCGAAGCTCACGGCGCCGATCAGATTGTCCCCGGCGATCATCGGCACCGCGACGTAGACATTGACCCCCGAGGCGAGGAGCGCGTTCACCTCGGGCCCTGGCGGCAGGGTGCGAACGTCGATCCATTGGGGTTCGCCCCGCTTAAGGGCCTCGACATCGCCCATCAAGCGAATCGAATAGCGCACCCCGGGGCCGGCGTGCATGCGGCGCCGGCCGGCGGCGGCGATCCACTCTACTTCACCCGCGGCGAGATCGAACCGGTTGACGATCGCGCGTGGCACCCCCAGCAGTTCACGCAGCGGTTCGACCACCGCCGCCGCGATCGCCTCGGGAGAATCCTCGGCGACCACCGCGCGATCGATCTGCGTGAGAATCCTGAGCCGCTCCGCGTGCCGTGCCAGCGCTTCCTCGGCGCGCTTGCGGTCGCTTTCGCGCGCATCGACAATCCGCGTATAGAGGGCGTTGCTCTCCAGCAGCAGAACCACAAGCACGAAGCTAGCCGCGAGAAGGCCGTAGACCCGGCCCGCGTAGAAGCCGAGGTCGAAGCGGCCGGCATTCAGGACCGCTGAAAGCGCGATGTCGAAGACCCAGGCGCAGAGCACGACCATCAGCCAGATGTCCAGCACGGCGTGCGGTTTCCGCCTCCAGAGCACAGCCAACGCGCCGATGCTCAGCATCCACGTGCCGGCGAGGAAATGGTGCCCCAGTTCCGCGATGCGATTGCCTTGCATGATCGCCGGAAGGGCGCCATGTCCCTCTGTCGCGAGGAACGTCAGCCCGCAAGCAATGGCAAGCACCGCAGCGATGGCGCCAAGAATCGCGGGAGCGATGCGTTCGTGCCGTACGGCGGCTGCACCCCGGTTCTTGAGCATGGCGTAGGCGACGACCAGAAGCGGGAAACCGCCATGCCAGAAAATGTACAGCCAGGCGGTGCTCTGGGGACCCGCGCCAAGCAGACCGGTCGGCGCAAACAATCCTGGAAACGTGAGCGCGTGCGCGATCGTCAGGCAGCCGGTGAACAGGTAACCGCTGGCAAGCAACAGCAGCGCCGGGAAACGCAGCAGCCTGAATTGACCAAAAAGCAGAACCGCCGTGATCAGGTCGATGATGACGAGGGTCGATGCGACCATCGGGATGAATGCCGGCAGCGCCGGAAGCTGGAGACGGGCATACGGCGCCGCCGCAAGAAATGCCACGGTGGAGGCCAACACGACCGCGAACGCCAGGCGCCACTGGCGCCGCTCGGCGAGCATGGTCGACAGGAATTGCCGGCGGTCGGTCCCTGCGTATTGCCGCTGATGCCTGTCGTCGCTAGCAGGCGTGCCTGTACTCGCCCCGCCCTCTGGTCCTTTCATAGCTTCCGAGGCTATGTTCCGACCCAATGCGGTCGACGACAAGTTTCCCCCTGATGTATCAACGCGTTAACGCACAGGTCTAACGCCTGTTCAAGCTAACTTGAATGCCGGGGTACGTCTGTAGGGGATTCTCGATTGCGACCGGCTCAGACGCTGGTGATCCCGTGCCGGATCGCAAACTTGACAAGCTTTGTCAGATCCTCGACGCCCAACTTGAGCATCAGGCGGCTGCGATAGGTGTCCACGCTCTTGGACGAGATGCCGAGAACCGCTGCCACCTCATTGCTGGTGCTGCCTTCGACGATGAGCTTGAGCACCTGTAGTTCGCGCTGGCTGAGGCGCTCCAGCGGACGGTCCGTGCCGCGCGTGCGCGCATAGTCGTCGAGCGAGCGGGCCGGAATCTTCTCGCTCAGATAGCGCTTGCCGGCGTTGACCGAGCGCACCGCGGCAACCACTTCGTCGCCGGCGGATTCCTTGAGCACGTAGCCGGTGGCGCCGGCGATGAATGCCTGGTACACGTGCTCGGGGTCGGCGTGCATCGACAGCATCAGCGTGTGCGTCTCGGGACTCAGCTCGTGGAGCCGCCTCGCGGTCTCGATGCCGTCGATGCCCGGAAGCGCGATATCCAGGATGGCCACGTCAGGCGGCGTCTTGCCGGCGTAGTCCAGAACCTCCTCGGCGGCGCCGAAGCTCGCCACCACAACGATATCGGGCTGCGCCGCGAGCAGCGCCCGCAACCCATCCCTGACCACCGCGTGGTCATCGAGCAACAGGACGTTAATCGGCATGGGTGCCCGGGATCTCGACGATCAGCCGGGTGCCGCGCGCTGGGAACTCGATGCGCAGCGTTCCACCATGAGCCTCGGCGCGCTCGCGCATCGCGGGTAGGCCCCAGCCGCCGCGTCGCGCACCGCGCGCCCCTTTGCGATGATCAAATCCAGTGCCGTCATCGTGCACGCTCAGGCGGAGGCCGCCGGCAAACTCAGTGACGGCGATCTCCACCGACGTGCCGCCGCTGTGCTTGGCAGCGTTGGTCAGCGCTTCCTGCATGATGCGGAACAAGGTAAGTTCGATGTCGCGCGGCAGGCGCGCGCCCTGCCCCGATACATTGAGCCGCACCTTCATGCCGGTACGCTCGCCGAACGCCGCGACATGCGAGCGCAGCGCCGGCACCAGGCCGAATTCCTCCAGCGCGGGAGGGCGCAGCTCGGTCATGACCCCGCGGATCGACTGGATCGTGTCGTTGACCAGACCAGCCATGACGTCGAGGCGCGGCATCGCGGTCTTCTGGCTCTCGCCGGAAATACCGGCCTTCAATGCCCCGAGTTCGATGCCGAGAGCCGTCAGGTTCTGGCCGATCAGGTCGTGCAGGTTGTCGGCGAGGCGCCGGCGCTCCATTTCCTGCGTGGTGACTAGGCGATTCATCAGCTCGCGGATTTCTTCCGCGTAGTGGCGAACTTTCTCCTCGGCATCGACGCGCTCGGTGATGTCGACGCCCATGCCGGCCACGCCGTTCCTGCCGGTCGCGTCCGCCAGCGGAAACTTGATCACCAGCCATTTCTGCTCGACGCCGCCGGGCCGCGCCGATGTCTCGAACGTCTGGACCAGCTTTCCGGAGCGAATCACCTTTTCGTCGTTCTCGCGATACACCCGCGCGAGCTCCTCCGGCCAGACTTCGAAGTCATCGTGTCCCAGCAGCTCCGACCTCGTCTTGCCGACCTGTGTCTCGTAGGGACCGCTGACGTAGGTGTAGCGCAGCGCCGAATCCTTGATCCAGGCGACGGCCGGAGCGTTTTCCATGAAGAAGCGGAAACGCTGCTCGACCGCGAGAAGCGCATCCTCGAGGCGGGAGCGCTCCGACACGTCCAGCGCAATGCCGGCAACGTCGGATTCCCGGTCCGCGGCCGGCAGGGGAAACTTCACCTTCAGCCATCGGCCCGTCGGCATGCCGTCGACGAACTGCATCGGCTTGCCCTCTTCGCGCACCGTCCGGTCGGTCTCGCGAAAGCGCGCGCTCAGCGCCGCGGGCAGGAACTGGGAGGCCTTGCGCCCGATCATCGCCTCCGGCTCGACCCCGAAGCTGAGGGCGCATATCCGGTTGACATAGGTAAAGCGGAACTGCGCGTCGCGAATCCACGCCTGCGCCGGCAGATGATCCATGAACTGCTGGAAGCGCTGCTCGCTTTCGCGCAACGCATCTTCGAGCTTCGCGCGGTCGGTGATGTCGAGGGCGATTCCCGCGACCAGCATCTCGCCTTCAGGGCCGCGCAGAGGGAACTTCACCTTGAGCCACTGGCCTCTCGGCAGCGCGTCGAAATACTGCACCGGCTCGCCTTTCGCGAGCACCTGCCGGTCGGACTCGCGAATGACTTCGGCGTCCTTGGACTGCTCGAACTGAAACGGGGTCTGCCCGATCATGTCGGCCACCGCCATGCCACGGAAGCGGGCAAACGCCTGGTTCACATAGACATAGCGAAAATTTGCATCGCGGATCCAGGCGAGCGCCGGCAAATGATCCATGAACTGCTGGAAGCGCTGCTCGCTCTCGCGCAGCGCCAGGGTGCGCTCCTCGACCAGGGCTTCGAGTGCTTGCGTGCTGCGCACCTGGTCTTCGATGTCGGTGCAGATGCCGAACCAGCGCACCAATCGGCCTTCGGCGTCGCGCATCGGGATTCCCGTGCCGTGGTGCCAGCGGTACTTGCCGTCGGCCCGCAGCAGCCGCATCTCGTTCTCCGATCGCTCGCCGGCCTGGAGAGAGCGCGTCCAGATCGCCACGCAACGCTCCCAGTCCTCGGGATGGATGACCGCCTGCCAGTTCCAGCCTGCGAGCTGGCTCGCCTCGACCCCGGTGTAGTCGACGACGCGCTGGTTGACGAAATTCACGCTGCCGTCGGGCCTGGCGGTCCAGACCATCAGGGGGATGGATTCGGCAATCTCGCGATACAACTGCCCTGCGTCGTCTAGTGCGGCGTCGGTCTGCGGCGGTGTCGGACGGACTGCGGCCATGGCGATCCTCTGCTGCGGACTATAGTCCATCCGCTTTGGATCGGGCTCAGGGAGTGGTGGCCAAGGCCGGAATCGAACCAGCGACACACGGATTTTCAGTCCGCTGCTCTACCAACTGAGCTACTTGGCCATGCCTGAAGGGCAAACTGCAGGAAGGCGCGGATTATAAAAGAAAAGGGCCCTTGCGGGCCCTTTCCGTTGCTTCGTTTGCTGCAGCGTTACATGTCCATCCCGCCCATGCCGCCCATGCCACCCATGCCGCCGTGGTCGTGGCCGCCGCCGGCGCCGCCCTTCTTCTCCTCCACCAGTTCCGCAACCATCGCGTCGGTGGTGAGCATCAGGGCCGCGACGGAAGCCGCGTTTTGCAGCGCGGTGCGGCTGACCTTGGTCGGGTCGATCACGCCTTGCTGCACGAGATCGCCGTATTCCTCGGTCTGCGCGTTGAAGCCGAAGTTGCCCTTGCCTTCGAGCACCTTGTTGAGCACCACGGAGGGCTCGGCGCCCGCGTTGTCGACGATGATGCGCAGCGGCTCTTCGAGGGCGCGCATCACGATCTTGACGCCGGCTTCCTGGTCGTCGTTGGAGGTCTTGATCTTGCCGATCGCCTGGCGCGCGCGAATGTACGCCACGCCGCCGCCGGGGACCACGCCTTCTTCGACCGCCGCGCGGGTCGCATGCAGCGCGTCTTCCACACGGGCCTTCTTCTCCTTCATCTCGACTTCGGTGGCCGCGCCGACCTTGATCACCGCAACGCCGCCGGCCAGCTTCGCCACGCGCTCCTGCAGCTTCTCCTTGTCGTAGTCGCTGGTCGCCTCGTCGATCTGGACGCGGATCTGCTTGACCCGTGCTTCGATGTCCTTCTTGACGCCCGCACCGTCGATGATGGTGGTGTTTTCCTTGCCCGCCTCGACCTTCTTGGCCTTGCCGAGGTCCTTGACGGTCGCGTTCTCCAGCTTCAGGCCCAGCTCTTCGCTGATGACCGTCGCGCCGCAGAGCACCGCCATGTCTTCCAGCATCGCCTTGCGGCGGTCGCCGAAGCCCGGCGCCTTGACCGCCACCGTCTTCAGGATGCCGCGGATGTTGTTCACCACCAGGGTCGCGAGCGCTTCGCCCTCGACTTCTTCGGCGATGATCAGCAGCGGCTTGCCGGCTTTCGCCACCGCTTCGAGGATCGGCAGCAGTTCGCGGATCGACGAGATCTTCTTGTCGTACAGGAGGATGTAGGGGTCCTCGAGCACGGCGATCTGCTTCTCGGGATTGTTGATGAAGTAGGGCGAGAGGTAGCCGCGGTCGAACTGCATACCTTCGACGAGATCCAGCTCGTTGTCGAGCGACTTGCCGTCCTCAACCGTGATCACGCCTTCCTTGCCGACCTTGTCCATGGCATCGGAGATGATCTTGCCGATGTCGGCGTCGGAGTTGGCCGAGATCGAGCCGACCTGGGCGATTTCCTTCGAGTTCGAGCACGGCTTGGAGATCTTCTTCAGCTCCTCGACCACCGCGACCACCGCCTTGTCGATGCCGCGCTTCAGGTCCATCGGGTTCATGCCGGAGGCAACGTACTTCATGCCTTCGCGCACGATCGCCTGGGCCAGCACGGTCGCCGTGGTGGTGCCGTCGCCGGCGACGTCGGAGGTCTTGGACGCGACTTCCTTGCACATCTGCGCGCCCATGTTCTCGAACTTGTCCTTGAGCTCGATTTCCTTCGCGACCGACACGCCGTCCTTGGTGACGGTGGGGGCGCCGAACGAGCGCTCGAGGACGACGTTGCGGCCCTTCGGGCCGAGGGTGACTTTGACCGCGTCGGCCAGGATGTTCAATCCATGGACCATCTTGACGCGGGCGCTTTCGTGAAAGCGTACTTCTTTGGCAGGCATTCTCTATCTCCTAGCTAATGATGGATTTGACTCAGTGGCCTTCGATGACGCCCATGAGGTCCTCTTCGCGCATCACGAGGAGCTCATCGCCTTTGACCTTGACGGTCTGGCCGGAGTACTTGCCGAACAGCACGCGGTCGCCGATCTTGACGTCGATCGGGATCAGCTTGCCGTTGTCGTCTTTCTTGCCCTTGCCCACGGCGACGATCTCGCCCTGGTCGGGTTTCTCGGCAGCGGTGTCGGGGATCACGATTCCACCCGCGGACTTGCGCTCTTCCTCGATGCGCTTGACGATTACGCGGTCATGCAACGGACGAATTTTCATACAATGCTCCCTTAGAAAAATCTCTATGTATTACAATGGTTTGGATGAACGACCCCATTGCTAGCACTCAAACTGGACGAGTGCTAATGATAGAGCCCTTGTCGAGGATTTTCAAGGGCTTCTTGTTGTCCCTGTTCCTGGCTTGCGGCCCGGCGGGGGCGGCCGACCTGCCTCCGGCGGTTCTGAAGGCCCTCGCGGCGGTCGGTATTCCGCAGTCGAGCGTTGGTGCAGTAGTGCAGGAAGTGGACACGGGGCGCCCGTCGCTTGCGTACAACGCCGGCACTACGCTGAACCCGGCCTCCACGATGAAGCTGGTCACGACCTTCGCGGCGCTGGAGCTGCTCGGGCCGGCCTACAAGTGGAAGACCGAGGTCTACGCCGACGGCGACAACCTGGTGCTGCGCGGCTTCGGCGACCCGAAGCTCAACTACGAGAGCTTCTGGACGCTGCTGCGCAGCCTGCGCAGCCGCGGCCTGCGCGAGATCCGCGGCGACATCCTGCTCGACCGGACCTACTTTGCGCCGGTGGCGAACGGCAAGTTCGACGACGACACCTACCGGCCCTACAACGTGGTGCCGGATGCGCTGCTGGTCAATTTCAAGTCGGTCCGCTTTCTCTTCATCCCGGATTTCGAGCGCGGCACGGTGCGCGTTTCCGCCGAGCCGGCGCTACCCGGCATGGCCATCACCAATACTCTGAAGGTCGGCGCGGGCCCCTGCCTCGAGGGCCGCACGTTTCGCGAGCAGATCCAGGCGACCTTCCAGCCGCAGCCGCCACGCGCTTCGTTCACCGGCATCTATCCAGCGCTGTGCGGCGACCGCGACCTGAACGTCGCGCTGCACCAGCCCGAGGACTACGTGGCCGGGATGATCCGCCACCTCTGGGCGGAGCTCGGCGGCAGCTGGGCGGGCACGATGCGCGAGGGCGCGACGCCCGCCGGCGCGCGCCTGCTGTACACGCACGAGTCAGAACCGCTCGCCGAGATCGTGCGCGACATCAACAAGTTTTCCAACAACGTGATGGCGCGCCAGCTCTATCTCACGCTCGCCGCCGAGCAGGCGGGGCCGCCGGCGCGGCCGGAGCAGGCCGCCCAGGCCATCAAGAAGTTCCTGGGCGCAAAAGGCATCAAGGCGCCCGAACTCGTCCTGGAAAACGGCTCGGGCCTCTCGCGCATCGAGCGCATCAGCGCGGCGAACCTGGCGGCGATGCTGCAAGCCGCGTGGTCGAGTCCGGTCATGCCGGAGTTCATCGCGTCGCTGCCGGTGGTCGCGAGCGACGGCACGATGCGCAAGCGCCTGCGCGGCGAGCGCGTCGCGGGCAACGCGCATATCAAGACCGGGTTGCTCAACGACGTGTATTCAATTGCCGGCTATGTGCTTGACCGGAACCGCCGGCGGCACGTGGTGGTGATGATCGTGAACCACCCGCGCGCGCCCGAATCGCAGGCGGCCCTCGACGCGCTGCTCGCGTGGACCTACGAAGGGACTAGATCCCCAGCTCCCGCCAAATCGCGTCCACCCTCCGCTTCACCTCGCCATCCATGACGATGGGACGGCCCCACTGGCGGGCCGTCTCGCCCGGCCACTTGCCGGTCGCATCCAGGCCCATCTTGGAGCCCAGGCCCGCCACCGGGCTCGCGAAATCGAGATAGTCGATCGGCGTGTGCTCGGCGATGAAAGTGTCGCGCACCGGGTCGACGCGCGTGGTGATTGCCCAGATCACCTGCTTCCAGTCGCGCACGTCGATGTCGTCGTCGCACACCACGATGAACTTGGTGTACATGAACTGCCGCAGGAAGCTCCAGATGCCGAACATCACGCGCTTGGCATGGCCCGGGTACTGCTTCTTCATGCTCACCACCGCCATGCGATAGGAACAACCCTCGGGCGGCAGGTAGAAGTCGACAATCTCCGGGAACTGCTTGGTCAGCAGGGGAACGAAGACTTCGTTGAGCGCCATGCCGAGTACCGAGGGCTCGTCGGGCGGCTTCCCGGTGTAGGTCGAGTGGTAGATCGGGGAGCGGCGCATGGTGATGCGCTCGACCGTCAGGACCGGGAAACGCTCCACTTCGTTGTAGTAGCCCGTGTGGTCGCCATGCGGCCCTTCCTCGGCGGTTTCATTTCCGATGGACCCCTCGAGAATCATCTCGGCGGAGGCGGGCACCTGGAGATTGTTCCCGAGGCACTTCACCACCTCGGTGCGAGAGCCGCGCAGCAGCCCGGCAAATTGGTATTCGCCCAGCGTGTCGGGAATCGGCGTCACCGCCGCAAGCGTGGTCGCCGGGTCAGCGCCGAGCGCGACTGCGACCGGAAAAGGTTCTTTTGACGACAAGACATGATCCCGGAAATCGAGCGCTCCCCCGCGATGGGCGAGCCAACGCATGATCACGCGGTTGCGGCCAATCACCTGCTGGCGGTAGATGCCGAGGTTTTGGCGCGGCTTCGCAGGGCCGCGCGTGACCGTGAGGCCCCAGGTGATCAGCGGGCCAGCGTCCCCCGGCCAGCAAGTCTGCACGGGCAGGCGCGCGAGATCGACGTCATCCTTCTCCACGACAATTTCCTGGCAAGGGGCGGAGGACACTTCCTTCGGCGCCATGTTCAGCACCTGCCGGAACACCGGAAACTTGTCCCAGAGATCGCGCAGCCCCTTCGGCGGCTCGGGTTCCTTGAGGTAGGCGAGCAGCTTGCCGACTTCACGCAGCGCGGTGGCATCCTCAACGCCCATGGCGAGGGCGACGCGCCGGACTGTGCCGAAGAGGTTGCCGAGCACCGGGATGTCGTGACCGGTGGGTTTCTCGAAGAGGAGCGCCGGGCCGCCTGCGCGCAGCACGCGGTCGCAGACTTCGGTCATTTCGAGGCGCGGCGAAACGCTTGCCGTGACGCGCTTCAACTCCCCCTTCGATTCGAGCTGGGCGAGAAATTCCCGGAGATCCGAATAACTCATCGCTCGAGCGACATCAGGCGTTCGCCCACGAGCTCCGCAAAGTCGATCAGTAGCTTGTTCTGCCCGCGCGAAACAAAGGCGCGCTCGGTCCCCGCGAGAGTCACGTGGAGCACGGTGCTACCCCGCCAGCCGAAATAGCCGAGCGCGAAGCCGCCAAGCACGCTTGCCAGGGCCAGTGCCGGCATCAGGCTCGCCAGTGCCTCGAAAAATCGGAACAGGATCAGCAGCGCGCGCGCAACGCCCTGCGTCCCCGCGCTCGCCATGTCCGCCGCAGCGCTGCCCGCAAACATGCCCAGCGGGCCCGAAATCGCAAAGAGCATCAACGCCATCACCACCAGCACCACGCCCCAGCCCAGCTTGCGCTGGTCACGCTCGAAGGACACGCGTACCGCGACCACGTTGGCGAGCGGCAGCGTCTCGAAGTGCGTCGAAGTGCGCTCGACCATGCAGCTGCGGTAGAGCGACAGGTGGCCGCCGCCCGGCAGGTCGAAGCGGCCGATCGGCCCGGCGGCGCCGTCTAGTGCCATCGCCATTCCTCGGTGGTGGCCAACGCTATGCCTGCGAATACCGCGGCGCCAATCCAGTGGCTGTGCCGGAAGGCCTTGAAGCATCCTTCGCGGGTCCGCGCGCGAATCATCGTCCAATGGGTCAGGACCAGCGCGCCGGCGAGCGCCAGCCCCGCACTGAACTGCCAGCCGAGGCGCAGCATCACGCCGAGCCCGCAAAGGATGGCCAGCATCGCGGCATAGCTCCCCATCACCGCCGCCACGTCCCATTGCCCGAGGGCAAGGGCCGAGGTGCGGATGCCGAGCTTCGCATCATCCTCGCGGTCGACCATGGCGTACTCGGTATCGTACGCGAACGAATAGCAGACATTGGCGGCGAGCAGCACCCAGCATTCCGCCGGCAGGCGGTTCTGGATCGCGGCGTAGGCCATGGGAATGCCGAAGCCGAACGCGATGCCGAGAACCGCCTGGGGCAGCGCGAAATAGCGCTTCATGTAGGGGTAGATTACGGCGATCGCCAGCGCCACGACCGACAGCGCAATCGCAAAGCGGTTGAGCAGCAGCACGAGCAGGAATGCCGCCAGCGCCAGCGCGGCGCCCACGGCGAGTGCCTCCGACGGCGCGATCTCACCGGCAGCGAGCGGCCGCAGCCGAGTACGCTCGACGTGGGGATCGAACTTGCGGTCCGCGTAATCGTTGATCGCGCAACCCGCCGAGCGCATCAGCAGGACGCCGACCACGAAGATCACGACCATGTCGAGCCGCACCTCGCCCGCGGAGGCGAGCCACACCGCCCACAGCGTGGGCCAGCCGAGCAGCAGCGCGCCGATCGGCTTGTCTAGCCGGATCAGCCGTTCGTAGGCATCCAGGCGCTTGAGGATTCGCTGCAGGTCCATCGCTCAAGGATAACTCAGGCATGCGTGAGATCCTGCCGCGAACCCAGCCAGCGCTGCACATGCGCGCGTGCGACTTCGGGTGCCGCTTCGATGAGTTGATCGGCCTCCTTGCTTGCCGCGGCGATCAAGTCCCCGTCCGTCCGGATGTCGGCAAAGCGAAACAGCGGCTCGCCGCTCTGGCGCTCGCCGAGAAACTCGCCTTGCCCGCGCAATTCGAGGTCGAGCTCGGCAATGCGGAATCCGTCACTGTTTTCGAAGATTGCCTTCAGGCGCCCCGGCGCATTCTCCGAAAGGGGCTCGGCGAACAGCAGGATGCAAGTGCTTTCGCGCGCGCCCCGACCGATCCGGCCCCTCAGCTGGTGGAGCTGCGCGAGGCCGAAGCGCTCCGCGCTCTCGATCACCATCAGGGATGCATTGGGAACGTCCACGCCGACTTCGATGACCGTCGTGCAGACGAGGAGCTGCGTCGTCCCCGCGACGAACGCCTGCATCACGGCGGTCTTCTCCGGGCCGGGCAGGCGTCCATGCACCAGGCCGACTCGAAGCTGCTTCAATTCCTTTTTCAATTTCTCGAAGGTCTCGACTGCGGTCTGGACATCGCCGTCCTTGGATTCCTCGATGACCGGGCACACCCAATAGGCCTGCTGCCCTTCGGCGCAACTTTGGCGAATTCGTTCCAGCACCTCGTCGCGCCGCGTGCCGGAAAACAATTTTGTGGTTACTGCAATACGTCCCGGCGGCATTTCGTCGATGGTGGACACGTCGAGGTCGGCGTATTCGGTCATGGCGAGCGTGCGGGGAATGGGCGTCGCGCTCATCATCAGCTGGTGCGGCAGGCGCTCGTCCGCTTTGCGCCGCAGGGTCAGCCGCTGGCGCACGCCGAAGCGGTGCTGCTCGTCGACGATGGCGAGGCCGAGGCGCGAGAATTCGACGCCTTCCTGGATCAGGGCGTGCGTGCCAATGATGATTTGCGCCTTGAGGATGTCTTTCCGCTGCTTCTTCGGCACGCCGCCATGCAGCCAGCCGATGCGCACGCCGAGCGCACCGAACCATTCGATGAACTTGCGGTGATGCTGCTCCGAAAGGATCTCGGTCGGCGCCATCACCGCCGCCTGGTAGCCCGCGTCCACGGCGGCGAGGCAAGCAACTGCCGCTACGATGGTCTTGCCGCTGCCGACGTCGCCCTGCAGCAGCCGCTGCATCGGATGCGGCTCGCGCAGGTCATGCAGCACCTCGTTTAGAGCACGCCTCTGGGAGTGCGTCAACCGGAACGGCAGTTTCTTCATGAAGGATTCCAGCAGCGGGCCATTCCCGGGAAGCGGCGGTGCATTTTTGGATTTTCTTTTTTGAATGGAAAATTTCATTGAAAGCTGCTGTGCCAGCAACTCGTCGAATTTCATGCGCCGCCACGCAGGATGTGTGCGTTCCGCCAGCGCTGCGATGTCTGTCCCTGGGGGCGGCCGGTGCAGCAACTGCACGCATTCGCCGAAGTCGGCGAGGCCCTGCCGACGCCTGACGTCTTCGGGCAGGGTGTCGCCCAGCTCGCCGGCATCGAGCGCGTCGAGGATTTTCGCCCTGAGCTTGTCCTGCGACAGCCCGGAGGTCGTGGGATACACCGGCGTCAGCGCGGCGGGCAGCGGCTGGTCCTCACGCACGATGCGGTAGCGCGGGTGCCACATTTCGTCGCCAAACCAGCCGCCGCGCACTTCGCCGAACGC
>Ga0315912_10002500_pt1 | contig 19422 bp, 21 predicted proteins | sample VfabasoilMG_FD_204469 | JGI IMG/M metagenome (GOLD analysis project Ga0315912, IMG submission 204469) | Garden soil microbial communities collected in Santa Monica, California, United States - V. faba soil | ecosystem: Environmental > Terrestrial > Soil > Garden | place: USA: California...
CCCAATCCTCCGTTCTGAACACAGGACGGGTGTGGGCGATCAGGCATAAAGGGTACAACCCTTCGCTGGAAAAACCATAATAGAAGTGATCTTCTTCCTCTTTGGTAAGCCATATTCTTTTCAGCGGGTATTTAGGATTGTCCGGAGGAACCTGTACCTTATCATGTTCATCCACCGTTTCCTTATCCGCATCTCCTGTGCCTGAAGCGATCCAAAGTCCTCCGCAAGCTTTTAGAATAGGCTCCATGGCCGTGATCAGCCCGCTGGCCGGTACAATACATTTTATCTTCTTTCCTTCGTGTATATGCATATAGGGTTCACGGTTTGAAACAACCACCAGCTTCTTATTTTGCAAAAGGTTTGCCATTTCCGCCTTCAGCCGCTCAGGGGTCCAGATCGATTCGGCACTTGTCCGCAGCCGTGCTTCTTCCTCTGCAATGGCTTTGGCTTCGTGCATGGCCCTGGCAATGTGCACTATCTCTTTATGCAGAGGAGCAAGAAAACTTGCCGGGGGATGTTGCCTTAGCTGTTCCAGGTTTCCGGTGCGGGCTGCTTTTACCCAGTCCACAATTTTATCAATGGGAGAGAAAAAACCCCACCGGATAATCAGTAAGGTTATAAAGGAAACAATGATTGCCTGGGCAAACCACCGGAAGAAATTCCGGAACCAGATACTATTAATGATGTTATCAATGTATCCGGCATCGGAATAGAATACAACGGCATTATTTGACAGGTCCTCTTTTTCTACCGGTTTAATATATTGATGGAAGTATTTTCCATCTGTTTCTGTAAAAGCGCCGATGGCCGTGTCCGCTGTGGTTGACTGTGAAATGTAATCGAAAGAGCTCTCCACAATACCAGTGGGAAGGTTACTGCTTACAATGCTGTCGTTGCTGTAATAGACTACCATTCCCATCAGGTTGTACTTGCCATTAATGCTATCTACAAAGGCATTGATGTTTGCAGGATTTACCTTTTCATAAAAAAGGGAATCGCCCCGGAATATTTCATCTGAAACCTGCGCTGCCCGTGTTTCAAGTTCACTATTTAATTTGGTCCGTTCGGATTGTATCTGGTAAAAAGTAAATGCAAACGCCACCAGGCCTACACCCAGGATTATAGCAATAACCAGTAGTGCAATATTTAACTTCATAATTTTTCCAATAGTGCCACAACATCCTGCGGAGAATCCAAACGGTATTTGGCAGCTGTACGCCCGTATCCCACTTTAATAGTGATGTAATTCTCGCCTTCCCGCAATACCTCAAACATGTCCTCATCGGTACCGCCGTCGCCAATGGAAAGAACATAATCGCACTTGTGCTTGTCTATCAAGTGGTGTATCATCATGCCTTTATTTACATCATTCGTAATTATTTCCAGGGTTCTATTCCCATCGAGAATCCGCAGGTTAAACAGGGAGACTTTATTCTCAAAGATGCGCATCAGTTCCCTTGAAAAAATGTAACCTCCCAGCACATCCACATCCCTGTAATGCCAGGCAATAGAGAAACGTTTCTCTTCGATGCTGGACCCATGACATTCGGAAGTCATCCGCTGTAGTTCCGGAATAAACTCGTGCTTCCATAATATGTTCATTTTTACAAGATCATTCCACATGCCGTTTTCCTTGATCATAGCCCCATGCTCCGCTATAATGTCGATCGGAAGGTGACCGATCAGTCTATCTATGCTCCGGTATTCTCTGCCGGTTGTTACGACTACTTTCACCGAGGGATCACGGCATAAGCGGTATAACAGGTTTAATACCCTTACCGGGGGTTTGGCTTCTTCAGGGTTCACAGTAAAACCTACCAGTGTACCATCGTAATCGAGCAAAAGCAGTTTTCTTTTCGAGCTTTTATATTTTTCCAGTATCAGCATATCAATGTATCTCGTTTTTATTATTGCGGTTATATTTTTTGCAGTCCCTTCCACCCGGTCTTTGGTGCGATGTACATCCCATCCTTGTATGGCTTTTGGCTGTTACTTGCAGATCATAATGCTATTGTATTAACAATCACATTTCCCTTCTTTGTACAGCACAAATGCAAATCAGAACAACGGTTGTACGTTCGCTCAGAGTAAATAAATCGGGTGGATTCTTAAGAAACTAAGAAAGCCGGCGGGCCGCGTTTTTCATTGCTGAAAAACAGCGCAGTAAAATGACAGGAGGAATAAGAAAAAAATAATTCTCTTGCAGGCAGAACGAAATCAAGAGACTGTTCCTGGGAAGAAAAGCGTACGGTCTCAACCCCTCTTGGTCTTTTTTTCTTTTTTTTATTTTCGAATTTAGCTACCGGTTTCGAATCAGAAATCTCAGAATAGTTATGAATTATTTCTGAATCGCCCTTCTTCTTCAGTGTATATTCCGCTCCGAAAAACACAATAGGCTTTGCGGCTGCTTCATGAACCGAAAAAGTACAGCTGAGGAGAAAGAGTAGTATGATGCCTATTCTGTACATTACTTCCGGCGAAGATACGCCTTTTAATGCCGGGCCGGGACGTAACGTAAAAATTCCAGCCTTACTTTTTCCCGGCTAGATTCAAATTTATCTTTAGCCGGATGAACGGACAACAGTCACATTCCTGGCCAGGGTTTTAAACCGGACTCCGTTCTTTTGTACAACAGTGATCGTAACATGACCTGTTTTGCTGGTGTTTATATCCCGTACAGTACCGGATTTACCGGCATGGGTTCCTCCAACAACCCTGCATTGATCACCGTCCTTTAATTTTGCCGGCGCTTTTTGGTTCTTCATAGTGTTTATTCAATTTACTCCCACTCTTCTTTGCCTGATGAGTTCTTCAGCCTTACAGGTAACTAAGCCACCATTTCCTTTTATTGTTCTGCTTGTACCTGTCGTACCAGCGGCATAAGGGATAAAGTGCAACCACCACACCGATCCAGACCAGGTACACCACAACCAGGGGAAATCCAAAGCCTTTTAGCTCCGTGGTAAACCAGATGGGCTGTTCCATTATCATCACCGACCAGCTATACCCGGGCAGTAATCCAGCAGCAAACACGGCAAGCAAATGGATAAAGTAGATATGGATGACGTAATAAAACAGAGGCACACGCCCGTACACTAAAATCACATCGCCAACCTTATTATTCACTTTTTCCGTGAATGCTAAAAACAGGAGGGCCGGCCCCAGGGTAACCAGGATATATAATAAGGAAGGAGGGTATTTGGTTACATTCAGAAAAGAGAGAAAAGTAAACAAAGGTGAAGACTTGCTGCTCCACAGTGCGCTATCCCCGTAAAAATTTGTTGCGCGCAAAACCAAAAACAGCAGGATGGCAGCGCTCCCCATCCACAGCAGCATTTTTTTTCTTTTTGCCGGATCAAACTCGGAGGTGTATAAACTGCCCAGGCAATATCCCAGTGCTATGATACCCATCCACGGCACCACCGGGTAACCAACCAGAATGCCTTTCCCGCCGTACGTAAAGCCCGCCTGCTGATGCACCAGAGCCCATATGAAAGCAGGCAGGTTGTTTCCCTGAAACGTAATCGGATCCAGCAGGTTGTGTCCGAACACGAGCACCAGGCCTATGATCAGGATAGCCTGTAAGCGAAGATGCACCAATGCTGCCAGCACGATCATGCTCACGGCAAACATCCAGATGGTAACCAGCAGGATGCTATGGAACCGTATATCAAAGCTCCATCCGAAGTTCAGTACCACCAGCTCTAAAAACAGTAACCACAATCCCCGCTTCAAAAGGAAAAGGGATAATTCCTTTTTGCTTTTTCTCAGGCTCATCATGTACGCCGATGTGCCTGCCAGGAATACAAATACGGGCGCACAATAATGGGTGATCCAGCGCGTCAAAAATATGGGAGCCGAGGCTTGAGAAAGGTCTGTAGGATCATAGAGAAATGCAGAAGCATGAAAATAATCCCTTACATGATCCAGGGCCATGATGATCATTACTACTCCGCGAAGCAGATCGATGGATTGTATTCTTGCAGCGTTGCCTGATAATGTAGCCAGTTTTTCCATAGAGCAGGATGCGTTCTCAGTTGAATAAAGAGATTGAATGCTGCAAAAATACGGGATATACGTACTACTTTGGAATAAACATATTAACTCCTTAAATGGTGATAAAATGCAGCCCAGGCTGCAACAATGGCCGGATTTTACCCGGCGGGGGTAATTATTTCTCCAGCAGCTTTTTTAATTCAGCGAGTACTTTTTCCCACATCATCCGGGAATGTTCCATGGCCTTTTGATCCGTATTATTATCCTGGGTCAAAACCACCGATGTCCCGTTTTCCTCGGGCGACAGAAAATAAGTAATCGTATGGTAGTTTTCCGGGATATTCGCACCTCCGGCCTCGCTTCGCCGAAGGTTTCGCGAAGGCAATGAAAGCGGACTGAAGTGTGAATACTGCAGCAGGGTTTCAGGTTTCATTCTAAAAATTACACCTTCATCCCGGTAAGACTTACCATTCCATTCGCCTTTCCAGGAAATAGAAGCACCCTCTTTCCATTCCGAAACCACTTCCGTTCCGAACATGTATTTCCGGATCATTTCCGGATCTATAAGCGCGTTCCATACCACTGCGATGGGTGCATTGATTCTGGTTGTTACCCTTGCAATAAATTCTTTTTTCATATTTCTTCGGATGAGGTTGTAATTGGAAAAGTTCCTCTAAGCACTTAACAATCCCTGAGAGACAAATAAATTATTGTAACTCTCCTGTAAAAATAAAACTCGGTGATCCAAAAGCATTACACCCTCTTTGAAATATCTTACATCCTGTTTTATCCGGTCGAATATGTTCGCGGATCGCAGTAAATAATGCATATATTTATACTTGTAAAATAAAATATCAGTCAACATTAATTCATAAAATCAAAAACCATGGCAAAAGGAACCTACGTAGACGGATTTGTAATAGTAATCCCTAAAAAGAACACTGCGAAATACGTAAAGATCGCGAAAGAGGCAAGTACTGTTTGGAAACGGTTTGGCGCGCTCGATTATAAAGAATGTATCATTGAGGATGCAACACCAAAATTTGTCACACTCACGTTTGCTAAGATGGCGAAAACAAAACCCAACGAAGCGGTATGGTTCTCGTTCATTGTGTATAAATCACGCCAGCATCGCAACGCCGTGAACAAAAAGGTGATGGACTATTTTGGTAAAAAGTACGGTAACGATATGGCCATGCCTTTTGACATGAAGCGCTTTGCATTTGCCGGCTTCAAGGTGATGGTTCAGGCTTGAAGTTTACCAGGCTAAATTCATTTCGGCAAGATGCCGTTTACAATCAAGCGTAGCTACAAGCTACGCTTAACGGGGCAAGGCAGGAGAGGGAGTGCAGAACGAAGTATTGAGGAATTAAGATTTCAATTCTTTAAAACTTCTGCTGCTTTATTTTTATAGGAATCTCCCTGCTCTTTGTTATCCATGAGGTAATAGACATCGCTGATGCTCCTGTAAAACTTTTCCAGCTCCTTGTGCCCTTGCCCGCGCTGCAGGATCTTATTTTGGAGGGCCTTTTCAAAATAAGTGAGAGATGCCTGGTAGTCCTTTTTCTCCCTGTAAGCATTTCCGAGGCCTTTATACGATTCAATAATCTCAGCACCTGTTTCTCCGAAAAGCTTTCCGCGGATCTTCATCGCTTTTAAATGTGCCTCTATGGACTTTTCATATTCCTTGCTGCGTAAATATACATTCCCGATATTGCCATAGCTGGTTGCAACCTCTGCATGGTATTCTCCCAGGCGCTTAAGTCGTATTGCCAGGGCCTTGTTATGATATTCTAAAGACTTCGTGTAATTTTCCTCCGCTGCATACACCACTCCCAAACTAATGTAGGTTCTGGCAATTTCCAGGTGGTTGCTGTCCAGGTAGGAAAGCCCTGTGGTCAGAGCCTTTTGCAGATACATGCTGGCCTTTTCATAGTTATCCTGCCGCGTAAGTATAATTCCTGCGTGGTTGCAGGAGTATACAAATTTTTCAATGTTACCGAGCTTTTGAAATTCATCAGCCGCCTTTTCATAATAGATAAATGCACTGTCCGGCTTTTGGTTTTTCCTGAGGTCCTCCGCCCGCTGCAGGTATTCACCCGCAGGCGAACTGGCTTGTCCGCTTGCGATGCAGATGAAAACCAACAGGAATGAAATACAAACAATTGTCCTTTTCATAAGATATCCGGATTTAATTGACTCCTTGTTATTACGGAAGCTGCCGGAAAGATATGGTTAAAACCTGTAGCCCGGATTGACGGATAATAATTTCAAGTACGACCGGTCAGAAGTCTTGATGACACATCCCCCTTTATCCCCCTTCAAAGGGGGAATTAAATACCGCCTCACCCCGTCCCTCTCCTCCTCGCCTCTGCGAAGCGCTACGGCGGAGCAAGGCAGGAGAGGGAGCCAGGACGAATAACAATTTGTAATTATTGTATAACAGGATGTATGAGGTTGCTTTTATATCTAGAATCAAGAAAACCAACATATAATTTTTTTCAAGAATTGTGTAATGCTTACCCGGCGTAACAGTATCACTTTTGTAATCTAGAATTCAAATCAAGAATCAAAATAAACTGAAAAAATGAGCAACACTAAAAACCTCAGCAACAAAGAAGCAATTGACAAACTGAAAAGTTTAGTCGGCGATATAAATACTTGTTTATTCTGTACTAATCTTAAAACGGATGATGGTTCAACCTGCAGGCCAATGGCGGCACAGCAGGTGTGCGACCAGGGCAATGTATGGTTCTTCAGCCCCAGGAACAGCGACAAGAACAAAGAGATAGGACAAAACAAAAATGTGCAACTGTTCTTCTCACATCCGGGCAAAAGCAGTTACCTGGTTGTAAATGGGGAAGCCGAAATAATTATTGACCGCGCAAAGACAGAAGAACTCTGGACACCATTGGTTAAAACATGGTTCCCCGAAGGCAAAGACGATCCCACTATTTCTATCCTCAAAGTAAAACCAACCACTGCTTACTACTGGGATACTGACGGCAACCGTATGATAAATTTTTTAAAAATGGTTGCATCCGCTGCTACCGGAACAAATCTTGTTACAGGGAAAGAAGGTGCAATAACTGTTTGAGCCCCCTCTCCTCAGGGAGAGGGCCGGGGTGAGGTGGCTTCAAATTCCAACTCCAGTGCCTCCCCTTCCCTTAATTGTTCCCATTGGAACAGAATGCTTTTAAAATCAGAAAGCATCTTATTGATTTTATTTTCGTCAAGATCCAGTGAAAAATCAACGGAATAAATTTCAAATTCTTCTTTTACCAGCCCGGTAAACTGTTCTGCAGTACAGGCTCCTGACGCAAGAGCCTGCAGCGCTCTTGTGGTAATTTCGGCTACGGTAGATTCTGCAGATAGCGTTTTAATTACCTCCTTGTCTGATAGCTGTTTTACAGAATAGCCGTTATAAATATTTCCGAAAAATCCGTTTTGAAGCTTTAGGTGGCGTTCCACTATAAAGTGTGCAATGTCGTGGAAAGGAAGCGTTGGACCCAGGTCTGCAATTTCAAAAGCCCCATCCTTCTTTTCACAAATCAATTGATTCCGATGGCCTTTATTTGCGATGCGTATTTTCATCTCCCAGAGTTCAAGTCATAGGTTTTACTATTACGCACCTGCTACAGGCGTTTTCCTCTTAAGAATCAAAGCACTGATCAGGGTGATTAAAATTCCCACAGGCAGTATTTCCATGTAGGTATACATAGCAAAGAAAAACAGGTTGTGCTTATAACTGTAATTTTCACTTTCTACCTTTTTAACAGCTTCATCCAGCGCAGCAGCAGACATACCGCTTCCCTGCAATTCTTTGATCTGCATGGCGGAGTACTTGTCTATAAAATCAGGCATAAAGAAATGGAATTCCACCGCCCAGGTTATCACATACATGGTAGAAGCGATAAGGCTGATAAAAAGACCTAGTAAAAACCCCTGGCCAAATGTGATGGTTCCGCCATTCTGCTTGTCGCGGTAATTTTTAATACCAACAAATATAAAGGAGAACGCCACGGCCATGGCACTAAAGCCAATGATCATGCTGCCGGTTCCCCCATCCATGTCACCGCTGCCGCAGGACATCACAGCCATGGATATGCCCATAAACGTGCTGACTATTACTCCTGCAATGCTTCCGAATACCAGACTATTTCTTTTCATATTATTTGTTTAAATGATTAATATGCCGCAAAAATAGCTCTCCTTCCCTGTTTATCCTTCATACTTTCGGGTGATTTTGACAGCAGCAGATGGTTTTCATACCAAAGCAGTAGCTCAGCTAGCCTATGATGTTCAGCCGTTTGGCTTTTTCCACCGCTTGTATCCTTCTTTTTACATCCAGCTTTAAATAGATATTGGAAGAATGTGTCTTTACGGTATTCAGACTTATAAATAATTTCCCGGCAATTTCCTCATTGCTTAAGCCGTTGGCCATTAAATTCAATACATCCAGTTCGCGTTTGCTTATGCCCAGCTTTGCTATCTCTTCCTGGTTGATCTCCCCAGGAACCGGATTGTCTATATATACTTCCTTTTCTACAATGCGGGTTTCGACCCTATAGCCAGGCTTTGGCTTTACAAGTTTAAGCGCTAACCATATACCCAAAACCGTAAACACGATGGCAATAGCACCGACAAAAAAATCAAGACGGTAATTATAAACAATGAAATGCGCTTCGAGCAGCTTGAGCATTAATAACACCAGGGCCATGGAAACAGCATAGGTCAGGTATTCCTTATACTTTGTGCTTAGCTGGATTCCAAATTTCATAGTTCAGATAACGTTTTCCCGGTTCGTCCCCACCTATCCCCCGTCGCTTTTACATTTTGCGGGCCTTCGTTCACTTTAGAATTATTTTTTTTGCCTGATAAGTTTTACCCTGGAATAAACCTCAAATTCTTTGTCAGGTTCTGCTAATTCAAATATATCTTCAATTTCATTTTCACCTATCAAGCGATAGGTTTCTTTTGCCCGAAAGCCTCTTGGAACATCCTCAATTCCAACAGCTACAAAAACAATTGTTTTTTTATCTGCAGAAATACTATCAAGAACAAATTCGCTTACAAAACTTTCTATTTGATACTGCCGAAGCTTAAATTTCTTCATTTTTTTGTCATAGCTGAAGTATCCTATGTCTTCGTGAACTTCTCCTTTGGGGTTCTTATCTGTTGGCTGATAAATGGATTTATTTTTAATTTCAATAAGATCTTTGTTACGTATGAACTGATATGTTCTTTCATAAGTTCCTTTGCCTGACTGATCACTGCCTTCTCCAACCCATTGTCCTATAAAAGGCTTAAACGGCAGCCAGAGACTATCCTTTTTGGTAGTTTGCCCCAAAAGAATTACCGGAATTAAGAATAGACATAAAAGTAATGTTCGCATTCTATTTTAGTTTAGATGACGTTTTTAGCTTCTCCATAATTTTCAGCATGGAGACCAATTACCCCTTCTCCCCTTTTCCAACCAGGTAATTTAAATCTTTCCTCACAAAGCTAAACATTAAAAAGAAATTACCGAAATCATTTCTGCGTCCGCGAATTACTGCGGTTATATCCAATTTTTCAGGTGCCCCGGCAACCGAAAAAGGGCAGATATGGAATACCCTTATCCGCCCTTTTCACAAACCGGTTTTCCCGGCGCAGCTGTTCGCTTCGTTTCTACGATGTAATCTGTGTCATCAGGCTGTGCATATCCAGAATGCCCCAGTGCGCAATGTATTTACCATCGCGAAGCTGAATGATGTCAATTACATCCATTACAACATTCTTATTTGTTGGTTTCACTCCAAAAAACTCTCCTTTGTGTGTGGCGTGAAAAGATTTCCTTGTCGTTACTTTATCGCCTTCGGCAACCATCTCATGGATTTCAACCTTCAAATCAGGAAAAGCCGGTTTAATAAGCTGGTTAAAAAAGTAAATCACCGCGTCGGGTCCTTGCGGTGAACCAGGGGGAGCTGTGTGATTGATAAATTCAGGTGCAAAGATCTCGCGGACCGTATTTACGTTCCCGCCTTCAATAAACTCTTTGTTCACCCTGCTCACGATTGCTTTGTTTTGCGCTGTTGTCATTGTAAATTGTTTTTTAGTTAATGGATAATTTGATACAACAAAAATCCGTTTTATCCATTGAGCGGCAGTTGTGTAAAAACGGCATTGAATGGTATCATTCCGACTTAATGCAGTCAGGCAGATTGTGTGCGAAACTCCAGCGGGGTTTGATTGCAGAGTTTCCTGAAGAACCTGTTGAAATGCGAAGGGTCTGTAAAATCCAGTTTGTAAGCAATTTCAGAGATCGTCAGCTGCGAATGCAGCAGGTACACTTTGGCTTCCATAAGCAGCATTTCTTCGATCAGATCATGCGCTGTTTTGTTTGAACACGCTTTGATTGCCCTGTTTAAATGATCGGGCGAAACATGAAGCATATCGGCATACGCTGCCACTTTACGGACGGTGAGAAAGTGCAGGCTCACTAATCTAAGGTAGTTGGAAAAGAGATTTTGGGCAGTGCCGGCTGCATCCTGCGGTACAAGCTGCACGGCATCGTAGTTCCTGCCAGCGTGTATCAATATAAGCTGAATGTATAATTTAACCGCATCGCTGCACCGGGCTTTGCCTGACTTTATCTCATCGTTTATTTTGAAAATAATGTTTTCGATTTCGGATGCTGCTTCATCTATCAGCTCAAAACACTGAACACCGGAGTAATTAAGAAACGGGAATTGCCCTGTCCTGTTTGCAAAAAGGGAAGTGCCCGAAATGAACTTTTCTGTAAAAAGCATATAATAGGCCAGGAAGTCCTCGCTTACATCGTGCAGTGAAAAGATTTGTCCTGGTATGCCGAATAAAATACAGTTGCGGTGGGGCCGGTATTTTTCAAGCCCGATGTCAAATCCCGCGCTGCCTTTCCGGGTAAGGGAAATTCTGAAATACTCTGTCTTAATATGTTCGATTTTTTTCTTAACACCGGCAGTGGAATAAAGTCCGAAACCACCGTCCAGCAGTTCAGAAGTATTGTCCATTCCGAAATTACTTTTCCCGGCCCCATCCTGGTGAAGCTTATACAGGTCCTTGTCTAAACCGATTTTCTTTATATCTGATGGCAGACTTTTATACATGTTCAATCCTGTTATTTATGCTCCGGACAGCACTTTTTCATAGGCTTTTCGTGCTGCGCCGTGAAAAAAGACTTCTCCGCAATAGGTATAGCTTAGCTTCTCCATAATTTTCAGCATCGGAACATTGTCAAAGTTCGTATCTACCTTAATACTATACACCTTGTGCTGAAGAGATAAATCCTCTATCATTTTAAATAAAAGGGTTGCAACACCTTTACCCTTTACTGCATTGGAGGTAGCGACACGGTGTATGACAACATAGTCTTCATTGGTAAGCCATTTTCCCTGGATGGCAGTGTAAGCAGGTTCCACACCAAAAATAATAGCGGCGTAGGCAATGATCACGTCATTGTCAACAAGAACATATGCATACCCATTGCTTATATCATCGTGCACGGTTTGCTCGTTGGGATAGCCGCTCTGCCATTGCCTGCTGCCATCCTTTCTTCTTTGCTCGATCGCCTGCTGTAAAATACCCCAGATAACAGGAGACTCTGAAAAAAGCGCCTTTCTTAAGTTCATACTTTCAACAATTTCATTTTTTCAAATGACGTTCATTGATCAAATGTACTTCAATTGCTGAGTTATAGCCGCAGGACTTAACAGAAATCCGGGCACATTCCGGTGGTCTAAGGAATGGAAGTTTTTTTCACTTGCATTAAAATGAAAACCCAACTTTGAAATAAACATTATCCACCAATGTAAAATACCCGTTTTCTCCGGCGAATAATTGTTCAGAGAAACTTCCTGAATCGTCGGTATATGTTATAATCTGGGGGAAAGTCTTTGATTTGGTTGTATAATCCCAGGAAAATTTACCATCCGTATAGGAGAGCGAGTTAAAGCGCAAACCAACCTTTAAATAAAGTCTTGTTTTGCAACCATACTTTACCCCAGCATCGGGCAGCAGTGAAACATGATCTGATGTAAAATCAGAATTGAGCGTTGCTGAACCACTAGGCCAGCCGCCAATATTATTAAAATAGCCGTAATGGAATTCCCGGTCTTTATGCTGATATACCAAGTTCGCTCCTATGTAAAAACGTGTAGAGGGATTCAATTTATTTTTTTTATTCAGCAAGCCGGTATAGCAGTAACCAATGAGAACATAATACTCTTTACTGTTAAAATAGGCATGCTTCCCGAAATCTTCAGCGTACGAAAACAAACTTTTATTGTTTGTATAAGCGAATTCCGCCTTCAGTTCCTGGTTAGGGAAATAAATACCGGCGCAAATAGTTGGAAAAATCCGCCTGTTTACTTCCAGCGTGTTTAGATAGGGAGTGGAAGTATCGATGGGAAAAACAATTTGAGAATAGGTACCGCCGGTGTAATCTTTGCCATTATTCCTGTATTTGGAAATGTTATTTTGCTTTGCGGTTAAAAGATGTGTTCCCAGCTCAATAAAACCTCTTTGACGGCGCTTCACAGTATCCGGAGGATTTGACAGGGGTTTTGTTTTTACATTCCTGCTGTTAAAACTGTATCCTGCACCAAGTTTGAGCCAGGGCATAAATTCCACATGACCTCCCGAAAAACCGATGAACGGAGAAAAGGCCGCGCTGAAAGAGAAGTGTCTTGAAAAGAAATCCTGGTACCTGTAACCAACTGAAGGAGTAAGAAATGAATATTCTAATTCTCCACGGTTAATCATGTACTCGAACGTATTGTTCAGTCCTAACTCCAAATGGTATTTATTCCCGCTTAAATAATAAATACCAGCAGGAACTATTGCGGTATTAATTCTGTTATTACTGTAATACTTGTCAGGAGGAAGACACGACAAACCGCCCCTGAATATTATTTTTTTATTGGGCCTGAAGAAAATAAGATGCTCATAATTAACCGAACCTAATAGTCCTGCCCCACCTGCCTCCAGCGTAATACTGCTTCTGTTGACCTTTGTTACACGTATTGAATCCTGCCCGAACGCATTCAATTGCGTTGCCAATAACATAAACAGAAAACTCTTTTTCATCTTTTGATTTGTTCTTTAATCCGGTTTATCTCACTTGATATACAAAGAAACAAATTGGCTTAAATAACTCCCTGCCATCCGCTAAGTTTTGAGCACACCAATATGTTTTCCGGTATTTCCCTTGCCTAAACGTCCGGGTTATAGGAAATATTGTGGTTATTCTATTAGCTTTTAGCTGGTAGCTGTTGGCTTTAATTCTTAATTCTTAATTCTTAATTCTTAATTCTTAATTCTTAATTCTTAAATCCTAAATCCCAATTCCTAAATCCTAATTTTCACTTCTCAATTCTCACCTCTTAACTCTCACCTCTTTATTCCACTATCTTCAATAAAACATTCCCGGTCTTTTGCCCGGATTCAACATATTTGTAGGCGTCCACAATTTGATCCAATTTATAAAATCTGTCTATCACAGGTTTGAATTTACCTTGCTGAACAAGTTCTTTTAAAAACAGCAGATCGTCTTTGGTGATGGATGGAATCGGAAATAAAAGTCTCTTGCCACCCCAAAGAGGTGTTGTGAGTGCAAAAAGGATATTCTCTCCATTTTTCCCAAACTCGGTGGAAATATAGATGCCTTTATCAGTCAATAAAGGCTTGCATTGTCCGAATGAGCTTTTTCCTACTGCATCAAAGATAAATTCAAACTTATTTTCTGTCTTTGTAAAATCCTCTGTTTGATAATCAATAACCGTGTCTGCACCCAGCGCTTTTACCAGATTCACATTTTTAGTATTACACACGGCCGTTACCTTTGCACCCACATGTTTTAATAACTGAACCGCTGCTGAACCTATAGCGCCGGTTGCGCCATAAACCAGCACATGTTGTCCTGGCTCTACTTTAGCGGCTTTTATATCAACCCATGCATAATGCGAACCTTCCGTAAGTGCCGCAGCCTCCTCAAAACTTAATCCATCGGGCATAGTTGCAATGGCATCGGTTTCCGCGATTGTTAAATATTCCCCGTGCCCCCCGAATGATCTGTCATTGAACCCAAAAACCTTATCCCCTTTCCGGAATGTTGTTACATGCTGCCCGGTCTCTTCAATTACTCCGGCAAATTCACTGCCCAGTATTTGATATTTAGGACTTAAAAGCCCGCTCCAGAAGCGTGAGATAAAATATTCCGCGCTGCGGAAGCCCGAATCGGTACGGTTAACGGTAGAAACATACACCTTAACCAATACCTCGTTGTCCTTTGGCACAGGCTTTGGGACTTCCATTAATCCGGCTACTTCCGGTGGTCCATACTTTGTATATACAATTGCTTTCATTTTTAGTTTTAGCTGTTGGCTTGCGGCTTATGGCTTTTGGCTATTGGCTATTAGCTGTTGGCTTGTGGCTTTTAGCCTTAATTCTCAATTCTTAACTCTCAATTCTTAACTCTCAATTCTTAACTCTCAATTCTTAATTGCTTTTTAGAAATTTAGATACGTTATCAAATTCAGCTGGTTTCTTGAAATGCTGTTTGTAATTTGGTTCAGTACTCCCGCTTCTGTTCTCACGAATTTTGAAAACCGATAACCAACTCCTCCATATAAGCGATTTCTATCAAAATATGTCTGCCTGGTGTTCATAAAAATCTCGCTGGAAACCAACAGATAAACAGTCTCGTCAGCCATTTGTTTGCGGTTAAGGGCAATAGTGCAGGCCAAAAGGTATCGTAGCCGGAGCCTGAAATCATTTTCAAAAAACCGCTGCTCGAAACGATAGCGGTGCTGAAGCGCAATCCGTCCGAAACCCTGCCTTGTTATGAATTGCTGGTAAACCCGGTGCTCGTTAAAATTTGTCTTTTCTTCTGTACCTGCAATGTATGGTGCGCTGTGGATGAAGGCGTAACCCAAAAGCATATTATTGTTATTTTCTGTCAGGTTATACCCTATACCCGTCCGAAAAATCAGTTGTTCAGTATCACCAATAAAATTAAAATTACGGTACTGCGCTTCGTGGTGCCAGTTCAAACGGTTGCTGATTTTCTTATCTCCCAAATAAATAAACCAGTTTCCTAAATCGCTCCTTTGAGCAACCAGTGAAAATGGTATCAATGTAAAAAAAATTATTATTTGTTTCATTCTGTTTCTGTTTTTCAAGTGGCTACAACGTTCAGGGCCTGCTGCAGGTGTGCCCTAGTCTTCTTATTTATGTAGCTTAAAACTGCATAAAATATTTGAGGTGAAGTTATAAACTATGTGAACCGCAACCTGACGGCACCAATTACCTCAATAACTTAATCAACCAATCACCAAATTCTGATTCACCTTCTCTCTTCATAAACCACTTCGTATTTAATTCCTTCCGGGTCCTTAAAGAAAAGGGCATAGTAGCTTTCACCGTGCTGGGGAAAGAACTTAGGTTCTTCCACTATGGTTGCACCAATTTCTTTTATCTGCATGTACACTTCATCCACCTCCTCGCGTGATCTGGCTTTGAACGCAAGGTGATGCAATGCCCCGGGTTTTCGCCTGTGAACGGTATCGTTCTTAAACAAGCTCCTGGGTGAATTGATCCCAAAGATCAGCAAAGGATGGAAATACTCCACCACATCAAATTCATGCTTTTCAACCCAGCCTCTTGATTTACGGCTAAGGTCAAATCCTAAGACAGGCATCAGCTTATCATAGAAAGGCTCGGCAACCTCCAGGTTTTTCACGGTGATCTGTATGTGGTCAATCACGGGTGTCATGCCGTCAAAGTTAAAGGATTAATCAAGCTCCGTGGTATTGCACCTGGCCGCTCTGTGGTGGAAATTCAGCAATGTTCTTGCTGGTCGGGATTTAGCCTCGGGTAATCCCATCGAAAGAATATATTGCGGAATGCGGATTACAAATCCGGCAATTCTTTGGTCGGGATTACCAAACAGCCAAACCAACTAAATCCCGACCAGCAGCAAAATATCGTGATGTAAAAAAACAACGCCCTCCCCCTCGAGCTGCGCCCCGATGCAAAGATCGGGACAAGCTCCCAACCTTCGCTATCGCTCGGTTGCCTCCCTGAGGGTGATAATAACAGCCAACACCCTGCCTCACAGGCAGGTTTCCACCTTACGACACCAGAAAAAAAACTCCAATGCCCGCGTAAATTCAGACATTGGAGTGCAATGAAATTGGGAATTACTGTTTAATGATCTTCTTCGAAGTGATTTTATCTCCGCTGATTGTTTTAATTAAATAAACACCGGCAGGCTGATCAGCAATATTTACCTGCAAAGAATTTCCCCTTAAATTCTCGTTTTTAAAAACAACTTTTCCTCTCATGTCATAGATCACAACATTTTTCACATCGCCGTTTGGAAAAGTAAGAGTTACCAAACCATTACTGGGGTTTGGTATAGCCTGCATAGAATTTTCCTCCACTCTTTCATCATCCTCTTCTTCCTCCTGGTCTTCATCGGTGGTAGTGAACTGTATTTCATCACTGCCATTTCTTACAGGAAAGGAATTACCGGGATCTGTGCAACCATGGATATATCCAAGAAAAGATCCGCCTGGCAATGCTTCTGCAATAAAATTCGGGCTCAGTGTAATGGAATTCACCGCCCGGAAAACCGTGGCAGCATGAGCGGTGGTCAGGGAATTAGCAGCTGTAATGTAATTTGCTTCAAAAAAGTTTGGTGCAATACCAACATTGTTAAAGGCTCTTAAATTTAAATCAGGACATTTCAGATCCGCTTTCCATATTCCTCTGCCGTAAATACCGGCCCGAACAGTATTATCTGTATAATTAACTTCTATCTGACTTGCCGGTACATAAGGAATTCCTGTTTTATAGATCTCCCATTGATCCATGAATGCATCTCTGTAATATATATGCATATTGGTTGACAAGTATATACCATCATTGCTTTGATGGTCCATGATCATGGAATACCCTAATTCGCCGGATGGCAGGTTATCGCTGTAATTGCTCCATGAGCTGCCATCGTATTTAAGAACAAATATGTCCGAATGATGTGGTACGTTTAACATAACATACACTACGTTTTTATCCCATGGACTTGTGGCTACTTCTATAAAATTAATTCCGTCAACATCTGTGGTTGAAATACCAAAAGCAGACCATGGTGGTGTTATATTGGCCCATTGCGGATGAGCGCCGGAACCATCCGTATAAACATCCAGATTATGGAAATTCCAACAGTCATCCAGGTTAGGGCCGATATACTTGACTACATTGGGCAGTCCTTTAGGGCAACCAGGTCCGGGGGTAGCTCCATTGAAAAGTATATGCATACTATTGGGAGTTTGAGGAGAAAATGACATTCCTCTTGCAAGAGACCAACTTTGTATTTGCCAGGCACCTGTATAACAAGTCCAATCCAGGTTAGGTTGTATCAGCCATGGTTCTATTTTATATACAAAAGATTTACTTACCGGATCGTATTGAGAAATACCTTTATTAGACTTGCCATGAAAAATTCTACCCGGCCTGTATGGATCCTGATAAAATTGGCGGGACAGAAAGCCTCCTCCCTCACAACCATCACCACTGCAGGGCGTGCCCTGAGCAAAGGTATTTCCCGCTGCAGGATTATAAAACTTTTCTCCGCCAAAATAACCCGTTGAATTGGGCGTAGTAATTGTTTGTCCTCCGTCTATAGAAATATAAGATTTTGAATTGGAATGATACTGATTCACATCAAAAAACATATTATTCTTGTTAAATTTATCTATCCAGGCTCCATCATTTTCCCATGCTTCCCGGGTATAAATGCTTTTCCCGGAAACACTATTATAAACATCGTGGTTAACGATATCGTGTGCACCTATAGCATACAGATTCGCATCCTTATCCGTCCCTGAAAACCCGGTAAGTAAACAAACATCAAGTTTATTATTTAACGGATAAAAGTATAGCTGATTAGCCGCAGGAGTGGTAGTAGGGCTACCAGGAGGAGCATTATTATTATTTGAAAATGAGCCTATGATAGTTCTTGCAATACCTCCATCATGTGCTACATACATTTCTAATTGGCTGTTGTAGCTCTTTATCTGAATATCGTGCATGTCACTATGAATATATCCATTAGTGGTATGATCATAATGCAGTACTCCGCTTGCAACAGTCTTAGTGGGTATATATAAGTAGTGTAAATATATACCCCCGTACCATACTGCATTATTTACATTGTCATAGGCTATAGTTTGTCTGAAATCTCTGTCTTCCGAGCTACTGCTGCCACTGCCATTTACACTAAGATGCTCATACCCGTAAGCAACAGAATTGCTGTTTACATTCTTTTTAAATGTATATACGTACATGCTACTTACTCCAAAACCGGCATTATCAGCTCCCAGTATATTAATAAAAAACTGAGCAACGTTGGATACAGTAGGGCCTACGCATATCCTTCCATGTGATTTCAGGTTAGTAATGCTGCTAAAATTTGAAGAAAGATCAGTAAACGCCGGGGTTCCTGATGTATTCATATTTACCGATTGTTTCAGTATCACTTTCCCTGCAGGGATCAGGTTATTTCCTTCATTTATTCCTGGTCCGTTGGAGCCGGTTATGTAACAGTAATAATTGCCGGGAGAAGCTACATTGGGAACAAAGACCATATTCTCCACACAATCATTAACAATATTTGTCCATGTAACATTTCCGTTAACATCCGTCATACCTCTGAATAAGCCCCGGGTGGTACAGGCAAATAAAATAGAAGTGCTTCCCGGATAAGCTGCAACGGATTTAATACGAAAAGGAATAGTGGAAGAAGGATTAGTTAAGCCTAAGTTTTTCCATTTTAGCAAAGGATCAGTAGTTTGAAAATTATATTTCCATACTGCTTTTGAGTAAAATCTGAATTCATCGTTATTAGTACCATAACGGCTATTCTGATATATATCCCCGACAAGTATTTCTGTGGAACTTAAAAAATGCACTGCAGAAATGCCACCGCAATTCATCGGATTAATATCAACAGCGTTCCAGGTAGCACCCCTGTTTGTGCTTTCCCATAAACCTCCAAACCAGCTGGAGGCAAATAAATGCTGAGCATTATAAGGGTCTATGGTAATGTTATTGAATTGACCTGTTTCAAACTTATTATCTGCAGATTGCAGCTTAGTAACAGGATCAATGGTGGACTTGGGACCAACAAATTGCCAATTACTTTGAGCCCATGTGCTCCCTGTACATAGCGCAAATACAAAGAGTATATAAATTATTTTTTTCATAGGAAAACATTTAAAATTGATGAATAGGATTGGAGGAATTATTTGGTTTCAACTTTTTCCACCCGTTTCGCCAATTCTGTATTTCCTTTTGTCAGCTCTGTAATGTCCTTTTTCAGTTCTATGATGTATAAAGAAAGCTCTT
>Ga0315912_10002501_pt1 | contig 19420 bp, 12 predicted proteins | sample VfabasoilMG_FD_204469 | JGI IMG/M metagenome (GOLD analysis project Ga0315912, IMG submission 204469) | Garden soil microbial communities collected in Santa Monica, California, United States - V. faba soil | ecosystem: Environmental > Terrestrial > Soil > Garden | place: USA: California...
TGGCGCGACCTCCTTCTACCAGCGCTCGGCCGACGTCACCGCCAGCTGGTACCCGGCCGCCGCCTGCCACCGCGAACGCCGCCCGCCGGTCGACGAGCTCGACCTCGAGCAGGTGCGCAGCACGCGCGGCACGCACTGGCACAACGAGGAGTCGGCGCTGCTCGACCTGGGCGAGGGCGTGCTGCTGTTCGAGTTCCGCAGCAAGCTCAACACGATCGGCCGGCGCGTGCTCGAGGGCCTGTTCCACGCGCTCGACGAGGTCGAGCAGGGTCCCTGGGCGGGGCTCGTCATCGGCAACGCGGCCGAGCACTTCAGCGTCGGCGCGAACCTGGCCGAGCTGGCGATGGCCGTCATGCAGGGCCGCTGGAAGGAACTCGCCCGCGCCGTGTCGGGCTTCCAGGACGCCGGGCAGCGCGTGCGCTACGCCGCCAAGCCGGTGGTCGTCGCCACGCAGGGACGCGTGCTCGGCGGCGCCTGCGAGCTGACCATGGCCTGCCCGCAGCCGGTGTGCGCGGCCGAGTCCTACATCGGGCTGGTCGAGCTGGGTGCGGGGCTCATCCCGGCCGGCGGCGGCACGATGCGCATGGCGGCCTGGGCCGCCGAACGCGCCGCGAGCCCGGCGCCCGAACACGTCGCGCCCTTCCTGCGCCGCGCCTTCGAGACCGTCGGCAAGGCCCAGGTGGCCACGAGCGCCGAGCAGGCGCGCGAGTACGGTTTCGTCGCGCCCGCGGGCACCATCGTCATGAACGCGCGGCGCCGCCTGTGGGTCGCGCGCCAGGAGGTGCTGCGCCTCGCGGCCGCGGGACACAGGCCGCCGGCCGTGCGCTCGGCCATCCGCGTGCTCGGCACGCCGGGCCGCGCGGTGCTCGAGGTGGGCGTCGCGCACCTGCTGCAGGGCGGCTTCATCCGCCCGCACGATGCCTTCGTGGCTCGCAAGCTGGCCTTCGTCTTCACGGGCGGCGAGCTGCCGGGCGCCACCTGGTTGCACGAGCAGCAGCTGCTCGACCTCGAGCGCGAGGCCTTCCTCTCGCTGCTCGGCGAGAAGCCGACGCAGCGGCAGATCGCCGAGATCCTCACGCGCAACCAGCCCAAGGCGGCCCAGCTCGCCGCCAAGGGCCTCGTGAACCTGGCGGGCCTCTTCCGCCGCCGGCGCACCGCAGCGCGCCCCTGAACCCCCGCTTCCCCGCGAGCCCCGTCGCCATGTCACCGATGGACGCCGTCGTGTTGAGCTGCGTGCGCACACCCGTCGGGCGCGCGCGGCGCGGCAGCCTGGCCAACACCTCGCCCGTGACGCTCGGCGCCAGCGCCGTGCGCGCCGCGCTCGAGCGCGCGCCCGGACTGCAGGCCCACCGCATCGACGACGTGCTCATGGGCTGCGCCATGCCCGAGGGGCCGCAGGGCCTGAACATCGGGCGCCTCGTGGCCCAGGCCGCCGGGCTGCCCGACAGCGTGCCGGGCGCCACCGTGAACCGCTTCTGCTCGTCGGGACTGCAGACCATCGCGCTCGCCAGCCAGGCCATCGACGCCGGGCACGCCGACGCCATCGTGGCCGGCGGCACCGAGTCGATGAGCCTCGTGCCGATGGAAGGCTTCCACTGCGTGCCCGACCCGACGCTCATCCAGCGCGAGCCCAACGCGTACATCTCGATGGGGCTCACCGCCGAGCGCGTGGCCGAGGTGTACGGCATCTCGCGCGAGGACCAGGACGCCTTCGCGCTGGCCAGCCACAAGAAGGCGGTCGACGCCATCGACGCGGCGCGCTTCGAGGACGAGATCGTGTCGCTCCAGGTGGAGGTCGTGGAGCGTCTCGACGGCCGCGTGGCGGTGCGGCGACTCGAGTTCGGCGTGGACGAGGGCCCGCGCGGCGACACCGACGCCGGAGCGCTCGCGCGCCTCAAGCCGGCCTTCAAGCAGGGCGGCAGCGTGACGGCAGGCAACAGCTCGCAGATGTCGGACGGCGCCGCCGCGGCGGTGCTCACGAGTCGCGCCGTGGCCGAGGAGCTGGGGCTGCAGCCGCTGGCGCGCCTGCTCTCCTTCGCCGTGGCGGGCGTGGCCCCGGACGTGATGGGCATCGGTCCGGTCGAGGCGGTGCCCCGGGCGCTGGCCCGCGCCGGGCTCGAGCTGGCCGACATCGACCTCATCGAGCTGAACGAGGCCTTCGCCAGCCAGGCCCTGGCCGTGATGCGCGCGCTGCACCTCGACCCGGCCAAGGTGAACGTGAACGGCGGCGCGATCGCGCTCGGGCACCCGCTCGGCTGCACCGGCGCCAAGCTCACGGCCACGCTGCTGCACGAGCTGCGCCGTCGCGGCAAGCGCTACGGCATGGTCACGATGTGCATCGGCGCCGGCATGGGCGCGGCCGGCATCTTCGAGAACCTGAGCCTCTGAACGCGCCCGGGGAAACGGCAGGCGGCGGCGAGCCCGACGCGCACGGCGCACGCCCCGGGAGCGAGCCGGGCCTCAGCCACGGCGCGGGCCCGTCCGGCTACGTCGCAGGGCTGCTCGCGGGACGGCATGTGCTCGTGACCGGCGGCGGCACCGGGCTCGGCGCCGCGATGGCGGAGCGCATGGCCGGCCTCGGCGCGGCCATCACCGTCTGCGGGCGGCGGCGCGCGCCGCTCGAGAGCACCGTCGCCCGGCTGCGCGCGGCGGGCGCGCGGGCCGAGGCCATCTCGTGCGACGTGCGCGACGCCGGGCGCGTCGAGGCCACGGTCGAGGAGGCCGAGCGCCGCCAGGGTCCGCTGCACGTGCTCGTGAACAATGCGGCCGGCAACTTCCTGGCGCAGTCCGAGGCGCTCGAGCCGCGCGGCTTCGACGCCGTCGTGTCGATCAACCTGTACGGCAGCTTCCATTGCACGCAGGCCTGCGGGCGGCGCTGGATCGCGCGCGGCGGCGGCGGCACGGTGCTCTCGATCGCCACCACCTACGCCGACACGGGCGCCGCCTTCCTCCTGCCGAGCGCCGCGTCCAAGGCTGCCATCGTGGCCATGACGCGCTCGCTGGCCGTGGAGTGGGGCCGGCACGGCATCCGCCTCAACGCCATCGCGCCCGGGCCGATCCCCACGCCGGGCGCCTGGCAGCGGCTGGTGCCCGACCCCGGTTTCGAGGAGCAGCTGCGCCGCCACGTGCCGCTGCAGCGCTTCGCCACGAGGGCCGAGCTGGCCGACCTGGCCGTCTACCTCGTGTCCGACCTGTCGGCCGCCATGACGGGGCAGCTCATCGAGCTGGACGGCGGTGCGCGCCTCGCGGGCCACGGCGCCTTCAATGCACTGCTCGAGGTGCCGGAGGACGAGTTGCGGCGCCAGTTCGCCGCGCTCCGCCCGCGCCCGGCGCGCCCCGGCTGAGGCCGGCCGACGACGCACCCCTCGCGCCGCGCCGCCGACCCATCCGCCCACGACGGGCGGATGCCGCTCGGGCGACCTGGCCGCGGGAGCGCTCCGCCTCGCCGCCAGGGCTACACTGCCGGCCACCACCCTGCCGGAGCCGTTCCCATGTCACGCCACCTCTTCTGCGCGCTGCTCGTCGCCGCGACGTCCACCCTGTCCTGCAGCAGCGAGCACAACTCGCGCACCGCGACCGCCAGCGAGTCGCCCGCCGCCCCGGCTGCGAAGGCTGCCGCGCCCGCGGTCGCCCAGGCTGCCGCCGCGCAGCCCGACAACCTCTATGAGTTCGAGGCGCAGTCGCTCGAGGGCGCGCCGGCCCCGCTCTCGCAGTACGCCGGCTCCGTCTCGCTGGTGGTCAACGTCGCCAGCCAGTGCGGGTACACCAAGCAGTACGCCGGCCTGCAGAGCCTGCACAGCCGCCTGAACGAGCGCGGCTTCCAGGTGCTGGGCTTCCCGAGCAACGAGTTCGGCAACCAGGAGCCCGGCGACTCGACCGAGATCCGCAACTTCTGCACGCAGAACTTCGGCGTCACCTTCCCGCTCTTCGCCAAGTGCTCCACGCAGCCCGGCGCACAGCAGTCGCCCGTGTACGCCTATCTGGAGGCGCAGACCCAGTCCGTTCCCAACTGGAACTTCTGCAAGTACCTGGTCGATCGCCACGGACGCGTGCTCGCCTTCTTCCCGAGCAAGGTGACGCCGGAGGACCCAGGCCTGCTCGAGCGCATCGAGCAGGCGCTGGCCGCGAACTGACCGCCGGGACGCCCACTGCCCGGGTCGCCCCGCCCCCGGCACCCGGGGCCCCCCCGCCCCCCCGCCGGCTGTAGAAAAAATCAGGTTGGCGTGTGTGGCCATTGGCTGACCACCCCTGTCGGCCTCGTCGCGTCAGCGGCACCTCGTCCGAGAAGTCCTTCACAACACGATGCTTGCTCCGGAAGGCCCGTCGGGCCCGACCTCACGTGCCAAGGGTCTCCCGACACCCCGGCCTTCCTCGGATGTCGTCCTCGCGCTCCACACCTTGCCCGTGACGTTCCCCCTTCTCTCGTGATCATGCGGCCCTGAGGCCCCAAACCGGGTCCGCGATGGCTCCCCCGGCCGTCCGAACCCACATGGGCCCGATCACGGCCCTGGAACGACGAGCGCGCAGACGAGTGAGGTGCCGCTGACCCCGACATCTCGTCGCCCCGGGGTGGAACCGAGAGCTTCCACCCCGGGGCGCCCTTTTCCGGCCCCCGCGCAGGGTCGGGGAAACAGAACGGATCCTTCATCGAACTCGTCCGCCCCCTCCGGCCGATGGGTGGTGGCCCGCGCCTCGGTCGCGGGGTGTGCCCCAGCCATGGTTCCGAGACGACAGCCCCCACGTCCTGCCCAGCGCTCCGCCCCGAGTCGGCGCTGAGGGACGTTCGAGACCTGCCGCGTGATCTGGACCCTGCTCGGATCCCTCGTGCTCGCGCTCGCTCTCGCGCTGCTCAGCCTGCGCTTGCGGCGGGCCGAGCAGCGTCGCGTGCGCGACGGCCTGCGACAGATCGCGCAGGCCAGGCAGAAGGGCAGCCACAAGGCGCGGCTGCAGTACCCCAACGTCGACCTCTCGCGCTGCCTCGGCTGCGGCACCTGCATCGCCGCCTGCCCCGAGGACGGCGTGCTCGAACTCATCCATGGCCAGGCCGTGGTGGTGCACGGCGCGCGCTGCGTGGGGCACGGCTTGTGCGCCGAGGCCTGCCCGGTGGGCGCGATCGACGTCACGTTGGGCGACATGTCGAGCCGGCGCGACATCCCGGCGCTCACTCCCGAGTGGGAGGTGACGGGCGTGCCCGGACTGTTCCTGGCGGGCGAGGTGACGGGCTATGCGCTCATCCGCACGGCGATCACGCACGGCAGCGCCATCGCCGACGTGGTGCACAAGCGCCTCGAGGCCTCCGGCCGCCGAGCAGGTGCTGTCGCCACGGGAGCGCGCAAGACGCACGATTCACGCGACGCATCGGACAGGCACGCGGCGCGTGCCGTGTCGGGACGGATCGAGACGCCTGAGCCGCGCGAGGAGGCTGCAAGACCTGCACCACGTCCCGCGACGTGGCAGCCCGCCCACGACGCACGCCGCGCGCCCCACGAACCGGGTCTGCTGGTGCTCGGCGCCGTCGGACCGACGGCCTCCTTCGAGACCGCGCTCGACGCAGCCTCCGGCTCCGCCGCCACGCTGGCGCCCGAGTCACCGGCGATTGGTTCCCCCGCGCCTGCGTCCCCCGCGCCCGCCGTCGGGCGGGACGCCGTGGGACTCCCCGGGCTCACCGCCGAGGAGCAGCGTCTGCTCGCCCTGCCGAGCGAGCAGGACGCGCCCGAGCGGCGCGACGAGCTGCTCGACCTGCTCATCGTCGGTTCCGGTCCCGCGGGCCTGGCCTGCTCGTTGCGCGCCAAGCAGCTCGGTCTGGACTTCCGCACGCTGGAGCAGGAACACCGCACGGGCGGCACGGTGGCCAAGTACCCGCGCCGCAAGCTGGTCATGACGCAGCCGGTCGACCTGCCGCTGCACGGACGGCTGTCGCGCACGACCTACACCAAGGAAGAGCTCATCACGCTCTGGGACGAGGTCTCGCGCCAGCACGAGCTGCCGATCGAGACCGCGCAGACCTTCGAGAGCCTCGAGCGCGACGGCGACGTGCTGGTCGTGCGCACCCAGCGCAGCCGCTTCCGGGCGCGCCACGTGTGCCTGGCGCTCGGGCGGCGCGGCAGCCCGCGGCGCCTCGGCGTGCCGGGCGAGGACCTGCCCAAGGTGGTCTACAGCCTGCAGGACGCGCAGTCGTACAGCGGGCGGCGCGTGCTCGTCGTGGGCGGCGGCGACAGCGCGGTGGAGGCGGCGCTCGGCCTCTGCGAGCAGCCCGGCAACACGGTGACGCTCAGCTACCGCAAGCAGGCCTTCTTCCGGCTGAAGGCGCGCAACGAGGAGGCCCTGCAGGCGGCGGTGTCCGGCGGGAGGCTGGCGCTGCTCATGCAGAGCGAGGTGACGGCCATCACGCCGGACGAGGTGCACCTGGCCCGGCAGGACGAGCAGGGCGCGCACGAGGTGCTGCTGCCCAACGACGAGGTGTTCATCCTGGCCGGCGGCACGCCGCCCTTCGAGCTGCTCGAGCGCAGCGGCGTCTCCTTCGACCCGGAAGACCGCCCGCCGCCGCCGCCGCTGGTCGAGCAGGGCACGGGCCTGCTGGTGGCGCTGCTCATCAGCCTCGCGCTGACGATCGTGTTCGCCGGCTGGTACGGCCACTTCCAGGACTACTACGACCTGCCGCGCCACCTGCGCTTCAACTCGCCGCGCCACGAGGTGCTGCGCTCGTCGGGCCCGCTCGGCCTGGGCGCCGGCATCGCCGCCACGTCGCTCATCGTGCTGAACCTGCTGTACCTGCTGCGCCGGGCGCGCTTCGGCGCCTGGCTGCCCGGCTCGCTCAAGCTGTGGATGACGTCGCACGTCGTCACCGGCATCCTCGCGCTGCTGCTGGTGCTGGTGCACGGCGCGATGGACCCCAACCACAGCCTCGGCGGCCACGCCTTCGCGGCGCTCGCCGTGCTCGTCGGCACGGGAGCCGTCGGGCGCTACTTCTACGCCTTCGTGCCGCACGCGGCCAACGGGCGCGAGATCGCCCTCGACGAGGTGCGCGCCGCGCTCACCGACCTGTCCGCCGAGTGGGACCAGCAGACGCGCGGCTTCGGGACGCGCGTGCGCCAGGAGATCGAGGGCCTGGTGGACGAGGGCCAGTGGTCGCGCTCGTTCGTGCGCCGCCTGGTGGAGCTCGTGCGCAGCCAGCGGCGGCTCAACCACTGCCTCGCGCGGCTGCGGGCCGAGGCGCGCGCCGAGGGCCTGCAACCCGACCAGCTCGCGCGGCTGGCGGCCATCTCGCGCAAGGCGCACCGCACGGCACTCATGGCCGCCCACTACGAGGACCTGCGGGCGCTGCTCGGCACCTGGCGCTTCATCCACCGCTGGTTCGCGCTGCTCATGGTGATGCTCGCCACCTGGCACATCGCCACCGCCCTGAAGTACGCGGGGATCTTCGCGTGAGGCACACACGTCTCGCCCTGAGCGCCGTGTCGCTGGGCATCGTGGGGCTGCTGGTGGCGCTCGACTCGGAGAGCGTCTCGCCCGGCTCTCTCTCGCTCGTGCACGCCTCGGAGACGAGCCTGCAGGGGCCCGACAGCTGCGGCAGCTGCCACGGCCACCTGTTCAAGTCGATGACGTCGGCCTGCTACGACTGCCACGAGGAGGTCGAGCAGCAGGTCGACGACGCGGCCGGCTTCCACGGGCAGCTCGCCGGCGAGCTGGCGGACGACTGCGCCGACTGCCACGGCGAGCACCACGGATCGGGCTTCTCGCTCGTGTCGACGCGCAGCTTCCTGCGCGCCGGCTTCCGCGAACGCGCCGACTACGACCACCGCGGGCTCGGCTACGAGCTCACCGGCGTGCACACGAGCCTGCAGTGCAGCGCCTGCCACGAGCACGCCGACGCCCAGGTCGTGCCGCTCGGCAGCCACCGCTTCCTGGGCCTCGACCAACGCTGCACCACCTGCCACGAGGACCACCACGACGGCGCCTACGGCACCGACTGCGCGAGCTGCCACGGACAGACCCAGGCCTTCGCCGAGGTGGGCGGCGAGGGGCACACCGTGTTCGCACCGCTCGTCGGCTCGCACGCCGACGTCGACTGCGAGACCTGTCACGTGCCCGAGAGCCCCACCTCGGTGGACGCGCTCGCGCGCCGGCTGCTCGCCGACGACCGCAGCATCCCGCCGCGCGACTGCGCGTCCTGTCACGTGTCCCAGCACTCGGAGGGCTTCTTGAGCGGCGTCGCCGCGGCGGCCGGACGACTGGCCGACGGGCGCACGTGTCGACATTGTCACGAGCCCGAGGACGCGGGTTTTCTGGGCCGGGAGGCCGGAATGCCGCGTGAGCTGCACGCGGCCTCGGGCTTCGCGCTGGAGTTGCCTCACGACGCCGTCGATTGCCTGCCGTGTCATCAGGGCTTCGACGAGCGCGAGCCGCTCGACGATCTGCCCGCCGAAGCCGCTGCCTTCGCCGCGGCCTTCCCCGGACGCGATGCCGACACCTGCTCGGCCTGCCACATGGACGCCCACAGAGGACAGTTCGAGAGCGGTCCCTTCGCAGCCGAGGGCTGCCTGGGATGCCACGCCCGCACGTCCTTCGCGCCCACGGAATTCGGGCTCGAACACCACGCACGCACGGCGTTCCCGCTCGAGGGCAGCCACGCGGCAGCCCGCTGCGAGGACTGCCACGAGCTGCCGGAGGGCCAGCCACGCCTCACGGACGAGGGATTCGTCACGCGGGAATTCGCCGGGACATCTGTCACGTGCAGCGGCTGCCACGAATCCCCTCACGGCGCCGAGTTCGTGGCCGGTGTGACCGCCTTGCTGCCCCGAGACACCGGCGAGAGCTGTGCCGCCTGCCACGACGCCCGACACGAGAGCTTCCTCGGCGACACCGGCACCATGGACGAAAGGCTCCACGCGGCCTCGGGCTTCGCGCTCGTGCCACCGCACGACGAAGCGGCCTGCGCCGACTGCCACGCCGGGCTCGGGGTGCGCCTGGCCGAGCCGGCGACCGAGGCGCGCCGCCTCGAGTTCGCCGCCGCCTTCCCGGGCCGCGAGGCACTCGACTGCGAGAGCTGTCACGACGACCCGCACAGCGAGCAGTTCGCCGGCGGGGTCTTCGCGGGCGAGGACTGCCTCGGCTGCCACGACAGCCACGCGTTCCGGCCGCCGCTCTTCGACCTCGCGCGGCACGAACGCACCGACTTCCCGCTCACGGGCGGTCACCAGGCCGTGGGCTGCAACGAGTGCCACCTCGTGCCGGAGGGCGCGCCCGCGCTCACCGCGGACAAGCTGCTCACGCGCGTCTTCACCGGCACCGACCCGCACTGCGTGAGCTGTCACGAGGACGTGCACGGCGGGCTGTTCGATCGCCAGGGCCTGCCGCGGCTCGTGGGCGGTCGTGACGGCTGCGCCCGTTGCCACACCACCGAGGACTTCGCGCTGCGTCACGAGCAGGGCTTCGACCACGCGCTCTGGGCCGGCTACCCGCTGCTCGGCGCGCACGCCAGCGCCGCCTGCGGCGACTGCCACCTGCTCGAACGGACCGCCGACCCGCCGCGCCTGTACTTCGGCACCGTGCGCGGCACCGAGTGCTCGGGCTGCCACGAGGACAGCCACGTCGGCCAGTTCGCGATCGAGGGCGTGACCGACTGCGAGCGCTGCCACCAGCCCGCGCTCCAGTTCGCAGACCTCGTCTTCGACCACCAGCGCGACTCGCGCTTTGCACTCGACGAGGTGCACGAGCCGCTCGAGTGCTCCGCCTGCCACAAGCCGGTGGACGTCGGCGGCCGGTCGGCCGTGCGCTACAAGCCGCTCGGCGTGGACTGCGCCGACTGCCACGATCCGGCGGGCCTGCAGCTCCAGGGGAGAGGCGCCCGGTGAAGCACCCGCCAATCCACCCCCGAGCCGCGCGACGCGGCCCGCGTCGGAAGGTCCGGCTGGCCGCCTGCTTCGGCGCCTGGCTGCTGGCCGCTCTGGCCATGACGCCGGACGCGCTCGCCGACGACGTGCCTGGCGCCGCGGCGGGCCTGCGCGGTCGCGCCGGTGCGCCGCCCTCGGTGCGCCGGCTGGGCGTGCGCATCACGGCCGCCTCGGGCGGCAGCGTGTACCTCGACAAGGGCCGTGAGGCCGGGCTGCAGGCCGGCGACACCGTGCTGCTCTACCCGCCGGGTGCCGCCGCCGTGGAGGCCATCATCGCGTCGGTCTCGCGCCGCAGCAGCCGCGTGGAGGTGCCGCCCGGGGCGCCGACGCTCGGCGTGGATGACCGCGGCGAGGTGCTCGTGCCGCTCTCGCGCGACACGCCGCCCGCCGCGCCGCCCGCACCGCAGGACGGAAGTGCCGCGCCGACCACGCCCGGCGACGCGCCGCCGGCGACGCCGCCCGACCACCCCGAGTGGACGGCGCCGCCGGAGGACTGGGACCACAGCCAGCCGCTGCTCGCGCCGGCCTTCTCGCGCACGCCCGAGGAGAAGCCCACGCTGCTGCGCGGCCGCGTCTACTTCCTCGGACAGAACAACTGGGACGAGGAGCACGGGAGCAGCGAGTTCACCAGCGCGCGCCTCGGCACCGAGGTGTTCGTGGACAACCCCTTCCACAAGGGCGGCCAGCTGCACTTCGACGGCGAGACGAACCTGCGCCGCACGGTTCTCGACGACGACTCCGACCAGACCATCCGCTCGCGCATCGACCGGCTGTCGTACGCCTGGGGCGGCACGCGCGAGGAGCCGCTCGCGGTGGAGGTCGGCCGCTTCCTGCAGAACGAGTTCCCCGAGTTCGGCGTGCTCGACGGCGTCGAGACCACGCTGCGCACCGAGCACGGCGGCCGCATCGGCGCGAGCTTCGGCTACATGCCCGAGCCCTTCCCACGCATGGAGACGGGCAAGGACCTGCAGGTGGCGCTGTACTACCGCACCGACAGCGGCGACCCGCGCGACGTGATCCTGGGCGTGGCCACCCAGGCCACCTGGCACGAGGGCGATGCCGACCGCAACCTGTTCGTCGGCACGCTCGACTGGAACCCGACCGACGAGCTGTCGTTCTACGGCGCCGCCTGGGTCGACTACTACGGCGCCGAGGACGACATCAAGACCACCAACCTGCAGCTGACGAACCTGCGCCTCAACGGCGTCTACCGCATCGCGCCCGGCACCGGCGTCGGCGCGCACGTCTCGCAGTCGCGCTGGCCGGAGCTGCTGTCCAACGAGTTCGCGTCGGCCACGGCCGAGGAGATCCTCGACAACGAGACGACGCGCGTGGGCGTCTCGGCCTGGCACGAGCTGAGCGAGCACGTGCGCCTCGACACGCGCCTCGACCGCTGGGAGGACCAGAACGACACCGGCGGCAGCGGCAACGTGCGCATCGCGCTGCGCGACCTGCTCTACGAGCGCGGCGAGGTGGCCGTGGACGTCTTCCGCAGCATCGGCTCGTACACCGACACCACGGGCCTGCGGCTGTCCGCCAACCGCTCGTTCGGCGACGGCACCTTCGCCGTCATCTCGTGGGAGACGGCCGAGAACGACAACGAGGGCGCCGACGTCGACGACGCCAATCTCGACCAGCAGACCCTGCGGGCCAGCCTCGACATGATGCTCGACCTCACGCGCAGCCTCTCGATCTTCGTCGAGCGCCGCACGGGCGACGAGCAGGACTCCAAGAACCTGGGCGTCTTCTTCCAGCAGAGGTTCTGAGATGTCGACCCCACAGCCGGACCATCTCACGGACCTCGAGGCCCCTTCGCCGGACGACCGGCGCGGCACCTGGGCCGCGCGCGTGGTGCTGGGCGGCATGCTCGCCGTGCTCGTGCTCGTGGGCCTGGCGGGCTGCGAGTCGCGCCCCCTGTCGGCCAGCCACGACACGCCGCCGCAGAGCTGGTGGGAGGAACGCGGCCCCGTCGTGCCGCACGACAGCTTCCCGCGCGACTGCTCCACCTGCCACCTCGGCCCCGGCTGGGAGTCGATCAAGCAGGACTTCTCCTTCGATCACGCCGAGGAGACCGGAGTGCCGCTGAACGGCGCCCACGCGCGCGCCGAGTGCCTGCGCTGCCACAACGACCGCGGGCCGGTGGAGGTCTTCGCCAGCCGCGGCTGCCAGGGTTGCCACGAAGACCCGCACCGGCGCCTGCTGGGCGTCGAGTGCAAGAGCTGCCATGGCGAGGAGACCTGGGCGGTCAAGGGCGACATCGGCCTGCACAACCGCACGCGCTTCCCGCTCGTCGGCGCCCACGCGGCCGCCGCCTGCTTCAGCTGCCACAAGGGCGCCGAGGTGGGCAACTTCACGGACTCCGACGTGACCTGCATCAGCTGCCACCAGTCCGACCTGGCCGCCGCCACCAACCCCGACCACCAGGCCCAGGGCTGGGTGGACCGCTGCGACGAGTGCCACGTGCCCACCTTCTGGGCCGACTCGGAGTTCGACCACCAGCAGTTCCCGCTGCTCGGCGTGCACGCCACGGCGGACTGCGAGTCGTGCCACGTGAACCAGCAGTTCGGCGGCCAGCCGACCGACTGCGCGGGCTGCCACATGCAGGAGTACGAGGCGACCACCAGCCCCGACCACCTGCAGGCCGGCTTCCCCACGCAGTGCGAGGTGTGCCACAACGCCTTCGCCTTCGAGGGCGTGAGCTTCGACCACAGCTTCTTCCCGCTGGTCGGCGCGCACGCCGCCAACGAGTGCGCCAGCTGCCACGCCAACGAAGTCTACGAGGGCACGCCCACCACCTGCGTGGGCTGCCACCTCAACGAGTACCAGGCGACGAACGAGCCGGACCACGCCGCCTCCGGCTTCTCGACCACCTGCGAGACCTGCCACACGTCCGTCGCCTGGCAGGACGCGGACTTCAACCACCTGTTCTTCCCGCTCACCGGCGCCCACATGGGAGTGCAGTGCGCCGAGTGCCACGAGGGCGAGGTCTACGAGGGCACGCCGACCGACTGCGCGAGCTGCCACATCGACGCGTACAACCAGACGAACGACCCCGACCACGCGGCCGCCGGCTTCCCGACGGCCTGCGAACAGTGCCACGCCGCCACCGACTGGAACCTGGCGCAGTTCGACCATGCCTGGTTCCCGCTGGTCGGCAGCCACCAGGCCGCCGACTGCGCGTCGTGCCACGAGAACGGCGTCTTCGCCGGCACGCCGGACGACTGCGCCAGCTGCCACCTGGACGCCTACAACCAGACGAACTCGCCCGACCACCAGCTGGCCGGCTTCCCCACGAGCTGCGAGGTCTGCCACACGAGCTTCACGTGGGACGGCGCCACCTTCGACCACAGCCAGTTCCCGCTGACGGGCGCACACCTGGCGCCGGACTGCGCGGCCTGCCACGTCGGCGGCGTGTTCGAGGGCACGAGCAGCGAGTGCAGCAGCTGCCACCTGGACGAGTACAGCCAGGCCACGAACCCGAACCACGCCCTGGCGGGCTTCCCCACCGAGTGCGCGCTGTGCCACGTGGCGACGGCCTGGCAGGCGGCCAGCTACGACCACAGCCACTTCCCGCTCACGGGGGCGCACGCGGCCGCCGACTGCAGCTCGTGCCACAGCAGCGGCTTCGTGGGCACGCCCAGCGACTGCTTCTCGTGCCACCAGGGCGACTACCAGTCGGCGCGCGACCCGAACCACGTGCTGGCGGGCTTCCCCACCGACTGCACCCTGTGCCACCAGACCCAGGGCTGGAGCGGCGGCACCTTCGACCACGACCAGTTCCCGCTCGAGGGCGCACACGCTGCGGCCGACTGCGTGCAGTGCCATGTGGGTGGCGTGTACCAGGGCACGCCCGACAGCTGCGTGGCCTGCCACCTGAGCGACTACCAGGCCACGACGCAGCCCAACCACGCGCAGGCCGGCTTCCCCACCACCTGCGAGACCTGCCACGAGCCGTTCACCTGGACGTCGGCGGCCTTCGACCACAGCCAGTTCCCGCTCACCGGCTCGCACGCCGCGGTGGACTGCGAGAGCTGCCACGTGGGAGGTGTCTACGAGGGCACGCCGACGAGCTGCGCCGGCTGCCACATGGACGACTACCAGGCCACGACCGACCCCGACCACGCGCAGGCCGGCTTCCCCACCACGTGCGAGACGTGCCACACCCCCAGCACCTGGACCAACGGCAGCTTCGACCACTCGTGGTGGCCGCTCACCGGCCAGCACCAGGCCGCCGATTGCGCGAGCTGTCACGCAGGCGGCCAGTTCCAGGGCACGCCCACCGCCTGCATCTCGTGCCACCAGGGCGACTACGACAGCACGAACGACCCGAACCACGCCGCCGCAGGCTTCCCGACCAACTGCCAGGTCTGCCACACGACCAACGGCTGGGGCGGGGCCAGCTTCGACCACGACTTCCCGCTGAGCGGCCCGCACGACGTGGACTGCATGCAGTGCCACACGAACCCCGGCAACTACCAGGCCTTCTCGTGCCTCGACTGTCACGCGCACAACAAGACCAAGATGGACAGCGAGCACCAGGGCGAGAACGGCTACAGCTACAACAGCAGCGCCTGCTACCACTGCCATCCCAATGGCAACAGCTGAGGCCGGCGGCGCACGTGCCTGGTGGCCGCAACGCTTCCCACGTGAACACGCGTTCACGTTCGTGAGGCGAGCCGCGCGCCGAGGCCTCCACCGGTGCGCGAGGGGACAGGACTGTCACCGCGCGCGCTGCACGCGCGCGGCACCATCACGCGTCTCCCCGATCGACGACGCCCGGACAGCCGCGGCCCGTCGCCCCGCCGACCGCCCGCTGCGAGAAGCCCCGTGATGCGCCGCCCCTCACGTTTCCGTGCCGCCGCCTGGCTGCTGCCCCTGCTGCTGGCAGGCTGCCTCGTCTCGCGCGACACCAAGAACGCCCCGCTCGACCAGCAGCTCGTCGGGCGCCTCGAGCCCGGCACGACCACCGCGCGCGACGTGGTCGAGATGCTGGGCGCGCCGACCGAGGTGGTGCAGCTCGGCCACCGCAGCGCCTACCGCTACGACTACACCACCACCAAGGAGATGGGCATGCTCGCCGTGGTGGTCATCTTCACCAACAAGGACACCCGCTCGGACCGGCTGTGGGTGTTCTTCGACGAGAACGAGGTCATGACGCACTTCGGCAAGACCTTCGCGGCCGGCGACACCCGCTACGCCATGCCGTGGGAGGACATCCCCGGGGCGGAAGAGACCGAGTGAACGCCCTCGGCAGGCAGCCGCGACGCGGCCCCGGCCCGGCGTGGTGGCTGCCGCTGCTCCTGCTCAGCGGCTGCGTCGGCTTCCACTGGGAGCGCGACACGCGCTTCGAGCGCGTGCCGCAGGAGCTGTGCGACCGGCTGCATCCCGGCAGCTCGCAGCTCGACGAATGCCTCGCCATCCTCGGCGCACCGCTGTGGGTCTGGGAGACGGCCGAGAGCGGCGCACCCGGCGCCGTGCTGGCCTACGGCTGGTTCCGCGCCGACGACCGCCTGTTCCGCGTCTCCTTCCCGCTGACGCAGCACGCCAAGGGCAACTTCGACTACAAGCTGGTGGACGGGTCGCTGCACGGGCTCGTGCTCTTCTTCGACGAGCAGTGGACGCTGCAGCGCTGGCGGCGCGGCCGGCTGGAGGACATCACGGCCGACATCGAGGGCGCCGGCCGCCTGCGACCGGCCAACACCGACAAGACCTGAGGCAGTCGGCCGCCTGCGACCGGCCCACGCCGACAAGACCTGAGGCAGTCGGCCGCGGACGGGCTGGCCGATCGGCGAGCACCCAGGGTTAACATCGCCCCGGTGAGCCTCCTCGAGCGCCTCCTCGACTGCACGCGGCACGACCTCTCGCGCTTCCTGCCCTGGCAGGTGGCCGGCCGCCCGGCGGGGCACGTGGCCGCCGAGCGCGTACCGCTGCTCCTGTCGGTGCGCGACGCGGACGGGCGGGCGGTGTTCGAGCGCGCCGCGCCGGGCGCGCCGGGCGCCGGCTCGAACTCCGCGCCGGGCCCGCCTGCCGCGCGCCACGGCGCACTGCAGCTCGCCGCACACCTCGATGACTTCGCGCGCCGCAGCGCCGCCCTCTCGCGGGTGGTGGCCGAGCTGCACCGCGCCGCGCTCATCCCGGCGCCGACCGGCGAGATGTACCCGGTGGCCGAGCGTCCGGGCGCCGCGCCCTGGCTGCAGCTCGAGCGCGCCGCCATGCCGGCCTTCGGAGCCCGCGCCTGCGGCGTGCACCTGCACGGCTACGTGCGCCGGCGCGACGGCCTGCACATGTGGATCGCGCGCCGCGCCCGGAACCGCACGACCTTCCCCGGCATGCTCGACAACATGGTCGCCGGCGGGCAGCCCCTGGGCCTGAGCGCCGAGCAGACGCTCGTCAAGGAGTGCGCCGAGGAGGCCGACGTGCCCGAGGCGCTGGCGCGAGCTGCCGTCCCGACCGGCGCGCTGCGCTACCTCATGGAGGCTCCGCGCGGCCTGCGCGACGACACGCTCTTCCTCTTCGACCTCGAGCTGCCGCCGGACTTCCGGCCGCGCAACACCGACGGCGAGGTGGAGTCCTTCGAGCTGTGGCCGGTGGAGCGCGTCATGCAACGCGTGGCGGAGACGCGCGACTTCAAGTTCAACTGCAACCTCACGATCATCGACTTCCTGCTGCGTCATGGGGTCGTCGGGTCCGACCACCCCGAGCGCGACGCACTCGTCGCGGGGCTGCGGGCGCACACGCCCTGAGGCGTGGAGTCCGGGGTCCGCGCCGCCGTGCGCGATCGCTTCAGCCCGCCGCCGCGCCGCCGCGCGCGATCGCCTCAGCCCGCCGCCGTGCCGCCGCGCGTGAGGCTCGCCATGAGCACCGCACCCGCGGCCGAGACGTTGAGCGCCGAGAGGGGACCGCGCGGCGTGAGCCGGCAGAGCGCGTCGCAGCTCTCGCGCGTCAGGCGCCGCAGGCCCTGCTCCTCGTTGCCCAGCACGAGCAGCCACGAGCGGTCGAGCGGCACCTCGCCCACGTCCTGCTCGGCCTCCTCGGCGGCCCCGAGCACCCACAGGCCCGCCGCGCGCGCCACCTTCAGCGCGCGGTCGAGGTTGCCGGGCAGGGCGTGCGGGACGTACTCGACGCCACCCGAGGCCACGTCGTAGGCCACGTCGGCCAGGGGCGCCGAGCGATCGCTGGTGAGCAGCAGGCCGCGCACGCCGAAGAAGGCCGCCGAGCGGAAGACCGCCCCGAGGTTGTGCGGGTCCTGCACGCAGTCGAGCGCCAGCCAGAGTCCGTGGGCGCCCTGCGGTCCGGGCGCGCCGGAGGCGCCGGTGACGCCGTGGCCCGCCAGCGCGCCGGAGGCGCCACCCGGGGCAGCACGCGCTCCCGAAGCGCCGGCGAAGAGTTCGTCCAGGCCGACGTCCGGCCGCGGCTTGACGCGCGCGATGGCCATGCCGTGCCGGCCGCCCTCGTCGCCCGGCCGTGCCGTGCCGCGACCGGGGCGCGCGCGCGGGCCGGCCCGGCCTCCCTGGCGGTCGCGCACGGGGATGCCGTGGCGCTCGGCGAGTTCGGCCACGGCGCGCCACGCCGGACGCGCGGTCTCGAGCGGCAGCAACACCTCGAGCACGTCGGCCGGCCGTCGCTCGAGCGCCGCCAGCACGCTGTGGGGGTTGCGCAACTCCAGCATGACGTCGTGTGTTCCCGGGGCCGTTGACGGGCCGGCGCAGCGGCCGGCTCGTCCGGGCGCGCGCCGCCGCCCTGCAGCCGCAGGGCTATACTGCCATCGGCCCCCGCCCGGGTCCCGCCCCTCTCCTCCGGCCCGTCGCACTCTCCCGCGTCCGGCCCCCGAGTCGCCGCATGCCATCGCGCCGGTCGTCGCTGGTCCTGGGGGCGGGCCTGCTGCTCGCCGCGGGCGCTGCCGCCCAGCTGCCGCCGGTGCCGGCGCCCCCGGGTGAGGTGCTGGAGGCCTCGCGCCTCCCCGGACGCCCCGGCGGGCTGCCGCTGCCCCTGTCCGACGGCGACGGCTTCGGCGCCGCGCTCGCCGTCGTGGGCGACCTCGACGGGGACGGCCGGCCCGAGCTGGCCGTCGGCGCCCCGGGCGACGACAGCGGCGGCGCCCAGCGCGGCGCCGTCTGGGTGCTCTTCCGCGACGCGGCCGGACAGCTCACCCGCACGGTGCACATCGACGGCGCGAGCGGCCCGCTGCGCGACGCGCTGGACGACGGCGACCTCTTCGGGAGCGCCGTCGCGGCCCTCGGCGACCTGGACGGGGACGGCGTCCCCGACCTGGCCGTGGGTGCGCCGGGCGACGACGACGGCGGCTCGATCATCTTCCCCGACCCCTCGGTCGGCGCGGTCTGGGTTTTGTTCATGCGCCGCGACGGCACGCCGCGCGCGGCGAGCAAGGTCAGCGCCACGGCCGGCGGCCTGCTCGGCCGGCTGAACGAACTCAACCGCTTCGGCAGCGCGCTGGCGGGCCTCGGCGACCTGGGCGGCGACGGCCACACCGAGCTGTGCGTGGGAGCTCCGGGCGACAGCGACTTCGGCATCGAGGCCGGTGCGCTGTGGATGCTCTCGCTCGCCGCCGACGGCAGCGTGCTGGGCGAGGTGAAGAGCCCGATCAGCGGCGCGACGAGCCAGATCGGCAGCTCGCTGGCCAACATCGGCGACCTCAATGGCGACGGCCGCGACGACCTGGCCACCGCGGGGCGCTTCTTCGACCCGTTCACGGGCGGCTTCGAGGGCTACTGCCTGCTCGGCTTCCCGGCCGCCGACGGTTCGCTGCAGAGCACGATCGAGCTGCCGCTGCCGCCGGGCGTGACGGCCGACTTCGGCTCGGCGGTGGCGGGCCTCGGCGACCTCGACGGCGACGGCTTCCTCGACATCGCCATCGGCGCCGCCACGGCCGACGCCGGCGGCGACGACCGCGGGGCGGTCTGGATCGCGTTCCTGCTGCCGGCCGGCTTCGTGAAGGGCTACACGCTCGTGAGCGGCGCGGACGGCGCGGCGCTGCCCGCCCTGTCGGACGGCGACGTCTTCGGCAGCGCGCTCGCCGGAGCCGGCGACGACGACCACGACGGCGTGCCCGACCTCTTCGTCGGTGCGTCCGGCGACGACGGCCTTGGCAGCGACCGCGGCGCGCTCTGGCGTCTCTCGCTCGCAGGCGGCATCTGGACGCCGCTCGGTCACGCCCTGCCCGGCAGCGCCGGCACGCCGCGGCTCGTGGGCTTCGGCCCGCTCGAGCCGGGCACGCCCGTGGTGCTCGAGGTGAGTGCGGCCCGCCCCAGTACGCGCGCCTGGCTGCTGCTCGGCGCCCGCGCCAGCCCGCAACCGTTCTTCGGCGGCGTGCTCGTGCCGCAGCCTCAGAGCATCCTGGGCCCGAGCGACACGGGGCCTGCGGGCAGCCTGGTCATGGCCGCGCACTGGCCCTCCGGCGTGCCGGCCGGCACCCACGTCTACGCGCAGGCGTGGATCCAGGACGCCGCCGGCCCGGCGGGCTACGCCGCGACGAACGCCCTCGCCGGCACGACGCCCTAGCCGCCGGC
>Ga0315912_10002502_pt1 | contig 19420 bp, 7 predicted proteins | sample VfabasoilMG_FD_204469 | JGI IMG/M metagenome (GOLD analysis project Ga0315912, IMG submission 204469) | Garden soil microbial communities collected in Santa Monica, California, United States - V. faba soil | ecosystem: Environmental > Terrestrial > Soil > Garden | place: USA: California...
CCGTCGCGCGCGCGCTCGACCTGCCGCTCGACGGGGCGGATCCCGTCGCGCAGATAGGCGACGCGCTCGCGGCGCGCGGCAGGTGCCTCGTCATCCTCGACAACTTCGAGCAGGTCGCGCGCCACGCCGGCTCGACACTCGGCCGCCTCATGGACCTCGCCCCGGACGCCACCTTCCTCGTGACGTCGCGCGAGGTCCTCGGCCTGCCGGGCGAGCAGGCGTTCGCGCTGCCGCCGCTCGCGCAGGCGGATGCCGAGGCCCTGTTCCTCGAGCGGGCGAAGGCCGCGCGCCACGACTTCTCGCCCGACGCCGAGGAGCACGCGGAGATCGGCCGGCTCGTCGTGCTGCTCGACCTGCTGCCGCTGGCGATCGAGCTCGCGGCGGCCCGCGTCGCGCTGCTCTCCCCCGCGCAGATCCGGGACCGGCTCTCCGATCGCTTCTCGCTGCTCTCGGGTGCGGGCTGGCGGCACGATCGGCAGGCGACGCTGCGCGCGACGCTCGACTGGTCGTGGGACCTGCTGGCCGACGGGGAGAAGGCGGCGCTCGCGCAGCTCTCCGTCTTCGAGGGCGGCTTCACGCTCGAGCAGGCCGAGGCGGTGATCGACCTCGCCTCGTGGCGCGAGGCGCCGCCGATCCTCGACGTCGTGCAGGCGCTCCTCGACAGGTCGCTCGTGCGCCGCGGCGCCGGCGAGCGGCTCGACATGCTCGCCACCGTCTCCGAGTACGCCGCCGAGAAGCTGCGTACCGCCGGAGCCTTCGCGGCGAGCGGGCCCGGTGCCGAGGCCTCCGCGCGGCAGCGTCACGGCGCATGCTTCGCAGCCGCGGGCGACGACGAGGCGCTCGAGTCGCTGGGCGGCCATGGCGGCGTGGCGCGGCGGCGTGCGCTCGCGCGCGACCTCCCGAACCTCGTCGTCGCGTGTCGGCGCGCGCTGCGGCGCGGCGACGCGAAGGTGGCGGCCGCGACGGCCAGCGCGGCGTGGGCCGTCATCGAGCTCTCCGGTCCCTTCGCGCTGGGGCTCGAGCTGGCCGAGGCTGCCCTGCAGCTCCGGGATCTCTCGCCCGTCGAGCGCGCGCGCATGGAGCATGTCGCGGGGCGCGCCGAGGCCGCGCGCGGGCGCAACGACGCTGCCCGCCCGCACTACCAGGCGGCGCTCGCCATCGCGCGCGAGACGGGCAATCGATCCCTCGAGGGCGTGATGCTCGGCCTGCTGGGATGCGTGTACTGGGCGCTGGGCCGACCCCACGAAGCGCGCGCGCACGGGGAGGAGGCGCTGTCGATCCATCGCGAGGTCGGCCACCGAGCCTTCGAGGGGGTGGCGCTCACCAACCTCGGCATCCTGAACATGGAGCAGGGCTCGCCGCGCGAGGCGCAGGCGTGCTTCGAGGAGGCGCTCGCAATCCACCGGGAGGTCGGCAACCGCCTCGTCGAGGGCAACGTGCTCGCCAACCTCGGCATCGTGCACATGCAGGCGGGCGCGCTCGACGACGCGCAGTCCTGCTTCGCCGCGGCGCTCGCCGCCCATCGCGACATCGGCAACAGGCGCAACGAGGGGATCCTCCTCGTGAACATGGGCTGCCTGCACCAGGAGCGTGGGGCGACGGACGAGGCGCGGGCCTGCTTCGACACCGCGCTCGCCATCGTGCGCGATGCCGGCGACCGCCGATCCGAGGGCATCCTCCTGGCCAACCTCGCGGACGTGCATCTCGCCGAAGGAAGGCGGGCCGAGGCGCGCGCGGCGCAGGAGGCCGCCCTCGCGATCCATCGGGCGGTCGGCAATCGCCGCCACGAGGCGATAGCTCTCACGAACCTGGGAAGCCTCCTCCGCGACGAGGGCCTGCTCGCCGAGGCGCGCGAGCAATACGAGGCCTCGCTGCCCATCCATCGCGAGGTCGGCGATCGGCGCCTCGAAGGGATCGTCCTCGGGAACATCGGTCTCGTGAGTGCCCGCGAGGGCGACGTCGCCGCCGCGCGCGCGGCGCTCGACGAGGGCGAGGCGCTGCTGCGCGCCGTGGGCATCCAGCCCGATCTCGTCGGCCTCCTCTGCTCGCGCGCCGAGAGCGAGCACGTGGCGGGCTCTCGAGCGTCGGCCCTCGCGGCGCTCGCCGAAGCCGAGCGCGTCGCTGCGGAGCTGCGCATCCCGGAGGCGTCGGACCTGCGACGCAGCCTGGCGCGCACGCGCGCGCTCGTCAGCGGACCGCAGGCGTAGGGGGTCCGGATCGAACTCCTGAGGGACGCTCGGCCCGCTCTGGGGCCGCAGCGGCCCGAAGGAGTGTCGCGCGCCGGAAGACCATTCGCTCGAGCGATGCGGTCCCATCGGCGCGCGAAACCGGCTGGCGCTTCGAAGCCATGCGGAACTTCCGAATCAGGGCGCGAGCGCGGTGAGACCGAAGTCATGTCCTCAATCGACGCGGGGTGACGCCCGTTCCGCACGCCGATGATGGGATCGAAGGAATGGGATCGCGTCGCGGCGTGCGGTTCCGCCCCATCCGCGCGGTTCCCAGAGCGGAACCGCGCGGACAGGGCGGCTTGATAGGACCCGAGCAGCTAGGTGGCCTGTCGGAACTGCCTGTCAGGACGCAAGACCGGGGCGGCCTCGCCCGCCGGGAACCGGCAGGGGGCGGCGCGTGTCGAGGGGGCTGGGGCGGTAGCATCGCCGCAACCTGGGAGATGCCGTGAGAGCTCGCATCCTGCTCGTCGTCGCTGGAGTCGCCGCCGCTGCCGCTGTCGCCATGGCGGCCGTTCGCAACAGGCCCGCTCCCTCGCCCGGCGCCGTCGTCGGACCACGCCCCAGGCCTTTCGCCCAACCCGTGACCGCCGACGCCGACGGACTCACGATCCGCCTCTCGGACGCCCAGCCCCCGCAGGACGACGAGGCGCCCGAGTCACCCGTCGCCGGCACTCCCCTCTCCGACGCCGAGACCGATGCGCTCCTCGCGCGACTGCCGCCGCTCGAACAGCGCGAGGGCGATCAGCGCGACGCCGCGATGCGTCCCGCCTCGATGCCGCCGCCGCGTGCCGGCGTGACGCGCCGCGATCCCTGGCCGCCGCCCTCGCGCGAGGTGCCGGACGTCAACGTGAAGGCGGCACCCCTCGAAGTACTCCGCCACGCGCCCGACGGCGACGTGCCGCTCGCCGCGCGCCTCAGCATCGCGTTCTCGCAGCCGATGATCGCCGTGACGACGCAGGACGCCGCGGCCGCGCAGGTTCCCGTGAAGCTCACTCCGCAGCCCGATGGCGCATGGCGCTGGGCCGGCACGCAGCTCCTCGTCTTCGAGGGCCCCGACGCCGGCCGCCTGCCGATGGCGACGCGCTACGAGGTGGCGATCCCTGCCGGCACGACGTCCGCAACGGGAGGCAAGCTGGCGAAGGACGCGAGCTTCAGGTTCACGACACCGCCGCCGAAGGTCGTGCGGTTCGAGCCGTCGGGCTCGCCGCAGGGACTCGACCCGTTGATGGTGATCGTCTTCGATCAGCGCGTCGAGCCGACGCGCGTCTTCGAGCATCTCACGCTCCGCGCCGGCGGCCAGCGCGTGAACGCGCGACTTCTCGACATCGACGCGCCCGACGAGGATGGCAACCTCGCGCGCACGCTCGTCGCCGAGTCCGACAGGAATCGCGCCGTCGTGCTGCGCACGGCGCAGCCGCTGCCCAAGGACGCCTACGTCCAGGTGACGGCCGGGAAGGGCACGCCCTCCGCCGAGGGACCGCTGACGACGACGGCCGATCAGGAGTCCACGTTCCAGACCTTCGCCCCGCTGAAGGTGGTCGACAGCCGATGCGGCTGGAACGAAAACTGCCCGCCGCGACAGCCGCTGTGGATCTCGTTCAACAACGGGCTCGATGCGGCGAAGTTCGACGAGAGCTGGGTGGCGGTCGAGCCCGCGATCACGGATCTCGACATCGAGGTCGGCGGCAGCGGGATGACCCTCCAGGGGCTCACCCAGGCGCGGACCACCTACAGCGTGCGCATCTCCCCGAAGCTGCGCGACGTCTTCGGCCAGGAGCTCGGCAGCGAAGCGCGCGTGACATGGAACGTCGGACATGCGTGGCCCGAGCTCGTCTCGTTCGGCGGGCCGCTGATCGTCGCCGATCCCGCGCGGCCGCCCGCCCTCTCGGTGTGGAGCGCGGGACAGGAGTCGCTCCAGGTCTCGCTCCACCGCGTCTCACCCGACGACTGGCTCTCCTATCTCGCCGCGAATCGCCGCCGCTTCGAGACGAGCGATCGCCGCTTCGTGCCCCCGGGCACTCCGGCATGGAGCGGCAAGGTCGCCGTCGCGGGACCCGTCGACGAGCGCACGGAGACGCTGATCGATCTCGCGCCCGCGCTCTCAGGTACCTTCGGCCACGTCGTCGCCGTCGTCGAGGCGACGCAGCATCCGAAGGACGGACGCCTCGAGCCCGTCATCGCCTGGGTCGAGGTCACGCACCTGGGGCTGGCCGCCTTCGCGGATCCGCAGAGCCTGCTGACGTGGACGACGGAGCTCGCGACGGGAGCCCCGGCGAGGGACGTCGCGCTGAAGCTGCTTCCCGACGGCGCGCCTTCCGGTGAAAGCGGACGCGACGGCCTCGCGACGCTGCCCCTGCCCACCACGGAGTCGCGCTACGCCGAACATCCCGACGCGGCGGCGCGCTGGCCGTGGAAGGGCGAGAGCTTCCCGCGCTGGCTCGTCGCGACGCGCGGCGACGACACGGCGATCCTCCCCGAGAATCCCGGCGCATGGTGGGGCGGCTCGAGCTGGACGAAGCGCGATCCCGGCACGGCCGTGCTGTGGCACGTGCTCGACGATCGCGGCATCTACCGCCCCGGCGAGACCGCGCGCGTGAAGGGGCTCCTGCGGCGGATCGACTGGCGGCCGCACGGCGATCTCTCGCTCGTCGAGGGCGCCTCGCGCGTCGCGTGGGTGCTGCGGGACTCCGTCGGCAACGACGTGTCTAAGGGAGAGGCCGAGGTCTCGACGCTCGGCGGCTTCGACTTCGCGGTCGAGCTGCCGCCGACGATGAACCTCGGCTCGGCGAGCGTCCAGGTCTCGCTCGCCGGGACGAGCGACATGACGTACCACGAGCTGCGCGTCGAGGAGTTCCGCCGGCCCGAGTACGAGGTGAAGCTCGACGTGAGCGAAGGCCCGTACCTGCTCGGCGGCGACGCGCTCGCGACGGCGACCGCCAGCTACCTCGCGGGCGGCGGACTGCCCGACGCGCCGATCGCGTGGCGCGTGACCGCGCGCGACGGATCCTTCAGGCCTCCGCACTGGGACGAGTGGTCCTTCGGTCCGTTCGTCCCGTGGTGGACGCCTTGGAGCGACGACTACGGCTTCCGCAGCTTCAAGGGGGGCATGCCCATGCGTCTCTCCGGCCATGAGCGCACGTTCATGCACGAGGCGAGGACCGACGCACGCGGCCAGCATGCGCTGCGCCTCGAGTTCACGGAGCTGCATCCTCCGCGCGCGACGTCGGTCGAGATCGAATCAACGGTCACGGACGTGAACCGGCAGGCCTGGTCCGATCGGACGACCATCCTCGTCCATCCGAGCGATCTCTGGGCGGGCCTGCGCATCGCGAAGCCCTTCGTCGAGCGCGGCGGCAAGCTCGGCGCCGAGGTCATCGTGACCGATCGCGACGGGAAGGCCATCGTCGGGCGCGAGGTCATCCTGAGCGCGACGCGCGTCGAGGGCGGATGGATGGGCGGCGAGCTCTCGACCGATCCGAAGGACATCGTCGAGACGACAGTCATGTCCGAAGAGGATCCCGTCGCCGCGACGCTCGCGCTCCCCCGCTCGGGATCGTGGCGGGTCATCGCGCGCGTTCTCGACGACGCGCGCCGCCCCAACGAGACGGAGGCGAGCGCCTGGGTCGCCGGAGAGCCCGTCGCGCAGGGACGCGGCGTCGAGCAGCAGCAGGCGGAGCTGATCCCGGACGCGAAGGAGTACGCCCCTGGCCAGGTCGCGCGGCTTCTCGTGCGCGCGCCGTTCGCGCCCGCCGAGGGACTGCTGACGCTGCGCCGCGGCGGGATCGTGCTCGAGCGCCGCTTCCGCATGGAGGAGGCTTCGCAGGTCGTCGAGCTCGAGGTGGGCGACGACTGGTGGCCGTCGATCCACGCGCAGGTGGATCTCGCGGGCGAGACCCCGCGCCTCGACAGCGAGGGGAAGCCGATCCCGAAGTCGTCGCGGCCCGCGCTCGCGACGGGCAGCGTCGAGCTGTCGGTGCCGGCACGCCAGCGCGCGCTCGCGGTCGAGGTCTCGACGCGCGACGCCACGCTCGAGCCGGGCGCGTCCACGACGATCGATCTCCGCGTGAAGGATGCCGAGGGCAGGCCGGCCTCGGGCGAGGTGAGCGTCATCGTCGCGGACGAGGCGGTGCTCGCGCTCACGGGCTACGAGTTGCTCGATCCGCTCGCCACCTTCACGCCCGCGCGTCCCGCCGACGTGAGCGACCACCACCTGCGCACGCTCGTGCAGCTTCTCGAGGAGGTGTCCGCGACCGAGGAGGACGAGCGACTGGGCAACCGTCGCGAGAACGGCGGGGTCGTGCAGGAGGCGCTGGACGTCACGGCCGTGTGGAAGTCCGGCTCCTTCGCTGCCGCGCGGGCACCGTCTCCCATGATGGCGATGACGGGCGCCGCCGCGCCGGGCGCGCCTCCGCCGGCTGCCGGCCCGTCCGTCGCGCTGCGCCTCGACCTCTCCGCGCTCGCGCTGTTCGCGCCGCGGGTCGAGGTCGGCGCCGACGGCCGCGCGTCGGTGCCGCTGAAGCTGCCCGACTCGCTGACGCGCTGGCGCGTCATGGCCGTCGCCGTCTCGGGCCCGACGCGCTTCGGCAAGGGCGACGCGTCCGTGGTCGCGAGCAAGCGCCTGATGGTCCGGCCCTCGCTCCCGCGCTTCCTCAACTACGGCGACGCGGCCGAGCTTCCCGTCGTCGTCCAGAACCTGACGGATGAAGAGATCGACGCGCGCGTCGCCATGCGCCTCACGAACGCGCAGCTCACCGGAGCGCGAGGACTCCGCGTCTCGATCCCCGCGAACGATCGCGTCGAGCTGCGCTTCCCCGCGACGACCGACATGGCGGGCACGGCCCGCGTGCAGGTCATCGCCGCGTCCGGCAAGCTGTCTGACGCCGCGGAGCTCTCGCTCCCCGTCTGGACGCCCGCGACCACGGAGGCGTTCGCGACCTACGGCACGCTCGACAGCGGCGCCGTCGTGCAGCCCGTCGCGGTTCCGAAGGACGTGCTTCCCGGCGAGGGCGGACTCTCGCTCGAGACGTCGTCCACCGCCCTCTTCGAGCTGGGCGACGCCGTGCTTCATCTCTGGACCTACCCCTACGCGTGCACGGAGCAGATCGCGTCGCGCCTGCTCGGCGTGCTCGCGCTGCGCGACGGCGTCGCCGCCTTCTCGAAGCTCCCGCCGCAGGCCGAGCTCGATGCCGCCCTGAGAAGCGACATCCGCACGCTCGTCGAGCGGCAGTCGTGGAACGGCGACGTGGGGCTCTGGGGCCCACCCGACACCGAGCGAAGGCGCTGGCCATGGGTGGCGACGCACGCGTCGCATGCGCTGCTGCTCGCCGATCAGAAGGGCCTCGCCGTGCCCCAGGAAGCGAAGGAGCGCGCGATGCGCTTCCTCGAGGACGTCGAGGGCCGCATCCCCGACGACGTGCCGACGGAGGCGCGCGCCGCAATCATCGCGCATGCCCTCGACGTTCAGCGCGGCTTCGGCCGGCCCGCGCCGCAGCGCGCCGAGAAGTGCCTCGCGCTGCTGCCGCTCGAGAAGCAGTCGCTCGAGACGCTCGCCTTCCTGCTGCCGACGCTCCATGAGAGCGCGTCGAGTCGGACCAGCGCCGACAGGATCGTGCAGCACCTGCGCACGCGCGCGGCGGAGGAGGCGGGAACCGTCACGTTCACCACCAGCTACGGCGACGGCGACTGGCTCGTCATGCACTCGTCGCGCCGCACGGACGCGGTGATCCTGCGCGCGCTGCTCGACGTCGATCCGCAATCCGATCTGCTGCCCAAGATCGTGCGCGGCCTCCTCGATCACCGCACGCGGGGCGCCTGGGACAACACGCAGGAGAACAGCTTCGCGCTGCTCGCGCTCGATCGCTACCTGGCCGTGCACGAGGCGCAGCCGCCGGACTTCCGCGCGACGGCCTGGCTCGGCGACACGACGCTCGCGCAGCAGGAGTTCCGCGGCCGCTCGACGGAGCATCGCGTCGTCGAGGTGCCGATGCGGGAACTACTCGCGGGGAGCGCGCGGCCCGACGTCGTGATCTCGCGCGAGGGCACGGGGCGGCTCTACTACCGCCTCGGCATGACGTACGCGCCCTCGTCGCTGAAGCTCGACCCGTCCCAGCACGGCTTCGTCGTCGAGCGGGCGTACGAGGGCGTCGAGGATCCCCACGACGTGCGCCGCGAGGACGACGGCTCATGGCACGTGCGCGCGGGCGCGCTCGTCCGCTCGCGGCTGACGATGGTCGCGCCCGCGCGACGCACGCACGTAGCACTCGTCGATCCGCTGCCGGCGGGCCTCGAAGCGCTCAACCCGTCGCTCGAGGTGTCGCAGCAGATCCCGGACGACGCGCGGCGTCCCGGCGAGCCCATCCCGCTCGCGGGCGCCTACGTCGACTGGTGGTGGGGACCGTGGTTCGAGCACCAGAACCTTCGCGACGAGCGCGCCGAGGCCTTCGCTTCGATGGTCTGGGCCGGCGCGCACGAGTACGCCTACGTCACGCGCGCGACGACGCCCGGCCGCTTCGTCGTCCCGCCCGCGAAGGCCGAGGAGATGTACCACTCTGAGACCTTCGGCCGCAGCGCGAGCGACGTGGTGATTGTCGAGTAGCGGGTCGCGCGACGCTCAACGTCACGGGAGCGGACCGCAGGGCGGCGCGGTCGGCGAGAGCGGTCGCGGCACGCCGAACGAGTCGTCGCCCACCGAACCCTCCTGGCTGCAGCTCGCCACCGCCACGAGGAGATACGCATCGCCCGAGGGCAACGGAAGCGTGACCGAGCCGGCGACGAGCCCGGCCTGGCGCGGGACGTGGCACGCCAGCGGCGCGTGGTCGTACGCGCTTCGGTCGCTCAGGCTCGCGACGCTGCCCGCGTACAGGTTGTAGCCACTCGCCGGACCGGCATCCGTCCAGCTCGCAATGAGGGACGCGCCCGCACGCGTCACCCTCAGCGTGCCAACGAGATCCCCCTCGACATCCACTCGGGCCGGATCCAGGGATCGGTAGTGCATGTCCTGAGGTGGGTCCCAGCCGCCCTGCTCGAGCTCGAGCCATGCGACGTGAATGCGACCGTTGGGTCCTATCGCCAGAGCGGGGGAATGCGACCACGGATGCCAGGGGGCCGCGTCCGAGTCGAGTCGCATGCATGCGGCCAGCCACGTCGCGCCGTCGTCGCAGGACTGGTCGAGGTAGATGTCCCGGCAGTCGTAGTAGTCGCAAGGGTCGCGGTGGCAGACGCCGTCCCACGCGACGATCAGTGGCGCTCCCTCGCGCAGGCCGATGTCGTGGTTGCTGGCCCACGTGCAGCCCGTTGCGATGCTCCACGCGGCCAGCCAGCTGCCCGCCAGGCCATGCTGCGTTGACACGTGCAAGAGCGACCGCCCCACGTCGCCCTCGCATGCCAGGGCGACGCGACCGTCCGCGGCGGCCTTCACGGTGAGCCGGAACGACGATGCGCCGATCGGGCCCAGGTCGATCTCCGGCTCCCACGACGCGCCCCCGTCCAAGGAGGGGCGCACGCGCAGAGAGTGGCCGGCTCGATGCCACGCAGCGACCATGCGCGGCGCGCCCGTCGTGACGAGCCCGATGCCGTAGATCGGATCGATGGGATCGGCGGAGCCCGCAATGGGAGCCAGCCACGTGCCGCAGGAGCCCACGCTCCGCGCGAACCAGAGCGTGGAGCTCGCGCCCTCTCGCAGCGTGAAGGCGACGACGGCGTCGGGGCCCGCGAGGATCGGCTCGAACGCTCCGCTGAAGCTCTGGCCGCCCCAGGGATCCGTCACGACCCAGCCGAGCGGTACGCCGTTCACCGCTCGGCGAGCCGTCCACGTCGCGCCGAAGTCGTCCGAACACGAAACCCATAGCGACGTCGCGTCCGACCAGGCCAGCAGCGCGCGCCCATCCGCGGCGAGGTCGAGCGCCGGCCCGAGATGCTGATCCTCCATCGCCCCATCGCCCACCACTCGAGGCGCGCTGAAGGTGCGACCCTGATCCGCTGACATCGAACTCCAGGTGGCACCGGCGTCAGTCCAGGCGACCAGCAGGTGGCCATCCGGAGTGTTGGCGACGTCCAGCTTCGAGACGCCCGGGCCTCCGAAGGAGCGACGCGGCGCCCATGTTTCGCCGTCATCGAGCGAGATCGCGAGCCACGCGCCCCCGTGCTGGGCCCACGCGATCACGACGCCGCGCCGGGCGTCCGTGAGGACGGTCGGCCATCTCGCCTGCAGGCCGACGGCTGGGCCGACCGCCTCGTGCGCGGGCCGTGGCTCGCCGCAGCAGTCCTGCGCGCGCGCGTGATGGGCAACCGGGAGCGCGAGAACCGCGAGGACAGCTCCCCGCGCAGCCCGCACGAACGGACATCGAATGCTCGACAACGGAGTCCCTCCGCGCTAGCGGGAAGCGTGCTGAATGTCGGCCGGCCGTCGCGGACAGGTCAAGGCCGCGCGCCTCGGCGTCGATCCAGCCATGGGGCCGCGCGCGTCAGTGCAGCGTGAGACGGCAGCTCACGTACTCGATGGCGATCGCCTCCGGATCCGCGAGCGCCGAGCCTTCGGGCATCGGGATCGACAGCTCGAGCAGCGCGCCGGGCTCGATGGACAATCCCTTCGGCGCCACCTTCCCTCCCTTCTGGTAGACGGTGCGCGACTCGCTCATCCGCTGGTCCTCCCAGGTCTGCGAGCTGGCGTCGAACCCGAGTCGATCGGCCGAACCGATGGGCGAGTCGGCGCCGACGATCGGCTCCGCGAATCCCTCGCCGCGCGCGCCGCGCCACGGCCTGCCGTCGAGATGCAGCACGATGTCGTGGCCCGTGATGCGCTGCCGCGTGTCGTTGCGCAGGGCGAGCACGAGCGCCACCGCATCCTCGCCCTTCACGATCCGCCGGCTCGTCGGCGTGAGCCCGCACGACAACGCCGGCTTGCCACCGTCCGCCGGGTCCTCCGCCGACGCCGCAGCCGACAGGCCCGCGCTCGACGCCTCGGGATGACGCAGGAGCCAGGTCACGATCTCCTGGCTCTCGATCCCGAGCGCGCTCGCGCAGCCATCGGCGGCAGCGTGCGCGCATGACGCATCGCTGCGCCTTCCGGCCGCGACGGCAGCGACGTCGCCCGGCTGGCGGCCGCCCTTGCCGAGAGCAGCGTAGGCGCCCTCGACGGCGGCGCAGTCGAGCGGTTTCGCAGCAAGCGCGGCGTTCACGCGAGCTACCCCAGGGGTGGGCATCGCCTCCTCGGCACTCGACGGAAGGGCAGCGAGGAGGATGACGGCAGCGACAACACCTCGACGGATGGCCATGCGGCACCTCGTGGGCGCGAGCCTACGCCTCGTGCGCGACGAGCGCTCACGAGGGTGATTCGCGAGCGCGCCAACAGCCGGCGTCGCGGCGGACTGGCGCCTCGCCGCTCTCTCCGATCAGATAGCCATCTAGATGGCCAAGTCGAGCATCACCTCCAAGTCGGTCGCCGAGGCGAGAGACGCTCTCGCCGAGCTCGTTCACGACGTCGAGACGGGGCATCCCGTGGAGATCACTCGCCGCGGCAAGCGCGTCGCGGTGCTCATCTCGGCGACCGCGTACGACGAGATGACGCGCAGCAGGCCGAGCCCATGGGAAGCCATCCACCAAGTGCGGGAGCGCATCGAGCGCGAAGGGATCGACATGGGCGACGATCTGTTCGACGGATTGCGCGACGGGAGCCCCGGGCGCCGCGTCAACCTGCGCTGATGCCGCGCTTCCTCGTCGACACGAACGTCCTCGCCGAGCCGCTGCGCCCGCGGCCTGATGGGAGAGTCCTCGCGCGGCTCGAGCGACATGCCAGCGAGTGGGCGATCGCCGCGCCCACGTGGTGCGAGCTGATCTTCGGGGCGGAGCGGCTTTCTCGAAGCAAGCGCCGGGAGATCGTCGATGCGTTCGTGGCCCGGCTCGCGTCAAGCTCCGTCGAGGTGATCCCCTACGATGCCGAGGCGGCGGCGTGGCACGCGCGCGAGCGCGCGAGACTCGAGGCGACCGGCAAGCCGCGCCCCTTGGTGGATGGGCAGATCGCCGCCATCGCCGCCGTGGACGACCTGACGCTCGTGACGCGCAACATCCGGGACTTCGCCCCGTTCCGCGGGGTTCGGGTCGTGGACTGGGCGGCAGCGCGCTGATCGCCTACGGCGCGTCGTTCACGGCCTGGAGTCGGATCGCGACGATCGTGACGCCGCCGCCGGGCTCGGCGATCTGGAGCAGGGTAGATGGGACGGGCAGGTGCGCGTCGATCGGCCCGCCCGCGATCCACGGCAGTTCGAGCGTGACATCGCCGACGGGGGCGTCATCCGTACCGCGCGTGGTGATAGCGAAGCTCGACGATTCCGCGCCTGCTTCGCTCGTCAGCTTGGTCGCCTGACCGGTCCAGTTGACGAGGGATGGACGCGTGACGGCGCGCGCCACGCCCGCCCGCTCGAGCTCGTCGAGCCGAAGGTCGAAGTCGAACGAGAGCGCAGCGGAGGGGATGAGCAGTTCCACGCGCGGATCGTCCTGCCGCGGGCCGCGTCTCGTGGCGACCAGCGCACCGACGTCTTCCATGGCACGGAGGCGGACGACGTCCGCATGGACCTGAACGAGGACAGGCCACTTCAGGTGCATCGCGAAGCCGAAGCTGCCGTCCTGGTGCGGCTCGAAGATGTCCATCTCCGTCGATGCGAACTGCGCCTCGATGTCCTTCGTCACGGCGGCGAAGAACTTGGGACCGCCCGACATGCGCCCGACGACCAGCAGCTTCTCGGGTCGGGGCTCGATGCGCTCGACCGTCACGCCGTCACGCTCGAGGATCGATCGCAGGCGGGCGACGATTCCTGCGTCGGCTTCACCGACGACATGCGCAGGCACCGGTTCCTGCGTCACGGAGGCGCGGGGCGAGAGACGTATCGCCTCGCCCCGGAGCTCCCATTCGACGTCGGCAACATCGACGAGCCGCGCAACCGCGTCCTCGAAGGTCAGGTCGTCGATGCGGATCGTGATCGGCTTTGCTGCGACGGCGTCGATCGCCTCGAGGCTGATGCCAGTGCTCCTCGTGATCGCTTCCGCGACGTCGGCGAGAGGCACCTCGGACTCGTCGAGGCTCACCCTTGGGGACTCGACGCGCGCATCGCCGCCCGCCGTGAAGACTGCGTTCTCGAGGCTGATCATCACGTGCAGGGCACCGTGCTCGCTGTCGGCGAAGCGCACGACGTGTAGGGCGTCGCCCGAAGCGGCGAAGCGCCCGGTGACCTCGCGGCGTCGATCGCCGGGCGTCTCGTAGGTCGTCAGGCTCAGATCGATGGACGGTCCCGCAATGGCGGGCTCCGTGATGAAGCGGATCACCTCCTCGAATCCATCGCGGCCATCGGGCGGGATGAACTCGTGAACCTCCGATGTCATCCGCCCGCCGAGCAAGCTCCGGATCGGGACCTCAAAGTCGCCCGGAGCATCGGACCGCAACCTGCGCCGTAGCGCGGCGGCCCGTGCCTCATCGAGCATCTCGCCCACTGCCTCCCCATCGTCGAGCAGCGGAACGCCGCCTCCCTGGATCGCCGGCGTCGCCCTGAACCTTTCCACCTTCATCCGAAGCACGGGCGGCACGCGAGCCTGCACGGGCGCCTCCGTCGCCTCGGCCACCCTTGGCGATGCCCTCTCGCTGGTCGGCTCTGCCGCCCGCGCGCCGAGCGTCAGCACGAGCATCGGCGCGAGCAGCGCCACGCACGCGACCTGCGCGGACGTCGCCCAGCGGCGCGAGAGGCGCAGCGCCCGCACCCGCGCGCGCACGCCTTCGCCGAACGGAAGCAGCCCCAACGCGAGGTTCAGCCGGCGCGGCCGCCACGTCGCGACGTCCACGAGCGCGCGCGCATGCACCCCGCGCGCCTGCGCGCCGCCTCCATCGAGCGCGCGCTCGTCGCACGCCTGCTCGACCAGGCCCTTGAGCCACGACGCTGCGAGCCATGCCGGAAGCACCGGCCATGCCGCGAAGGTCGCGAGCTGCACGAGCATGCGGGCCAACGGATCACGACGGCGCACGTGCGCGACCTCATGGCGGAGCACGCTCGCCACTTCCTCCTCGGCAAGCGCCTCGACGAGCGGCGACGGCATCACGATGAGCGGACGCACGAGCCCGACGACCGCGGGGCCGAGCGCATCATGCTCGACGACGGGCACGCCTGCCGAGAGTCGCGTGATGCTCTCGCGCGCCGGTCGCGCATCTCGCAGGGACGCGGACGCGCGCCAGCGCGCAGCGAGTGCCGCGCCCAACAGCGCGAGCGCGATGCCCACGTGCAGCAGCGGCGCGAGTGCCGGGATGCCAGGAGGCGGCGCGGACGTCGCGAGCGACGGCGTCATGGCGACGCGCGTCGGCTCGACGGCGACGGCCGAGTGGACGGCCTCCGGAGCGGCCGCCACCGCCGCGTGCCGCCCGAAGACGCCGAGCGGACTCGACCACTCGAGCGGCAGCGCCAGCCGCAGCAGAACGATTGCCGGCAATAGCACGCGCCAGCGCGCCTCGACGCGTCGCCGCAGCAGCACGTCGAGCGCGTACGCCGCCGCAAGAAGGATGCCGGTCGACATCGTCGCGCCCGCCACCCATCGCAGCCACGCGAGATCCGTCGGATGCAGCACGAGATCACTCATGGGATCCCCGCACGGCGTGAAGGTCGACGCTCACCAGCGTGACGCCGCCGCCGGGCTCGGCGATCTTGAGGAGCGCCGTCGCGGACGGCAGGCGGACCTTCACGGGATCGCCCGGGATCCACGGCAGCTCGAGGGTCACGGTACCCGTGAGCGAGTCGTGCGTCCCGACGATAGACAGGGTGATCTTGGAAGCATCGTTCCCCTCCTGGGTGGCGATCTCGACCGCCTGTCCTACCCTTGCAATGACCGTGGGACGCGAATGGATGCGCGCTCGCCCTGCACTCGCAAGCTCGTCCAGGCGATCAGCGAGCTCCTGACCGGGCGACTCCGGGAGCAGCAGCGTCACGCGCGGATCATCCGGCATCGGCGCGCTTCGTGCCGGGACGAGGGCCGCCTCGCGCGCGCTCGCGTCGAGCCGCGCGACGCTCACCTGTGCCTGCACTTCGATCGGCCACTGCACTCGCAGGAAGAACTCGAACGTCCCGTCCGCCGCTGGCTCGATGACTCCCATCTCGTCGAGGGCGAATTCCGCGAACACGGCCTTGGACGCCGCCGCGAGCGCGCGCTGATCGCGCGCCTTGCCGTAGACCGAGATGCGCGCGGGCTCGGGGACGATCCTCGCGACTTCGAGGCGCTCGCTGTCGATGAGCGCCCGCAGGCGCGCGAACGTAGCGTCGTCAGCGCCGGTGACCACGTGGGGATCCGACGGCGCTGCTTCCGCCTCAGGCGCGATCAGCTCGACGCTCGCGTCGCGCATGCGCCAGTCCACGCCCGCTGCTTCCGCCATGCGTGCCACGGCCTCCTCCCACGGGAGATCGTCGAAGGCGATGCTGACGGGACGCGACGCGACGCTGGGGTCGACGTCCATCTGGCCCACGAGACCGAGCCGCTCGACGGCCTGCGCGAGCGGCGTCTGGAACACGTCGAGGCTCAGTCGCTGCGAGTCCACCCGCATCGGCGCGCCCGGCGTGAACGTCACGTTCGCCACGCTGGCGATCAGATGAATCGCGCCGTGCCGACTGTCCGCCAGCCGCACGAGATGCACGGCGTCGCCGGCCGCGCCCAGCTCCCCGCTGACCTTGACGCGACGGCCCGCAGGCAGTTCCCAGGTCGTGAGGTTCAGCTCAATCTCCTGCCCGTCGTCCTCCGGCTCGACTATCAAGCGCAGCTTCTCCTCGAAACCTCCGTCGGCCCCCGGACCCATCATCGACTCCATGACGTTCCTGCCATCGAGCGGCGTCAACAGGGGGAAGGAGCCCTGCGACTCCGCATCAGCGCTTCGGAGCCTAGCCCGCAGCGCCGCTGCCTGCGCCGCATTGAGCAGCTCGCTGGCAGCCTCTCCGCCCCCGTCGAGCGGAGCACCGCCACCGGACATCGCTGGAGCGCGGTACATCTCGACCTCTACGCTGACGAGAGGCGGGATGGTGGGCCGCCGGAGTCGAACAGCAGATCCCTCGCCGACGCGCGCGACCCCGCCGGCGTGCGTCGCCTCACCACCAGCCGCCGCCGGCTCCGCCGCACGCGCGCCCAGCGTCAGCACGAGCGTCAGCGCGAGCAGCGCCACGCACGCGAGCTGCGCGGGCGTCGTCCAGCGGCGCGAGAAGCGCAGCGCACGCACGCGCGCGCGCACGCCCTCCCCGAACGGCAGCAGTCCGAGCGCGAGGTGCAGCCGCCGGGGCCGCCACGTCGCGACGTCAACGAGGGCTCGCGCATGAACCCCGCGCGCCTGCGCGCCGCCGCCTTCGAGCGCGCGCTCGTCGCACGCCTGCTCGACGAGGCCCTTGAGCCACGATGCCGCGAGCCATGCCGGCAGTACCGGCCATGCCGCGAACGTCGCGAGCTGCACGAGCATGCGCAGCAGCGGATCCCTGCGACGCACGTGCGCCACTTCATGGCGGATCACGCTCGCCGCCTCCTCCTCGGCAAGCGCATCGACCAGCGGCGACGGCATCACGATGCGCGGGCGCACGAGCCCCACGACCGCGGGGCCCAGCGCGTCATGCTCGACGACGGGCACGCCCGCAGCGAGTCGCGTGACGCTGTCGCGCGCCGGCCGCGCGTCGCGCAGCGCGGACGACGCGCGCCAACGCGAACCGAGCGCCGCGCCCAGCAGCGCGAGCGCGACGCCGGCGTGCAGCATCGGCGCGAGGGCCGGCGTGGGAGCAGGCGGCGCGGACGTCGCGAGCGGCGTCGTCACGGCGACGCGCGTCGGCTCGACGGGGACGGCCGAGTGGACGGCCTCAGGAGCGGCCGCCACCGCCGCGTGCCGGCCGAACACGCCGAGCGGGCTCGACCACTCGATCGGCAGCGCCAACCGCACCAGGACGATTGCCGGCAGCATCACGCGCCAGCGCGCCTCGACGCGCCGTCGCAGCAGCACGTCGAGCGCGTACGCCGCCGCGAGAAGGATGCCAGTCGATACCGTCGCGCCCGCCACCCAGCGCAGCCACGCGAGATCCGTCGGATGCAGCCTCGTTGCCAGATCAATCATGGGAGTCCTCCACGGCGCGGAGCTGCAGGCTCATGAGCGTGACGCCGCCATCGGGTTCGGCGATCTCCAACAACGACGATGCGACGGGAACGTGAGCGTCGATCGGTTCGCCGGGGATCCATGGGAGATCCAGCGTCACGTCGGCGGCCAGCGCGCCAGCAGCCCCGCGCGCCGTGAGCACGACGCCGAACGCGCGGTCATCCCCCCTGCTCGTGAGCTCCATGCGCTGTCCCGTGGAGCCGACGACGATGGGACGGGAGACGACCCGCACGTTGCTGCCCGGCCCGAAGTCGTCGAGCCGCGAGTCGAGCGCCTCCGCCGACGCAGGCGACGGAATCAGCAGGGTCACGCGCGCGTCGTCCTGCCTCGGTCCGCGTGTCGTCGTCACCAGCGCATCGACATCGGCCGGCGCATCGAGACGCACGATGGCGATGAGAGCCTGCACCTGGACGGGCCACTTCAAGAGCATGTCGAAGTGCGTCGCCTCGCCTCCTTGGCCAGTTCGAATCGCGAGGAACGCGTGTTCGAATCCATCGCGCAGAGCGTTGGAGAGCGCCGCCAGCGAGACGGCATCCCTCACGCGTCCCTTCAGTAGGATGCCGTCTTCGCGCGGCTCGAGCGCGACGTCCGCGACACCCGCGCGGTCGATGATCTCCCTCAGGCGTCCCAGCACGGCGTCGTCGGTGGATGACGCTCGACGGGGTTCTACCTCCTTCGGCACCGCAGGCGCCACGAGGCGGACCATCGGGTTCTCGAGGGTCCAGCCCACGCTCGCCGCCTCGGCGAGCTGCGTGACAGCATCCTCCCACGTGACATCCGTCAGCGAGATTGTCACGGGCTTCGCCGCGATGGCGTCATCCACGGGCAGCGCGAAGCCGACCGATTGGCCGAGGGCCTTCGCGGCGTCGGCGAGAGGCTCGTCCACGACATCGAGGCTGAGCCGCGGCGAGTCCACGCGCGCGTCGGCGCCGGACGCGAACACGACGTTCTGAAGCGTCACGAGCACGTGCACCGCGCCGTGCGGACTGTCAGCGAATCGTACGAGATGAACAGTCGCGTCCTCACCAGTGATCCGCGCCGAGACCTTGCGCCGGAGGTCCGCAGGGCGCTCGACGGTGGTGAGCTGCAGCTCGATCTCCCGTGCCGCACTGCCAGGCTCCATCACGAAGGAGAGGCGTTCCTCAGGCTCGTCCTTCGCGGGCAGGAGGTTGAACTGCACGACCATCCGGCCGTCGAGCAGGCTCGAGAAGCTCTTCGGCGCCACCGTCTTCGTCGCCTCGGCCACCAGCCGCTGACGAAGGAGGTCGGCTTGGCCTGCATCGAGCAGCTCGCCCGCGTCGCTGCCATCGTCTAGCAGCACCATCCCGCCACCATCGCCCACGGGCGCGCGGAACATCTCGACGCGCAGGCGAACGAGCGGCGGCACGCGAGGCTGCTGCGCTGCCGGTGTCGTGGCAACGACAGGCTCTGCCGTAGCCGTCGCCTCGGCGCGCTCCGCGCGCGCGCCGAGCGTCAGCACGAGCATCGGCGCCAGAATGACGACGCACGCGAGCTGCGCGGAGGTCGCCCATCGGCGCGAGAAGCGCAGTGCCCGCACGCGCGCGCGCACGCCCTCGCCGAACGGCAGCAGCCCGAGCGCGAGATGCAGCCGCCGCGGCCGCCAAGTCGCGACATCCACGAGGGCTCGCGCATGGACCCCACGCGCCTGCGCGCCGCCGCCTTCGAGCGCGCGCTCGTCGCACGCCTGCTCGACGAGGCCCTTCAGCCACGACGCCGCGAGCCATGCCGGCAGCACCGGCCACGCCGCGAACGTCGCGAGCTGCCCGAGCATGCGCGTCAACGGATCCCTGCGGCGCACGTGCGCCACTTCATGGCGGAGCACGCTCGCCGCCTCCTCCTCGGCGAGCGCATCGACGAGCGGGGACGGCATCACGATGCGCGGGCGCAAGAGTCCCACGACCGCGGGGCCCAGCACGTCATGCTCGACGACGGGCACGCCCTCCGCGAGTCGCGTGACGCTCTCGCGCGCCGGCCGCGCGTCGCGCAGCGCGGACGACGCGCGCCAACGCGAACCGAGCGCTGCGCCCAG
>Ga0315912_10002503_pt1 | contig 19417 bp, 16 predicted proteins | sample VfabasoilMG_FD_204469 | JGI IMG/M metagenome (GOLD analysis project Ga0315912, IMG submission 204469) | Garden soil microbial communities collected in Santa Monica, California, United States - V. faba soil | ecosystem: Environmental > Terrestrial > Soil > Garden | place: USA: California...
TTATAGCCACTAGAAATTGCTCCTTCTTCTACGACTGCCCGTTTATTGAATTCTTAATCTCGGCGGAACGAAACTCTTCCATCACCTTACGCACCAGGCCTTCCTGCCTGACACAACGCGCTCGCTCCGCATAAATGATTGACGCGAGCTGGGCCACCGCCCGCTCGATCTCGTCGTTGATGATTACGTAATCAAACGACGAATACTGTCTCAACTCTTCCGGGGCGTTGCGCATTCGCAGGTCGAGCGACTCCGGCGTGTCAGTACCGCGCGCGCATAAACGATCCTTCAACACCTGGTACGACGGCGGTAGGATGAACACGCTCACCGAGTCCATCAGCAACTGTCGCACACTGGCAGCGCCCTGCACGTCAACTTCCAGCACGATATCGATGCCCGCGGCAGTCTTTTCCGCGATCTGCCGCTTAGAAGTGCCGTAATAGTTCCCGTGTACACACGCCCATTCGAGAAACTCGCCGCCGGCGACCATTTCCTCGAATTCCGCCCGATCAACAAAAAAATACTCGCGGCCGTTTATCTCGGTGGGACGTGGACCACGAGTAGTGTAGGAAACAGAATAACTAAGATTCCCCACAACCTCCAGCACGCGGCGGATGAGCGTGCCTTTGCCGCCGCCGGATGGTGAGCTAACGACGAAGAGTGTGCCGCGCGTCGCGGGTTGCTGGATCGATGTCGTCGTCTCTTGCAGTTCCGTCACTTTACTCGACATTCTGAACCTGTTCTCGAAGTTTCTCGACCTCCGCTTTTATCGCCAGTCCCGCTTCTTTGATCGCCAGGTCAGTTGACTTGGACAGCGTCGTGTTGGCTTCGCGGTTCAGTTCCTGCAAGAGAAAGTCGAGCATCTTTCCCGCTTCACTCGGCGAGTCGAGGGCTTCCTGAAACTGCGTCAGGTGACTGCGCAGCCGCACCATTTCCTCGCTGACGTCACTGCGATCCGCCAGATAAGCAACTTCCTGGGCCAATCGCGCCGGATCCAATTCGACGACTTGTCCACCGCGATTCAGCAGCTCCGCGATCCGTTTCTGCAATCTCAGGCGATAGGCATCGGCGAGACCTTCGGCGGCCGCTTCGATCGTCGGCACGATGGCTTCGATCTTTTGCACGCGGTCGTGCAGTTCGTGCTTGAGTGCTTCGCCTTCCTGTTCGCGCATCTTTTCCAGTTCGTCGAGCGCCTGGTCCAACGCGCCGTACAATGCCTGGACGATGCGTTCGTCGATGCCGTTGCGCGCTGGTTGCAACGCGCCGGGAATGCGAGCGAGCAGGTTAATGTCGAGTTCGCCGGCGATGTCAAAGTCCTGTTGCAGTTGCTTGAGGGCGTTGATGTATCCGGCGATGAGCGGGCGATTGAGTTCGTAGGCGAGTTGGGCCGTGCGTTCGAGACTGATGGTTACGTCGACGCGCCCGCGCGAGAGTCGCGATCCGATCCGCTTCTTGATGGCGGGTTCGAGTGCGGCGAGTTCAGCTCCGGCGCGGAGGTGAATGTCGAGGAAGCGATTGTTGACCGTCTTGAGATCAACCGAGACGGAGAAGTCGTCACCCGTCGTCGTCCCCTTGCCATATCCGGTCATCGATTTCATGATTTGGTTAGTTTGTGCTTAGTGCTTTGTACTTTGTATCGCTTGTTCGCCCGTGCTGATAACAAAGTACCAAGCACAAAGAACAAAGTACAAAAGTTAGTTTCTGAACGTCACCAGTTCTTCTTCATCAGCAAACTGCAGTTCGTAGAGTTTGCGGTATTGTCCATCCCGGGCCAACAATTCTGTGTGAGTTCCTGTTTCTATGATGCGGCCGGCTTCCATCACCACAATCACGTCCGCACGACGAACCGTCGAGAGACGGTGAGCGATTACGATTGTGGTCCGATCGCGGACCAGGTTGGCGATTGCTCGCTGCACCAGACGTTCTGACTCGGCGTCGAGTGCCGACGTGGCCTCGTCGAGAATGAGCACGGGCGCGTTAACCAGGATGGCGCGGGCTATAGCCAGCCTCTGGCGCTGGCCGCCCGAAAGGAAAATGCCCCGCTCGCCGACAATCGTATCGTACCCATTGGGCATTTCGCGAATGAAGTCGTGCGCGAGAGCGATTCGCGCCGCTTCCTGTATCTCGGCGTCGGTCGCTTCGGGTTTGCCGTAAGCGATGTTGTGACGGACTGTGTCGTTGAACAACACGGTCTCCTGCGTAACGAGCGCGAGTTGTTTTCGCAGGCTTGAAAGTTTTACGTCGCGCAGGTCAGTGCCGTCCCACAACACCGCACCGGAAGTCGGATCGTGAAAACGCGGCAACAGCTTTGTCAGCGTGGATTTTCCACCGCCTGACTGGCCGACCAACGCCACCATCGTGCCTGCTGCGATGTGCAGGTCGATGTCGCGCAACACCACGCGTGACTCATTGTCATAACCAAACGAGACGTTGCGCAGTTCGATCTCTCGTTGCAGCGATCCGAGATCGCGCGCGTCTTTCTTCTCCCTGATCGCGGCGTGTTCGTCCATCACTTCCCAAACGTGATGCGCAGCGGCGAGTGCCTGCTCCATGCTGTTTTGCAGCCGCGACAACTTCCGCATCGGGTCGTAACAGCGAAACAGGACGAAGAGGAACGCAAGAAACTGAGAAGTCTCCATGCGTCCGGCCATGATCTCCCGCTGGCCGAAGAACAGCAGAAGAACGACGAACAGCATCCCGATCATCTCGATCGTCGGCGGCGACGCGCCGGCGATACTGGCGCTGCGCAGGTTCGCTCTGACGATCTGTTTGGCAACTGCCGTGAATCGAGCCGACTCGCGTTTCTCGGCACGATAGGCTTTAACGATCCCCTGGTTGGCGAGTGCTTCCTGCGCTGTGTCCGTGAGTTGTTTGCTTCCTTCAAAACTCTCGCGCGCAAGGTTTCGCAGCGCCTTGCCGAATTTGACCGTGAGAAGCGCGATGATGGGAGCGATGATTAACGATCCGAGCGTCAGTCGCCAGCTATAGAAGAATGACGCCGCCAGAAACGCGATCAAAGTAAAACTTTCGCGCAGCATGTCGCGGACAGTGCTCGTCACCGCGGTCTCGATTGCCGCCGCGCTCGTAATCAGCCGCGAAACGAGATAGTTGGTGCGATGTCGCTCGAAAAAAGTGGCTGACTGCGCCAACAGATGGTTGTAGAGATCCTCACGCAACTTGAGCACAGCCGACTGGCCGATGCGCGCCATCAGGTACGTGGACACCCACTCGGCAATGCCTTTGCCAAGTGTAAAGACGATCAACAGGATCGAGATCATCTTCCACGCTTCGAGCGGGGCTTCGGGAATCAGGTTCTGGAGATCGAAGAGGGTTTGAGTTCGCGTGCCTGCCGGGGAAAACGCCTGATCGAAGATCGGCACGATCAGCGCTGCGGTGGCGCTCTCGAGCGCGCCAACCAGCAACATTGCGAAAATTGCTCCGGTGAAGATCGGCCAGTGAGGTTTCAGGTACTTTAACAAGCGACGAAGATCACGCATCTCTGGTTGCTAAAGTCTCCGAACAGTTGCTATAAGAAGGGCAGAAGCGGTCCAAAGCTAAAGAGGAACTATACTTACCCCCACTTAATTGCGTCAAGGCTGACCCATTTTGCCGTGCCCTGCTCGACAACTATTCTTTCCATCCGTGTTTAAAACTCGGATGGGGTATAATTTTCCCGCAACTTAAATTAGATCCCCACCGACAGGATCAGGACATTTGGCACAGCAAGCACCACCAAACAGCAAATACGCAGGTAAACGCCTTCTAATCGCGGACGACGACACCGATATGCGTCTCCTACTCGCCGAGTATTTCCGGCGTCTTGGTTTCCAGGTCGACGAACGCGAAAACGGAATGGCCGCACTCGAAGCAGCACTCGCAGGCCGTTTTGATTGCTTCATCTTCGACGTTTCGATGCCCGGCATTTCCGGAATCGATCTGCTCAAGCGAGTTCGCGATCGAGGTATTCAGACTCCAACTCTTTTCCTGACGGCGCACGATGCGCTTGCCGATAAAGTCGCCGGCTTCGAAGCGGGCGCCGATGATTATCTGGCAAAGCCGTTCAGTCCGCGTGAACTCGAGTATCGCGTCGAAGCGTTGTTGCGACGCGGCGGCTCGCTGGCGCCGGAGCCGGATGGAGAACGGATCGAAGTCGGAGATCTTGTGATCGACAAACGACGTCACGAAGTGATCCGCGACGGCGATCGCATAGATCTCACGCCGCTCGAGTTTCAGATTCTCGAACTGCTCGCGTCTGAACCAGGCCGGGCATGGTCCAGAAACGCGTTGCTCGATCGCGTTTGGAGCACTGACTACGAAGGCTATCAACGCAATATCGATCCGCACATCAACCGGCTGCGAAAAAAACTTGAAACCGATCCCAAGAACCCGCGTTACGTACTAACGGTGCGCGGCGTCGGTTATAAGCTTAACGAAGTACCCTGATGCTGTGGTGGATTGGCTCAGGTCTGATACTGCTTTGGCTCATCCTGCTTATCGCGCAGCAGAGGGGTTGGATTCATCTGTTGTTGCTCTCCGGGATTACCGTGCTCATAGTGCAGATTGCCGCCTACCGTAAGACTAAGCACGAACACAGATTACGTGCGCGGACGCGCGAATAATCGTGCGGCTGGCGGCAACAATGCACGTTTCTGAGGCATCAAGAGTTTAATAAAGAAGACCAGGAGTTCTTTACCATGACATTCAGATGGATTGGTCAACGCCTCCCGTTATTAATTATCGCTTGTTTAATCTCCGCAACAGCGGCTTTTGCCCAGCGCGACGTGGAACGGAAAACCGTCGCCATCACCTATCCGTTGGACGAGACGGTGACGGTGAAGTTTCGCGGTACAACGGTGCTGCCAAGGTTGAAGGGTGAGGCAAAGGTGAAACGGGCCGGCCGCCGCGGCACTCGCGTCGAATTAAACCTCGACGATCTGCCGCGTGCTTCCGAGTTGGGCGGTACGTACACGACTTATGTCCTGTGGGCCATCTCGCCTGAAGGACACGTCGACAATCTCGGCGAGATCAAACGCAGCGGTAGCTCTTTTGTCGATTCGAAGCTCGACGTTACAACGCCGCTCCAATCGTTCGCCTTGATTCTCACCGCCGAACCGCACTTCTTGATGAAGGTGCCGAGCCGCATGGTCGTCGCCGAAAACCTTCCGCCGCAGAAAGCGAACGGCAGCCAGGTCGAGACCGTCGACGTGCGTTACATCGGAAACTCCAGCGACTACTTCCGTGACGCACGCGTGCCGGAGATCGCCGATCGTGATTATCGCGAGACCCCAGTCTCGCTGCTTGGCGCGCGCCAGGCCATAAGCCTCGCGAAGTACGCCGGTGCTTCACAGGACGCGCCAGCGGAATTGAAAGCCGCCGAAGACCAGTTACAACTTGCCGAACAAGCATGGCGCCTCGGTCAACCGACCGTGGAAATTGATAGAGAAGCGCGCAAGGCGACTTCGGCAGGCGCGCATGCTGAAGAAACAACGGCCGCGCGCCGCGCTGCTCGACTCGCGCGTGAAGAGACCCGCCGGCGTGATGACGCGATTCGCGCCGCGGAACGCAACGCGGATGCGCTGGAACGTGAAGTGGCCCAACTGCGGACTGCTCTCGAAAAAGAACAACGCGCGCGTGAGTTGGCGGAACGCGATGCCGGTTCGGCGAACGATCAACTGCGCGAGAAACGTGTCGAGATCGCGCGTCTGCGTGACGAGAATCAGCAACTCCGCGCGGAAAGCGATGCTGCAAAGCTAAAAGTTGCTCGATTCGAAGGTGAGAAAGAAGCAGAGAACGCGCGTGTCGAGGCCGAGCGACGCGCAGTCGAACGGCGTAACGCCGAGGCGACCCTGAAAGAAACACTCGCGAAGTACGGAACCGTCAAGCAGACTGCGACCGGTTTTCGTCTGGTACTTCCGGAAAACATCTGGAGCAACGCGCGACAAGCAACACTCGCGACAGCGTCCGCAGCCAAACTCGAGCCGCTGGCGGCGCTGCTCGCAAGTAATCCTGACTATCAGATCCTAATCGAAGCCTATACCGACAACCGCGGTGATGAAGTCTCGCTGCAACAGCTCACGCAGGAGCGCGCTCGTGTGCTGTCCGATCGTTTCCAGTCCGCCGGCGTCGATCCGACGAGGATTCAAGCCAACGGCATGGGAGCCTCAAATCCGGTAGCACCGAATACCACAGTCGCGGGACGCACGAAGAACCGGCGCGTCGAAATAACATTCAGCGCGCCGAACAGCACAGCCGCGAAGTAGTTCGTAGTCAGTGGTCAGTTGTCCGTTGTGAGTGGTTAGTCGCCCGTTATCGTTGGTGCGCTGACTATTGACCACGGACAACTGACCACTGACAATCTCGATGTCTCCACTCGATCCACTCGAAATACTCCAGGTCATTGGTTATAGCGTCGGCGCGTTGCTACCGCTTTGGATGGCGGTGCAACTCATCCGGCATCGCAGCAAGCTGACAAGCATCGAGCGCCTCCTCGCGGCGCTCGCGCTCACGATGGGCGGGTGGCACACCAGCAACCTCGCCGTCACTCTCCACGGTCTTTTCGATCTCGGTCCCGACACCTGGACCACGCTCCTGCGCGTGGCTGACACGGTCGCCGTAGTCAGTATCACCTTTGCATATTCGTTTCTGCTTCACGTCCACCTGCATCTCTGGGCGCAGGCGCACGGCCGCGGTCTCAACAAGAGCGAACGGCTACGCGTCTACATGTCATACATTCCGACGATCTTTCTCGTAATCGCCGTTCCGCGGTTGTGGACGGGCGATTACGCGCCGATGTTCACGAAGCTCTCGTTCTTCGTGCTGCCGTTTGCTTTCTGGATTGCCTACGTGCTCGGGCTGATTGCGCTGACGGAGTTTCTGATCGCCAGGAGGAGCCGGAACCGCAGCGAGAAGCGAATCATGCAGACGCTGGCGGCATCGTTCATCGGCGTCGGCATTGTGATTTTTGCGGCGCTGGCTTTTGGTCTTGGTGAAGGGACGACGGCCGGACTCTATCTGAAGACGGTGGCGAATCTCGGCTCGCTGTTGCCGTCCGCGCTCCTGGCTTATTACATCTATCGCTATCGTTATCTCGAGATAATCATCGAAGAGAGTTTGGTCGTGGTGACCTTTGCCACGGTCGTGCTCACCGTTTACGTCTTCGGAATCCGCACGATTGGCGACTGGATGACGCAGCGCTACGGCGTCAGGCCCGGGCTCGTCGAAGCGTTGCTGATTCTCGCCCTCGCATTGCTGGCGGCGCCCTTGCGCGGTTGGCTGGCGCAGCGTTTTCAGAAACTATTCCAACTCGAAGCCGCGCTCTACAAGGAGATCGTTTCGCGCATCGGTTCTTACGCAGGACAGTACACACAGTTATCGGATCTTTTGCAGTTTGTAGAAGAGCGCTCGACGGAAGCGCTGGGTTTGAGACAACTCAAGATCTACGTCGATGGATCAGTGGCAGGTGAATTAAACGGAGATCGAAAACTTCCGGAACCGTGGGGCGAGATCGTTTTGGAGAAGTCGCGGGAGGGCGGCTGGTCACCAATCGAAGACGATCCGGTGCTGGTCGAACAGGGTTTCAAACTGGCTTATCCAATGAGGCGCGAAGAGAAGGTCGAAGGATTGCTGGCTGTCGATGCGGCGGCGGCGAGTTTGACCATCGACGTGCGTTCGGTGATCGAGATCCTCGCCAACCAGGTCGCCATCGCCATCGACGATTCGCGTTTGTTGGAAGAGAACGTGCGGCTCGAACGTGAACTTGCGGAGCGCGAACGTCTGGCGGCGCTCGGCCGCATGGCGGCGACTGTTGCGCACGAGATCAAGAATCCGTTGTCAGCGATCAAGTCGATCGCGCAGGTGATGCGTGAAGACGAGAGCCTGAAACATGAATACGAGCGCGATCTTAGTTTGATCGTCGGCGAGACTGATCGACTGAGCCAGAGCATCACGCAGCTTCTGAGTTTTGCGCGGAGAGAGAGTCCGGCGGCGGAACCGTTGAGTGTCGGTGAGTTGGTCCAAACTTCAGTGGATCTGTTTCGCGCAAATGCGAGAGAGCAGGGCATCGATCTCAACTGCGAGATCGCCACTGATGCGACGCTCGCTGGCAAATCAGTCTCCGCGGTTCGCGATGCATTGTCGAACCTTTTACTCAACGCCATGCAGGCAACGCCAAACGGCGGAGAAGTCTTGTTAAGTGCGTCAAATGCCGATGGCGAGCTGCTTATCAGCGTGCAGGACAGCGGTTCCGGCGTGCCGCACGATCTGCGCGAACGAATCTGGGAGCCGTTTTTCACCACGCGGCAACGCGGTACGGGTCTCGGGTTGGCGATTGTGCGCAAGCGCGTGCAGGAAGTCGGCGGCTCAGCCTCGCTCGGCGCTTCGCGCAACGGACGCGGCGCTCTCTTCCACATCCGCATTCCGATTAATTAAAATTCCTGTTACCTGGAACTTTCACACGTCATCTGCGTGATAAGTGTGGCTGAGAGGCCGAGTTTCCCAAAGGAGATTGGTAATGAAGAAGCAACACGTTCTGGGCGCGATCTTGCTCGCACTGTGTGTGGCCGCAGGGAGCGCAAGTAGTAACGCCCAGGGATTTCCAGAAACCCAAACACCGCAGGCACAGACACAAACGCAACCGCAGTCTCAACCACAAGCACAAGCGGACGAGACGAATTTCGAAACGCAACTCTTTCTGATCGTCGGCACCAACAGCGAAGTCTCCGATTCCAAGATCCCGACAGCACTCGATAACGTCATGAAACAGTTACGCTCGACGTTGCCGTACAAGAACTACCGGCTGGCGACCACGCTTATCAATCGCGTCAAGAACGAAGGTCGTTTAGACGTCAACTCGATCAGCGGACCGTTCGTGCCTGTTACGAGTTCGCAAAATATTCCGCAGACAACGCCGAGCCAATTCAAGATCCGGCAAGTCAAGCTCGTGCGCGAGAATGGACAACCGCTGGTCCAGATGTCGGGGTTCTATTTCAATTCCCGTCTGGCAATTCCGGTTGGCGCCGCTGTCGCTGCCAATGCTCCGCCACCGCCGGCGTTCAATTATGAGAGCGCGACACTCTCTACCGACATCAGCTTGCGTGAAGGCGAACCGGTTGTCGTCGGCACGCTCAACACCGGTCCTTCGGGCGACGCCATCATCCTGGTGGTCTCGGCCAAGCGGACACAGAAGTAAACGAACCCTGGGTGTGGCACGCAATGCGCTAGTAAATCTACTTGGCTAAGCTCTAAACTACCCCGGAAGTGAGAAAAGACGCATTGCGATTGATGATAGTTGACGACGAGGAAGCCGCACGCTACGGCATGCGGCGAGCCCTCACGACCCTTGGCTACAACATCTCCGAAGCCGGCTCCGCTGAAGCGGCCCGCGTTCTGCTGAAACAACACGAGCCCGACTTGCTCCTGCTGGACGTTAACCTCCCGGGAATGAGCGGGCTCGATTTTCTTCGTGAGATCAAGTCCACTAACGGCAACGGCCCGCTCGTGATCATCGTCACGGCCCACGGCTCCGAACGCATGGCCGTCGAAGCCGTCAAAGCCGGCGCTCACGATTATCTTTCCAAACCATTCGAGCTCGACGATCTCCGCCTCGTCGTAAAGAACGCCGCCGAGACAGTTCAACTCCGCCGCGAGAATTATTCGCTGCGACGCCGCATCGAGGTTGAACGTTCGCAACGCGGCGCGCTCATCGGCGCCTCCGAAGCGATGCAACGCGTGCGTTCCATGATCGAAAAGGTCGCCGAGACTGACGCCACTGTCCTCGTGCGTGGTGAATCGGGCACCGGAAAAGAGCTCGTGGCCCGCGAACTTCACGAGCGAAACAGTGTGCGGCGCAACAATTCCTTCGTCGCCGTGAACTGCGCGGCACTGCCTTCCGAGTTGATTGAATCCGAGCTGTTTGGCCACGAAAAAGGCGCGTTTACGGGCGCGGCAGCGCGGCGGGAAGGGAAGTTCGAACAGGCTGACGGCGGCACGCTCTTTCTCGACGAGATCGGCGATATGAGCTCGAACGTCCAGGCTAAACTATTGCGGGCGTTGGAAGAACGGCGTATCGAACGGCTCGGCGCCAACGAGTCGATTCCGGTGGACGTCCGCATCGTGAGTGCGACGCATCGTCCGCTCGAACAGGAGATTACAAACGGCAACTTCCGCGCGGATCTGTTCTATCGTTTGCGCGTCGTGACCGTGGATATCGCGCCGTTACGCGACCGCCGCGAGGACATTCCGCTGTTGGCTGAGACGTTTCTGCGTGTTGCGTCCGAGCGCTACGAGTTACCGCAACGCGCGCTCAGCCAGGGCACGTTGAAACGCCTGGTCGAATACAACTGGCCCGGAAACGTGCGCGAACTCAAGAACACGATCGATCGCGCCGTGATCATGGCCGAAGGCGACGAAATCGGTCCGCGCGACCTCCCGGACGAGATTACGGCCAGTATTCCCCGGAACATCACCGGCGAAACCGAAGGCGATTCGGACGGCCTGCGCGTCCCGTTTACGGCTGATTTTCGTGAGGACCGCCGCGAATTTGAACGCCGCTACATCACGCGCTGTCTCGAACACACACAGGGAAACGTCACCCGCGCCGCCGAGATTCTCGACATGCACCGCCAGTCGCTCCAGCATAAACTGCGGCAACTCGGCCTGGGCCGCCGCTACGTCTCAGTCTCAGGCGACCCGCAGGATAATCCCGAGAACTAAATCCCTTTTAAGACAAGACGAGCCGCCGTTTTCCGACAGATGTCGGAGAAAGGCGGCTCCGTTCCCGCGAGATCGGCTTCTTTATCCGTCCCGCAGGGCGACCAGCGGATCAACTTTAGTGGCCCTTCTTGCCGGGATATAGTTCGCGACCAGCGCGACGAGAGTCAACGACACAGCGATGAGCGCGAACGTGAGTGGATCAGTCGGAGTTACTCCAAAAAGCAAGGTCGCCATTATTCGAGTCAACGCGAACGACGCTGCTAGTCCGATAACCACGCCAATCAGCACGAGACTCATCCCCTGACGAAGCACCATTTTCATAACGCTGCCTGGTTGCGCCCCCAAGGCCATTCGGATTCCTATCTCATGCGTTCGCTGGCCGACGGAATAAGCCATTACCCCATAAATCCCGACCACCGCGAGGCACAGTCCGATCCCAGCAAAAATTGAAAGCGCGATTGTATTGAAGCGCAGCGACGCCATCGATTCAGATCGCATTTGACCCATCGTTTTTACACTTGTGACGGGCTGATCTTTGTCGATGGCCCAGACTTCGTTTCGCACCGAACTGACCATGCTCGTCGGTTCCAGACTCGTTCGCACCACCAACGTGTAAACCGGTCGCGGCGTTTGCAGATAGGAAACGTACATCTCGGGATTGGGCTGCTGGCCGAGGCTGCTATGCCTCACGTCTCCCACAATGCCGATGATCTCGCTGGCGTTTTTCGCACTGCCGACAAAGAGGCGTTTACCAATCGCGTCTTCATTGCCAAACACGCTGCGAGCCATGCTTTGGTTGATTATGACCACGCTTTGAACGTCCTGGACGTCCTGATCGGTAAAGACGCGTCCTTTTAACAGTGGAACACTGACTACTTGAAAATAATCAGGGCTGACCACGCGATAGCTTGCCACGGGGAAACTGCCATCGGTCGGTAATGGTTGACCCTCAACGGTAAAACTCGAGGCAGCTTCCACGCTGCTCAAGGGAAGTGCCGTAGTGAGGCCCGCGGACTGGACTCCAGGCAAGTGCTTGACGCGCTGGAGCAACTGCGTAGTAAAGCTCTTAAACGTCTCGTCGCCGGGGTATTTATACGCCGGCAAAGAGAGACGCATGGTCAACACGTTTTGCGGGTTGAAGCCCGGATCGACGCGCTGTAAGTTGATGAAGCTTTTGATAAGCAACCCCGCGCCAGTCAACAAGACCAGCGTAAGAGCGACTTCAACAACCACCAGTGCATTGTGTACTCGATGGCGAACGCCGGTCTCGGCCCCACGGCCTCCCTCCTGCAACGTCTGATTCAAGTTTGGCTTGGAGATCTGTAATGCCGGCGCCAAACCTGAGATCACGCCGGTGATCAAAGAGATCAGCACGGTCCACGCCAACACGTACACATCGAGATTTATTTCTTTTACTCGCGGGATGTCGGGTGGACTCAAGGCGACCAGCATTCGGATACCCTCGTAGCCGATCAATAGTCCGAGCAGTCCACCGGCTGTAGCCAGCAAAACGCTTTCAGTCAGCAGTTGGCGAATGATCCGAAGTCGATTGGCGCCCAGAGCGATGCGAAGAGCGATCTCTTTCGGTAAGGAGCTGGCCCGAGCGAGAAGTAAGTTGGCAATGTTGGCGCAGGCAATCAACAGCACAAAACCAACCACCGCCAGCAAGATCTGAAGCGCAGGCTTGATGTCACCAACTATCTCTTCATGCATCGAGATAACGCGCGCGCCCAGGGTCGCGTTGGTATCGGGATATTGGTTTTTGAGATTGGCGGCAATGTTGGTCATCTCAGCCTGGGCCTGCTCAGTTGTGACGCCTGGTTTTAGACGAGCTAAGGCATACAGATAACCGGTGGTGCGATTTGTCAACAGATTGGCATTGGCGGCTCCCGGCGCTTCCGGCACGGCAAGACGCGACAACGCCCACAGTTCAGCGTCTTCCGGATAGTCAAACTCCGGCGGCATCACGCCAATCACTGAGAAAGTCTCGTTATTAAGGTTGAGCTTTTGACCAATGACATTCGGATCTCCGCCATGACGGCGCTTCCACAAACCATTGCTCAAAACAACCGCGCGTCCGCGATCAGGCTGTGCGTCTTCGGGAAGAAACGTCCTGCCGACCGCGGGTTTCACGCCCAATACGGGAAAGAAGCTCTGCGTGACTATGGCGCCCGGAATACGCTCAGGAAGCTCACCTCCGGTGAGATTGAAATTGAGAAACCTGACTGCTGCCATGCCGTCAAACTGCGTGCTCTGGTTGGTCCAGTCTGTGTAATTTCCGGCAGAGACCAGGTTACGGTTCTGCGTGTTTACCAGGGCCGCAATCTGTTGCGAGTTGGTCTCCCAGATGAGCACCAGGCGTTCCGAATCGTGATACGGCAGCGGCCGCAGCAGCACTGCATTTACCACGCTAAAAATGCTCGTATTCGCACCAATTCCCAGGCCCAGCGAAATGATTGCGAAGAGAGTAATCAGCGGCTGCTTGAGAAGCCGTCGAAAGCCGTAGCGAATGTCTTGTAGCAAGTTACCCATTACTTATTCCCACCTTGCGGTTTTGAAGTTGACAGTGTAGCGCGACAAACTGTTCCATCCGCAAGGCTGAGGACCGGGGCTGCGTAACAATGGCCCAGGCAAAAGGAGACGGTCACCTCCTTTGTAGACGCATCGTCAGGTGGGTACTCAGCTTTGATATGTTCGAGGACTTCCTTTGCGCCGTTGAGATAGCAGGGAAGTCCGAAGCAAACATTGGCATGTTTCGGTTGGCCGGTTTGCAAAATAGCGTAGTGAGTCACTATCTCGGCAACGGATCTTACGTCAACCTCGCACAATTCGGCCGCGACGGCGATAGTTTGGTTATCCAGCGGATGTTGCAGTTCGACCAAAGCATGTAACAGTGGCGCCAGTGCGGCTTGAGGATGAGGATAGCCGGCAACCACGGGTTGAAAACATTCTTTGAGATCTTCCGTGTTCATACAGTGACCAGTCCCTCATGATGGCATTCAGAATTCGACCGGTGATCCTCAAATTCATTCTTGAATAGTTTCAGGAGAGCCTGAGTCGAGCCGGCAGCCTCCGTGCTGTGATGGCAGTCGCCCCGGTATTTGTAAAACTCACAGAGATGACTGATCTTGGCCAGGCCTTCGGCGGTGTCGGTGTAACTGACACCCGCGACCGGATTATTGATGACGTTGAGCGTTCGTTTGCGGAGTGACGGAGGAAGGATCTTACCGGCGCGATCGATCGACTTTTCATCGAGGCGCTGCAGGTTATGAAGCATGACCCCCGTCCTCTGCGTGCCGTCTTTGCAAGGCTGACACTTGCCACACGAACTGTAATAAAAGAAATCCGCGAGTTGAGCCGCTACCTGGACCATGCACGCCGGCTCGGCCACGACAATCACCGCACCCGAGCCCAGATCGGAACCGGCCTCTCGCAACGTATCGAAATCAAGGGCGATGTCCAGAGAACCGGCGCCCAACACCGGAGAACTCAAGCCGCCGGGGAAAGCAGCTTTGAAGGCACGATCGTCCAGTAGTCCCTGACCGTGTTTGAAAATGAGATCACGAAGAGTAGTGCCCAAAGGCAACTCGTAAAGTCCGGGCCTCTTTACGCGTCCACTGAGACTAAAAACAAGCGTGCCTGGCGAATGAGTTGCTCCCACTTCACGAAACTGCCGCGCTCCGGTTTTCAGGATGAAGTGAGCCTGGAGAAGTGTTTCCAGATTGCTGATCGCGGTGGGTTTACCAAACAAGCCGTTGGCAGTCGGCAAAGGTGGTTTCGAACGTGGACGTCCCACCTTTCCTTCGATCAACTCCAGCAGCGCCGTTTCTTCACCGACGATGTAACCGCCAAACGATCGATAAACGATGACGTCAGGACTGCTGGCAGCCTCACCCGGATTCGGGCAAATGAAACCTGCCTGCCTTGCTTCGTCGATCGCTTCCTGGAGTGCTCGTGCTTCATTAACCAGATGTGGCGGGAGCGCGATAAAGGCTGTTTTTGCCCCAACCGTCAGAGCAGCGGTGACGATTGCTTCCACAACGCGGCGCGGATTCAGATTCAACAGGTAACGTTCCTTGAAGCCTCCAGCCTGGCCCGCATTGGCGTTGCAGATGAAGTACTTCTCAGTCTCAGCGTGCTGTGAGACCAGCCACCACTTATGCGCGGTCGGATAGCCTCCGCCGGCGCGCCCACGCAACCCCGAGTCTTCGAGAATCTGAATCGGCTCTTCGCTGTCTGAGGTCTCAGTTATGCGTCGCGCAACGTCGTACCCGCCCGCGCGCACGTATTCGTCGAACGAGGTGTGCGCGTCCAGCGACAGACTCTTGAGCAACGGACCAGTTTCGACGTAAGGACGAAACTCGTTATCCGCGATTTTTTCTAATTTGATCTGGCCATTCATACGGCGCCGTCTCTTTGTCACCGTAACCAAACATCACCGATTTCACGCCGAGCTTGAAGTTAGGATCGAACTTGACCCAGGCAGGTGAAGTCTCGCCGGCCAGTATCGTTGACGACGATTTGAGCACCACGTTTTGGTCATTCACGGTGAACGAAAGCTCTCGGTTGCTGAAACTTCCTTGTTGTGTCGCCCCCTCAAACTCGGCGTTCGATACGGTAAAGAGACCGTGATCGGGTACGTAGAAATAGAGGTAAGCAAAACGGGTTTGCATTACCGAGACGCCTTTGTGAATCAACTTGCCATTGAGGAAGAGCTGACCATTTTGCAAGTGAATTGCCGCTCCTTGTTGGACTTGTGGCGCCGTCGCGGTCGCCGGTGGCGCCGAAATGCCAAGCACCATGACGCCGGTGAATGCGATAGCTGAAAACTTCATGAACATCTGCTGTTCTCCTTCCCGATTTTGTGCTTTCTTTCGGGCCTGAACTAGAATAGGCCTGCCATCCCGCAGGACTTGTGGGTGGAGGCCCGAGGCAATTTGTGAACGTGTCCACGATTCTTAAAATTGCCTCGGGCAATCTTGTCTGCACAACCAGGTAATCGCAGACAAGACCGTGAGTTCACCTTCGACCTGAGCTCAGGCAAGGTGAAATGGGTCAGGGGACACTTACTCCCGACCAGAACCGCTGCCGCTGCCGCCGCCGGCACCGCCCGAACATCCGCAGGCGCAGGCGCAGGCGCCTACTGGCGCGTCAACCGTCGTAGTCGCACCGTAAGCTTGTGGGTCAAACATGGTGGTTTGCTCTCCTTTCTTTAGAATTCGCTCTCGAGCCATTCAACTCGAGAGTTCTTATGCTCCGGTTGTGTGACAAACATTTCGGCGCATAAAATCGGCTCGCGAGACACGTCAGTTGGGCGCCAGGGAAACGTGGCTCGTTCCCCACAACCTACCAACCGCGAGCGTCTCCAGGTAATTGCAATAGATCTCGTTGTGCGCGGTAAATTCACGATAGACGTTGTAAGCAGTCGCGCGACATCCGGCATTGCACAAATACTTCAAGTCGCAATGAGTGCAAACGGAAATGCTGTCAACGGTTGTCGACCTCATACGTTTCATCACCGCCGATTCAGTGAAGATCTCCTTGATGTCGTATTCCCGCACGTTACCGCAGATAAACTCGTCGAAGTGAAGTGATTGGCACGGATATACGAACCCGCCGGGATCGACGCTGATCTCTCCGTGACCGACGCCGCAATGATTGCGCGGCCCGATGGGATCCGCGCTGGGTGTGATGGGCTTACCCGCTTTGGCCGCACGATCGGTCAGATATTCACCGGTTCGATCCAGGGCTTCGAGGTAGACTTCGAGGGCCGGGATCTGAGAGATATTGACTTCCTGGTGATCGCCGGCTTGAAAAATGATCGGCGCCAAACCGTTCGCGCCAAGATCGTCCAGACTAAACTCGAAGATCTCTTTCATGTTTCCGATATTGCGATCTGTCAGAGCCGGGACGATGGCGATGTAAGGCTGGCCCAACCCGAGTTCCTTCTTTTTTGCGACCAGGGTGCGAATCCCACGCACAGTCGGAGCAAATGTGTTCTTGCCGCGGTAGTACTCATGCATGTGTTTCTCGTGGCCGTCGAGACTGATGGTCACGGCAGTCATGTTGCGGCACAACACTTCGGCGACTTCGTCGGTAATCAGAATCGCATTCGTTAATATCTCAAGACTCACGGTCTCACTCCTGGACCGCGCAAATTGAATCAGCTCCAGAACATCGTGCCGCATCAACGGCTCACCGCCCGTAAAGAGGATTCGGTGAACGCCACACTCGATGATGCGCGCGATCAGATGTTTGAACTCGTCAGTGCTCATTGTCGGCGCCACCATACCGACCTTTTCCAATTGGATCTTGGTTTCGCGATCGGTCTTGTTGTAACAGTAAGGGCACTTCAGATTGCAGTTATTCGTGAGGTGCACGTAGATGTCCTGAGGGAAATCCAACTGCGGAAACACCGAGCGATCACGTTCGCGATAGTCGTTGTGATGAAGAAAGCCTGAGGCGGTCACGCTATCAACGAAACGTTGAACGCCCTCCGCCGCCTGCTCGTGCGGCAAACTAAATTTCTCCGCGACGTAATCCACGACCTGCGGCACCGTCATGTATTTTCGAAAAAGTTCCAAAAGCAAACGACCGCTTTCGTTGACTCTCACCCACGAGAAGTTGTAAGGATCGAAATAAATATGCCAGTCACCTTTGGTCCAGACACGGATGCGCGGCGGAACAACAACTCTCTCCATAAGTCCTCCAATCACGCTATAGCAACGGTGGAATCCTCTGCGTCGCTCCTCTTGAGCTGGGTATTGAACTGTTCGTGAAACAGGCTGGCGTAAGGACCGTCGGCCTGCATGAGATTGTGGTGCAGTCCCTGCTCGACGACTCGGCCCTGCTCGATCACGATGACGCGATCCGCCAGCAGCAGCGAAGAGAGACGATGAGCAATTACGATGGTGGTGCGCGATGAGATCAAAGGCACAAGGGCGCTCTGAATGTAGCGCTCCGATTCAGAATCGATCGCCGAAACGGCCTCGTCCAGAATCAGGATCTGCGGATTCTTGAGAAACATTCGGGCGAGCGCGATTCGCTGGCATTGGCCGCCCGAAAGCCGCACGCCTCGTTCGCCTACGCGCGTGTGGTAGCCCTCCGGTAAGCGCTCGATAAACTCATCGGCATAGGATTTCTTGCTGGCGTCGACGACTTCTTCAAAGCTCGCACCGGGTTTTCCGAAACGTATGTTGTCGAGAATCGTGCCGCTGAAGAGGAAGGTTTGTTGATCAACTACACCTATCGATTCGCGCACGGTATTGAGCGAGAGTTCGTTAATGTCCTCACCGTCAAGCAGCACGGCGCCTTTTTGCGGGCTATAAAAGCCCAGCAGTAGGTTGACCAGCGTGCTTTTACCGGCGCCGGTCCGGCCGACAAGCGCGAGTGCCTTTCCAGGCTCTACCTGAAAGCTGACGTTCTCGATCACCGGGTTTGTCCCGTCATATGCAAACGAAACGTCTCGAAACTCGACTTTTCCGTTAACCGCATCTAAACGTTTGCCGTCCTGACGCTCTTTGGGTTGTTTGAGAAACTCATAAATGCGTTGTATGGCCGCGGCAGACTGTTGAATACGAAGATTAGCAGCCACGAAACCGTTGACTGGACCATAGAGGAAATTAAGAAAAGCCAGAACCGCGAACACTTGGCCTAGCGTCATGTAACCGGTCATGACTGAGCGGCAGCCATACCAGAGCACGAAAGTGATACTGAGAGAGGTGAGAAAGCTCGTGCCGACGGTACTGATCACGCCAAACCAGTTTGTCTTGATGTAAATGTCGCGCAGGCCCCTGAGCTGTCCCTCAACGATTCCTTCCTGAAACTCTTCTCGCAAGTAAGCTTTGATCGTGCGAACGCCGGCGAAGCTCTCACTCATGACCGCGGATGAAACGGCGGAGGCCTCCTGCATGTCCCGGCTGAGGATGCGCATCTTTTCGTTCGCGTAGTAGCGAATGTAGGCGAAGGGCGCAAGGAACACTAAGAGCAGCAAACCCAGCTCATATCTGATGTACATGATCAGCGCCATTCCCACCACGAAGGTCAGGCCGTCAACCGCGATCGACACCAGCGTTCTGACCAGCGCGCCTTCGATCGCACGCGAGTCATTCATCACTCTGCTTTGTAAATAGGTGGAGTGATTTCCTGAAAAGAACGACAAGGGCAGGCGTTGAATAGTGCTGACTAGCCGTTTCTGTATCTCGAGGATAATGTTCTCCTTTAGACGCAGAGTCATCGCCTCATTGAGATAACTAAAGACGTGTTTGGCTACTACGAGGCCCGCCAGTAACAGCGCAACCTGGGTAAGCAGATCGAAATTTTTCGCCGCCACTGTATGGTCGATGATGTACATCGTCAGGATGGGAATGGGGAGTTGCAGTAACACGCAGAGAACCATCAATATCCCGACCGCGACACAGTTACCGGCGTAAAGGCGCAGGAAGTCTCGGGCGAACTGTGCGATGAGAGAAAAGGGTCGCTTTGCTTCCTGTTTGTTCGATGGAGGAGATGACATGGCTTCAAGCCTCACGACCGAGAGTTTCGGGTCTAAAAACCAGACAGGGACGTGTGTAAAGGAACGTCTGGAGCGGGAGGATTTTTCTTCCTGTTGCGCACATGTGTGGGCTGCGCAGTTAGAAAAAGAGTTATGGGCGCAAACTGTTCTAAAAACAAAAATCTCTATTACCGGTTTTCAGCAATAGAGTTG
>Ga0315912_10002504_pt1 | contig 19410 bp, 10 predicted proteins | sample VfabasoilMG_FD_204469 | JGI IMG/M metagenome (GOLD analysis project Ga0315912, IMG submission 204469) | Garden soil microbial communities collected in Santa Monica, California, United States - V. faba soil | ecosystem: Environmental > Terrestrial > Soil > Garden | place: USA: California...
GCCTGGATACATCATTGTTCAGAGGCAAGGTTGTATAAGACAGCAAGTCTTTTGCCGTACGTCTGTAAACATCCAGCGAACCTGATATTCTGTTATTCATAATTCCTACATCCAACCCCAGGTTTATAGTTTCGTCTGTTTCCCATGTTAGGTCGGGGTTTGCTAATTGTATGAGCGCTACACCATGGTATAAGATATTACCAATTGGGTATGGATAGTCGCCACCGTAGAGAGCCACCGCACTGCCTGTTACGGTTGCATTTCCGGTTTGCCCAATTCCAACCCGAAGTTTTAAAGCAGAAATAAGATTGGCATCGCTCATGAAACTCTCCTTATCAATTTTCCACGCCACCGACACACCGGGAAAGAATCCGTACTTTTTATTTTCGGCAAAATAGCTATCACCATCCCTGCGACCGGTGAGCGTAAGAATGTACTTGTCGCTGTAAGAATAGTTAACCCTAAAGTATTGTGAGAATCTATTTCTTTCTGTTCTGTCTGAACCCATAGAAGTTTGGGCCAGATCGATGGCAGAAGCGAGATTATTATCCAAATAAGCATCGGTAGGAAAATTTACAGCCTCCAGGTCAAGTCGATCGGTTGTATTTTTATAAGCGCCAACTCCAGCTACCACATTTAAGTTGCTCTTTCCGAAAGTCTTGTCATAGGTCAAATAACTTTCCGCTGTATAGTTGGCAATGTTGGAGTTGCTCTTTTGTGCCATGCCATTAGGCAATTGATAATTCATGGCTGCTCTTGGCAAATAGAAATTGCGCTGAGAATTTTGCCGGTCTACTCCGGTAACGATATTCAACTTCAAACTCTCTAAAATTTTCACCTCAATATTGGGCGATGCTATAATTCTGGACGTGCTGGAATTATCCTGCATGATGAGAAACGCGGCCGGGTTGGTAATCTGGGTATCGTAAGATTTGGTATAAAGACCATTCGAATCAAATTCTCCACGATCAGGAGCAAATGCAAAAGCGGTTTGAAGCATATTGTATTTCTCCACACCTCCTGAGTTGGCGCCCGAGGTAACATTTTTATTGTCGGTTAAACTTCCTGTTACATTCAGGGAAAATTTAACCCTGTTGCCTATTTTCTGATCGTAGTTTATCCTTCCCGTATATCGGGTAAAGTCTGAGTTTTCCAGGATGCCCTGGTTATCGAAATAATTGAAGGCAACAAACATCTTACTACTTTCATTTCCTCCGGAAACAGAAATATTCTGCTCATTTATTTTGCCGTTGCGCATAAGCTTCCCAATCCAATCTGTTCCCTTTCCTGCATTAAGAACATCAGCACTTGAGAAGAAAGGACTAAATGGAGCAACCGTGGAAGGATCGGTGCTGCCGTATGGTGCAAGGTTATTGTTGTACAGGTACAAATCGTTTGACAACCGGTTATGCTGCTGCATGAATTCCTTCGCATCAAAAACTTCGATATATTCTTTGGGAGATTGTATTGTGTAGCTTCCCTTGTATTCAACTTTCACTCCTCCCTGCTTGCCTCTTTTTGTGGTGATCAAAATAACACCATTGGCAGCGTTGGCTCCATAGATGGCTGTAGCGCTGGCATCTTTAAGCACATCAATTGATTCAATGTCGGAGGGATTAATACTGTTTAATGGGTTACGATCAACCCCACCGCCAAAGCCAACATTTCCATCAATCAATGCACGCTCCGGAGTGTTATTATTAAAAATAGGAACACCATCAATAACGTACAAAGGTGAATTGTTCCCTAAAGGAGAAATTGCATTCCTTACATTAATATTCAAGCCACCTCCAGGCTGAGCGCTTCGCTGGCCAATGTTCAGCCCGGGAACTCGCCCTTGCAAAAGTTGGTCGAACGATGAATTGGCAACTTTAGGCAGGTCTTTCATTTGAACCGATGCCACCGATCCTGCAATATCTTCGCGCTTTGTGGTACCGTAACCAACCACAACTATTTCTGTTAGTGATTGTACATCCGGCACCAGGCTAATGTCTACAACCGACCTGTTACCAATAATCACTTCCTGTGTTGTATAACCAATGAAGGAGAAAGATAATATTCCTTCATTAGCCTGATCATCCGCAACCGAAAGTGAGTAAGCACCGTCAGCGCCTGTTACCGTGCCGTTGGTGGTGCCCTTCAGCAAAACATTTACCCCGGGCAAGGAAACCCCCGACTCATCCAGGACTTTTCCTGTAACCATTTTTTGCGCTGCAACAGTAAGGCAGGCAAAAAGCAAGAAACAGCTTAAAACCAGTAATTTTTTTATCATAGCATTTAATTTTAGTGAACTGATCATGGGTAGAAATCGAATGCAAACTTCCTTCTATTAAATTTAGAAGGCTGGAAATATTCATTCAGAAATAGATGAAAATCATACCTAATCGCTGTAAAATCATACACGTATGGATAATTCAAGCCCAAATGCACTATCCTGAAACTTCTGGTCCCGGGCGCATTTAGTTATCATACATCTCTAACAACTCAACCATAACGCCAAGCGAGCTCAGGCCGTCCATATAACCATATTCGCCACCATCCCAGCCGCCATGTTGAACCATTGGCAATCCATTTTTATTATAATTTTCTATGTAATGATTCTCTTCCATGCCTTTCACACGGAACGCAATATGATGAACCCCTTCGCCTTTCGTATCTAAAAATTCTTTCCAGTGACTTGCCTCTTCACCAACAGGCTCAATCAATTCCACTTCCATATTCTCCAGTTGCATAAAGGCAAGCTTTGCTTTTGCATTCGATGGGTTTCCCCTGTAATGAGTCGGGTTTGCTTCATGACCTTCAGCCATCCTCACTTCCGGTCTTTTTTCCAATCCAAGAAACTTGGTCCAGTGATCTAATGAAATTTCAATATTTTTTACTACGATTCCAATATGGAGCATTCGCTTGTCAGGGATCATGCCCCGTTCCGGATAACCTGTATCGGTGTCTTGCACACAGTGCGTCAACAAAAACGTTAGCAGCATAGCCGCAATAATTTTTTTCATATGTCTTTTGTAAGGTGAAGAGATGATTAAAACAAAAGGTTGCCATTGTTAGCAGCAACCTTTCCCCAAAACCAAAGTAGAAACCCTTTTATTTAGTCAACCGAAATATATTGGATAGTTCACTATAAAAGTGAAACAAATCGTACCGGTATCAGTAGTAATCGACCATGAGATGAATAATTGGTATTTTTATGAAGTATCTTTGCTACAATATTTTTTTACAAGCAATAACGAAAGGTCTCACTTTTGCTGGCTATGAGAAATTTGAAAATTAACAGGCCATTCATATCCCTTTTCATAATTACGTCTCTCATTTTATGTCCGGGTGTTATAAAAAATCTTAATGCACAAAACTTATTTTTTTCCACGCTGTCTATAAAAGATGGATTGCCATCCAATATTATTTCGGGAATTGCCCAGGACGAACATGATTTTATCTGGATTGGGACAGGCCATGGCTTGACCCGGTATGATGGAAGTCATTTTCGTACATTCCAAAAAAACGAATCTACCAATTCCCTTCCTTCCAACGAAACCAGTTGCCTGCTGGCTGACGGCAATCATATTTGGGTTGGCACCTGGAACGGGCTTTGTAAAATAAATACTACGACTTATGAAATAACACGGATTAACTTGGGTAAAAACAAAACGGTTCGCACTTTAAATAAAGGCACTGGCGATGTTATTTGGATTGGAACTGAAAGCGGCCTCATTGAATATCAAAAAAAGAAAGACACGATCACCAATATTTTTACTTCAGCAAAACATGGTTTAAGCCACAATACGATTCGTTCTTTCTATCAGGATAAAAGAGGAACACTTTGGGTGGGCACATATGACAAACTGAGCAAGCTTAAACCGGGCGACAAGCAGTTTGAAGTGTTTGATCTAAAAGGAACATACAAATCATCCTTAAAAAACAACCTGATCTGTGGCGAAATTAAACCCGTTTCAGAAAGCAATGACTCTCTTTTATGGGTTGGTACAGAAACGGGCCTCTGTTTATTCAACACAGTAAATGGCAGTTACCAGCGCTTTGGTGACAAAAGCACAAAATTCAGTAATGAGGTTATTAAATGCATCTACCCCGATGGTGATGGAAATCTATGGCTTGGAACCGATTTTGGGTTAAATGTTTTTAATCCTACCAGTCAATCAAGCGAGACATATTTTCATAACCCGCAAACCTCCTACTCTATAGCGAACAATGCCATCTGGCAAATTTTTGAAGACACCGGGGGAGTAATTTGGTTTGTAACTTCCAACGGGTTGAGCCGGCTGAACAAGAACAGGAATTTTTATGAGTACAATGAAGTTTCCAGCCAGGTGGAAAATCAGATTGTGGGCAACCAGGTTAAAGCGGTCTTAACCACAAAGAAGGGAATTCTGTGGCTCGCCACACTGCATGGTGCCATTCGCATTGACCAAAATAACCAAAAGAAAATTTTTGACACGAATGCACCGGAGCATACAAGAATTCTTCTTAACAATTCATATGCATTGGAAGAAGATGACCTGGGACGCATTTGGATTGGTTCAGCAGGTGGCATTAATATATGGGACGAGGCCAAAGGAAAAATGTATTCCATTACAGCCAATGCCACCAATGGGCTCATCACTAATTACATTGCCAAGTTCATTAAAGGCACGGATGGCTCGTTTTGGATTAGCACTTACCAGGGCGGGCTATTGAAAGTAACCGGCAATTTTTCGGATGTAAACTCACTTCGGTTTAAATTGGTTAGTGCTGAATTCGGTTCCGAAAAAGTAGTGGCCGGAAAGGGTGGCATATGGTTTTCCATGTACAACGAACTGTTTCGGGCGGACGAAAAAACACTTAAAATAACACGAATAGAAAATTTTAATTCGTTAACAACCAAATGGGATATCCACTGCCTGTATTTTTCGGAACGTGGAATTTTGTGGGCCGGAACACAAAACGGTTTGGTTGAATATGACCCGGAGCTAAATAAAGCAGAGTTCAGACCGATTACCACTGGCCGTGATGTGAATATTGGAAACATTGCAGAAGACAATGGAAGGAATATTTGGGCAGCGACCAATTACTTCATTGTTAAGTACAACATCACTACACGAGAAACAGAAATATTTCCCCTCGACAAGGATCTACCTTTGAAGAGTTTCTTTTATGGATGTTCAGCAAAAAGCCCTGCAGGTGAAATTATTTTTGGTGGAGATAATGGTTATATCACTTTTCAAGCCAACAAACTCAGGTCCAATCTCTATCAACCCAAAGTTTACATCACCGCTTTAGAAATAAACAACAAGGCCGTTACGAACGATGAAGAAATTGACGAAAAGGTTTTACTGGAGAATGATATTTCATTTACACCCGAGCTTAACCTGGATTATGCTCACCGGTCCATCACCTTCGAGTTTTCATCTCTTCATTATTGGCAGCCCGCTTTAAATGTTTACGCCTACAAGCTGGAAGGATTTGACACAGACTGGAAATATGTTTCTGGTCAAAAGAACTTTGCTGTGTACTCCAACCTGTCGCCAAAGCAATATACGTTTCGTGTAAAGGGTACCAACAATTACGGTGTGTGGAGCGGAGCCGAGGCCAAGGCGATAATTCAAATTAACCCTCCCCTGTTTTTGAGTAAAGGTTTTTATGCTTTGTACACATTGATTGTTGTGGGTATTCTTTTCATTGCCCTGCGCACTTATTCTGCGAGGCTCCACCTTAGAAACGAATTAAAAATCGTCAAGTTGGAAAATGAGCACATGGAAGAATTAACGCAGACCAAACAGCAATTCTTCACCAACATCTCTCATGAGCTTCGTACTCCTATTAGCCTGATACTGCCACCCATCCGTCAAATACTAAAACACGGCAACCTGAACGAAGAGAATCTAAAGTTGATCACACTGGCAGAAAAAAATTCAAACCGGCTCCTGCGGGTCATAAATCAAATCCTCGATTTCCGAAAATTGGAAAGCGATACGCTTCACGTAAAAGTCACAGCCACCGAACTGATAACATTTTGCCAGGAGATCCATGCATTATTTACCGACAAAGCCAACCGTAAAAAAATCTCTTTTGGTTTCACCGCTCCTTCCTCTGAACTGAAAATCTGGATGGACATTGAGAAGATTGAAACGGTACTTTTTAATTTACTCTCCAACGCCTTCAAGTTTACCAGCAAGGGTGGTGAAATTAACCTGGTGATAAGCCAATTACCGGAAACCAACGACTATCCGGAAGGTATTGCCGAAATAAAAATAACCGATACCGGGATCGGAATCGGTGACGATGAGACATCAAAAATATTTAATCCATTCTACCAAACCCGGGAGTCAAAGCAAATGGAAGCCGGAACAGGAATCGGCCTCGCACTGGCTACCGAGTATGTGAAACTCCACCACGGTGAAATAAAAGTGGACAGCACAAAAGGAAAGGGTTCAACCTTTACGGTGCTGCTGCCCTTGGGTAATTCTCATTTTCCTATCGACATTATCCATGAAGACCAGGAAATAAATTTAGTGGCAACCAAGGAAACAGAAACCAATGAAGATACCGTTCGAAAGCCATACCGGTTTGACTTGCAATCCGGTAAGCCGCTAATACTGATTATTGACGACAGCGCAGACATGGTGGACTTCGTACGCCTTAGCCTGGGTGAAAAATACAATTTCATTAGCGCTGAAAATGGTGAAGAAGGTTTACAAAAAGCCAATAACTTTCTTCCTGAGATCATTATCAGCGACATTATGATGCCTGTAATGGATGGGCTGGAGCTTTGCAAAAAAGTGAAAGAAAACCCACGAACCAGCCACATTTCGATCATTTTGATAACAGCAAAAGGCCTTACTTCTCAAAAAATTGAGGGCATTCGAAAAGGCGCTGACGTGTACATAACCAAACCGTTTGAAATAGAATTTTTAGAGGCCAACATTGATCATCTTATCGCCCGCAAAAAAGAGTTGGCCTTTTACCTGAAAAATGAATTAATCACCGAGCCATCGGCCAGTAACAAAGAAAACGAAGATGAGCGTTTCATCAAGAAAGTTATGCAGGTGATTGAAGCTAACATTTCCAATGCCGAGTTTAGTGTGGAGATGCTAAGCGAAGAAATTGGTATGAGCTCCACTCATTTATACCGAAAGTTGATTTCACTCACGCGCTTATCGGCCAACGAGATAATTAAAAAGTATCGTATTAAGAAGGCATCACTGCTACTTAAAAACAAGGAAGGCAATATTTCAGAAATTATGTACGATGTTGGCTTCACCAACTTGTCTTACTTCTCGAAGTGTTTCAAAATTGAATTCGGAGTGACACCCAAAGAGTATCAACAAAAGAGCGGTAAAGGTATGGTTGACCTACCCATCGATATTGAATCCAAGATTGAAGGGTAACTTGTCATTCATTAAGACCGAATATTTTTTCCATTAACACCCACTTTTCTCCGGGCTTAGCGCCAGGAAGCGCTTGTTGATACTTCCACATCAGCGTCTCCCATTCCTGTACTTTTGGGTTGGCAGCATCCTGTACAGACTTTCCATAAAAAGAAAATGAATCCTTTGTTTCCATAATCATAAAGAGGCGATTCCCATGAAGGAAAATTTCCATATTAATAATGCCCGTATCTTTTATACTCTTTATAATCTCGGGCCAAACAGATTGATGATATTCCTTGTAGGCCTCAATTAATGAAGGGTCGTTTTTTAAATCGAGGGTAAGGCAATGGCGTTTCATTTGGAAATTGTTTTATGTCTGTGTCCGATCAATCCATACCAGGCAATCGCAAAAAAACAAAAGAGTGGAATTAGGTAAGCCAGCTGGATATTGTAGTTGTCGGAAATGAGACCCATTAATACAGGAAAGAAAGCCCCACCCGCAATGGCCATAACCACGAGCGAAGAACCAATCTCGGTATCTTCTTTAATGTCTTTGATGGCTAACGCGAAAATGGTTGGAAACATAATGGACTCAAAAAATGGAACAGCAAAAATTGCCCAAACGGCAAACTCTGATTTTATGAACGCTGCCACGGTTAATAAAATAATACAAACTCCGGAATAGATGGATAGTAATTTTGGGGCGGAAATAAAACGACTGAAGAAAGTCCCAGCAAAGCGACCAATCATAAATCCCACCATCGCTATGGTCAACCAGAAAGCCGCATCCTTTTCACCAATGTTGCTGGTGTATTTAGCGAAACGAATAAAAAAGCTGGTGACACAAACCTGGGCGCCAACGTAAAAGAACTGGGCCACAACACCCCACCTTAATTGAGAATGCTTCAACGCCTTTCTTACTCCTGTTTCAATCTCCTTCTCCTCAACAGGCACCTCGGGCATGGTGGTAAAGTAAATTAAAGCTGCAACACCCAGTACCAAAATTGAAATAACCAGGTAAGGAATTTTAACGGCATCGGCTTCAGATTGTAAATATTGATTGAGTTGATTGGCCGACATAGACGCTAATTCACTCTTGCTATGCTCAATGCCACTTAAAATAAAAATGCCACCCAAATACGGAGCAAGGCTGGCTCCCAACCCATTGAACGATTGAGCAAAATTTAGCCTGGTGGTAGCGGTTTCCGGTTTTCCAAGAATGGTTACGTATGGATTGGCGGCAGTCTCCAGGAATGCACAACCCGATGCTATAATAAACAAGGCACCAAGAAAGAAAATATAAACGCGGGTGCTTGCGGCCGGAATAAATAATAAGGCACCGAAGGCATAAAGTAAAAGGCCCACCAGTATTCCCTTCTTGTACCCATACTTTTTCATCACGAATCCTGCCGGCAACGACATTAGAAAATAGCCAATATAAACCGCTGAGTCAATCAAAGCAGATTGTAAGTCGGTTAGCTGACAGGCCTTTTTTAAATGGGGTATGAGGATAGGTTCGAGATTATGAACAAATGCCCAAAGAAAAAACAAGCTGGTTACGAGAACGAAAGGGATAAGAAATTTTTGCGCGGTGGTGGACATGATATTCGAATTACAATGTGCCGGAACGAATGTAAAATGATTTTGAAATTATTTAATCGCCCTGTCCAAATGCACATAGCCTCCATCCACATGAATGAGTTGACCGGTAGTGTGGCTTGATTTATCCGACAATAAAAAAGCAACCATGTTGGCAATTTCTTCAGCAGTTGTCATGCGTTTACCCAATGGAATCTTTTTCTCAATGTCTTTCAGTTTTTCTTCAGCATTCGGGAATGTACTGATCCAATTTCTATATAATGGAGTGAAACACTCCGCTACAATTACCGCATTAACCCGAATACCATATTTCAAGAGTTCCACAGCCCATTCTCGTGTAAGTGCATTGCGGCCACCGTTGGATGCCGCATAAGCAGACGTGTTTCCCTGACCTGTCTCCGCTGTTTTCGAGCCGATGTTCACAATGCTTCCTTTGGATTTTATTAGCGATGGCAACGTATACTTCGCCATCAAATAGTAGTGAACCAGGTTTTTGTGCAGCGATTCCATAAACTGTTCGTAACTCCCCGACTCCAGCCCCACTCCATCATTCACACCGGCATTGTTTACCAATCCGTCAATCCGGCCAAATTGTTTAATAGTTAGGTCAACAGCCTTTTTGCATTCATCCGGTTCGGTGAGTTCCGCTTCAATCTCAAATCCTTTTCTATTTTGTGAAAAAATTTCAGCAAGTACTTTTTGATTGTCTTCCCTGCTACGACCAACAATAACCGGAATGGCGCCTTCACCGGCCAGCACTTTTGAAATACCTTCCCCAATGCCTTTTGCACCGCCTGTTACTATGATCACTTTATCGGATAGGTTCAGATTCATAAGACATTTTTTTACCAGTTGATTGTGTTTTGTAGAGTACTTTCCAATAACTGTTTGAATCCGTCTAACTTTTTTTCATCCCATCCAAACTTACTTTTATAAAACTCCAATACCTGCGATTGCACTTTTCTCAATTTCGAAATATCAAAAAATAACCATCCGGTGCGCCTCACCAAAAAATCATCGGGTTGAATGGCCATCTCATTATTAATGCAAAAATTTATTTCAGAGTGGAGTAAACTCTCTTCCGAAATACTGCCTGCCTGCAACGCCTGAAGTAAGATGACATCGGTTTGAGTGCCATAAGTTGATACCAAATAATTGGCCTGCTCTTGTAGTCCGGATGGAGTTAACTGCTTCCTGATACCCATTCGATAGCGGACCACTTCCTGGTAATTCTTAAATGCATTACCTGAAATTAAAATCGTATTGGTTGAACAAGAATTTAATTGACGGTCAGAAAAATGTTTTTCAATAACCATATCCACTACCCGTTCGGCCATTTTGCGATAGCCGGTGAGTTTGCCCCCGGCAATAGAAATCAAACCTGAATCCGATTCAAAAATTTCATCCTTTCGGGAAAGCTCGGAAGCTGATTTTCCATCTTCATGAATTAATGGGCGGAGGCCAGCCCATGATGATTCCACATTTTCCCTTTTAAGATCAACCTTGTCAAAATTTTGGTTAACGGCTTTCAAGAGATAATCAACATCTTCCGATGATGCGAAAATCTCATCCTTAGAACCCTGATAATTTGTGTCCGTAGTGCCTATATAAGTTTTGGCCCCGCGTGGGATTGCAAAAATCATCCGGCCATCGGCCACCTCAAAATATATAGCCTGCTGAACAGCCAGAAGAGTTTTATCAACAACCACGTGTACTCCTTTAGTTAGATGAAGTCTTTTTCCGATAAGTGAATTATTGGACTGCCTAAGCTCATCTACCCACGGACCTGCCGCATTCACAATCACTTTGGCCGTAATAGGAAATGTATTGGCGTTCAATTCATCCTTCCCATTTACCCCAACCACCTGACCATTTGTATCATATATAAAATCAAGTGCCTTCACATAATTAATCGCAGTTGTTCCATACTTCACAGCGGTTTTCATGATTTCTATAGTGAGTCGCGCATCATCGGTACGGTATTCCGCATAAAGAGCACCACCCTTAATACCTTCCTTTTTTAACAAGGGCTCAGCACTTAGAGTTTGCGGCCGGGTGAGCATTTTTCTTCTATCTTCCTCTTTTACACCGGCAAGCCAATCATAAATCTTCAGGCCGATGGAGGTGAGCCAATAGCCCATAGACTTTCCTTCCGATAATGGCAACAGCATCTTCTCCGGAATTACTAAGTGAGTGGCAATACGATGAACGATTGCCCGCTCACTGCCAACTTCTTTAACCAATCCAAATTCCAATTGCTTCAGGTAGCGAAGGCCACCGTGTATGAGTTTGGTAGAGCGACTACTTGTTCCAAACGCAAAATCTTTCTTCTCAATAAGCGCAACAGAAAGCCCTCTCGATGCGGCATCAAGGGCAATACCCGCACCGGTAATTCCACCACCAATAATTAACAGATCAAAAGTTTTGCTTTTAAGTTGATTTAAAATTTCTGTTCGATGAAGAGCGGAGAAGTTCATTATTAAGATGTTAGACTTTAGACATTAGATGTAAGACTAAAACTAAATTTAGCATTTTACAACTATAGTTTGTAGCCAAGTATCTTATTACGTCTTGTGTCTAATGTCTTACGTCTATAAGCCAACAACTAATCATTTACCCACCCCTTAGTTCGTTCCACTGCCTTCAGCCAACCTTTATACAATCGACCTCTTCTTTCGTTATTGATGGATGACGTAAATGTTCGGTCTACCTTTCTCCTGCTGGCAATTTGTTCTTTCTTCCAAAATCCTACTCCAATGCCAGCCAGGTAAGCAGCACCCATCGCTGTAGATTCCAAAATTATTGGGCGTTCCACTTCTGCATTAAGAATATCAGCCTGAAATTGCATCAAAAAATTATTGGCCGATGCCCCGCCATCCACTTTAAGTGAAGAAATTTTTAATCCGGAATCTTGCTCCATCGCTAATAAAATATCTTTGGTTTGATAAGCCATGGATTCCAGCGTAGCACGAATGAGATGATCTTTACCGGTATCGCGTGTTAAACCAAAAATGGCGCCTCGGGCATACATATCCCAATAGGGTGCACCCAATCCTGCGAAGGCCGGCACCACGTAAACATCACTATCGCCTTGCACCTTGTTGGCAAAATACTCTGCATCTTTCGATTGATCGATCAAATGCAAACCATCACGAAGCCACTGCACGGCAGCACCAGCAATAAAAACACTTCCTTCAAATGCATACTCCACTTTGTTATCCAGTCCCCAGGCAATAGTTGTTACCAAACCGTTTTTCGAAAGTTTCATTTCGTCTCCAGTATTCATTAGCATAAAGCATCCGGTACCATAGGTGTTCTTTGCCATACCAGGTTCAAAACAAGCCTGGCCAAAAAGTGCGGCTTGTTGGTCGCCAGCAACGCCTGCTATGGGGATTTCAACTCCATCATATTTCCATTTTCCAAATACTCCTGAAGACGGTTTTACTTCCGGAAGAATTGCCATTGGAATTTCTAAAGTTTCAAGCAGGGTCTTGTCCCACGAAAGAGATTTAATATTGTAAAGCATTGTTCGGGATGCATTGGAGTAATCGGTTACGTGCGATTGGCCTTTTGTTAAATTCCAAATAAGCCAAGTGTCTATGGTGCCGAAAGCCAACTCTCCTTTTTGAGCCCTCGCTTTAGCTCCAGGCACGTTGTCTAAAATCCATTTGATTTTTGTTCCTGAGAAATAGGAGTCAATGATTAAACCTGTGCTTTGTCGCACATAATCTTCGAGACCTTTACTTTTTAATTCCTCACAAATAAAAGCTGTGCGCTTGTCTTGCCACACAATGGCGTTGTAGACTGGCTCACCGGTTTTTTTATCCCATATAATAGTAGTCTCCCGTTGATTGGTAATTCCAATCGCAGCGATTTCATTCGCCTTCAATTGCTTATCGCTAATCAATTTTTGAAGCACTCCCAATTGAGAGTTTAGGATTTCATTTGGACTGTGCTCTACCCAACCGCTTTTTGGAAATATCTGTGTAAACTCTTGTTGCGCAATGGAAACTATTCCTCCTGCTTCATCAAATAAAATAGCTCTCGAGCTGGTAGTGCCCTGATCGAGGGCGATAATGTATCGCATATTTATAATTTTGAATTTGAATTTAGGTCAAAATAAGTTCCCGCCCCAAACCAAATTGGTAAATGGGCGCAAGCCGCAGTGCGGCCGACTTTAGAGAAGCAATAACTTGATTACAGGGTTTAACCAAATGACTGATATTGACCTATTTCCCTAAATAGGCAGCCCCAAAAACTCCTGCACTATCCCCGAGTTTGGGTTTCACAATGGGGGTGTCTAACCTATTATTGAAAACATATTTCCTTAATGACTCTCGTCCGTCCGTATAGATCAAATCAATATTCCCAACGCCTCCGCCAACCACGATCACATCCGGATCAAGAATATTGACCACCACGCTTATGGCCTTTCCAAAAAGACTGGTCATGTGGTTCATGGTCTGAGTGGCAAAATTATCTTTTCCTCCCAGGTGGGATGAATAAATTTCCTTCATTTCCTTTTTCGATCCGCTGATAGTCTCATAATATTTTTCCAGCGAAGGCCCAGAAAGCACCTGCTCTACGCAGCCCACTTTACCACAATAACACAGCTCACCTGATTCATCTAAAAAATTATGCCCCCATTCTCCTCCAATGGATTGCAGTCCATTAATAGAGTGACCATTTACAACTACTCCGCCACCAACACCTGTGCCCATGATCACACCAAAAACAACTTTCGCGTCTGGAAATTTTTCTTTAACAATACCCATCCTGGTCTCTGCCAACGCAAAACAGTTGGCATCGTTCTCCAGGTGAAACTCAGCACCGATCAAATCCTCCAGATCTTTCTTCAGCGTTCTTCCAATAAGGCTTGTAGAGTTGCTGTTCTTGATGGTGCCCAGCTTGGGGTCGAGCGCTCCAGGCGTGCCCATGCCAATAGATGTCGCCTTATAACCAACAAAGGTTTCCATTTTCCCAACCAACTTTTGAATTTGATTGACAATATGGTCGTAGCCTTTTTCTCGCTCGGTGGAAAACCTGGTTCGGAAGAGTACTTCCGGCTCTTCTGCCGATTTAAGAATAACACCTTCTACTTTCGTACCACCAAGGTCAATGCCCCAGAGATTTTTATTGTTCATTCCCAAATGTAATACGCCATGCAGTTCAATGCAATGGAATATCCCCTTCCTTCTCTCCGGAGACGATTACTCGTGGAGGCAATAGCTTATACATTACCGGAGTAACCAATCGGGAAAGTAAAGTGGAGCTGATCAAGCCACCAATCAAAACCAAAGCGAGTGGGGAGTATAGAGGATTACCTTCTATGGCCAGCGGCATTAGTCCTCCAATGGCTGTCAACGATGTGAGCACAATGGGCACGAAGCGTATTTCACCAGCGCGTTCGATTGCCTCCTGAAGTGGAACGCCCCGTTCGCGAAGCTGGTTGGTAAAGTCGACCAGTAAAATTGAATTTTTCACTTCAATCCCCACCAGGGCAATAAGCCCAATAACAGCTACAAAGGATAAAGGATTTCCAGTAACCCATAACATAGTGATAGCCCCGATGACACCTAAGGGAATAACAGACAGAACTATTAGTGTGCTTTTGAAATTCCCGAACTCCAATACAAGCACGGCAATGAATCCAAAAATCGTGATCAGGATTACCGTTTGAATTCCCCCAAATGATTCCTGTTTATTTTCAATTTCTCCCGCTGCCACATAAGAATATCCCGGAGGAAACGGAAATACATTCAACTCTTTTATAACAGCATTATTTATATCGTCATACAAGAATCCGCTTTTCACAAAAGATGTAACGTTGGCATACCTTACTTTATCATAGTGACGGATAAGGTTAGGCGATGTTTCAAACTCAACCGTGGCCACTTGTCTAAGTGGGATGGCTTGGCCGCTCAGCGAATTCACATAGAGCTTATCAAAGATTGAATAGCCGGCCAGCTCGGTTTGATGTGGTATGGAAACGTTAATGTTAATTTCATCCTGACCTTCGGCAGGTGTAAACTTTCCAATATTAATTCCTGCTATTCCCAGGCGAACCATTTTGTCAATCTCGCTGATGGGTATGCCCAGCATGCCAGCTTTCTCTTTATTAATCTTAACCTTCAAATCAGTTTGGCGGGTAGAGAGTGCATTTTCAACATATATAGTTCCAGGAATTTTTTTTATAAGATTCTCCACTTTCATGGATAGGGTTCGAAGCGTATCCAGGTTATCACCAAAAATTCGAATAGCTACGGGAGCATCCAATGGTGGTCCCTGCTCAAAATCTTTTACTTTGATCTGGGCATTGGGATAAATCATGAATTTTTCGCGCAATTGGTCAATTAGTGCTGTTTTTGCTTCCGGAGAAAGATCCACACACTGAACAAAAAATTGACTGTAGCTGGTAGATTCATTGCGTTGAATTTCATTGTAGTAAACCCGCGGATTGCCTTTTCCAACATTCGTAGTGTACCACTTGATCTCTTTTATTTTACTCAATTCACTTTCCACATAGTGCGCAACCCTGTCTGTTTCATCCAAACTGGAACTGCTGGGTGTTTCTATATTGATGAGAAATTGTGGCTTCTCTGAACGTGGAAATAAGCTAAAGCCAACCACTGGAAACAGGGCAAGACTTCCAATAAACAAACCGAAAGCTAGCACCAAAGTAATAACCGGGTTGCGCAAAGCTACATGTAAGGCCTTACCATACGTGCCACTAATTGCTTTCTTCATGGCACGCAGAAAAATATTCCCTTCGGGGTTAACATGATTTTTTAACAACCGGCTTGAGAGAAATGGAACAATGGTAAGCGACACAAAGAGCGAGGCCAACACAGTGCTGATCACCGCCATAGGAAGACTTCGAATAAAATCGCCAGCAGCCTCTGGCAGAAACATGAGCGGAAGAAACGAGAGAATAAGAGTGGCCGTACAACCAACTACTGCCAAGCCAATTTGTTTGGTGGCTTCGATGGCTGCCTGCATTTTAGTTCTGCCCGCACGAAGGTATCGCTCAATATTTTCGATCACCACAATGGAGTCATCCACCAAAATGCCAAGCGACACGATCAAACCTACAACGCTTAACTGGTTAATGGTGAATCCAAACATGTCGAGCAAAAACATTCCCGACAAAATGGAAAGCGGAATGGAGATCATCACCACCAAAGCAGCACGATTGCCAAGCGGCAATAATGTAATGGAAACCAAGAGGATGGCTATTAAAAAATCTTTGCTGAATCGGGATAGTCTTTTAGATACACTAATAGATTGATCGAAATTTTTTACCATCGTAATGTGTAATGGAAGGGATTTAGCGAACTCCTCAAATACAGGATTTACCTTATCGGCAACAGCAAAAATATTTTGTCCTTCCTTTTGATTGGCTGTAATGAGCACCGCCCTCCGTCCATTCAGTCGGGTAATGTGGCTGCGATCCTCATATCCGGCTTCTACAGTAGCCACATCTTTTAGAAAAACAATTTTTCCATTGGCAGAATAAACAACGGTGTTTTTTATTTCCTCCAGGCTCTTGTAATCACCACTTGTCTTCACGTTGAATTTCCGGGAATTGACTTGCACATTTCCTCCGGGAATGGTCACGTTCTCACTTTGCAATGCACCCATCACGGCATTTATCGGAATGTGGTTCAATGCCATTTTCTCAATATTAAGCGATACCCGAACTTGCTGTTCCGGGTAACCATGAGTAGCAATTCCTTTAAGGCCCTTAATTTTTTCTAACTCATCCTCTAACTTTTCAATGTGTCCTTCCAATTCGCGATACGATGCAGTTTCCGAAACAAGTGCCACCTGAAAAATGGCGACATCGGTAGAACTGAACTTTAATATCTTAATAGCGAAAATATCCTGCGGAAGTTCCAGTTGCAGAGCATTCATCTCCCGAATAATTTCCTGGTATTTTTCTTCCGGATCTACACCGTGTTTGTACTCCACCCGGAACACCGCCAGCCCATCATTTACCCCTGTAATTAATTTCTTAATGTCTTCTAACTCATTGACTCTCTTTTCGATAGGATCAACAATCAACTTCTCCATATCTACCGGACTTGTGCCGGGATAGATCACCGCTATCGAAAAAGCGGGCTGTATCATTTCCGGGTCTTCACCCCGTGGCATATTGAGGAGTGAATTCACCCCTAAAGCAATCATCAAAACAAAAATGATGAGCGTGAACTGGTAATTCTTAACTGAGAATTCTACGATTTTCATAACTCATTTCTTTTTTAATTCCCAGCAATCGTGATAGTAGAAGACTCGGTAAGAAACCCGGAGCCAGAAGTAATGACGTTAGAAATGCCGTCCAAACCATTGGTTACAAAAGCACTTCCATTCTTTACATAAGCTACCTTAACCAATATTTTTTTGATATGCTTATTGTCACCTAGTGGAACAAATACAAAAGCATTTCTACCCTCACCTTCCACCAGAGCTTCGATCGGGATTTGAGAAAACGACAGCGATTTAGCCGGAGTTATTTCCACGATGGCAAATAGACCAGAAGCAATTCGCTTCGATGTTTTGAATAGACTTACTTCAATGGGGTACAATCCGGTGAATGGGTCTGCACCCTCTCCAACCATACTAACTTCGCCTGAAACAGGTTCACCGGGAAATGCATCAATATTTATCTGAGTCTTATCTCTATTCTGCAACCTTGCCCAATCCACATCGGGCACTGCTAACTTCAGCAACCATTCATTTTGCCCGGCAGAGTTCATCATAAAAACGGGGGCACCGGGGGCGGCCAATTCACCCTCGTTTAAAAACCTTTTCAAAATTTTCCCGGAAGACACAGCCTTTATTGATGCATACTCTTTGTTGAACTCGGCAATGTTCTTAGCTTCAATCGCTACATCATAAGCTGTTTTTACATTTTGCAATTGCTCCAATGTAGCAGCTGAATCCGCGAACAACCGCTCAGCCCGATCCATATCGCGCTTCCACTTCTCCACATTATTAATGGCCTGATTTACCTGTGCTTCTATCTCCGTTAAATCTAGTGTGGCCAGCAACTGTCCTTTTACAACTGATTGGCCCTCATCTACAAAAATTTTCTTCACTATGCCACCCACTTTGAAAGCCAGCCTCGCTTCACTTTTCGTACCGATCAAACCGGAGGCCGTAACAGGAATCGAAACATTTACCAGTGTAACAGGAGCCAGCGTGACCGCCACCGCTCCTTCATCCAAAACAACTTCAGCTTGTTTGGTTTCCTTGGCTTCCTGCTGCTTGCAGGTGAAGAGTGTGACGGCAATAATTAAAGGAACGGAAATGTAGAGTATTGCTTTTTTCATGGGTGAGATGTGTTGAGGTGTTAGTGTTGGTGATATATGAGATGTTACCGATTACTGATTCAGATCCCAGCGACTGCCTTTTGAAGTGCCGCTTCTTTTCTAAGTAACTCATAGCGACTTACAGAGAGACTTAACTTGGCCACCGTGAGTTTATTTTGAGAATCAAGGAGTTCAATGAGCAGCGCCTGACCTTCCCGGTATTTGGCATTAATAATTTGAAATGCCCTCTCCGAACTTCGCACTCCTGATTGCGAGGCTGCAAATGCTATTTCTGCTGCATTAAATTCTTCGCTCGATTGGATTACCTCCAACTCAATTTGCTTGCGTGTTTGGTTGAGTCGGTTTTCAAGGATTTGCTGGTCAATTTGCGATTGGCGAAGTTTTGCTTTCTTTTCTCCGCCTTTAAATAAATCCCAACTCAGGCTAAATTGAACCATGGCGTACCGTTGAGGATCATCGAATTTGTACTTAAAGCCCTGGTAGCCAAGGTCGGCCACGGCAGAAAGCTTTGGCAAATATTTATTTCCGTTGGCCATGTTTACCAATTCATCGTTGGCACGTAAGGCCCCTTGCAATTGTTTGATCTCATGTCGGTTGCCCCATGCCCGGTTAGTAAGTGTATCAATCATTTCATCTTTTTTTAATCCAGCCACGAGCACAGTGTCCTTCAAAATTTCGTGCGACCACTCGCGGTTGAGTAAAAAATTGAAATACGCTTTTGCTGTTTGATTGTTCTTTATGGCCTCCGCCAATTGCAGTTCTATTTTGCTGTATTCGAATTCGGAAGTGAACAGCACATCGCGGGTAACTTTATCATTGGCAACGTATTTTTCATTGAGTTGAACCAGTTCGCTAAGGAATTTCTGTGTCTTCTCTAAAACATTTATTACTTCTTCTGTTTGCAGAAATTGTAGATAGGCTGAAGTAATGGAATATCTGAGTTCGTTTTCATAAGCATTCCTTTGCGCCTGCTGCACGCTTATCAATTCCTTTTGAGCTTTGTATCCATAATAAATATCAGAGTTGAACAAGGGTTGCATAAACCTGAGTTTAGTATCATGAAAATTATTGGGCAGGAAATTCGTGGTCGAGTTTTCAATTTGGGGAAA
>Ga0315912_10002505_pt1 | contig 19404 bp, 18 predicted proteins | sample VfabasoilMG_FD_204469 | JGI IMG/M metagenome (GOLD analysis project Ga0315912, IMG submission 204469) | Garden soil microbial communities collected in Santa Monica, California, United States - V. faba soil | ecosystem: Environmental > Terrestrial > Soil > Garden | place: USA: California...
AATCGATGATAACACCGTGCTGAATAGCAAGACGTACCAGCTCTACGGCATTAGAAATACCTAATTTTTGTCTGAGAATGGTTTGATAGTTAGCAGCTGTTTTTTGACTAATATTGAGAGTGCTTGCGATGCTTTCAATGTTAAGACCCTCAGCCAATAATCTAAATACCTCAAATTCACGTGTGGACAACCTTTGTATTGGGTCATGTTCGCCTGAGATGGTTTGCAGTGCAATTTTTTGTGCAATGCTAGGGCTGATATAGGTTTTGCCAGCAGCAGCTTCACGTACTGCCAACAAAAGATCATCTGCTACACCTGATTTGGCTACATAGCAGCGCGCACCTGCAGAAAGTGCTTGCGTAGCGAAGACAGCGTTTTCGTGCATGGTAAATATTACTATTTTTGCTTTAGGTGCAAATAGCAAGATTCGCCGCAATGCCTCAAGACCCCCTATGCCAGGCATGGATAAGTCCATCACTAAAACATCCGGCTGAAAATCATTGTAAACCTGACATGCTCGCTCGCCGCTATTTACTTCAGCTACAACGTCAATATCACCGCCTAGTTCTAACAATCGACGTAGGCCCGAGCGCACCACATTGTGATCATCTACTAGAATAACGCGAGTTTTTTCCATCATGAAATTCCTTTAAAATTAACTGGCAAACTTATTTCTATTAACACACCTGCATTTGGTTCCGAACTCAAATGAAAAACCCCGCCAAGACCTTCTACACGTTCCCGCATACCCGCCAGACCAAATCCTTTTGAGGTAAAACCATCATCTAAACCACGACCGTTGTCTTGAACTAATAGCTTGAGATATTCATCTTTAACCTCAACTTTTATAGTCACCAAACGTGCATTTGCATACTTGGTAATATTGGTTAAACATTCTTGAACAATACGGTACGCAGTAATGGCTACGGTTTCGTTGATATGATTCAGCTGACTAGAGATGCTAACACTGGTACTAATACCTCGATTACGCTGCCTCCAAGACTCGACGAGATCATGTAGCGAAGCATGCAAACCCATTTCTTCTATCATTGCCGGTTTTAAGCGCTGCAACATTTCGCGCACAATACCCATCATTTGACTTGTCACTTCACTAATCGCCATTGCACTTATATGTGCTGATTTGATATCTTTGGTTTTTAAAATTGTGGTGGCATCGATACTGATTGCTGTTAAGTGCTGGCCAATCTCATCATGTAAATCATGCGCAACATTCTTACGTTCTACTTCTTGCAGACTAATCATTTGCTGCGTCAGACGTTGGTTATTGATCGTACTATTTTGTAAGGTTTGCGCCATAGTATTGAATTTATTACTTACGTTTGATAATTCCGGTAAAGAGAATAAAGGTAATCGCGCATCCAAATGCCCATGCTCTAATTGTGTGAGCGCATTTAGAATTTTATTTATAGGATGCAACGCACGATCTACAGCCCAATACACCACACCATTAGCAACTAAGAAAAACAACAGCCCGAGACCAAGTAAGCCAAAAGTATCATTCCATATTTCTGCAATTTCATAAGAAGGGTCTGGTGTGATGACAAACTCACCCAGTATGCGGCCATGAATTACCACAGGACGATGCGTTGCTTTTAATGTACTGGAAACGTTGTACATCAACTTTTCGAACCAAAAGGGCGGCGCTTTATCTGCGCTAGTGGCTGGCGGACGATTGCCATCGCGTAACCTGCCCAACGCATCAAAAAACTCGATGCGTAAATGACGTACATTATCTAAATTTTGAAGACGGAAAATAGGCGCTTCGTTGGCATCGTAGGTATTCGCCCAATCGTAATCCAAGGTGTAATGCAGCACTTGTGCATCCAGCAGATGTAAGGCCAGCAAGGTGCTTGACTCAACTTCTGCACGTATATCATCACGCGCATCGTCAATGATCATGCCCGCACCCAGCAGCATCACCAAAGCAAGTATTAAGGTAATAATTAAATTAATTCTTATTTTTAAATTCATATTATTAATTTTTGACAAAATAAGTAGCGACGTTTTTTAAATCGCCTAAATTAAGGGTACCGGCTGCCTTGCGTAAATTTAGATAGCTTTGCAAATAGTTATAGCGCGCCAATGCTAAATCACGCTTTGCTTCAGATAGCTGACTTACAGCATTTAGTGCATCAAGATTGGTACGCGTGCCACCTTTGATACTTTTTTGGGTTGCTTCTATCAGCAACTCAGCTGACTTAACAGAGGATTCAAGAGCACTTAGCCTGCTCCGACTACTTTGTGCCAGATTGAACTGCTTTTGCAGTTCAACCTGAATATCGTTGATTTTTTTATCCAGCTCAGCTTGCGCTTTCTGCATTTTCGATTGCGCCTGACTGGTGTAGGCAGTAACCAAGCCCCCTGAGTATATCGGCACAGTAATTTGCAGACCAATTGAACGCGTATCGGCCGTTTGGTTATAGCTATTGACAGTATCTGAAGCATTTCTATTCAAGCTGGCGACTGCGTCTAGCCTTGGAAAGTGCCCGGCGCGATTACGGTTGATGTCTTCCTTAGCAACATCTAATGCATATTGTGCTGCAATAATCTCTGCATTGTTCTGTAGAGCGATTCCCTCCCATTCTTGCAGGCTCGCCGGTTGCATCGGCTGCAGCCTAAAGTCACTTAACAACGGGCTTAGTGCGGTAACTTCTTGTCCCAATAGCTGAGCTAATTTATTACGTTCATTATTTAAAACATCACGCGCTTCAATCACATCAGCTTCTGTCAAATCGAATTTTGCTTGCGATTCCAAGATATCAGTTTTTGTGCCTTCGCCCTGCTTAAACATCACCTCGTTAGATTTTTTTTGTTCTGCGTAAGCATCCCTTTGTGTAACTGCTAGCGCTAAAACATTCTCGGCATACAAAGCAGCCGCATATTGGTTAAACACACGTACAATCAGCTCTTGCTTGCGAATCGTGAACTCCTGTTCACTCAACGTTGCTTGTGCATTGCCAAGACGGTATCGCGCCATCGCCTCAAAATTAATGATGGGTTGACGCAATTGCAGTGAGCCGAATTCACTGTCGTAATCACGATTATCAGTTGTTCTTATTGAATCCTCATATTCAACTTCTGCTTTATTTGTATACTTACTGTAGTTTGCAGATACCACCGGCAAAAGACTTGCGGTGCCAATTTCTTTATACTGTTGTCCCGCCTGATTTTCATAATAAGCCGCTTGATATGTAGCATCATGTTGCAAAGCCAATTGATAGGCTGCTTCTAGACCCACTGCAGAATCAAGTGTCAGTGCAGTGACTGGCTGCGCAAGCAAAAGAGTAGCCATGAAGATGCGTATGCGAGCAATCATTATTATTCTTCAGACATCGACATTTTAAGATGATCGTAAATCGGCTTGAGCAAATAGTTCATCATGGTCCGCTCGCCAGTTTTTACAAACATATCCACTGACATACCTGGCCTTATCTGCAAATCAGAAATCATCGCCAAGCCTTCCGGTGCTACTTTGGCTACGACTTTGTAATAAGGCTGACCTGTGTATTCATCCGTAAATCGGTCAGCCGATACTTGCGTAAGTTCACCCGGAATGTGTGGGGTTAAATTTCGGTTAAATGCTGTGAACATCAAATCCACTTTTAAACCCGGACTAACTTTATCAATGAGATGCACTGGCAGTTTGCCGTCTACCACCAACAAATCCTCAGCGGGCACGATATCCATCATTTTAAATCCAGGGCTAACAACTGCACCCTTTGTAAAAACACTCATCCCAACTACCGTGCCGGAAACCGGCGCTCTCACAAGCACGTTTGAAAGGTCATAATCCAGGCCAGTCAATTGATTACCCAATGCGTCTGCTTGTTTTTGTACATCTGATAACTGTGTTCTTATTTCTTTTTGGTAGTCTTGAATACGTTTTATTTTTTGCAGTTTCAGTTCCGCAATCTGGCGCTGACCTCGCCCTATATTGCCAATATCCTCAGAAATAGTCGCGCTGATTTGTGCATTAGTTTGCTCCAGCTCCAGCAAGCGGTTGTGCGCTACGTATCCCTCTTTTGCCAGCTCACGCATACCTGCTAGTTGTTCACCTATAAATTGCAGCTGCAGTTTCTTGTTATCTCGCGACTCTTCCAAACCTCTAGTTTGGAAGACTAGGCCGGAAATGCTTTCATCCAAGGCTGACAATTCGCTTCTTAACGCCCCCTGGCGTGAGGAAAACACTTGTTCTTGTGAACTAAGGTAGTTAGCAACGCGCGGATTACTTTTTAAATCAATTAGTTCCTGAGGAAAAACAATACGCTTTAGCCCGTCACGCTCAGCTATCAATCTGGATTCTATGGCACGTGAAATATAGTATTGAACCCTATTGGTATCAGCATTTGATTTTGCTTGCACATTATTCATGCGTACCAAAACATCTCCTGCCTTAACAATATCACCCTCTTTCACCAAAATTGTTTCAATAGTGCCGCCATTCTCATGCTGTACGGCCTTTCTGTTCGTTGCTACTGAAACTGTTCCGCTTAAAGGAACGCCTTTATCCAGCGGCGCAAATGAAGCCCACAATAAGAAACTACCTAAGCCACCAAGCACAATCCACCAGCCCAAACGTGTGTATTTTTTAACATCCGTGTTTAGGTCTGCCATAGGAGGCTCATAAAAAGCAACATCTTGGTAAGCCATCTCACTTTTAACTTGGTTTTTCATATTCACTTGCCAACACTTCTATAATTACGCCTTAGAGTTAGCTCTTATCTGAGTAACTTTTTCTTGATTCAACTTTGCTATCGCACCTAGCACTTCTGAGCTTGAACCAAACATTTGTGCAACACCGTCAACAAGCAGCAATAATTTGTTGCTCATTGATAACGCGCTATTGCGGTGAGTAATCATCACAATGGTTTTCCCACGCTGACGCAAATCGTTAATAGCCCCAAGCAGCGCCTGTTCGCCTGCATCATCAAGATTCGAATTGGGCTCATCAAGCACAATAAGTGAGGGATCATCGTAAAGAGCTCTAGCCAAACCTAGGCGTTGCTTTTGTCCTCCTGATAATCCGGCACCTCCATCGCCCAACGGTGTGTCATAACCTTGTGGGAAATGCAAAATCATTTCGTGAACGCCAGCGCGCTGCGCCGCTTGCACAACTTTTTTCGAGTCAACTTCTCCGAAACGCGCTATATTTTCACTGACCGTTCCGGCAAATAATTCAATATCCTGCGGCAAATAGCCAACGTGAGGGCCGAGTTCATCTTTGTTCCATTGAAAAACATCGGCGCTGTCCAAACGTACGTGACCAGCCACAGCTGGCCAAACACCAACAAGCGCACGTGCAAGCGTTGATTTTCCCGCACCGCTTGGTCCAATCACCCCTAAGACATCACCCGGTGAAATAGCAAAAGTAATATTTTTTAAGGCAGCCACCGTTGCTCCCGGAGCCAATATGGTTGCGCCTTCTACCGAAACCTTACCCAGTGGCTTAGGTAAAGCCATACCAGTTTCACGTGGAGGATTTGCAGTCAATAACTCACTCAGCCTTAGGTAAGAACTTTTCGCATTACTTAACGTTTTCCAAATACCAATTAATTGCTCAACCGGGTTAAGTACCCTGCCCATAAGTATGGAAGCCACTATCATCATGCCCGGGGTAATTTTGTTCTCCAACACCAATAAAGCACCAAAACCCAACACGAGTGATTGCAAACAGATTCTTACAAATTTACTGATGGCACTCACAATGCCTGCTTTTTCGCTGGCTTCACCTTGTAATTGTAAAAACTTGCTTTGCAACCTAAACCAACGTGACATTAAATTAGGCAACATACCCATTGCCTCGATTACCTCAGCGTTGCGCAGATTATTGGTTGCCAGATTATTTGCAGCAATTGCCATTGAGTTGGCCTCGGTTAGCGGTTTTTTAGATATTGCTTCATTTATAAAAGCTAATGACACCAGTAACACTGTGCCAAACAAAGCAAAGAAACCCAGTGACGTATCAAACAAGAAAATCACAAACAGATACACAGGGAACCATGGTGCATCGAAAAATGCAAAAAGTGCATTACCTCCCAAAAATTGACGTATCCCTGTTAGATCCTGCAAATACTGACCTGCATTTACGCCGGCACGCTTCAGATTTTGTTCAAATGCGGCGGTATAAACGCGCTTGTTCAACTGCATATCCATTTGTGCTGAGACACGAATCAGCACAAAACTACGCACAAACTCCATAGCACTGATAATCAAATAAGCGACTACCACCATAATTGTAAGCATGAGCAATGTGGTTTGGTTACGGCTAGCCAACACGCGGTCATATACTTGCAACATGTATAGAGACGGTACTAGCATCATTAAGTTAATAATGGCGCTGAAAACACCCACAGTGATGAATACAGATTTATAACCCGCAATGACTTGTGCGATTTCGTTTTGTGACTTTTTAAAATTGTTAAGCATTAACCAAACACCTTAATTATTGCTGCGCCAGCTTAAAATCTACCGGCACGGTCACGGTAAAAGTTTTATTCATCAAATTACCGCGTACAGGCAACTGACCTACTGCTTTACGCAGCATAGAAAGCGCTTCTCTATCCAACACCTCATGCCCTGAAGAATCAATTAGAACAACATCGACCAGTCTGCCCATAATGAATTTTGCAAGCACTTTGACTTGACCCTCCCAATTGCGTCTAACAGCCATTTGTGGGTAATTTTTGTTTCTACCTACCATTTCGTATAAGGCCTGGCCATAACCATCCCACGCTTCATCCTTGCTAACCTCATTGGCGACGACTTGTTCAGTGGGAGCACTATCAGACGGCGTTGTTGATGCGTTTGTGATGGGCTTACTCTCGGTAGCAGGTTCTGGTGTGGCGACAGCGGGAGCTTGAGTAGTGGGCATGACGTAATCACTGGGCATAGCAGGTGCTTCGCTAGCAAGTACCGGCGTTTCTTCAATGGGTTTTTGCGGCTTTACTTGCTGTCTTACTATCTGTTGCGGCACTGGTTCTGTTTTTGATTGCTCTGGCTGTGGCGGTGGTGCAGGGGATTGTGGTGCTTCTTGTTGCTGCTCTGTCATATTTAATTCTACAACTAAGCGTTTGATTGGCTGCACCGCATTGTTTTGCAAGTAAGGCAGCACATAATACAAACCAATATGCAGCAAAAATGACACAGCAATCGCTAGCACGAACAGCTTGCTGTCGCTCCCGTCATTGCGATAATGTGTTACTAATGCGCTCAAGTAATCTCCCTACTTAGCGACTTCGGGCAACATCACAAAAGTAAACTTGGCAATACCCGCACGCTGAATTGCTGCCATAACTTTAGCAACAATGCCGTAGGCTACTTTTTCATCGGCATAAATTTCTACCGAGAAGTCAGGATTGGCGCTAGCTTGTTTTAACTGAGTTTCAAGTTGCAGCTGGCTGAGTTTATTTTGGTCTAGGTAAATGTCACCTTTGTCTGTTACGCTAAGATGCGCGGTCTTAGGTTTGGTAACCGCAACACTCGCTGATGCTTTAGGCAATTTTACTGATACAGCATTCATAAGCAGCGGCGCTGTAACAATAAACACAGTGAGCAACACCAGCATCACATCTACAAGCGGTGTGACATTGATTTCACTCATCATGCCACCATCAGAGCCATAGTTGTCCATGGACATGATTAATCCACCTTATAGTTTGAATGTTTGGCTAGTAGTTGTAGTCGCTCAGAAAAGTGGTCCATGTCAGCCGCGGCAAGGCGTGATTGACGTAGAAAATAGTTGTAAGCAAGCACCGCAGGAATAGCAGTTGCGATACCCATTGCCGTCGCAATCAGCGCCTCACCAATGGGCCCTGCCACTACATCCAAACCGGCCGAACCTGTCGCTGAAATATCTTTTAAGGCATTCATAATGCCCCATACAGTGCCGAACAAACCGATAAATGGCGAGATTGAACCGATACTAGCGAGCACGGCCAAGCCACCTTCTAACCTTACCTGCTGGCGATGGCGTTCTTCTCGCATAGATTGTTTAAGCATCTCAGCATTAACGGTAGCATCTCGCGAAGCAGATGTGCCCCAAGCTTTGATATCAGCCATCGCTTTGTTACCAAGCGTACTTAAAGAACCTTTTGCTTTATACAAGACATCAGGCAGTTTATTAAAACTCATACCGCCCGAAAAATGGCTAAGTATTTTAGAGTTCGCGTTCTTCTGTCGCCAAAACACATACCATTTAACAATCAGGATGGCCCAAGTCAGTATCGATAACCCGACTAGAAAATACAGTACAAGATCTACAATGTTAGGTATGTTATCCATAAGTTATTCTTCTGATTAATTTAGTATGGCATTTAAGTGATTGATACAAGATTTAAATAGGTCGAATGCTTAAATCTTTATCAGGCCGCTAGCATAAGGCTAACTGGAAAGCTGCATAAGAGCGATACTCCCGAATTTACATAGGAAATATTCACAATTTTGATAGGCAGTAACCAAATGAGTGCCGCCTTCCGTAAATTGCCCAATTTAAGTGCCCCGAATTATTGCGAGAACATCGCAAGCGTAATGTACTTTAAGCGATATTAATGCCAGCCGCTCAAGTTGATAGCTAACTGATTGTTATGTTTAATTAAATTAACATTTTTATATAGTTATAGACGTTACTGAAGATTTATATATTGGCTATTGCCAGCCAGAAGGATGGTTCAATTCAACCAAATTAATCATATAAAACAATATCTTATTGATAAAATATGCCGCTCTGGTATCATTATTGCTTTCAATTTGAATGTAGCTGTAGGCCATTTTCAATCATTCATTTTTTCAAGAAGGAAGACATCATGAACAAAAAATTAGTAGTAATCGCTTTAGCTTCTACACTTATAAGCACAATTGCTTTTGCCGGGCCTAAACATAGTGGGGAAATGGAAACGTGCATGAAAGCCGCATTAGCAAAACACGCGGGGCAAATACTGACTCTAGAGGCTGAAATTAGCGAAGGTAAAGCGCAATACGAATTCGACATTAAAGATAAAGATGGTAAAGAATGGGAAGTAGAATGCTTAGCTAAAACCGGTAAGGTTATTGAGGAAGAGCGAGAAGTAGCGAATGCAGATGACCCAGAGTTTAAAGCCAAAGCCAAAATTACGCAGGAAGAAGCCAAAGCGACTGCACTCGCTAAATTTCCAGGTGAAGTAGTAGATAGCGAATTTTCTATTGAATCTGATGGTAGCCCATCTTATGAATTCGATATTAAAACTAAAGATGGCAAAGAAATGGAAGTAGAAATAGACGCAGCGACTGGAAAGTTAGAAGAGAATCCAGAACAAGAACTCTACCAGATTGGTATCGAAGAGTGATATTCATCACTTAAATAAAAAGCACGCTTTATAGCGTGCTTTTTAATTTGTGTTTACAGCTTTAACCTTAATAAAATCTTTTTATAAAGGCAGGTCGATGCTTCCTGTAGACTTTGGATATGTCACGATACCCCAGGGCAACCCTGCAGCAGGAATGCGCTTAGTAACTTCTAGCTTATTAGCATCAATAACCAGCACCTCATTTGACCTGCCGCATGCCAGCAATAAATTCTGGTCATCAGGTGTAAAACTAAAATGCCAGCAACGTTCACCGGTTGGTACGTCTTTGATTTTCTCTAAAGTTTTAGCATCAAACACCTGAAGCGTTTTTTCCTTACTAGCAGCAACAAAAATTCGCTTGCCTTCACGGTCATATGAAACTCCATAGGGGGTTTTGCCTGTGTTAACTTCCCGAGTAACCTCAAATTTGTCATTGAGCACCAACATTTTGTCCGATAGCTCTAGTGTCACCAGATAAGTTTTTCCATCGGGCGATATTTTAATACCGCGTGGACGATTACCATATTTCCCAACCGACACACTCTTAAGCAGCTTGCCTGACTTCAGGTTATGTACGGTAATTGAATTATCTGACTCGTTAGTCACAATTAATTTTTTACCATCTTTAGAAAACTCTAATCCCTCGGTTTCTGGCTTGCCTACGATCTCTTTAATTACTTTACCTTTTTTTAAATCGACAATAGCAATACGGCCTGGAATTCTGCCTTCTTCATCGTCGTCGTCATCTTCATCTGTATCAACGCCAACTTGCGGAGGGGGTCCGCCTTTGGAACTAGGCTCATATGCAATATAAGCACGATCACCCAGCACACGCACGAATTCTGGATTTTTGCCTATTGCTATTAATTTCGTTGGATTAGTGCCAGAAATATCGACAACAGAAATATTGCTATCGCCTTGATTTGCAGTAATTAAGTGCTTTCCATCGGCAGTAACGCCAATACCACGCGGCCCTTTCGCAGCAATACTCATGGGTGCTTTCGTTTCCAAAGTCTCCAAATCGATTACAGTTACCGCACCATCTTGATTTGATATGTAAGCAACCCCTTTACCTGCAGCAATAACACTAGTAGATCCCAATAGTCCAATGATAAGAGCAAATATTGGGGTTAGTTTATGATTACGACTTGATTGCTTCATGAGGTCTCCAGATAATTAAGCTCGAACGATACGTCCTTATACTCAAAGCTTAATGACTTATTTTTTATCTAGATATATCAAAAAACAGGAATTGTAGATGGGAGTTAGTCCCGAATCTTAAATTGTTTATACTCTCTGTGTAACCACATTTTTTTCTTAAGAATTTACTATGTCAATTTAGAGAGAACTTTATCTAATCCTTGGTCGTAAGACTGATTGTATATCTGAAATATTTGCACCTTCATTTTAAAGCTGAAGACGCATCTCATGAAAAATTGGGGCAACTTCATCAGTATCTGCAATGGTAAAAAAGGCCTAGTTACTTGAATTTACTAGGCCTTTGAGACATCCTGATATTACATTTATTATAAAATGGTGGAGCAGGCGGGAATCGAACCCGCGTCCGCAAGCCCTCCACAGACAGTTCTACATACTTAGTCAGATTGTTTAATTTGATCTTGCATACACCAACCGACAAGCGCTTACAAGACGAGTTACCTTAAGGTTAATGCTGTGCTAAGTAACCCAACACAACACGTATCCCGTGTATATGACGCTGCGATGGTTTTAAGGCCACCCACCCCACGGGAGAGATGGTGCAGCGTCCAGCCGGTATTAAGCGGCTAGAGCGTAAGTTTCGTCGTTTGCGACTATACTTGTTCAGATGGATTTACGAGGAAACCTGAACCCTCGGTATGCCCTGCACTGCTTTGTAACCCACGTCGAAACCTGGTCAGCCCCAAAAGATTTTATAGCAGTCACTTTATGACTTGAGCAAATTGGTTTAAGTTCATACTTAAGCCTAGCTCACTCATGCCCGAATTATACGCGTTATTCTTTCAAATCTCGAGAATAGGTATTTTTGCAACCACCTCATGCTACTTAACGCTAAAATAAGCAGATGGCGAAACAAGCATCTGGTGTTTTAGAAAACAATCCGAAACTGTGGCTTTCTCAGCTTCCAACAGTGGATAGCAACAGCAACAAATATACACGTGGCTCTGCGATGATTGTAGGTGGCTACCCGCTCACAGGGGCTGCGCGTCTTTCTGCAATGGCTGCAGCTCGGGTGGGCACAGGGCTAACGACGGTGATTGTGCCTGAAATCGCCTTCCTTATTTACGCTAGTGTGTTCACTAGCGTAATGGTGCGCCCATTCAAAACCTTGGATGATTTCGAAAAACTCATTAGTGATAAGCGTAACTCTGCGTATTTAATCGGTCCCGGTGCGGGCGTAAGCGAGGAAACGCGTCAGCGCACGCTTGCTCTACTTAAAACAGGCCTACCTATAGTGATAGATGCCGATGCCATTAGTGTGTTTGAAGGTAACCTAGCAAGCCTGAAAAGCGCGATTAAAGGTGTTTGCATTTTGACTCCGCATGAGGGTGAGTTTAGTCGGCTATTTAAGCTTGGTAACGACAGAATAAAAAGTGCAAAAGATGCCGCACAAGAAAGTGGTGCTATTGTTTTGCTAAAAGGGAGTGAGACTGTCATTGCCGCGCCGGATGGAAGAATAATTGTGAATCATAACGCGCCGGCAACACTGGCTACAGGGGGGTCTGGTGATGTGCTGGCTGGGATTATTATTGGCTTGCTTGCGCAAGGCATGGAACCCTATATTGCAGCAGCGGCAGCCACTTGGTTACATGGAGAAGCTGCGAATGGAATTGGCATTGGTTTACTGGCAGAAGATTTGCCTATAACGCTGCCAAGAGTGCTTAAAAAACTCCACTCTAAGAAACCTTAATATCACTTGTTATGTGAGCGCATAATACGACCTTTTTCGCGCTCCCAGTCGCGCGCTTTTTCAGCATCGCGTTTATCATGCTGTTTTTTACCTTTGGCAAGGCCAATTTGCAACTTGATGCGGCCTTTACTAAAGTGCATATCCAATGGCACGAGTGTATAGCCTGCACGTTCCACCTTACCAATCAGCTTTACAATTTCCTCATTATGCAATAACAGTTTACGCGTACGTATTGCATCCGGCCGAATGTGTGTAGAGGCCGCCCCTAGCGGCGTAACATGGCATCCGATGAGGTAAATCTCACCACGCTGAATAATGACATAAGCCTCTTTAAGGTTAATACGATTGTCTCGAATGGCCTTGACTTCCCAACCTTCGAGAACTATACCGGCTTCGTATTTTTCTTCTATAAAATAATCAAAAAAAGCTTTTTTGTTTTGAGCAATACTCATGACGCTTAGTAAATATTGGTTAATGGCTTAAAATGGTTATTTTACGCTAGTTTGATTTAGCTCATGCACAAGGTTGAAAAAACAGTACTGGTAAACCATTCTGCAGAAAAAATGTTTGCATTGGTAGATACAGTAGAAGATTACCCAAAATTCTTACCTTGGTGCGATGGTGTGGATTTATTAGAGCGCACAGAGGCAAGCACCAGCGCGACTTTGCACATTAGCTATCATGGTTTAAAGCAAAATTTCACTACACAGAATAACAAAGTTTTCCCACATAGCATGGACATAAATTTAAAGGATGGGCCTTTTAAACACTTGGATGGGGGCTGGCAATTTGTTGAATTAAGTTCCGATGCCTGTAAAATTATATTTAGATTAAATTATGAATTTACGAATATTTTTTTAGAAAAAATGATTTCATCTGTGTTTAATCGCATTGCTACTACTTTTGTCGATGGCTTTGTAGAGCGTGCCGATAAGATTTATACGAAGACTACCTGAGGAATAAGGTTGACTAACGAAGAACATATTACAGTTGAAGTAGCTTACGCACTGCCTAACCAGCAATTGATTGTTCCATTGCAAGTTTCACTAAAAACCACTGCAGAGCAGGCTATTAAAGCTTCTGGGATATTGATAAAGTTTCCTGAAATCGATTTAGCACAAAATCAAATTGGCATTTTTGGCAAACTCACAAAACCTGATACTATTTTAAGAAATTTAGACCGTATAGAAATTTATCGCCCGTTGATTGCAGACCCGAAAGAAGTGCGCAAACAGCGCGCGGAAGAAGGGAAAGTCATGAAGAAAGGCGGTGGAGATGCACCGCCTGGAGAGTAAGAGCTAAAATTTAATTAGTTACAATACTCATCAATTTCGGCTTGTGTTTTTTCAGCACCTTCTTTGAGCTCTTTATCACCCAAATACTCACGTTCACCTTTTTCATTCATTTTGCTAACACGGCCACCTTGGGTATAAGCCTCATGATTAGCTTTAGCCGCCCTACAGTTATCTTCCTTTAATTTGGCTTGCAACTCTTTCTCTTGTTTGTTGTTTTTCTCAGTCTCAGCATTTTGCTGACGCACCCTGGCAGCCTCAGCTTCTGGGTCTATAGCATCTTTCACTTCAGATTGTTTAGTAGCTGCTGGCACGCTCTTAACGTCGTCTGCTGCTGGGGGAGCACTCTCGACAGGGGCCATAGCCTTTTTCTTGCCAATTGACTCTTGTTTAATATTCGATGGCGGCGGTACATCAGAATACCTAACTACACCGTCTTTATCTTTCCATTTATAAATTTCCGCACTGGCAAACAAAGGCATAGCCAGTGAGGCTGCACATACTATATATAATAACTGGCGAAGTTTCATAACAAATCCTTATCGTTTATTCAGCTCTAAAAGCTGACACATCTGAATCCACTGCTCTGCTGCGCCTAGATTACAACAATATAACAACTTTTGACAATATTATTAAACGCATTAACCTAATCAAAGTTGACATTTCGTCCTGGATTTATCTTATTCAAATCAAGCACTCGCAGCTTAACGCACAATTCTGTATAATCTCGTTTTGGAAATAAAGGATTAGTCATGCGTTTGCTGCAACAAGCTCTCACTTTTGATGATGTTTTATTAGTCCCAGCGCACTCTATCGTCATGCCGCGCGAAGTTAACCTAAGCACACAACTTACCCGAAAAATCAAACTTAATATCCCTCTCGTTTCTGCTGCGATGGATACTGTAACCGAAGCACCGCTGGCTATTGTGTTGGCACAAGAAGGTGGCTTGGGCATCATCCACAAGAATATGACAGCAGCACAACAAGCCGCACATGTGTCACGCGTTAAACGCTTTGAATCAGGAATAGTGAACGATCCTGTCACCATTCAGCCACACATGACTGTACGCGATGTAATAGAACTCACACGGAAGCATAAGATCTCTGGGTTACCAGTTGTAGATAATGACAAAATTGTTGGCATCGTAACCAATCGCGATTTACGCTTTGAAACTAATCTGGATCAGCCGATTAAAAATATCATGACACCGCGCGAGCGCTTGGTAACTGTGCGTGAAGGCGCACCACGTGAAGAAGCAATTCGCCTATTGCACCAATACCGTTTAGAGCGCGTATTAGTAGTTGATGGTAAAGACACCCTTAAAGGTTTGATTACTGTTAAAGACATACAAAAATCGAGAGAACATCCCCTGGCATGCAAAGACAGCAAAGGCCGCTTACGTGTTGGCGCGGCAGTAGGCGTAGGTGAAGGCACAGAGGATCGCGTGGCAGCACTCGCAAATGCTGGCGTCGATGTAATTGTGGTCGATACCGCACACGGTCATTCGCAAGGTGTACTGGATCGCGTCACTTGGGTGAAAAAACATTTTCCAAAAATTGAAGTCATCGGTGGAAACATCGCCACGGCAGATGCTGCCAAAGCACTTGTGGATGCTGGTGCTGACGGTGTAAAAGTGGGTATCGGCCCGGGCTCTATTTGCACTACCAGGATAGTCGCCGGCGTGGGTGTGCCGCAAATTAGTGCAATCGCCAATGTGCAAAAAGCTTTACTCAAATCAGGCGTACCATTTATCGCCGATGGTGGTATTCGTTTTTCCGGCGATATCTCTAAAGCCATTGCTGCTGGCGCACATTCAGTCATGCTCGGTGGCATGTTTGCCGGTACAGAAGAAGCGCCTGGCGAGGTTGAGCTATATCAAGGCCGTTCCTACAAATCTTATCGTGGTATGGGCTCAATTGGAGCCATGCAAAAAGGCTCTAGCGACAGATACTTTCAAGAAGACATCACCGACACCGCAGGCAACGCAGATAAGCTTGTACCGGAAGGCATTGAAGGAAGAGTACCATACAAAGGTAGCGTACTCGCAGTGATTCACCAATTGATGGGTGGCTTACGTGCCTCGATGGGCTATGTAGGTTGTGCAACCATTGATGAAATGCGCAAAAAGGCAGAATTTGTACAAATCACCAGTGCCGGCATGCGCGAATCGCATGTTCACGATGTGCAGATTACCAAAGAAGCACCGAATTACCGAATCGATTAACTTTATTAACGATTGCGAAATTTGGTAGGTTTTCCTAGCAAATTTCGCTTTTACTTTTTCATAACCATGCATTCAAAAATACTCATACTCGATTTCGGCTCACAAGTCACACAACTCATTGCACGCCGTGTGCGCGAAGCACATGTGTATTGCGAGATTCATCCATGTGATGTGTCCGATGAATTTGTACGCAACTTTGGCGCACAAGGCATTATTCTCTCAGGTAGCCATGCGAGCGTTTACGAGGCAGAAACCGATAGCGCCCCGCATGCTGTGTTTGAACTGGGTGTACCCGTGTTAGGTATTTGCTACGGCATGCAAACTATGGCTCAACAGCTTGGTGGTAAAGTTGAAGCAGGTCTTAAGCGCGAATTTGGTTATGCGCAGGTTCGTGCAAGAAACCACTCTGCGCTGTTCCGTGACATTCAAGACAGCACCAACGCTGAAGGCCATGGATTACTAGATGTATGGATGAGTCACGGTGATAAAGTTACAGAATTGCCAACCGGCTTTAAAGTTATTGCTAGCAACGAAACTACGCCGATTGCAGCAATGGCAGATGAGACGCGTAAGTTTTACGCGGTGCAGTTTCACCCCGAAGTAACGCACACCAAACAAGGCCAAGCCATACTAGATCGCTTCGTGCTAGATATTTGCAGCGCAAAACCCGACTGGATTATGGGAGATTACATTACCGAAGCAGTCGCTAAAATCAAAGCACAAGTAGGTAACGAAGAAGTCATTCTAGGCTTATCTGGCGGCGTAGATTCTAGTGTTGCAGCCGCATTGATACACCGTGCGATTGGCGATCAACTCACTTGTGTATTCGTAGACCATGGCCTATTGCGCTTAAATGAAGGCAACATGGTAATGGACATGTTCGTAGGTAAATTGCACGCAAAAGTTATCCGCGTAGATGCTGTTGATCAATTTATGAGTGAATTAGCAGGAGTTTCCGATCCTGAAACCAAACGCAAGATCATTGGTAAAGAATTTGTAGAAGTATTTCAGGCGGAAGCCAAGAAATTAGCGAATGCCAAATGGCTGGCACAAGGCACCATTTACCCCGATGTTATTGAATCGGGTGGAGCAAAATCCAAAAAAGCCGTCACTATCAAAAGCCACCATAACGTTGGCGGTTTACCAGAGAAATTGGGATTGAAATTACTCGAACCACTACGCGATTTGTTTAAAGACGAAGTGCGCGAACTCGGCGTTGCATTAGGGTTGCCACATGACATGGTTTATCGCCACCCATTTCCAGGCCCAGGGCTAGGAGTACGTATTTTGGGCGAGGTGCATAAACAATATGCAGATTTACTACGCATGGCTGATGCAATTTTCATCGAAGAGTTACGTAATACAGTAGATAAAGAAACCGGCAAAACATGGTACGACCTCACCAGCCAAGCTTTTGCTGTATTTCTACCCGTAAAATCGGTTGGCGTGATGGGTGATGGTAGAACTTATGATTACGTTGTCGCTTTACGCGCCGTTATCACTAGCGACTTTATGACCGCACACTGGGCTGAACTGCCTTATAATTTACTAGGAAAAGTATCGAATCGAATCATTAATGAAGCCAGAGGTATTAATCGCGTGGTTTACGATATTTCTGGCAAGCCTCCCGCTACAATAGAATGGGAATAAGAATGTGAGTCGTGGCTTCGTTAAAGAAGATGATTTAGAACATGCTGGCACAGATCTACCTGAGCGCCCGATTAGTGAGCACCCTAATTATGTGACACCGTATGGCTTAAAGTTACTTAAAGACGAGGCGGAAAAGTTAGATAAAGAGCGTGTTTTATTGGTAGACCGGAAAGATGATAGCGCTGCACAACAAAAACTGGTAATGATAGACCGTGATTTACGCTATTTCTCGGCAAGATTGGAACAAGCAATATTGGTAAATCCAGATAAGCAAAGTAAAGAAAGTGTATTGTTTGGTGCGACTGTTGATGTAGAGGACGATGATGGACAAACATATCAGTTCTCGATTGTAGGCGAAGACGAAGCAGATATTGCAAAGAATAAAGTAAGCTGGGTATCGCCATTAGCAAATGCCTTAATCGGCCACAGAATCGGAGAAAGCGTTATCTGGAAACGTCCTGCAGGCGATTTGAATTTGGAAATTATTAAGATTAATTAAGCCTCATAGAAAGCAACTGAATGAATGTAATAGAAGCCATTGAATCACGCCGTTCAATTAAACATTACGACCCCAGCCACAAAATGACACAGGTGGAAATTGATCAGCTAATGTCACTTACTATGCTTTCACCTACCGCGTTTAATATCCAGAATTGGCGTTTCGTAGTGGTCACAGACCCTGTACTGCGCCAACAAATTCGCGCTGTGAGTTGGAATCAGGCTCAGGTAGAGGAAGCCTCTCTTTTGATTATATTAACTGCAGATTTAAATTCGTGGGCAAAGCAACCAGAACGTTATTGGAAAAATGCACCGCAGGCTGTGCAAGATCTATTGGTGCCTGCAATCGGCAATTATTATCATAATCATGAACAAGTGCAGCGCGATGAAGCTATGCGCTCATGTGGCATGGCTGCCATGACTATTATGCTCGCGGCTAAAGAGATGGGTTATGATACTTGCCCGATGGATGGATTTGATTTTGATGCGGTAGCAAAGTTATTGAATTTACCTGCTGACCACACACCAACCATGTTTGTGGTGGTAGGTAAAGCGCTTAAAGAAGCTTGGCCGCGCGGCGGTCAGCTGCCTATGAATGAAGTCGTTATCCAGAATAAATTTTGAATTTTAGTTTAAAGAAAAATCTATGTTAATCGCAAATAATATCACTATGCAATTTGGCGCTAAGCCATTGTTTGAAAACGTTTCCGTCAAGTTTGGTGAAGGTAATCGCTATGGTCTCATCGGAGCAAATGGCTGCGGAAAATCCACCTTCATGAAAATTTTGGCAGGTACTCTGGAACCGACTTCTGGCAACGTAACGATTGATGCTAATGAGCGCATGGCCTTTTTGAAGCAAGACCAGTTTGCTTATGAAAACCAACGCGTATTGGATGTCGTGATGATGGGTCACGAGCAAATGTGGAAAGCGAACGAAGAGAAGAACGCCATTTATGCCAATCTGGAAGCAACTGAAGAGGACTACATGCGAGCTGCCGAACTTGAGGGCGTGTATGCCGAATACGACGGTTATACGGCAGAAGCGCGGGCTGGCGAGTTGCTGCTTGGTGTGGGCATTCCGATAGACCAGCACAATGGCCCGATGAGCGCAGTAGCTCCGGGCTGGAAGCTACGCGTATTGCTGGTGCAAGCACTTTTTGCCAACCCTGATATCTTGCTGCTTGATGAGCCGACCAATAACCTTGATATTAATACGATTCGTTGGCTGGAAGACATACTGAATAACCGCGACTGTACGATGATTATCATCTCGCATGACCGCCATTTCCTAAACCAGGTGTGTACGCACACGGCAGATATGGATTATGCCAAGCTCACGGTTTATCCTGGAAATTACGACGATTATATGGAAGCAAGCCAGCAAGCACGCGCCCAACAAGCCAAAGATAACGCTAAAGCCAAGCAGCAAATTGCAGATTTACAAGAGTTCGTGCGACGTTTTTCTGCCAATGCATCCAAAGCCAAGCAAG
>Ga0315912_10002506_pt1 | contig 19402 bp, 17 predicted proteins | sample VfabasoilMG_FD_204469 | JGI IMG/M metagenome (GOLD analysis project Ga0315912, IMG submission 204469) | Garden soil microbial communities collected in Santa Monica, California, United States - V. faba soil | ecosystem: Environmental > Terrestrial > Soil > Garden | place: USA: California...
GGCCCTGCGGGCCACCTTCTCCCCGTGCGCGGGGAGAAGGGACTGCGTGCAGCGCAGCGCGGCCCACGGTCTCGACCCAGGCGATCCGCCCCGAGCCCCGTCAACCGATCCCCTCTCCCCGCAAGCGGGGAGAGGGTTAGGGTGAGGGGCGACCTGGCGCGACGCTTCGACGAAGCGCGCATGGTCGGAATGATTGGCGGTGCGCACCTCATCCGGCCCTTCGGGCAACCCAATTCTCGGCGGTGCGCCCCTCATCCGGCCCTTCGGGCCACCTTCTCCCCGTACGCGGGGAGAAGGGACTTCGAGCGGGCGGGGTCGACGTCGGCCGCGTTCGCGACCCTTACTCGTCGAACCTCAAGTGCTTCACGCTCTTCCCATGCCGCCGGATCAGCCTCAGCGCCTCGATCCCGATCTGGATGTGGCTCTCCACGAAGTTCGCCGTGATCTTCTGGTCGGAGGCTTCCGTCTTCACGCCCTCGGGGATCATCGGCTGGTCGCTCACCAGCAGCAGCGCGCCGGCGGGGATCTCGTTCGCGAAACCCGCGGCGAAGATGGTCGCGGTTTCCATGTCGATCGCCATGCAGCGGGTCTTGCGCAGGTATTCCTTGAACGACTCGTCGTGTTCCCACACGCGCCGGTTCGTGGTGTAGACCGTGCCCGTCCAGTAGTCGTGGCCGAGGTCGCGCGTCATGGTGGAGACGGCGCGCTGCAGGGCGAACGCCGGCATCGCCGGCACTTCGGGCAGCAGATAGTCGTTCGAGGTGCCCTCGCCGCGGATCGCGGCGATCGGCAGCACCAGGTCCCCGAGCTGGTTCTTCTTCTTCAATCCCCCGCACTTGCCCAGGAACAGCGCGGCCTTGGGCTTGATCGCGGAGAGCAGGTCCATGACCGTGGCCGCGTTCGCGCTGCCCATGCCGAAGTTGATCAGGGTGATGCCGTCCGCGGTGACGTTCGGCATCGGCCGGTCGCGCCCCTGCACGACGCCGCCGGCCAGGCGCGCGAACACGTCCACGTAGTGGCCGAAGTTGGTCAGCAGGATGTGCTGGCCGAAATCCTCCAGCGCCGTCCCGGTGTATCGCGGCAGCCAGTTGCTGACGATCTCCTGCTTGTCCTTCATCCCGACCTCCGCGCGCGACCCGTCCCCGATTATATTCATGCCTGCGGCGCGCCCGATCGCGCCGCGTGGGGAGCGGGGCATGGATGGGGACGGTGCGGGGCGCATCCGCGTATACCGGCACGACGACCAGCTCGGCAGCTGGAGCGTGTCGATGTGCGTTCCCCACCCCGCGCTCGCCGACATCGTGGAGTCGATCTGGCTCGGCGAGGGGCGCGTCAGCTACCAGCGCGACCGCATCCTGCCCGCCGCCGCCTCGCACCTGCTGATCAACCTCGGACCCACGCAGTACCGGGTCGAGGATGGCCCGCCGGAACGGCGCGTGCCGTTCCGGGACATCTGGTATTCGGGCCTGCAGCAGGGCCCGATCGACACCGAGGCGCCGCACGGCAGCGTGCTGCTCGGGGTCGCCTTCCGTGCCGACGGCGGCCTGCCCTGGCTGGGCGGCGACCAGCAGCAGTTCTCCGAACGCGCCGGGCCGCTCGCCGATGCGCTGGGCGACGGCGTGCTCGCGCTGCGCGAGCGCCTGCTCGCGTGCGGCTCGACGGCGGAACGGTTCGACCAGGTCGAGGGCTGGCTGTTGCGCCGGCGCGCGCAGGGACGCGAGCCGCACCCGGCCGTGCGCTGGTCGCTGCGGAGACTGCACGAGAGCGCGGGCGCGGTGCGGGTCGAGGCGCTCGCGCGCGAGACGGGCTATACGCGCAAGCACCTCAACGACCTCTTCCAGCGCGAAGTGGGGTTGAGCGCGAAGTCGCTCGCGCGCGTGCTGCGCTTCCGCGCATCGCTCGCGCTGCTCGCGCGCGCCGAGCGCGTACCGTGGGCGGAGCTCGCGCACGTGTGCGGCTATTTCGACCAGTCGCACCTGGTGCGCGACTTCAAGCGCTACAGCGGACTGAGCCCACGCGAATTCACCCGCCACGCGCGGCCGGACGCGAACAGCATCGTGTTGCGCTGAGTGCGCTCGGCGATGCGGGTCGCCCGGGCATTCCCATCGCACCACTCCGACCCAGGGTGACATTTTTCCAAGACGCCGCGCCCCGCCGCACCGGATCCTTCCCCACCACGCAACGGAGACCGCCGCCATGCCCGAAGTGAACTATTTCGCCGTCCTGACCGCCGGTGTCGCCGCCTTCGTGCTCGGCGGCCTGTGGTACTCGCCCATGCTGTTCGGCAAGGCCTGGCAGCGCGAGACAGGGCTGAGCGACGAGACCCTGAAGAACGGCAACATGGCGCTGATCTTCGGCTCGAGCTTCGTGCTGGCCCTGATCGCGAGCTGGGTGTTCGCGCTCTTCCTCGGCCCGCGCCCGCCGATGGCGCTCGGCCTGGGCGCGGGATTCTCCGCCGGCTTGTGCTGGGTCGCCTCGAGCTTCGGTATCAACTACCTGTTCGAACACAAGAGCCTCAAGCTGTTCCTGATCAACGGCGGCTACCACACCGTGCAGTTCACGCTGATCGGCGTGATCCTGGCGTTGTGGCCCTGAGGCCGATTCCCACCCTCGGACTTCGTATCGGGTCTCCGCCGCCGTATCCCCGGATTCCGCATACGCAAGCCATTATCGTCCCACCGGGAATCTCATGCGCAAGCCGCTGTCGTAGGAGCGCGCTTCAGCGCGCGATCTTTTCGTGTGGGTGTTGCGTGGCAGCAGGTGGAAAAGATCGCGCGCCGAAGCGCGCTCCTGCAAACCACCCTCGACGCCTCGGAATCGCAGCAATGCTGGAGCACAGACCATGAAAGTCGAACGCAAATCCGACCACGCCGTCGGCGAGGACAGCTGCAAGGCCGCCACCGGCAAGTCGCTGGGCGAGTGGTTCAAGCTCATGGACGCCAAGGGTGGCGTCGCGCTCGGCCGGCGCGAGCTCGGCGTGTGGCTCATGCAGGAGATGAAGGTCGATCCCTGGTGGAGCGCCACGCTCAATTGCGAGTACGAGATCGCGCGCAACGCGGTGGAGAAGGACGGCAAGCCCAAGGGCTACACCATCTGCGCGACCAAGAGCATCAAGGCCGATCCGACGCGCTGCTACGAGGCGTTCGCGAGTGCGAAGGCACTGGATGCCTGGTTCGGCCCGGGGCACAAGGTCAGGTTCGAGGACGGTGGCCGACTGGAGAATGCGGACGGCAACCAGGCCACGATCCGCAAGGTCAGCGCCGGCAAGACCATCCGCTACGTCTGGGAGGACGCCGGGCTCACGCTGCCCACGCCGGTCGAGGCGAAGTTCGCGCCGGCCGGCGCGAAGACCACGGTGATGATCACCATCGACCGCCTGCAGACGCGAGCCGAGGCCGACGGCTACCGGCGTGCGTGGGGCGAGGCGCTGGACCGGCTGAAGGCCAGGCTCGAGGCCTGAGCGCGGCATCGCCTCCGAGAATCACGGCGCGGGCCGCCCGGTGCACGACGCACGCGGGCGACCCGGCCGCGCCCCTGCTCAGTCCTCGAACCCACCGTACGGCCCGCCGAAGATGTATTCGTCCAGGGACGGCACGTGGTTCAGCGCGGTCAGCCGCACGGTGTTCTGCGCGGACTTGGTGAGCGTGTACTGGAACCACGGCGCGAGGCCTTCGATCACGACCTGGTAGTTCGCCACCGTGGTCTCGGTGAACGCGCCCGCGACCGTGATCAGGTCGAAGGCGTCGCCCGCGAGCGGCGAGTAGCCGTCCCGGAACTGGACGCGCAGCACGCCGAAGGGGCGCAGGTCGCCGCCGACCTGCAGTTGCGAGTACTGCGTCAACGGCTGCGGCCCGCCGACGTGGAAGCGGGTGCGCACGCCCGGTTCGCCGAAGTATTCCTGGCGCACCGTGCCGGTGATCGCGAGCGCGCCGTAAGGCGAACCCGGTTCCAGCCGCCCGCGATGCGCCAGGTAGCTGGACGCGATCGTCCCCACGCCGACCACCGCCGCCTCCGCCTGCACGGTGGCGCTGCCGGCGACGGTGGGCGTGACGTCGAGTTGCGCGCCTGCGCGCAGGTCCAGCGTGCCGAGGAAGCTGTCGAGCGTATTCTCGCAGGCGCAGGTCGCGTTCTGGTCCAGGACCAGGTGTCCGCCGTTCACCTCGATCGTGCCCGAGCCCTGCGGCGTGACGTTGGTGACGGTGAAGGTGCCGGCGCCGGCCAGCTTGCGCAGCGTGCCATCGACGAACAGGCGCGGGTTGTTGCCGGCCTGGACGATCGAGGTGCCGTCCGCCACCTCGAATACGCCGCCGGGAACGATGTTGAGGATGCCGGCGTCGTCGAAGGTGCCGGACAGGAGCCTGACCAGGCCCGCGTTCTCGAGTTCGGCGCTGTACACGCCCTTCGCATCGGGGCCCGCGATCGTGATCTCGCCCTCGTTGCGGATCTGGAACGACGACATGCCGCCGCCGGTCCACTCGAACACGCCCGGCTCGAAGTCCATCACGGCGCTGACACCAAGGCCCTGCAGCCGGAAGTCGCCGAGGAGGGTGCCGCCCGCCTCCAGGCGCACGTGGCCATCGCCTGAACCGGTGGTCCTGTAGACCTGGGTCGCGCCGGATTCGGGCGTGAGTCGCATCCGGCCGCCGTCGCGGATGGAGAACGACGCCCCCGCCGCCACGCTGAACGAACTCCCCTCGCTCGCCAGTTCGCCGTTGAAGCCCAATGCGTCCGCGAGCACGAGCGAGCCTTCCTGGACCTCGATCGACCCGGGCTGGATGAGCGATTTGCCCAGGCTCTTCACGCTGCCGAAGATCGTGGCCGTGCCCGCGCCCGTCTTGCGCAGCACGCCTTCGTTGGTGACCGTGCCCGCACCACCCAGCGACGCCGTCCCGTCCAGCACGAGTGCGGCCGGGATCTGCCCCACCGTCAGGTTCGAGAGCACGCCGCCGCCGTTGCCCTGGTTCCAGATCCACATCGCGCCGCTCGCGATCGTCATCGTGCCGTTGTTCTCGAAGTTGCCCCGATAGACCGGGAACGGGTTCGCGGTGATGGAGAGCGCGCCCTCGTTCGCCCAGGTGCCGCCGCCGTTGCAGCAGGAATCGAGTCCGCCGCCGCTGAACGTGCCACCGCCGAACTCCAGGCGCATGCCGCCGTAGATGCCGAGGTAGCCGGCGACGAGGTCGATGCCGGCCGCCTGCGCGGGCTTGGGTTCGGCCGGCACACCGGCGACGGCCGTTCCGTGCTGGATCACGGCCTTGTCGCTCGGGCTGAGGTTGCCGGCGGTGCCGAACGCACAGTTCGAACCGGTCTGGCTCTCGCAGTACCAGTTGCCGTCCTGCACGGTGGTGAACGTGGCGGCTTGGGATGCCCCCGCGGCGAACGCGAGTGCGCACGCGGTGGTGAGGGCGACGATCGGCTTGTCCATGGGCGCTGCTCCGGGCCGGAACCGGCCCCATGCATCCCCATGCGCAGGACGGGGCCTCGATGCCTCACGTCGGCGCGTTGCAGGCCCGGGACGAGGCGCGTAACGTCGGTGGCGGCGGGTGGACCGGACGAGGCAGGGGCGTCGTGGTCGAGAGCGCATCGGTGACCGACTGGCTGCAGCGCTGGCGCGCGGGCGATCGCGACGCGCTGGACCGATTGCTGCCGCTGGTCTACACCGAACTGCGCCAGGTCGCCGATCGCGCCATGCGGCACGAACGAGGCGCCGTCACCCTGCAACCCACGGCGCTCGTGCACGAGGCCTACCTCAAGCTGATCGATGCGAGCCGGGTGGACTGGCGCGACCGCGCCCACTTCCTCGCCACCGCGGCGCGCGCCATGCGCCAGGTGCTGGTCGAGCACGCCCGCGCGCGGGGCGCGCTCAAGCGCGACGGCGGCGAGCGCATCACCCTGAGCTCGGTCGATCCGCCCGATCCGCGCCACACCGTGGACCTGCTCGCGCTCGACCAAGCCATGGCGCAACTCGAGGCACTGGATGCGCGCAAGGCGCGCGTGGTCGAACTGCGCGTCTTCGGCGGCCTTGAGTTCTCCGAGATCGGGGCGCTGCTCGAGCTCTCGCGCGCAACGCTGGATCGCGATTTCCGCAGTGCACGCGCCTGGCTGTACCGCGCGTTGGTGCTGGACGGCAGCGGACCGGGGCCGTGATCGGCGGCGGCCGCACGCTGTCGCTGTTCGACGCCCTGTTGGCGCTGCCCGACGCCGAGCGCGACGCCTTCCTTGCGCGCGAGTGCGCCGGGGACGCGGCGCTGCGTGCCGAGCTCGACGCCCTGCTTGCCGCCGATGCCGCGGCCGAGGGCTTCCTGGATGCGTCCGCGACCCTGCCCGACGCACGCACCGACGAGCGCGTGGGCCCGTACCGCCTGCTGCACGAACTCGGCCAGGGCGGCATGGGCCGCGTGTTCCTGGCCGAGCGCGCCGATGCGCTGTACCACAAGCGCGTCGCGATCAAGTTCCTGCGCCTGGACCTCGGCGACCTGCGCGCGCGCTTCGCGAACGAGCGCCGCATCCTCGCCGCGCTCGACCATCCGGGCATCGCGAAGCTGCTCGATGCCGGCAGCGACGCGCGCGGCGCGCCGTACGTGGTGATGGAATACGTCGAGGGCGAGCCGATCACGCGCCATTGCGAATCGGCCCGCCTGGACGTGCGCGCGCGTATCGGCGTGTTCCTGCGCGTGCTCGATGCCGTGCAGCACGCGCACGCGCAGCTCGTGGTGCACCGCGACCTCAAGCCCGCGAACATCCTGGTGGCGCCCGACGGCACGCCGAAGCTGCTGGATTTCGGCATCGCGAAGCTGCTCGAGTCCGATGCGCGCGAGCTGACCGTCACCGGCCTGGCGCCGATGACGCCGGAGTACGCCAGTCCCGAGCAGGTGCGCGGCGATCCGATCGGCACGGCGAGCGACATCTACGCCCTGGGCGTGCTGCTGTTCGAGCTGCTCGCCGGCGAGCGCCCGTATTCGATTGCGACGCTCACGCCGGCGGAGATCGAGCGGACGGTATGCGACACGGAGCCCGCCCGTCCGAGCGCGGTTGCCGCCACGCGGCAGCGCGCGCGCATCGACCGCGACCTCGACCAGGTCGTGCTCAAGGCGCTGCACAAGGAACCCGGCGGGCGCTACGCCTCCTGCGCGCAGTTCGGCGACGACCTCAGGCGCTACCTCGACGGCCTGCCCGTGATGGCGCGTGCGACATCGACGGCGCAGCGCGCGCTGAAGTTCGTGCGCCGGCACCGCTGGGGCGTGGCGGCGACGGCGGCGGTCGCGCTCGCCCTGGTCGCGGGTGCCGGGCTCGCGCTGGCGCAGGCGCGGCGCGCGAACGAGCAGGCCGCGGTCGCGAGCGCGGAACGCGATCGCGCCCAGCGCGTGACCGCATTCCTCACCGGCATGCTGTCCGCCGCCGACCCCGCGCAGGGCGGGCGCGAGGTCACCGTGGCGAGCCTGCTCGATGCCGCGTCCAAGGACCTCGATCGCGAACTGGGCACCGACGCCGAGACGGCGGCGAGCGTGCAGTCCACGCTCGCGCAGAGCTATCGCGCGCTCGGCCTGTTCGATCCCGCGTTGCGCGAGGCACAGGCCGCGTACGACCGCCTGGCGGCGGCGAGCCCTGCCGCGCGCGCCGCGGCCGCGCTGGTGCTCGCGCAGGTGCGCATCGAGCGCGGCGAGCCCGATGCCGCGCTGCCCCTGCTGGAGCACGCGCGGGCGACCTTCGACGGCGATCCGGTCACGGCCCTGGAACGCGCGGCCGCCGACAACCTGCTCGGGGAACTGCACTCGCAGGCCGGGCGCTACGCCGAGGCCAGGCGCCACTACGCCGAGGCCATCGCCACCGTGCGCGAGCGGCTGCCGCCCCAGAGCACGCGCCTGGGCGTACTGCTCGACAACCTCGGCGTGACCCAGGGCCGCGCCGGCGATCCGGTGGCTGCCGAGGCGCTGCACGCGGAGGCGCTCGCCATTTTCCGCCAGGTGCGCGGCGACCGCCACCCGCACACCGCGCACGTGCTGTTCAACCTCGCGAACGTACGCGAGATGCGCGACGACTTCGCGGGCGCCGACGCGGCCTTCCTGGAGGCCGAGTCGGCGATGCGTGCGACGCTCGGCGAAACCCATCCGGAACTCGCGCAGACGCTCGCCTCGCACACCTTCATGCTCAACCGGGCCGGCCGCCACGCCGATGCGGTGGCGCGCGGACGCGAGGCCGTGGCGGCCGCCGCTGCCCTGGTCCCGCCCCACCCCATGTCCGCCTACGCGCACGCGATGTACGGCGAGTCGCTGCTGAACGCAGGCCAAGCGCAGGAAGCCGTCGTGGAGCTTCAGGCCGCCGCCGACCAGCGCGCCAGGATGCTGCCTGCGGACCATCCCGTGCGCCTGAACAGCGAGAGCCTGCTCGGCGCCGCGCTGGCCGCCAGCGGCGCGCGGGAGGACGGACGCGCGCGCATGCAGGCCGCGCTGGACCGCTTGCGCGCGACACTGGGCGAGCAGCACGAGTTCACCAAGCGCGCCGCGAGGCGCCTCGAACGCTTTGGAGCGCGCTAGCGATCCCAATTTTTCGTAGGAGCGCGCGTGAGCGCGCGATGCGGGAACGCCCCTGGAGGCGGCATCGCGACGGGGACCTCTCTCATCTTCGAGGCCCGCGTTGCGCCAACGGCCATGGTAGGACGCGGCATCGCGCGCTCGCGCGCGCCTACGACGAATTCGAGACTGCGTGCGCCATGGCGCATAATCTCGCGCGTCCCAAGGCTCGGGAGGGAGCCCCATGCTGATCACGGCCGTGCTCGCGCTGGTGCTGGCGCTCGGGTTGATGTTCCTGGGACTGGGTTTCCTGGCCTGGCTGGCCGGCACGGCAGTGTGGATGATCGGCTGGCGCTTCACCGGCATCGAGTCGCCACTCCTGTACGAGACCGTCCTGATCTCGCTGATCGTGCTCGCCACGGTGTTCGGCATCCCGATCATCCGCCGCACGCTGGTGTCGAAGGCGGTGATGGCGCGCATGGCGGCGGTGCTGCCCAAGCTCGGCGATACCGAGCGCATCGCGCTCGACGCGGGCACGGTGTGGTGGGACGCGGAACTGTTCAGCGGACGTCCGCGCTGGCACAAGCTGCTCGAGATCGATTTGCCGCAGCCGAGCGCGGCCGAACAGGCCTTCCTCGCCGGTCCGGTCGAGGACCTGTGCCGGATGCTCGACGACTGGCGGATCAACCAGGACCGGGACCTCCCGCCCGAGGTCTGGCGCTTCCTGGGCGAGCACCGCTTCTTCGGCATGATCATCCCGCGCGAGTACGGCGGCCTCGAGTTCTCCCACATCGGGCACGCGAAGGTGGTCACGCGCATCGCCTCGCGCTCGGTCACCTGTGCGGTCACGGTGATGGTGCCCAACTCGCTCGGCCCGGCCGAACTGCTGCTGCACTACGGCACGGCCGAGCAGAAGCAGCACTACCTGCCGCGCCTGGCGCGCGGCGAGGACATCCCCTGCTTCGCACTGACCGGCCCCGAGGCCGGTTCAGACGCGGCCGCCACGCAGAGCGAGGCGATCGTCGAGAAGGGCTGGTACCAGGGCCGCGAGGTGCTGGGCATGCGGCTGAACTGGAAGAAGCGCTACATCACGCTCGCACCGGTCGCGACCGTGATCGGCATGGCGTTCCGGCTCAAGGACCCCAACCACCTGCTCGGATCGGTCGACGACCTCGGCATCACCTGCGCGCTGATCCCGCGCGCGACGCCGGGCGTGGAGATCGGCGACCGCCACGACCCCATGGGCGTGCCATTCCACAACGGTCCGATCGTGGGCAACGACGTGTTCGTGCCGCTCGATTGCATCATCGGCGGCGTCGCGGGCGCCGGCAACGGCTGGCGCATGCTGATGGAATGCCTCGCGGCCGGCCGCTCGATCTCGCTGCCGGCCCTCTCCGTGGGCGCCGCACAGCTCTCCGCGCGCATCGTGGGCGCCTACGCCACCGTGCGCGAGCAGTTCGACACGCCCATCGGCCGATTCGAAGGCATCGAGGAGCCGATGGCGCGCATCGGCGGCTATGCCTACCTGATGACCGCGGTGCAGCGGCTCACCTGCGCGGGCCTGGACCTTGGCGAGAAACCCTCCGTGCTCTCGGCCATCATCAAGGCCTATAACACCGAACTGATGCGGCGCGTGGTGATCGACGCCATGGACATCCGCGCCGGCTCCGCGATCCAGGGGGGGCCGCGCAACGCGCTCGCTCGACTGTATGCGGCGGCGCCGATCGGGATCACGGTGGAGGGCGCGAACATCCTCACCCGCTCGATGATCATCTACGGCCAGGGCGCGATCCGCTGCCACCCGTTCGTGCAGGACGAGATCCGGTCGATCGGCGCGAACGACCTCGCCATGTTCGACCGCGCGTTCTTCGGCCACGTGAACCACGTGGCGATGTGCGGCGTGCGCGCGCTGCTGCTCGGGTTGAGCGTCGGGCGACTCGCCTCGCCGCCAGGCATGATCGACCTCGATCGCTATTGCCAGCAGCTCAGCCGCTTCTCGGCCGCCTTCGCGCTCGTTTCCGACATCGCCATGGGCACGCTCGGCGGCACCCTCAAGCGGCGCGAGAAGATCTCCGGGCGCCTGGCCGATGCGCTCGCCTGGCTGTACCTGTCCTCCGCGATCCTCAAGCGCTACCACGACGAGCCCAAGACCACCTACAACCTGAACTTCGCGCGCTGGGGCCTGCTGCATGCCCTGAACGAGATCGAGGAGGCGCTGCTCGGCGTGGTCGACAACCTGCCCTCGCGCCCGGCCGCCTGGCTGATGCACGCGCTCGTGTTCCCGCTCGGGGCCCACCTGCGCGCGCCGAACGACGCGCTCGGCGGCGCCGTGGCGCGATCGCTGCTCGAGGACAAGGACGCCCGCCTGGCGCTGACCCCCGACATCCACATCCCGCATGCCGACGAGCCGGGGCTGGGTCGGCTGGAGGCGGCGCTGGACAAGGCCGTGCGCGCGATCCCGATCGAGACCAAGCTGCGCGATGCCGTGCGGGCGGGCGCGCTGGACCGGGCACCGGGCTACATGCTGGACGACCTCGGGCTCGCCGCCGGGGTGATCAGCAAGGCCGAGTACGACCTGCTGAACGAGGCGCGAGGCGCCCGGGACGAAGTGATCCAGGTCGACGCCTTCACCCCCGAGGAGTACCGCCGGGTGCATTGAAACCCGGCGGGCACAGGCGTTCGCCGACCCTTCGATCTGCGGGAACGGTGCCGGTTCCCGGGTGCATTTCCGTGTCTCCCGCTGCGGCTGGACCCCGCAAGCTGCCGTTCGTCTGCCACCGGTGGCAGTCCCCGACACAATTCGCAACAATTTATCGCGTGCGGTAGGCTTAGGGGCGTGACGTGGGGAGCAGGAACATGTCGGCTGTGGTTGGCAGCGTTTATCGTTGGAAGCGGGATGCCCTGGGCATCCCTGGACAGGCCGTGGGCATGTGCTACGCCCGCGGCGAGACGCGCGTCGGCCTGATCTTCGACAACGGCGTACCGGCCACGCTCAGCGACTACGACCTGAACCGCTACGCCGAGAGCCTCGGGCGTGCGCCCGACCTGTCGAACTACACGTTCAGCGACCTCAACCAGCTGCTGAACGACTTCGGCCGCGGCCTTTTCGACGTCGCGTTCCGCGGACGCATGCTGGATCGCGCGAACTCCGGCTGAGCCGCACCACCCCGCGCGCGGATTCAGGCGCGCCCGCTCCCGCCCATCGTATGCTCGCCGCCATGTGCCGGCGCCCCGCGTCCCTGCTCGTGCTGCTGCTCCTGTCGGGAACGATCCTGCCCATCGCGGTGCCCGACGCGCGCGCGCAGGCGGTCTACAAGTGCCGGGGTCCCGAGGGCTTGACCTACCAGGACAAGCCCTGCCCACCGGGCACCGACCTGCCCGTGCCCTACATCCCGCCGGCGCCGGACTACGTGCCGCCGCCCGTGGCGCCCATTGCGGATGCGCCGGTCGCGCGGGAACGCGAGCGCGAACCCGTTCGTCCGCCGCCGCCGCCACCGCCCACGATGTACCGCTGCACCGACGCGGTCAGCGGCAAGAGCTACGTCACCGCGACGCCGACGAGCAACCTGCGCTACGTGCCGTTCTGGACGGTTGCGCCTGCCGGCATCACGTCCGGGGGTTCGGGCGGCTCCGTGTCGGCGGACCTGCCGACGAGCGACAGGCCGTCGCGCAGCCTGATGGGCGCCTACACGGCCGTGCAGGATCGCTGCCGGCCCATGCCCGTGTCGGAACTGTGCGGCTACTGGAAGCAGCGGGAGGACGAGGTCTACAGCCAGCGCAAGAACGCGTTCAACGACACGCGACCGCAGTTGGAGCAGGAAGAGGCGGGCTTGCGGGAACAGCGCGCGACGTATTGCCGCTGACTCGTTCCTGGCGCCGTCGTAGGCCGGCGTGCGCGCCCGCGCGCGCTCCGGCGCTTGCCCCACGTCGGGACGAAAGGCCGCGGAGAGCGCCTGTGGCGCACTCCGCGCTACGGGGCGATGGCGTGTCGTGAGGGGTCGGGGTCAGAACCCGTAGCGCAGGAAGCCGCCGTCCACCGCGATGCACTCGCCGGTGACGTAGCTCGATGCGGGCAGGCACAGGAACGCGACGGCGGCGGCCACTTCCTCGGGTTCCCCGATGCGGCCCAGCGGCGTGCGCGAGAGCACCTCTTCGTAGTACTCGGGGTCGGACAGCGCGCCTTGCGTGCGTCCCGTGCGGATGTACCAGGGCGCGACCGAGTTCACCCGGATGCCGTCCGCCGCCCATTCCGCGGCGAGGTTGCGCGTGAGTTGGTGCACGGCGGCCTTGGTCATGCCGTAGGGCGAGCCCGTGCGCACGTGCGTGATGCCCGAGACCGAGCCCACGTTCACGATCGCCGCGCTGCCGTGGCGCGCGAGGTGCGGGTGGGCGAGCCGGCACAGCTCGAACACCGAGACCAGGTTCGTCTCCAGCAGCGTCCGGTACTCGGATTCCTCGTATTCCAGCGTGCGCTTGCGCGTGTTCGTGCCGGCGTTGTTCACCAGCACGTGCACGCCGGTGCCGAGGTCGGCGATCCAGTCGAACAGGTCCAGGCGCTGCTCGCGCTCCGAGACGTCGGCCGCGAACGCGAGCACGCGCCGGCCGGGATGGTCCTCGGCCAGTTCGGCGCGTGCGAGTTCCAAAGTGTCGGCGTCGCGCGCCACCAGCAGCAGGTCGGCGCCGAACGCCGCCAGCTCGTGCGCCACGGCGCGGCCGATGCCCTTGCTCGCGCCGGTGACCAGCGCCACCTGTCCGTCCAAGCGCCAGCGTCGCGTGTCCATGCCCGCCTCCGTCCAGGGTGCCGATCCGATACCCGATGCGGGACGCCGTCGTCGCGCCCGCACGGCCGACCGCCCGGCCCCGACTCGATGCCCGGCGGATCGAGGACGTATGCTAACGGGCTCCCGATCCGATCCCACCAGCCGATGACCGAACCGAACGAACCCGAATTGCGCCTGTGCGAGGTCCGCCAGACCGACGCGGCGGGAACGGCCGCCGGCCCGCACCTGGTGATCGAGTTCGAGGTCCTGGCGACCGCCGTGTTCGACCTCGACCTCTCGCTCGACGTGCTGCAGGCGGGCAGTGGTGCCCACGCCGCTCAGGCGCAGTTCCGCTCGGGAGGTCGCGACCCGTCCTGGCTGCCGCGCGGCCGGTATCGCCTGGAGGCCTACGCGCCGCGCTGGCGGCTGCCCCCGGGGCCCTATCGGATCCACGCCACGCTCTGGCACCACCACCGGAACCAGCCGGTGCGCGCGGACGATCGCGTGCTGCAGGTCGAGGTTCATGGCCCGGCCGATGGGACGATGTCGGCCGCCGGGCCGGCCTGGGCCTGGGATCTCGCCGCGTTGCCGGGCACGACGCCGGTCGACGCGCTGTCCTGGCGCAAGGGCGCCGAGGACTGGTTCTACAAGCACTTCGACCACGCCGCGCGCACCACCATGAGCTACATGCTGGGCGACTCGCCGCTGCTCGCCGGTCGCGTGCTGGACGTGGGCTGCGGCGACGGCATCACGGATCTCGGCATCGCGCTGCGCCAGCGTCCGGAGCGATTCGTCGGTATCGATCCGTTCCGCGGCTACGAACGCCTGCTCGAGATCGCGCGCGAGGCCGGGCTGCCGCTCGATTCCTTGCCGGCGGGCCTGGAGTTCCTGCCGGCCGACGCGAACGCGCTGCCCTTCCCCGCCGACAGCTTCGACGTGGTGCTGTCCTGGGGCTCGCTCGAGCACATCGTCGGGGGTTATCGGCGGGCGCTCGAGGAGATCCGCCGCGTGCTGCGTCCCGATGGGCTGTTCTTCGTGCACCCGGGCCTGTTCTATTCCAATGTCGGCAGCCACCTGTTGGAGTTCCCGTTCGCGCAGGCCGAGCCCTACGTGCACCTCAAGCACCCCGAGGACGCGCTCAAGCGCATGGTGCTGGGCAGCGAACCGCAACGCATGGACCGCTCGGGCCACGTCGCCACGCCGGCCGAGTACTGGCAGTGGTACACCGAGCTGAACCGGATCACGGTACGCGGCTTCGAGACTGAGATCCGCGCCATGGGCTTCGAACCCTGGCGCGTGGCGATCCGCACGCACGACCGCGTGGACTACACGCCCGAGCTGCTGCCCTATCCGATGCAGGACCTCGCGGAAGGCGAGCTCTACCTTTCCGCCTACAATCGGAAGTAGGGCTGGACCGGGAGAGTGCCGTGCGGATGTTGACCCTCGTGTTGTGCGTGCTGCTGCTCTCGGCCTGCAACATGCGGCCGCCGCCGCAGAAGGCGAAGCCGGCCGAGCCCCAGCAGGACTCGTCCTCGTCCTCGTCCACGGAGCCCGCGGAGCTCACCGCAGAACAGAAATACAGCCCCATGGGCAAGGCGCACCGGGTGGAAGACCAGGTGATGGACGCGAAGGAAAAGAACGACCAGGAACTCGAGCAGGGCGCGCAGTAGCCGCCTGCCCGTGCGCTTTCCGCGCACACACGCGCCGCTGCCCGGCACCACGCTGCTGGCGTGGCGCAACCTGGTGCACGACCGCGCGCGCTTCCTCGGCACGCTCGTCGGCATCGTGTTCAGCGTGGTGCTGATGGGCGCGCAATGCGGCCTGCTCGTGGGCTTCGCGCAGACCGCCTCGACCCTCATCGACCACACGCGCGCGGACCTTTGGATCACCGCCGTGGGCACCACGAACGTGGACATCGCCGCCGGCCTGCCGCGGCGCTGGGTGTTCCAGGCGCGCGAGATCGAGGGCGTGGCCGACGCCACGCCCTACACGCTGCAATTCGCGTTCTGGCGCAAGCCCACCGGCGGCAACGAGAGCGTGATCATGGTCGGCGTGGACCTCGGCCGGCGCTACGGCGAGCCCTGGGCGCTGGCGGAAGGATCGGTCGAGGACCTTCAGCAGGACGGCGCGGTCATCCTCGACCGGCTGTACATGGAGAAGCTCGGCGTCACCAACGTGGGCCAGACCATCGAGATCAACAACCGGCGCGCGCGCGTGGTGGGACTCACCTCGGGCATCCGCACGTTCACGCAGAGCCCGTACGTGTTCACCGCGGCCGACAACGCGCACCACTACACCTTCCTGCCGCGCGACCAGACCACCTACGTGCTGGTGCAACTCGACGCGGGCGCGGACGAGGCGGCGGTGAAGGCACGGCTGCAGGCGCGCGTCGGCACGCGCGCGACCGTGTGGACCCGCGCGGAATTCTCGCGCCAGACCCAGCGCTACTGGCTGGTCACCACCGGCGCGGGCGCCGCGCTGCTGCTGGCCGCGAGCCTGGGCCTCGTCGTGGGCGTGGTGATCGTGGGACAGACGCTGTACGCGACCACGATCGACCGCCTGCCCGAGTACGCGACGCTGCGCGCCATGGGCGCGCCGAACCGGTACCTGTACACCGTCATCCTCAAGCAGGCCGCGATCAGCGCCGCGTTCGGCTACGCGCTCGGCCTGCTCGCGGTGGGCGTGCTCGCGTTCGCCATGCGCGACGGCAACATCGCGCTTGCGCTGCCGCCGATGCTGGTCGTGGTGCTCGCGGCGCTGACCGCACTGATGTGCGGGCTGGGCGCGGTGGTGTCCATCCGGCGCGTGCTGCGCATCGATCCCACGAGCGTGTTCGCATGAACGCCGTTTCCGCGCAGGCGACGCGCGATCCGCGCGGGGGCGGGCACGCCGAGCACGAGGTCGTGATCCGCCTGGGCGAGGTGACGCTCACCTACGGCTCGGGTCCCGCCGCGGTGACCGCGCTGCGCGGCGTCGACCTCGAGATCCGCGCCGGGGAACTGACGCTGATGCTCGGGCCGTCCGGCTCGGGCAAGACCTCGCTGCTGCAGGTGATGGGCTGCCTGCTGCGGCCGAGCTCGGGCTCGGTGCACCTGTTCGACCGGAGCCTCGCCCACGCCGATCCCGAGCACCTGACCGCGCTGCGCCTGAGGCACTACGGCTTCGTGTTCCAGCACTACAACCTGTTCCCCACGCTGAACGCCTGGGAGAACGTGGCGATCGCGCTCGACCTGCGCGGTGCGCCGCGGGCCACGCTGCGCGAGGAGTCCGAGGCGCTGCTCGCGCGCCTGGGCCTGGGCGGTCGCGGGCATTCGTATCCCTCGGAGCTGTCGGGCGGACAGAAGCAGCGCGTGGCGATCGCGCGCGCGCTCGCGGGCAGTCCGCAACTGATCCTGGCCGACGAACCCACCGCCGCGCTCGACGGCAAGACCGGCCAGGGCATGGCGGCCGAGCTCGAGCGCCTCGCGCTCGAACGGAACTGCGCCGTGGTCGTGGTCTCGCACGATCCGCGCATGCTGCCGTTCGCCGACCGGGTGCTGACCCTGGAAGATGGATTGATCACGAGCGATCGCCCCGGACCGGGCGCGACGCAGGAGCCGCCATGAATCGAATCCTGATCGCCTGCGTGCTCGCCGGCGCCTGCGCCGGATGCGGACGCGGCAGCGGCGAATCCGCGACTGGCGCGCCTGCGCGCCCGGCGCTCGTGCACGCCGCGGGGCTGGTGGAACCCACCGGCGAGGAGCGCGTGCTGATTCCCGAAGTCAGCGGGCGACTCAAGCGCGTCTACGTGTCCGAGGGTGATGCCGTGCAGCGCGGGCAGGTGCTGGCCGAGATCGAGAACGCGGATGCCACGGCGCAGGTCTCGGCGCTGACCGCGCAGCTCGCGCAGCGCGAAGCCGAGCTCCTGCGCCTGCGCAACGGCGCACGCCCCGAGGAGCGCACCGCGGCGGAGGCCGAGGCGCGCGGGGCCGCCGCCGAGGCGCGCCTGGCGACGGGCGAACTCGAGCGCCGGCGCATGATGTTCGAGAAACGGCAGATCCCGCGCGAGACGCTCGACCAGGCCCAGGCACGGCTCGCGGCGGCGCAAGCCGCGGAGGCGGGCGCGAGCGCGACGCTGGAACTGATCCGCAAGGGCGCGCGCGCCGAGGATCTCGCCGCCGGCACCGCCGCACGCGACGCCGCGCAGGCCGAACTCGAACGCGCCCAGGCGCTGCTGGAGAAGACCCGCATCCGCGCACCCGTCGACGGCGTGGTGCTCAAGCGCGAGATGCGCGAGGGCGAGACCGTGGTCGCGCTCTCGCCCATCCCGTTCGCGCGCGTAGGGGACCTCTCCCGCCGCAACGTGCGCGCCGACGTGGACGAACTCGACCTCGCCCGCATCCGCGTGGGCCAGCCCGCCGAGATCACGGCCGACGCCTATCCCGGCAAGCTGTACAAGGGCACCGTCACCTACGTCGCCAGCCGCATGGGCCGCCGCAGTGCGTCCACCGACAGCCCGGCGGAGAAGAAGGACGCGAAGGTGCTCGAGGTGCTGATCGAGCTGGAGCCCGAGGCGGTGTTGCCGATCGGGTTGAGGGTGGATGTGCGGATCGGTGGGAAGGGCTGAGGGCTGAGGGCTGAGGGCTGAGGGCTGACACTAGGCGAGCTGGTCGCGACTCGAGATCTGGCGTGCACGCGAGATTTCCGTCGCCCCCGCGAAGGCGAGGGCCCAGTGACTTGGCAATGATGGTGATTCCGAAAGGCGAAAGTCGCTGGGCCCCCGCCTTCGCGGGGGCGACGGGATTGTGTTGCTTCCGCAACGCTCCCAAGCCGCGAAAGCAGACCCTAGTCTCAGCCCTCAGCCCTCAGCCCTCAGCCCTCGCTTCACAACCCGTGGTACTTCCCCATCCACGGCCGATAGAACTCGCGCACGCGTTCCACGTCGCCCTTCATGTCGGGCGTCATCTCGAACGTGGGGCCGAGTCCGATGCGCTTGTCGGGGTAGTGGAAATAGATCGCCTGCACCGGCACGCCCGCGGCGCGGGCGATGTGCCAGAAGCCGGTCTTCCAGGTCTTCACGTGCCGACGCGTGCCCTCGGGCGCGAGCAGGAACCAGGCGGTGTCGTGCGCGCGGATGTAGTCCGCGGCCTGGCCGACGGCGCCCTTGGGCGAGGCGCGATCGACAGGGATCGCGCCGAGCGCGCTCAGGAACGGCCCGAGCGGCCACCAGAACAGCTCCTGCTTCGCCATGAAGCGGATGTCGAGCCCGAGCGCGATCTTCACCAGCAGGCCCCACACCGCGTCCCAGCCGGTGGAATGCGGCGCGGCGATCAGCACCAGGCGCGGCAGGTCGGCGAACGTACCCTCCAGGCGCCAGCCGGACAGCCGCAGTATCGCGCGCGCCATGCGACGTGCCATCGGGTGACGCGTGCGCGGCGCCAACGGAGGGAGTTCCTCCACCACCGGCGGGTTCATTCGTGGTCCCTGCCGGCCTGGCGCGTGCGCTTGGTGGCGCCGCGCGCCTTCTTGGAATCGAGCCGGCGCTGCTTGCTCGCGCGCGTGGGCTTGGTCGGCACGCGCTTCTTCGGCGGGATCGCCGCGAGCGCGATCAGCTCGGCCAGGCGCGCGCGCGCATCGGCGCGGTTGCGATCCTGCGTGCGGAAGCGCTGCGCGGAGATCACCAGCACGCCGTCGTCGGTGATCCGGCGGTCGCCGCGCGCGAGCATGCGCGCACGCACGGGCTCGGGCAGCGACGGCGAGTTCTTCACGTCGAAGCGCAGCTCCACCGCCGTCGCCACCTTGTTCACGTTCTGCCCGCCCGGCCCGCCCGAACGCACGAAACGCTCGACCAGTTCGCTCTCGGGGATCTCGATGGGGGGCGGGGTGCTCATGCGGCGGGATTCTAGCGGGTGCGGATGGCCGCGAACGCGGCCCTGGGCCCGCGCGGGAACGATCCGCCCGTTTTGTAGGAGCGGGGGGGGGGGGGGGCGGGGGTGGGGGCGGCGCGGCGCCGCGGGCGCGGGGGTATGATTGCCGGGGGGGGGGGGGGGGGGGCGGCGGCGGGGGTCGGGCGCGCGGGGGCGGGCGCCCGCGCCGGTGCCCTCCTTGTTGACCCCGGCCATGGCGCGTTTTATGAAGTCGACGTGCTCCTGC
>Ga0315912_10002507_pt1 | contig 19400 bp, 13 predicted proteins | sample VfabasoilMG_FD_204469 | JGI IMG/M metagenome (GOLD analysis project Ga0315912, IMG submission 204469) | Garden soil microbial communities collected in Santa Monica, California, United States - V. faba soil | ecosystem: Environmental > Terrestrial > Soil > Garden | place: USA: California...
ACCGGGCCGCTCGAGCGGCCGCCATGGGCAAGCTTTCGCTACGTGCGGGTCGGCGGTGCGACGCCGTTCGAAGACGACACCTATTCGAGCCTCAAGGACACGCCGCTGTTTCCCCGCGGCTACGCGAAGAATACGCCGCAGTGGCCCGAGGCCAGTCTCAAAGGCGCGATCGACGCGCGCGGCATGGCCCATGCCGCGGCGATCTCCGAGTCGTTGAGCGCGCCGCCGCCGGGATCGCTCGTGATGGAGCGCGAATACTTTTCACAGTCGATCGACACGGCCGCTTTCGAACCCGACAACGGCAACGGCTGGTTCGATTCCGGCAACGGCACGGTGCACCTCGTATCCGCCACGCAATCGCCGCACGAAGTCGCCGCCGACGGCGCGCGCATGCTGGCGGCCAGCCGCTTCGGCGTGAAGCGGCTCATCGTGCATCCCTGCTACACCGTGGGCTACGGCTCCAAGGATCACAGCCCCTTCCCGTTCTACGCGCTGATGGCGAGCCTGTATGGCGATGGCCGCCCGGTGCGCCTGGCCAACGACCGTTACGAGCAGTTCCAGTCGAGCCTCAAGCGCCATAGTTTCCGGATCCGCTACCGTCTCGGCGTCGATCGCGCGAGCGGGAAGTTCACGGCGTTCCAGGGCGACATGACCGGCGACGGCGGCGGCCGGCAGAATTTCTCGCCCTCGGTGTGCCTGGTCGCGGCTACGGCCGCGCAGTCTATCTACTACTTCCCGCGCAGCGATCTCGCGAGCACCGTCGTCTCGTCGAGGGCGCTCGATGCCGGTTCCGCGCGCGGCTATGGCACGTTGCAGAGCATGGGCGCCACCGAGATGCTGGTGGACGAAGTCGCTGCCGAGCTCGGCATGGACCCCATCGAGCTGCGCCAGCGCAATGTGTTCGCCACGGGCATGAAGAACACACAGGGCGCGATCCCGGGCGGCGCTCAACGCGCCAATGAAGTTCTCGCGCAATGCCGCGCGCATGCGCTGTGGCGCGAGCGCGCGACGCGCAAGTCCGAGTACGAGGCGGCGCACCCGGGCAAGCGGTATGGCGTCGGGTTCGGCTGCGTGCAGAAAGATTTCGGCACGGGCGCCGAGGCGGCCTTCTCGGGAGTTTCAATCGCGCGCGATGGACGGCTGCAACTGCGGCTGGTCGGCATCGACATGGGCACGGGCATGGCCACGAGCCAGAGCGCGCTGTGCGCGCGGTGGTTCGGCAAACCCGCCGACGACGTGCGCACCGGTGAAATCGATTGGCCCGAGCTGCCGATGTTCGAGAACACAGACCCCTGGCTCATGCAGCAGGCCGAGCAGGATCGCAACGTCGGCAATCCGCGCTGGACGCCGTTTCGCGTCACGCCGAGCAGCGCGAGCAATTCGGCGTTCTTCTATGGGCACGCCACGCGTGAAGCGGCTCGCCTCGTCTTCAACCAGGGTCTTTGGCCGGCGGCGCTCGCGATCTGGGGACAGGGCTTCGGTGGCGGCCAGCTCGCGCCGCTCGTCGTGCGGCGTGAGGACGCTCACTGGATCGACGGCAAGCTCACGGCCGGAAGTCTCGCGCCGCTGGCGCTCGCCGAGATCGTCGCGAAGGCGTACGAACTCAACCTCGCGACCGCCGCCACCGTTCACACCTTCAATCGCTGGCAATGGGCCGAGGCCGAATTCGCGCTGCCGGGCGACGACGCGCGGCTGCCCGTCGATGGGCTCGCGCTGCGGTTCGGCGATGGCCGCGCCGGCGGACGCGGAACGACGACCGCCAACGGCTATCGAATGCTCGAGCGCACGCGCGCGCACTATCCACCGGCCCAGCGCAACAACGCCGGTGTCGTGTACTACAGCGCCATTGGCACGCTCGCCGAAGTCTCGGTCGATTCCGCCACCGGCCGCGTCGAACTACTCAACCATCACTCGGTGCTCGAATGCGGCAATCCGATCGTGCCCGAGCTGGTGTCGGGCCAGTTGCAGGGTGGGCTCGCGATGGGCATCGGCCACGCGCTCCATGAAGTCCTGCCGCTGTATGAAGACGGTCCCGGCAATGGCACCTGGAATTTCAATCGCTACACGATCCCGCGCGCGCGCGACGTGGCCGTGTGGAAACAGACTGGCGACGTGCTGCCGGCGCTCTCGCCGAGCGATCCGCCCAAGGGCATGGCCGAGGTCGTGATGATCGCCGTCGTGCCGGCGCTCGTGAACGCAATTGCGCACGCGACCGGACAGCGTTTCCGAGAATTGCCGGTGACGGCGGAGAAAGTCCGCGCGGCGCTGGAGCAGCGCACATGAGCACGCTGACGCTGAACATCAACGGCAAGCCGTACGGCCCGATCGACGTGCCCGACGGCATGATGCTCGTCGACGTGCTCCACGAATACCTCGGCCTCACGGGCACGCGCTTCGGTTGCGGCCAGGGCGAGTGCCGCGCGTGCACGGTGATCGTCGACGATGAACGCGGGCCGCGCGAGGTGCGCAGCTGCATCACCGGCGCGCACTACTTCGCCGACAAGAAAATTCGCACCGTCGAAGGCCACGCGAAGCGCGACGAGAAGGGCCAGGTCACGGCACTGTCGCCCGTCCAGCAAGCTTTCCTGGACAATTTCAGCTTCCAGTGTGGCTACTGCACGCCCGGGTTCGTCAACGCCGCCACCGTGTTGCTCGAGCGGCTCGCAAAGACGCCGGTACGATCCGATGAGCTCGAGGCGACGATTCTCGAAGCACTCAACCCGCACCTGTGCCGCTGCACGGGTTACGTGCGCTACTACCAGGCCGTGAAGCAGCTCGTGCTCGCGACACCGGGACTGGTGAAGACGTGAAGCAATCCGGCTGGAAACGCGTCGTGCTCGCTCTCGCGATCGTGTGGGCGGCGTGGTGGCTGGTATCGCTCGTCGCGAGCTGGTGGTCGGGACGTGGGCCGGTACAACGCGTCGACGCGAGTCCGCAGCAGCTTGCGCTCGGCCGCTACCTGGTCGAGGCCGCGGACTGCGCCGCCTGCCACAGCGCGCCGGGCCGCGCGGCTTTTGCCGGCGGCGTGCCGCTGCACAGTCCTTTCGGCACTATCTACGGCACCAACATCACTCCGGATCCGGATCACGGCATCGGGCGCTACACCGCAGACGACTTCTTCCACGCGGTGACCGCGGGCGAAGCGCGTGATGGCCACCAGCTGTATCCCGCGATGCCGTACGTGTCATACAAGACGATGACGCGTGCCGACAGCGACGCGATCTACGCGTTCCTCATGAACCAGCCCGCGGTAAAGCAGGCGAACCTGGACAACGACGTCCGATTCCCGGCCAACATCCGTGCCACGCTCCTCGGCTGGAATCTGTTCTTCGCCGGCGCGGAAGCGACGCCTGCGTCGCCGGGCAGTTCGCCCGCGTGGCAACGGGGCCGCTACCTGGTCGAAACGTTGGGTCACTGCGGCGAGTGCCACAGTCCGCGAAAACTGCTCGGCCAGATCGACCGCAGCCAGCCGCTCGAAGGCAACAAGGAGATCGGCCGCTTCGCGGCGCCCGATATCACTCCCCAGGCTCTCGCTGCCCGAGGTTGGGATGGCGCATCACTGAATAGATACCTCGCGACCGGCGTCGCCGAGCAGGCCGTTGCATCCGACGAAATGCTTACCGTGGTGAACCTCTCGACCAGCCGGCTCATCCCCGAAGATGTCGAAGCGATGACTGTCTACCTACTTGGAGATGCACCGCCGGCACCGGTCGCGGCGGCACCTGCGTCGGCTGGTTCGCCCGGGCACCCTGACTACCTCAACCTCTGCGCTGGTTGCCACGGCCAGGACGGCAATGGCGTGCCCAATGTCTCCGTGTCCTTGCGCGCCAACAGCAGCGTGCGCGACGCTGATCCGCACAACCTGATCGTGGTGATGCTCGACGGCCTGCCCGAACACGATTTCCCGGGCCTCGCGCGCATGCAGGACATGCCTGGGTTCGCCGCGGACCTCGACGACGCGCGCGCGGCTTCGCTCGTCAATTGGCTGCGTCGCGAGCTGGGTGGACAGAGTACAAATGTCGACGCTGCCGCAGTGCGCGACCTGCGCCACCAGGAACATTGAGTTAACCGCCGACTTACGCCTCGCGGCGAGGTGTGCTTCAATCCGCCTCCGGTTCAGGAGGAACATCATGAAAACAAGGATCGTTGCACGGGTCTTGGTGCTGTGCCTGCTCGGCATGCGCGGCGCGTTCGCGCAAACCGACGTCACCATCTACGACGAAGCGCTCGCCCCCGGTTGGCAGAGCTGGAGTTGGGCGACAGTCAATCTTGCCAGCAGCGCCCAGGCCAACACCGGCTCCGTCTCGATAGCCGTCACGGCCACGCCCTACACCGCGTTGTACCTGCGCTCCGCTGCCGCGCCCATCGATACGCACGGTTATCTCAATCTCACGTTTTATCTGCACGGTGGCGATACCGGAGGCCAGGTCGTCCAGGTGCAGGCCGTCATCGGCGACACACCACAGGCCGCCGTCCGACTGAACCCTATCGCCGCGGGCACCTGGCAGAAGATCACGGTGCCGCTCGCCGCGCTGGGCGTCGACAACCGATCCGACGTCGGTGGCTTCTGGTTGCAGGAGATCGCGGGCGCCACTTCGCCTGACTACTACGTCGACACCGTCGTACTCGAGTCCGGCACTCCGCCCACGCCTCCGCCGCCCGTCAACGGCATGGCTATCTACCAGGAGTCTCTCGCCAACGGCTGGAACAACTGGAGCTGGGCGCAGGCGAACATCGGCAGTGCCGCGCAGGCTCACACGGGGTCGAGCTCGATCGCGGTCAACGCGGACGCCTACGAAGCGCTCTATCTCCAGCATGCGGCAGTCCCCACGGCTCGATACGAGAGCCTCAAGTTCTGGCTCCACGGCGGCGCCTCCGGCGGCCAGACACTGAATCTCCGTGCATTGCGCGCCGGAGTCGCGCAGCCCGCGGTGCCCATCGGCCCGCTGGCGCCCGGTGAATGGCATGAGTTCGTGATTCCGCTCGCACAGCTCGGCATCGCGAACGTTACCGACCTCGACGGCCTCTGGCTGCAGGAAGGCTCGGGTATCACGCAGCCCACCTACTACGTGGACGACATGCACCTGGAATTCGCGCCGCCGCCGAGCCTCGTCTCGGTCACGGTGAATCCGAAGGAAAAGATCCGCAAGGTGGATCGCCGCATGTTCGGCCTGAATGCGGCCGTCTGGGACGGCGCGTATGGCACACCGAACACCACCGCCCTGCTCTCCGAGCTCGGCAACCAGGCGCTGCGCTTCCCGGGCGGCTCACTGTCCGACGTCTATCACTGGGAGACCAACCGCAGCGAACGGCCCGATGGTACTCCCGAGTCCTTCGAGTGGGCCACGAGCTTCGACGACTTCATCGCCGTCGCCGCGGCCACGCGTGCCGCGGCCTACATCACGGCTAACTACGGCACCGGCACGCCCGAGGAAGCGGCGGCCTGGGTGAACTACGCGAACAAGGTCAAGCGCCACAACGTTCGCTACTGGGAAATCGGCAACGAGAACTACGGCAACTGGGAAGCGGACAAGAACACGCGGCCGCACGATCCGGTGACGTACGCCAATCGCTTCAAGGAATACTGGCGGCAGATGAAGGCCGTCGACCCGACGATCAAGATCGGCGCCGTGGTGATCACGGGTGAGGATTCCTACGCGAACTATGCCGACCACCCGGTCACGAATCCGCGCACCGGAGCTACGCACAACGGCTGGACGCCCGTGTTGCTCGATACACTGCGGCAGCTCGGCGTCACACCCGACTTCGTCGTGTACCACCGTTACGAACAGGGCCCCGGCGGCGAAAGCGACCTCTTCCTGCTGGATTCCGCCGCGAGTTGGCCGAATGACGCCGCGCAGTTGCGCCAGATGCTCGACGACTACCTCGGGAACAAGTCGAAGAAAGTCGAGCTCGCGGTCACCGAGCACAACTCCGTCTTCGGAAGCCCTGGCAAGCAGAGCACCAGCCTCGTGAACGGCCTCTTCTATGCCGACGCGATGGGCAATCTCCTGAAGACCGAGTTCAACGCGATGTTGTGGTGGGACCTGCGCAATGGGCAGGAAGGCGGCAACAACAACAGCTCGTCGCTCTACGGCTGGCGTCGCTACGGCGATTACGGCATCGTCAACGCGGCCGATCCTGCCGGCCCCGCCGACCGCTACCCGACGTTCTACGTCAACAAACTACTCAAGAACTTCGCACGCGGTGGCGAGAAGGTGGTGGAAGCCAGCTCCAGCTACTCCGGCCTCGGCGTCTACGCGGTGCGCGGTGAAGACCGCTCGGTACGCATCCTCGTCATCAACAAGCATCCGTCAGAGGCACTGAATGCCACGATCTCGCTGCCCGCGCTCAAGCGCGGCGAGAAGGCGAAGGTGTTCAGCTACGGCATCGACCAGGACGAAGCGGCGCACACGGGCACGGGCTCCGCGGATGTTCAGCAGACGACGCTGACGCTCACCGGCGGCTCGACACTGACATTCTCGCCCGGGCCCTACTCGGCGCACGTCATCCAGCTGAATCCGCGCGATCGTAAGAAGGGCGACCGCTCCGATCCGTGGTGCGACGACGACGAGAATTGATAAAGAAGCGGGCGCCCGGCCGACGACGGCCGGGCGCCCGCGAGCTTTCGCTATTTCGCGAAGTTGTAAGGGCCTTCGACGCGGACCGGGTTCTTGAGGCCCACGACGTAGGCGATACCTTCCCCGAGCGACTGAATCACCCACACTTCCCGGCCGTCTGGCATCTGGCGAACTTCCTGGAGCATCGCGTCGGTGCGGCCGTTGTTCTGTTCCTTCTTGCGGATGCCGCCCAGGATTTCTTCGGCGAGCTTCGCATCGGCTTTCGTGGGCCCGACGGGCAGCGGCAACATGCGCATGATCGTCGCCTTGCCGTCCGGGGTTTTCTCCCAGCGGAAAGGCAGTCCTTTCATCTCGGCTGACGTGTTCGCGGACGCGTAGCCGGACGAGACTTCGGTGCTCGAGCACGCGGCAAGCACGACCAGAAAAAACATCGGCAGCAACAGGTTCTTCATCTTCATTCCCCTTCGCGCACCTTGCGCTGCATTTCATCGAGATAGGCGTCGAGTTCGGCGACGCTCTTGAACAACCCGCCCGGCGGAATCGCCTTCACGATGTCGAGCACCTTTTGCACGGCCGGTGTCGGATTCACGATCGCGATCCGGCCGCCGTGCGGTTCGATGGCCTTGCGCGCTCTCACGAAGCAGCGAATGCCGGCGCTGCTCAGGTAGTCGAGCTGGGACAGATCGAATACGACGCGCGGAATCCCCTTGCGCGCCAGCACTCGATCGAGCAACCGGTCGAGATCGGGCGCCGTGCCCGAATCGAGCCGTCCTTCGAGTGCGATGGTGGGAGGGTGTTCATTCTCGAGCAGGATCTTGAGGCTCACGTGGATGCTCCCTGTGATGCGGGTATTCGGTTGAGACGGATTTCGAACACGTTGTATTTGCCGTCGCGCGAGTAGGTAGCGGCGTCGGCGAGTTCCTTCACGATGTGGATGCCGAGGCCGCCGATGGCGCGATCGGCGGCGTCCGCCGCGAGATCGGGGGCCGCGCGCGACAGCGGATCGAACGGCTTGCCGTCATCGCGAAAGACGAGCGTGATGTCTCGAGGAGTGAGCGCGCATTCCACCGACGCGGTGACGCCGCTACCCGGCGCCGGGTTCTCGCGGAAAATATTCGTCAGCAGCTCTTCGGCGATCAGCTCGACGTCGCCGATGCGTTCCTGTGAGACTTCCCGCGCGTTGAGGATGTTGTGCAGCCAGATCTGCATCTGCCGGACGCCGCCCTGGGAGCTCGTGGCGGCGATCTGCCAGCGCTCGCCGGTGGCCGTGCGCTGCGCCACGACTGACGGCGGACTGAAACCCACGGCGAGCACCGTGACATCGTCGCCCGCGTGAAAGTCCTTGGAACTCGCACCCACGCTGTCGACCACGCTTTGCACCAGCGCGGAAGGATCTTCCGCGGTGCCTTCGGACAGGAGTTTGATCAGGCGATCAGCGCCGAACTGGGTGTGATCACCGGTCTCGGCTTCGGTCACGCCATCGGTGTACAACAAGAGCGTATCTCCCGGCGCGATGAATCCCTGCGCAAGACGATAATCCACCGGCGAGTCGATACCAATCGCGGCGCCGCTTTCCGCCTGCAGGGGCGCCACGCCGCCATTGACGCGGCGAACCAGCGGCGGCTCATGCCCGGCGCTCACGTACTTCACCCTGCCGCTGGCGGTGTCCAGCACGCCGCAGCCCACCGTCACGAACATGCAGGCGTCGTTGCCTTCGACCAGCCGCGCATTGATGTCCGACAGCAATTTCTCCGGAGAGGCGCCGGTGTTCCCGAGCACGCGCAGCAGCCCGGTCACTCGCGCCATGAACAATGCGGCCGGAATTCCCTTGTCCGACACGTCGCCGATGGCGAACAGCAGGTTGCCGTCGCGCAGCGCGAAGTAGTCGTAGAAGTCTCCGCCGACCGTCTTCGCAGGTACCAGCACCGCGGCCACGCGCACGGCGCGCGGCAACCCTTCCGCATTGCCCTTGGGCAGCATCGATTGCTGGATGTTGGCCGCGATCTTGAGTTCGTGTTCGAGCCGCGACTGCGCCGCCAGGCTCTCCGCGTGCAAGTGGATGTGCGTCTTGAGCGAGTCGCGCAAGCGTCGCAGCGCGTCGGCGAGCACGCTGGTTTCATCTCGCGTCTTCACTTCAGGGAGGTCGAAATCGAGATTGCCCTCCTCGGCGGAGCGCACCGACTCGGCCAGCGCGTGGATGGGGCGGGAGATGCCCGACGCAATGAACGAAACGGCCACGATCAGCAGGATGAGGCCAATACCCCCTAACCACAGCTGCCGAACCAGCAGCGCTCGGGCCTCCGCCAGGAGCGCCTCGCGCGGCATCAGCAGGATCACGCGCCACTCGAGCGTCTGCAGTGGACGCACGGCGAGGTAGATGTGATCGGCGGTCGCACGCCGCGGCAAAAGGCCGAAAGTCTTGCCAGCCGCCAGCATCTTTTCCGCCTCGCCGCGAACCACGCTGACGGGAATCGGGTCGTGTCTACTCGCCAGGCGCGAGTCGGTCGTGCCGATGGGTGCGACGAACGTCTCGTCCGATGGAGGTGATGCCAGCCAGCCCAGATCGAATGCGCCGAGCGCGAGGCTCTTCGCGGTGCCTTCCACCCATCGAAGCGCGAGATCGGCGGTAACCACACCCGCGAGCACACGCCCCTCCTCGGGCGCCCTGCGGAAGAAGGGCACTGAGTAGGTCACCATCCACGCTTCACCGCCGCCCCGGTCGAAATACGGATCGGACCAGACCGGAAGCTTCGAATCCGCGGCGCTGCGGTACCACTGCAGTTTCTGGTAGCCGTACTCCGCAAGCGCGAGGTCCGAATACGAGATCCCGTGGATACCGCGGAAGTAGTAAGGCGCATAGGGGCGCGACCTGGGCTCACCCTTGCCGGCTTCCACCGCGATCGTGGAGCCGTAGACCTCCGGCCACGCGGCGAGAATGCCGTGAATGCGCGCCGAGTATTCCTCGGGCGGTGGATTCACTTCCTCGAGCTGGCGCGCGACGGTCCTGATTCCGCCCTCGATGGGGCGAACGACGGTGTCGAGGCTCGTGGCGAGATGCGAGGCCAGTTCATCGGCATCGCGGGCCGCATTGGCTTCCAGGCGCTGTGCGGTGGCCTGGTACGACATGTACAGGAGCCCGGCGTACAGCGGGATCGTTACGCCGAGCACCCAGAACAGCATCCGGCCGCGAATGGTGCGTTGCGCTTCGCCCATCGGGCGAGACTCTCGCAGCTTCGCGAGCGGGCGCGATCAGACCTTGGTCCTACGCGTTCAGTTCGAGGGGGCTTGCTCGATGAGTGCGGCGCGCAACTCGCGCAGTTTGTCCTTGACCACTTTCGCGTTCTCGGTGCCGATGCGCATCAACGCCTTCTGGCCCGCGGACCGCGACTCGATCTTCGGATCTGCGTACTCGAATTGCACGTTGGGCTGCGCGAGCGTGATCGGACCCTGGAGATCCGGTGTCGCCAGAAGGTGGTCGATGACTTCGATCACGCGGTCGTTGAAGTACTGCGGCGGATGTCCAAGGCTTTCGTACGCTTCCTGGAACAGCTTGTAGTGCTGGCGGTAGGTCGCGACGAGCTGCTTCGTGTCGAGCGTGCGGACCATCTGGACCAGCGGCTTGTAGCGTTCGAAGTTGGTGGGGTCGAGGATTGGCGCATCCTCGGCGCCCGCGACGGCAAAGCGGCCGGGCGTTGCCTTCAGCGGCTTGATGCGTTCGGCGACCTTTTCCGCGGTCAGGTTGTCGACGGTGACGACCACGTGCCGGACCAGGTCGTTCGTGATGATGAATTGCTCGACCGACTGTTTGCCGATCAGTCCTTCGAGCGCGTTTCTCGCCGGCGGATCGCTTTCGGCGAGCGAGGGCAGCGGCGCAGCCGACTCTGCTTCCGCGAGCGGATACTTGATGCCGGGTTCCTCGGGCTCGGCGGGTTTCGGCGCGGCAACGACCGGCGTTTCGACGGGCGGCTTCTTGTCGCCGCGCGAAATGTAGAGGACCGCGCCGACCGATAGTCCAACTACTGCCGCGGCGGCCGCGAACCACTTGATGTTTTCATTCATTCGACACCTTTAACGTGACGCGATAGTCCTGCGGGGTGATCTGAACGCCGCTCACCGCGGGCGGCTCGACTTTCATGAGCGTCAGACGATGCTGGCCGGCGGCGCCGCTGTCGCCTTCGCGTAGTTCGATCTGCGATCGGGACTTCGCGCCTTCGATGTCGAACCGCACCTTGACCTCGCCCGCCCAGACGCAGGTGGCGTCACTCGGGCAACGCGAGTCTTCGGTCACGGACACGAAGCGCACCTTCAAGGGCGTGGAACTCACGGTGGCGGCGGCGCCGGGCGCGAGCGTGAATGGGGTGTCGAGATCAGCAACGGCGCTCGACTCCGCGCTGGGCGCGGCGGAGCAACCCGCCAATGAAAGGCAGGCGAGGATGGCGGCAAGGCGACTCATGGATCGACGTTAACAAATGGCGTGGGTCCTGTGCGCATAACACAGGACCCACGCCCGCCGCCTTAGTTCCACTATTGCTGCGTGATTCTCACGTCGTCGATGCCCGCTTCGACGAGGCTGGCCGTGGCCGCATCGGCGGCCTCGACAACCAGGCGCACGGTCTGCCCGGCGAAGCCGTTGAGGCTGGCGCTGGCGCTGGTCCACACGCCGTCGACGTCGGTCGCCGCACCGAGCTTCTGGAACACCACGCTCGTCGTGCTGCCCACGACGCTGACGCGCAGGAAATCCGCGGTCGTCGCATTCGACCCGTGCGCGAGGTAGTAACTGAACGACAGCGTCAGAGTGCCGGTCGCCGGCAGCGTGATCGCGGGCGAGCGGATGGAAGTCACGCCGCCGTCGATATCGTTCACGCCCGCGCTTGCGCCTGCGAGGCGCGCCGTGACGAGGTCGTTCGTGCCGCTCACGGTGGTGCCTAACTGCTTCGGTCCGCTCGAGTCGGTGGCTTCAGGATCTCCTCGTTCCCATTGACCGGTGGTGGCGGTGTCGGTGCCATTGGCATTGGTTTGCCACCCAAGCGCGGTTTCGAACGTATCCGAGAACACCGTCGTTCCGCCGCCGCCCTGGCAGGACGCGGGCACGTTGAACCCGTTCGTCGGCGTCGTGCTCCCAGCGCCACCGCTCACCGCATTCGAACCGAGACCGTAGGCCGCGAACGCCTCCCACATGCGGCACACGTCTTCGCCGCCGTGGTTGTCCTGCGCCGCCTGGAGGATGCCATCGCGAATCTGCGTGAAGGTCGGATTGCACGCCGTGTTCTTCAGGCCTTCGTTCACGTAGAGCATCGCGCGCTGGTTACCGGCGTTGCCCGTGGCGTTGTAGAGGTTCGAATCGAAACCCCAACGATCCACCAGCTTCCAGTAGACCTCCCACATGCCCTGTGCCCACACCGAGCCCACGCCGTGCGGGACCGCCATGCCGTTGATGCTGGCGTAGGTCCACGTGTTCACGGCCGGATCGGTGCTGTATCGCTGCGTGCGAATGCCGGTGCCGTTCGTCTGCTGGTTGAGCGCGTACGTGCCCATGCCGCGCGGCATCGGGCCGGTGTCGCCAGGCTTCGCGGTGTACGCAAGCGCCCACCAGTCCGAGAGGCCCTCGCCTGCCTGCTGCCGATTCGTCAGGCAGTTCACATTGCCGCCGCCCACCTGGCGGTTGGAAATGCCATGCCCGTATTCGTGGATGACGATACCGGCGTCGAGATCGCCGTCGCGATCGGGATTGGGGCTCGTCCAGATGAACATCTGCATGCGCGGCGGCGAGCCATCCGACGGCGTGCCGAAGTTCGCGTTGTTCGTGCCCGCGCCATCCTGTGCCTCGGCGCGTACGCGGTCGTTGCCCGCGCCACCGCGCCCATAGTTGTTCTGCTGGAAGTTGCCGGCTGCTTCGTCGAAGCCGTACTGGTACTGGATGTCGTGGATGATGTTGTTCAGGTAGAACAGGTTGGTCACCGCGCCCGGTCGATACGCGCTCGGCGCCTGCGTGAGATCGAGCGGGAAATCGAAATTGAGCGACGCTCCGCCGCTCGGCCGCGAATTCGCGTCGGCGGTGTTGTTCGCATCGACGTCCGTGTAGGCGTCGGCGTTGTTGCCCGTGGTCAGCTGCGATTCGGCGCCGGCGGCGCCGTTGGTGTCGTGCCAGCCAAATGGGGACGCCAATGCGTTCGCGGGGTTCACGACGAGCTGGCGACCGTCGGACGGCGGCAGCGGCGTCGTGTGGTTAGGGCTCTCCACCGGGCGCGGATACACGCGATATTGATCGCCGGCGACCCAGTCGAAACGCGTCCACACCTCGTTGGTCGCCGCATCCACCGTGAGATCCCACATGTGCTGCTTGTCGAGCGTGTGGATCTGGAAATTCCACACGAGCCGCGCCTCACCGGGCCGGATTGGCAACAGCATGAGCGAGCCATTGATCGGCTCCAGCGAGATCCCGGCATTCGCAACGCGGTTGGCACCCACGACGGCGGGCGCGGCCGCCTTGATACCCGAGAACTTCAGCGCCTCGCCGACCGCCGCCGGCAATTGCTTCGCCGGCTTCGTCGAAACCACCGCGCGCTGCAAACCCGACATGAACGAGTTGTTCACGCTGATGATGCGGCCATCGCGGTTCACGTTGATCTGCAGCTGCGCGTTGTAGACCGGGATGCCCTGGTAGCGTTGCTGCAGATAGATGCGCGTCGCGCCGGTGACTTTGGAAAACACGACGTTCGAGACTGCGTAGTCGTCGAGATCGGATTCCTCGAGATTCAGCGCCGGAAGATTGCGCCGGACGAAATCCATCGCGATATCCATCGGCTTGCCTGCCGTGGCAGCGCTCAGGAAGCCGCGTTCGCTCGAGAGCGAACGCACCGCGCCAGTCACCTCGTCGAGGTCCAGCGAAGACAGTTCCTGGACGTCGGCGGAAAGACCTTGCGAGGGTAGTTGGGTGCGAGCCTGGCCGAGTGCGCGCGCGGCTTGCTGAGAACGCGCATCGTAGTGGCGTTCACCGTCGGTGACACCCTGGGCCGGTGCGATGCCAGTCCACAAAAGAAAAGCAAAAAGAATGAGACCGAGACGTGTGCTCATGGGGAATTCCTTTTCGTTGAGCGACGTGAAGGGCGGCGATGCTCAGACACCCCCGTAAGACGGTCAATACGTATTAGCTGCGGCTAGTCACATTCGAGCGTCATCTGCACGGAATCGAAGTCGGCTTTCCGCGCGGCATCCGGGCTGATCCAGAATTGGTAAACGCAGCCGGAACCGCCCTCCCAGCCCAGGGTTCCATCGTCGAACAACTGCAGCAGCAGCGCATCCTGCGCGTGCTCGACCGGCGCCCATTGGATACATTCGCCGTGGCCCAGCATCTGGTACCGGCGGAAATTGTCGTGCGCGTCGTTCATCAGCACGAGCGCACTCCGATACTGCTCCGGGATCACGGTGGCGGCGCCGTGGGAGGCGCAGGTATAGCAGGCGGCGATCAGCACGTCGCGCAGGTCCTCGATGTCCAGCTTCCTGTGCACATTGATCCGCTTAGACAGCGAAGTGAAATCCGCGGCCATGCTTTGCCACGCCTTCGCGAATGAGTGGCGGACTTCTTCATCACATCGCTCGTGCGGCGCATGCCCGGCGGCGCGTTCGATCCACTTCGACGCAGCGTCGCTGATGGCCTGGTATTCGGCCTTCGCTTCCATGCCTTCGCGGGAGATCACGGCCCCCTGAATCTCGTTGACGATGACCCTGGCGCCGTAGTCGATCGCAACCCACGCAAAAGGCCAGTCGTCGCCCACTTCCCGGAAAACTCTCCAGGGCTCTGTCGCCGGAGAAGGACCACGCGCACCCAACCGGCGCGTGGCTTCGGCGTCCATGAGCTGATTGAAGACTTCCCTGTTGTGCCTCGGCGGAGAGACCGCGCCCTCTTCGATCAGGTAGTCCCGCACGGATTCGAACACCGTGAACTCGAACGGAAATCGGAACGGAGTCCGCGCCCACGGGGACGCTGCCGGTAGCCAGGCAAACGGTTCACTGCCGGATCCGAATTCCGCGCTGGTTCGCGAGTACGCGCGGACTTCATCGGGTGGTTCCCGGAACGGAAGCCTCGACGCATCGCCAGCGTAGTAGAGCACCCGGCAGTCGGAAGGCTCGGGACAGTCGTCGTTGATGTCCGCGAAGAAGAAGACTGTTCCCTTGCGCGGAAGCGGCGATGTCTTGCCAGGCAGTTCGGCGAGATCGATCTGCGCCAGGAACGGCACCACGTCGGGCCAGTCCATGTCCGGCGGCAGGCGCGGATTGCCCCCCAAGTATGAATTCCCGGGATGATCGAGCGGCACCGGCAGCGCGGATCGCTGAAGGAAAATGGCGGGCCGGGATGTCGCCAGGATTTCCTTTTCAGTGAGCAGCGGTGGCGGGGGCGCCTGGTTCAGGCGCTGGATGCTCCTTGCGGCCCAGGCCGGGGGTGGAGGGAAATCCTTCGCGCGCGGCTCCGCCGCTTCTTCTTTCGCCTTCCACTCCTTGTATGCGATGCCTATCCACAGGAGCGCGGTCACCAGGACTATCCAGGTGACAAAGGTGGGATTGCCCATGAAGATCCGGGTGACGGCAAACACCAGGGTTATCACCGGCAGGAGGACGGCCTTCAGCATGTTCTTGTTCTTCGTAAGGGCGGTCGGAACCGATCATAGTGGTGTCGTGCCCGAATGGCGAACTGGCGGCGCTAGCTGGAAGGTCCAAAGAGCCTGCGCCACAGGCTCTTGCTTTCAGTTGGCTCCGCCATGGTCACGCGAGGCGGAACCGTTGCAGGTACGGACTCCAATGCATGTAACCAGACGCATGGACGCATACCCGCCGTCTCGTTCCACGCCACTTCGAATCCCTCGTCGCGAAAGGCACTCACTACTTGCCTGCCTACTCTCAGCATGTCGTCATCGGCGCCCTCGGGTGCTCCCCAGAAGCCTACGGACAATTGTCCGTCGCGTTTCGCGCTCGCCAGGTCCTCACGTGTGTAGAAGGCGCAGCCCGTGACGCCCGCCTCTACTCCGCCTCGATCGTGGAAGACCTCGCTGCAATCCTCAAAGGCATTTCCCTGCGAGTCACCCGCGTCTTTCAATGCCACGAGATTTTCCCGGTTCAGGCGCTCGAACACCTTGTCGATTCGCGCCTTCACGGACTTCCACTCGCTCGCGCTCACTTTCGCCCCGTGTTGGCCGCGAACCGAGGGCACGCGTTTGCCGGTGATCTGGGCGACGAACTCCGCGGCCTTTCCGGACATGGCATTACGCGCGATGTGAACCCCTTGCGCGTTGTGCACATCCGGATTGGCGCCAGCATCCACCAGCACCTGCAGTACTTCCGCGCTGTGCGCCATCTCGGCCGCAAGGTAGAAGACGCTCCGGCCATCCCCGCTGACCGAGTTCACGTCGGCGCCGGCCTTGATCAGCTCCTGCGTGATGAAGACGGCCTGGGGATCATCGATATCGTCCGGCTCGTTGCAAGCCCTGACCGCGCAATGCAGGGCTGTGAATCCCTGTTCATTCTTCGCCGACAAGTCCACGCCCTTCTCAATGAACTTGCGCACTTCCTTGAGTGACCGGCCTCGGGCCGCGTCGAAGATGTTCTTGTGCATGGAGCCCTGTCACCTCACGCCCGTTTCAACGGGATTATCGATGCTTGATCTTCTGCTCCGCTGTCAGCCCTGACAAGACCTCGATATTGATGCCATCGGAGAGGCCGGTCTTGATCTCGCGCTTCTCGAACGTCTGCGGCGCAGTCTCGACTTCCACGAAGCTGCCCTTCTCTTCGATGATGAGGTTGCCTTCGTTGATGGCGAGGACATCGTCGCGCTTGTCGAGCACGATGTCCGCATTGGCGCTGTAATTCGATCGCAGGAACAGATCCTTGTCGAGCTGCACCGCCGCGCGAATGGTGAACTTGATGGTGCCCTGGTCCGTCACGCCCTTCGGCGAGATGTATTCGAGCGTGGCCTTGAACGGCTTACCCTGCAGCGCGCCGACGTTCAGGATCAGCTCCATCCCCTGCTTCAGTTTGCCCACTTCGGATTCATCGACCAGGCCCTCGAAGATCATGTCGTTCATGTCGGCGAGCGTCGCGAGCGTGGTGCCCGACTGGAACGTGCTCGACTCCAGGATGAAGGCGCCTTCCTTGAACGGCAGGTCGAGCACGGTGCCGTCGATAGTCGCGGGAATCATGTTGGACACGTTGCCCGAATCCTTGGACGCGCCCGTCTTGAGCAGCAGCACCGTGTCTTCGGCAGACGTCACCGCCTGCTTCTGCAGATCGTAGTTCGTCGACACCGTGTTGAACGCCGATTCCGAGATCAGGTGCTGTTCCAGCAGTTTCTTCTGGCGCTCGAACTCCGTGGTCTGGTTGCGCAGGTTGATGCGAGCCGAGAGTAGTTGGGCTTCCGCCTGGCTGAGGTTGAGCATGTTGGGACGCAGGGAGATGCGGGCGAGCACGGCGCCCTTCTTCACGGTCTGGCCCGCGGAGACGTAGAGTTTATCGACCACTCCCGAGACCTGTGCTTTTACTTCCACTTCGCGTCGCGGAACCACCTTTCCGGTGGCCACTGTCTTCTTGATGATGGTCATCTTCACCGGGCTGTCGACCTGGTAGACCACCGGTTTGTCCTGGGATTTCCCGTACAGGAAGAAGAGCGTGCCGATGAAGATCACCGCAACGACACCGAGGAACAGCCACTTCAATATTCTTTTCATCGCTCACTCATCTTGTAGTGCAACTATGGGATTGACCGAGGCCGCGCGCCTCGCCGGCATCAGGGATGCGAGAACGCCGGCGACGATGAGAACCACCATCGCGACGACCGCCGTCTTGAAATCCATTTCCGGGTTGGAGAAGAAGTTCACCTTGGCGCCACTCGAGCTCAGCGCCCTCGAGATGGATTCGAGCAACAGCGCGCCGACGACGAGACCGCTGTAGCCCGCGACGGCGGTGATGAACAGCGACTCCTGCATGATCATCAGCGTGATGGATCCTGGCGTCGCTCCGAGCGCCTTGCGCAGGCCGATCTCGCGCGTTCGTTCCTTCACCACGATCAGCATGATGTTGCCGACACCCACCGCGCCCGCGAAGATCGTTCCGATCGCGATGATCCAGCTGAAGGCCTTGATGCCGATGAACAGGCCGTCGACCTTGTCCGATTCGTCCTGGAGATTGAAACTGCCGAACACGCCTTTGTCGTCAGGGCTGATCTTCTTGCGCTGAGCCAGGTATTTCTTGACGTCTTCTTCGGTGACCTTCGCGTGGATGCCGGCCTTCGGGATGATCATGAAGCTACCGACCCAGCCGATCTGGTTGAACGCGTACCGCAGCGTGATGTTCGGGATATAGACCTTCTCGTCTTCCTGCTGCTGGTTGCCCTGCTGCAGGGATTCCGTCACGCCGATCACCAGGAAATTGATGCCATTGATGGTGATGTTCTCACCCAGCACTGGCTCACCTTTGACGAAGAGCTGGTCCCGGACCCGCTTGCCGATCAGCACGACCTTGCGTCGTTCCTTCATGTCGAGCGCGTTGATGGATCGTCCTTCGATGATCTTCATGCTCTGGATGTCTTCGACGTGTTCGAAGCCACCAGCCACGCTGAACACGCCATTCTTCGACTTGTGCACGGTGTAGGGCGGCGAACCACCCCATACGCCCACGGAGTTCTGGCCCTCGATGCGGCCCACGCTTGGTACGTCTTTCCTGATCGCCTCCACGTCGGCGGGTGTGAAACCGATGTTCCGACCGACGGGAAGACCCTGCCAGGGAATCTGAGTCTTTCCGCCGTTCCAGATGTAGATGAAGTTGGAAACGCGCGGAAATCCTTCCATGACGCCGCGCTCGAAACCCTTGCCGGAGCCTAACAACACCGTGAGCATGAAGATGCCCCAGAACACGCCGAAGGCCGTGAGGGACGTGCGCAGCTTGTGCCGGCTCAGCGTCTTGAAGATCTCTCCCCACTTTTCGGTGTCGATGATCACGCCTACTCCGCTCTCATCGCTTCGATGGGCGTGATCTTCGCGGCGCGCAGCGCGGGCACGAGTCCCGCGACGATGCCGACGCCCACCAGGAGCGCGATGGCCGTCATCGCCACCTGGAAGTTCACTTCGGGATTCATGAAGTACGGCATCTTGGCCCCGGTGCTGCGCAGTCCGAAGGCGATGAGTTCGAGCAGGCCGACGCCGGCCACGAGACCGACGTAACCCGCCACGGCCGTGACGAGTGTCGATTCCAGCAGCAGCGTGCTGATGATCTTGAACGGCGTGGCGCCCAGCGCCTTGCGGATCCCGATCTCGCGCGTGCGCTCCTTCACCGTGATGATCATGATGTTGCTGATGCCGACGATGCCGGCCGTCAGCGTGCCGAGGCCCACGAACCAGATGAATACACTGATGCCGGTGAAGAGTCCGTTCACGCGCACGGCGGGTTCAGCCATGTTGAAGGAGTTGACGCCGCGCTTGTCGTCGGGCGACACCTCGTGGCGGCGCTTCACGAGCTCGACGACTCTCTTCTCGAGGTCGAAGCCGTCGACGCCTTGCTCGGGCCGCAGCATGATGCTGTCGAGCCGCCCGCCGCCGCCGTACACCTTTTCGTAGGTTGTTTGCGGTATGTAGGACCACTCGGAGGCGCGCCCATTCTGCGCCTTGTCGTGAAACACGCCGGTGACTTTCAACACGACGTCGTTGACACGCACTTCCTTGCCCACGGGATCCACGCCTTTGGCGAACAGGCGTTCGACGACACTGCTTCCGAGTGCGACGACTTTTCGCACTTCGTCCACGTCGAAGGGATTGGTCTTGCGGCCGTAGTTGAATG
>Ga0315912_10002508_pt1 | contig 19384 bp, 18 predicted proteins | sample VfabasoilMG_FD_204469 | JGI IMG/M metagenome (GOLD analysis project Ga0315912, IMG submission 204469) | Garden soil microbial communities collected in Santa Monica, California, United States - V. faba soil | ecosystem: Environmental > Terrestrial > Soil > Garden | place: USA: California...
TGGATCCCGGCCGTATCGGAGTGACGCGGGGGCGGAGGTCGAAACCGTCGCGGAGGGAGCGTGGCGTGCACGCGCCGCTGTCCGATCAGTCGGACCGGCGCGTAGGGCGAAAGGTCGCACGCGAGCGGACGGAGCGTAAGGTTTCCCGCGTCAAGCTCCGAAGGCCGGGATCCATCATCCCAACCGAGATCCAGGTCAGGTCGTCTGAATCACCTCACGAGCCCGAATCCCGCGTTCGCCACGCCGGGAATCGTGATGGGGAGCCGGCCCGTGATCGGGGCTTCGCCGGCCAGGGCGCGCACGGCGGACATCTCGGCGAGGTCGTAGAAGTCGTACGTCAGCATCACGGCTGGCAAGGTCGGCGCGCCGGCGGGCACGTAGGGATTGCCGAAAAACACCGCAATCAGTGGACGCGGCGTGCTCGCGGTCGCGCGGGCGAGATCACCGAGCAACTTTGTGAGCGGCGGCGCCAGATCCATGCGCCCGCTCCCGGACGACGCCCGCACGAAAACGGAGATGACGACGGCGTCGTAGCGCGGCGCGGAGACGCGAACCAGTTCGATCTCCTCCGCGGATGACCGATCCGACAGCTCGATCGCGGTAACGGCCGGCCAACGCTTACGCAGCTCGGGGAGAAACGTCCGGCCGGGTGCGGCGATCCGCCAGTTGGCCGGATAATCCAGCACCGACAAATACAGGACCGAGGCATCGCGCGGCACGCGCAGCGGCACCTGATTGCGATCGTCCTTGAGCAGCGTGATCGACTTCTGACTGAGCGCCTGCGCAACCAGCGCGTTCTGCCGCCCGCCGATCCGCTTCGGCAAATCGTCCAGCGACACCGTCCGCGTCTTGTACAACCCGAGCCTCGCCTTGACGAGCAGGATACGGCGCACCGACGCGTCGATCTGCGCCATTGGAATGGTGCCCGCCTGTACTGCGGCCTTAATCCCCGCCACCGCCGCGGCATCGTCTGGCGAATGCAGGACGATGTCGTTGCCGGCCTGAATCGCGCGCGCGGCGGCGTCGCCCGGCGAAAAGCGTTTGGCGACGGCGTCCATGCCCATCGAGTCCGTATAGATGAGGCCGCCGAACTTCATCTCGCCGCGCAGCAATCCCGTGATGATGGGCTGGCTCAGCGTCGCGGGACTGAACTCGGCCGGGTCGAGCATGGGCAGCGAGATGTGGCCCGCCATTACCGCATCGGCGCCGGCCGCAATGCCCTGGCGGAACGGTGCGAGCTCCACCTGATCGAGCCGTTCACGCGGATGGCTGATGATCGGCAGCCCGATATGCGAATCGACGTTGGTGTCACCGTGGCCGGGGAAATGTTTGAGCGTCGCGAGCATGCCGCCCGCGCGAAGGCCGCGCACGTAGGCGGCGGTCATGCGGCCCACCAGATCCGGCGTTTCACCGAACGAGCGCGCATTGATGACCGGGTTCAACGGGTTGTTGTTGACGTCGGCCACCGGCGAGAAATTCACGTGCACGCCGAGGGCGCGCGATTCGATCGCCGTGATGCGCGCGGCGTCGAACGCGAGCTGTTCATCCCCCGCGGCGCCGACGGCCATCTGTCGCGGAAACACAGTCGCGCCGTTGATGCGGAAGCCAAGACCGGCCTCGAAGTCGCCGGTGTTCAGCAGGGGAATCGCGGCTTCGTTCTGCAGGCGATTCAGGATCGATGCGGCTTCCAGCGGTTGGCCGAGAATCACGGCACCCGGTGCCGTGTTCAACAGCAGCGTCGGCGAGGCCTCGGCGCCGCCGAACACGTGGATGCCGCCCAGCCGCAGCTGTTTCACTTTCTGCACGAGCGCGTCGTACGCGTCGTTGTCGTTCGCCAGATACGTCGAGTTGGTCGCCGTCACGACAAGCTGCCCCACCTTGTCGTCGATCGTCATCTTCTTGAACGTGTCATCGACCCACTTCTGGGCAACCTTGTCGAGCGTGTCGGGGGCAGGCGCCTGCGTCGCGGCCAACAGCGGCAGCAGGCCGAGACCGGCGATAGCGAGCAGTCCCACGCGTTTCAGCACGGCCACATTGTCACCCAAGTCACGATAAACTCGGGGCTTCCATGTCGGTCTCCGAGCATCGCGCCCACTCGCCCGCCAGCGTGGCGTGTTTTGTGCTCACCGTCAGCGACACGCGCACGCTCGAGACCGAGACCAGCGGGCGGACCATTGCCGACCTTCTGACCGGCGCCGGCCATACGGTCGTCGACCGACAGGTCGTCAAGGACGAGGCGGCGGCCGTGCAGCATGCGATTCGCGACGAGATCGCGCGCGGCCGGGTGCAGGCCATCATCACCACCGGCGGCACGGGCGTCTCGAAACGCGATTCCACCTACGAAGCGCTCACCGCGATGTTCGAGAAGCGCCTGGATGGATTCGGCGAGCTCTTCCGGATGCTGAGCTACCACGAGGTCGGATCCGCCGCGATGCTGTCGCGCGCCACGGCCGGCGTCGCGTTCGGATGCCTCATCTTCATGCTGCCTGGGTCTGAAGCGGCCGTCCGCCTGGCCACCACCCAATTGATCCTTCCGGAGTTGGGCCACATCATTCGCGAACTCACCAAATGACCATGCGCCCCATCACAGAGACGCTGCTGTACGACGACGCGATGCGCGTCGTGATGGATGCGGCGAAGCCGACCGCGCGCACCGAGCGCGTGTCGCTGGTAAACGCCGATGGACGCGTCGTCTCGGCGGACGTCACGGCGCCGATGGACGTGCCGCCGTTCGATCGCGCGGCGATGGATGGCTACGCGGTCATCGCGGCCGACACGTTCGGAGCCGGCACGCACGCGCCAAAGACGCTGACGCGTGTCGATCGCGTGTTCACGGGACAAGTGCCGACGCGACCGGTGGCGGCCGGGCAGTGCATTGAGATCGCCACTGGCGCGCCCATGCCCAACGGCGCCGATGCCGTCGTCATGGTCGAAGAGACCGAACGTACGGACGATGCCGTGCGTGTGATGACGCCGGTGTATCCGCGCCAGAGCGTCGGACGTCGCGGTGCGGATATCGCCGCGGGCCAAGTGGTGGCAGCAGCCGGAACCACGCTGAATCCCGCGCGTGTCGGCGCGATTGCCGCGACGGGCGTCGCGGACGTGGGTGTCTACGCGAAACCCTCAGTCGCGATCCTCTCAACAGGCAATGAAATCGCCGAGCCTGGCCAGCCGCTCGCGCCGGGGCAGATTTACGACATCAACCGCTTCACGCTCGAGACGATCGTGCGCCGTCATGGCGGCGTGAGCGTCGCATTGCCGATTGCCGCGGATACGGTCGACGAACTGTCCGCCGCGATCGACACGGCGATCGGACACGACATCATCGTGTTCTCCGGCGGCAGCTCGGTCGGCGAACGGGATTTGATCCTGGATGTGCTCTACAAACGCGGCGTCGTGCACTTTCACGGCATCGCGGTGAAACCCGGCAAACCGACGGTGTTCGGCGCAATCGACGGGACGCCGGTGTTCGGCATGCCGGGTTATCCGACGTCGTGCCTGTCCAACGCGTACATGCTGCTGGTGCCGTTCCTGCGCAAGGTGGCGCGGCTGCCGGAGTGGTCGCCGCGCACCGTCGACGCGCCGCTCGCACGGCGCATCGTCTCCACCACCGGCCGGCATCAGTTCTATACCGTGCGGCTCGTCGACGGCGTCGCCGAACTCGCGTTCAAGGCCTCCGGCGACATTACGAGCATGGCGAATGCGGATGGGTACATCGAGATCCCCGCCCAGACCGATGTGGTCGAGGCGGGGACGATGGTGACAGTGAAACTCTTCTGACGCTGTCAGGAAGTGAAGCGAGTCAAGGACTTGAATACCGTCGACAGCTTTGCGATCTCCCCGAAGACATCGTCATCCTGCTTAAGGCAATCTCTCTCACGCGGAAGTGACTTGTCGTTTGGGCAGGCGGCGATCGTGCGATCGAAGATCAGCAGCGTCGTTGAGCCCCCCCATTGCTCCAGTCGCATCTGAGGGCGGACCCCATCGATCGCTGCCCGAATGATCGCCGCGTCATCCGCAGTCAGCTTCACATCCTGAGCACTGACCGGCACGAACGCCAAGGCCGCAGTGACGGCGAGCGGAAGGCAAGCGCGCCTCAGCCAGAGCCTTGTCATGGCCGTGACTGCTTCACGTCCTTCACGCCCTTCACGTCCTTGTGGGCAGACTCCGGAGGGTTTACTTAAGCCGCGAGTTGACTGAATCCCAGTTGATCACATTCCACCACGCCGCCAAGTAGTCGGGGCGGCGGTTCTGGTACTTCAGGTAGTACGCGTGTTCCCACACGTCGATGCCGAAGATGGCTTTCTTGCCGTCCATCGACGGGTTGTCCTGGTTCGCGGTGCTTTCGATCGCGAACTTGCCGCCGGCGTCGACGAGCCAGACCCAGCCGCTACCGAACCGGCCGACGCCGCCCTTGTTCATCTGTTCCTTGAAGCTGTCGAAGCCGCCGAACGTGTTGGTGATGATCTGCGCGATGGCGCCGGTCGGCGCGCCGCCCTTGCCGGGGCCCATGATCTGCCAGAACATCGTGTGGTTCACATGCCCGCCGCCGTTGTTGCGAACAGCCGTGCGGATCGCTTCCGGCACCGCGGCCAGGTTCTTGATCAGATCGTCGGCGCTCTTCCCCGCCAGTTCCGGGTGCTTTTCCAGCGCGGCATTCAGATTGTTCACATACGCCGCATGATGCTTCCCATGATGAATCTGCATCGTTTGTGCATCGATATGCGGTTCGAGAGCGGCGGCATCGTAGGTCAGGGCAGGCAGCGTGTGAGACATGGAAACTCCTTGTTAGCGCCCGGCGGGCTGAAGCCCGCCGGCTACTTCTAGACGGATTCGAGCATTCGTTCCAACGCGATGCGGGCGAACGTCTTCGTCGGCTCCGGCACCACGATGCGGTTGCGGACCTCGCCGGCGACGAGACCTTCAAGCGCCCACAGCAAATGATTCGGCGAGATTCTGAACATCGTCGAGCACAGACAGCCGACCGCGTCGAGCGTCATCACCGTGCGATCCGGCGCGACGTCGTGCGCAAGACGATTCACCAGATGAATTTCCGTCCCGACAGCCCAAATCGATCCCTTCGGACTGCCCTTCACCGTGCGCACGATCGTCTCAGTTGATCCCGACACGTCCGCCGCCTGGACGACGTCGAACGTGCATTCGGGATGGACGATGACTTTGCCGGTCGGATGCGTCGCGCGGAAGTGTTCGATCTGTTTGACGGAGAACCGCGTGTGGACGCTGCAATGGCCCTTCCACAACACGAGCTTCGCGCGACGAAAGTCTTCGATCGACACGCCGCCGTTCGGCAGATCCGGATCCCACAGCACCATCTCGTCGAGCGGCACGCCCATCTTGAAAGCGGTGTTCCGGCCCAGGTGCTGGTCCGGCAGCATGATCAACTTCTCGGCCTGGTCCCAGGCCCACGCCATCACCTTTGACGCGTTGCTGGAGGTGCAGACGATGCCGCCGTGTTCGCCGCAGAAGCCTTTGATGTCGGCTGAGGAGTTGATGTAGGTGACGGGCACGATGCTGGTCGCGCCCATGCGCGTCATTTCTTCCCAGCAGATTTCGAGTTGGTCGATCGCGGCCATGTCGGCCATCGAGCAGCCGGCCGCGAGGTCAGGCAGCAGCACCTGCTGATGCGGCGCGCCCAGCACGTTCGCCGCCTCGGCCATGAAGTGGACGCCGCAGAAGATGACGAAGTCGGCCTCGTGATGCGTGGCGGCGTACTGCGCCAGCTTCAGCGAATCGCCGAGCACATCGGCGAACTTGATGACCTCATCGCGCTGGTAGTGATGGCCGAGAATCAACAGGCGCGAACCGAGCGTCTTCTTGGCGGCCGTGATCCGCGCATCCATGTCCGCATCGGACAGGCGCAAATAGGCCTCCGGCAACGGCTGCCGTTCGGCCAGTCGGGTGCGCTCATAGTCGGTCAAAAGCTGGATCTGAGACACTTTTATTGAGCTTATCACGCAGGATCCGGGGCCTGTCTGTCCACACGGAGACACGGAGAGACACCCGGAGACACGGAGCTGAGGCGACCTGGCTGACCCGGCTTTGCCGGGTCTCACCGGATTGTGCAGACCGCCGAGGGAGAACACCGGTCGGTAATTGTGGCGGTGCTCTCCCTCGGCGGTCTGCACAATCCGGCGGCCGCCTAGCGGCCGGCCAGGTCGCCGCACCAAGGCTGCCGCAAATCTCCGTGCCTCCGGCGTCCTCCGTGCCTCCGTGTGAACTGACGTTCGAAGGCTACGTGACCGCCGCCACGCCGACCGAATCCGGCGCTTCTGGCGGTGTGATGACGTTGTAGAGCGTGTCGCGCTCAACCGGCAGGCGGCCCGCCGTGCGGATGAGGCGGCGGATGTCGGACGTCCCGAGCGTCTCGGGCGTGCGCGATCCGGCCATGTGGTAGATCTTTTCTTCCTGTACGGTGCCGTCGAGATCGTCGGCGCCGAACCACAACGCCATCTGCGCGATTTCAACGCCCGTCGCGATCCAGAACGCCTTGATGTGCGGGATGTTGTCCAGCATCAGTCGCGCGACCGCGTGCACACGCAGCGTGTCGCTGGCCGACGGCGCGGGCAGCTTGCGCATCTGATTGTTGTCGGGATGGAACGCAAGCGGAATGAACGCCTGGAACCCCCCAGTCTCATCCTGCAGTGCGCGCGCTCGCATCATGTGATCGACCCGCTCCTCCATCGTCTCGATGTGCCCATAAAGCATGGTCACGTTGGAGCGCATGCCCAAGCGATGTGCCAGGCGATGAATGGAGAGATACCGATCGGCGTCGGCCTTGTCGTGACAAATCTTCTTGCGCACGCGTTCCGCAAAAATCTCCGCGCCGCCGCCCGGCAATGAGTCAAGGCCCGCGGCCATGAGCGCGCGCAGCACACCCTCGTCCGTCATGCCGTAGGTTTCTGCGAAGAACGCGATCTCGACCGCCGTGAAACACTTGAGGTGAATCCCGGGCCGAATGGCCTTGAGACCCGACAGCATGTCCGTGTAGTACGAGAACGGCAAATCGGGATGCAGTCCGTTCACGACGTGCACTTCAGTCAGCGGTTGATTGACGCGTTTCCGCAGTTTGTCGAGCACCTGCTCGAGCTGCATCGTGTAGGCGTCGGTATCGCCCGGCTTCAGGCGCGCGAACGAACAGAACAGGCAACTCGCCACGCAGACGTTCGTCGCTTCAAGCCGCAGATTGAAGTTGTAATACGTCAGCGCGCCGTGTCGCTTCTCGCGCTCGCGATTGGCAAGCCAGCCGACCGCGTGGAGATCCGGGCAGGCAAACAGCCGCACGCCATCGTCCAGCGACAGCCGTGTGCCGGCGTCGAGCTTTTCGGCGATGTCAGTCAGGCCGAGCGACGAAAGACGATGGGTCATCATTTGTTTAATTCGGCTGGGGCCCCACCCCCAGCCGCCTGTCACGGCGCTCAGCGCCCTCGCTGTACGCTCGGGGCTTCGCGCGATCCTGACATGCTATAGTCGCCTAGACAACCGACGTCTGCCCGGCGGCTCCAGGGAAGTGGGTGCGAATCCCACGCGGTGTCGCCACTGTAAGCGGGGAGTCGGCGTCCACTGCTGGCGAGGTACCACCTCTTCAGCCGCCACTACGGAAACCGTGCAAGCGAGTGAAGTCACTCGAACGCGGGAGACGCGGGAAGGCGCGGACGCGCGACGATGATCCGCAAGTCAGGATACCTCTCCACCGGGCTTCGTCCTTCTTGACCAGCGCCAAACACGCTGGAGGAGGCCCCGTGATTCGTTCCTTTTCCCGTTCCCTTTCTCGTCTTCTATTCCTGTTTGTCTGCGTGTTCGGCTTTGCACGTACCGCGTCCGCGGACGTTGTCCGTGGCAAGGTGCTCGATCCGCAGAATCGTCCCGTCGCGCGCGCGCAAGTCCTGCTGGTCAGCGGCGACGTCATCATCGCCACTTCCACAACCGACGCTGAAGGCAATTACGGTCCGGTGACCATCCCTGCAGGCGACTACGACGTGATCGTGTCGGCGAACGGCTTACACGCGCCGGCCAAACGCATCACCGTCGCGGCCACCGGCACGATGGAAGCGGACGTGACGATGGCGGTGGCGGCGGTGAGTGAATCACTGGTCGTGTCCGCGGGTCAGACGGACAAGCTGCTGTCGCGCGTGACCGATAGCGTGACGGTCGTCACGCGATCCGATCTCGATGCGCGCCAAACCGAAACGGCGACCGACACGCTGCGTCTGGTACCGGGCTTCAGCATGATCGCCAACGGCGGTCGCGGCGCGCTCATGTCGATTTTTCCACGCGGCGGCGAATCGGATTACACCCTCGTCCTGATCAACGGCATCCCGCTCAACGCGTTCGGTGGCGGCTTTGACGGCGCGCACCTCTCGACCGCCGGCATCGACCGCATCGAAGTCGTGCGCGGACCGCAGAGCGCGGTCTTCGGGAGCGGCGCCATCGGCGGCGTGGTGAACGTCATCACGCGCAGCGGCGGCCCAACGGAAGGCAACGCGTTGTTCGAAGTGAGCGGCCAGAACACGACACGGTTTGTCGGGTCGGCCAACGGCGGTCACGGCGCGTGGTCGTGGGGCGGTGGATTCGAATGGTTAAAGTCCGACGGCGACACGTCATTTCGCGATTCGATCGGCATGAACGTGTCGAACGACGACTACGAGCGCATCGTCGGCAACGGCACCTTTGGCTGGTCGGATCGCGCGACGCGAAGTGTCCGCGTGGACGCGCGTTTCGGCCGCGACGAACGCGGGAATCCGGGGCCCTACGGCTCTGACCCCTTCGGTCGCTATTCGGGACTCGATACGATTTCGCGCAGCAGCAATGAGCCCCGAGGGGTGGCCGCCTCAGCGATGTTCGGCGACGCTCGTACCTTCCGCCACAGCGCGCTGGTCACCTGGTCGAATACGCCGAGTGAGTTCATCAGCCCGTTTGGCGATTCCACCGACGAGACCACTCGCCTCAGCGGCCGCTACCAGCTCGATTTCGATCGTCGCGCCGGGGGCTTTTCGACCGGGGTCGAGGTCGTGCGCGAGCAGGCCGACAACACGTTCGTGACGGGCACGCTGTTCGAACCCGTGCCGGTGCTTCGGACGATGGCGGGCATGTTCATCGAGGGCCGATTCGATGTCGGTGCGCGGGCTGCGATTACCGCCGGCGCACGGTTGGAATACATCCAGCGCGCCGCGCTCGAAGAAACATTCGGCCGTCCGGCGTTCAGTTCGGACGTCGTCTGGTCGCTCAATCCGAAAGTATCGGGTGTGTGGTTCCTTCGAGGCACCAAGATGTCCGATGCCGCGAACGGCTGGACGAAGATTCGCGGCGGCGCCGGTACCGGCATCAAGCCGCCGACCGTGTTCGAGATCGGATTCACGGACAATCCGTCGCTGAAGCCGGAACGCAGCCGCAGCATGGACATCGGCCTCGAACATGCGTTTCCGGGCGGCATGGTCGTGGCCGACGTGACGTATTTCGCCAATCGCTACGACGACCTCATCGTGTCTGTCGGCGGTTCGTTCTCGGGCGCGAGCCGTTACCGGACCGACAACATCGCCAACGCCAGCGCCAAGGGCGTAGAACTCGGTGTGCGCTGGCAGTCGCGCATGGGACTGTCGGTGCGCGGCGCCTACACATTCCTGGACACCGAGATCCTCGGCGTTGACGATTTCGAGAGCGTCGCGCCGTCGCCGTATACGCTTGGCGATCCGCTCGTTCGTCGTCCACGCCACCAGGGTTCGCTCGACGTGCGTTACACGCACACGCGCACGCAGCTATTCCTGCTCGTGAACGGCCGCAACGAGATGGCGGACCTCGAGCCGAACTTCGGCACTCCGGTGCTGACCTGTCCCGGCTACGCGGTCGTCGCGTTGGGCGGATCGTTCCGGCTCGGACACGGGCTCGAGGCGTACGCGCGCGTGACCAATCTCCTGAACCGCGACTACGAAGATGCGCTCGGCTATCCCGCGCAGGCGCGGTCCGGTTCGGTGGGCCTCCGTGTTGCTATCGGCCGGTAATCTCCAGTTCGGCTACGGCGCAGGGCGCCCGCGTTCCGACGAACGTGGGCGCTCGAGCCAGTTCGACTCCGCTCACCGCGGGCTCGTCATCGACGATGTCTCTCTGGATGTCGCGGACGGCGACATCGTCGGTATCCTCGGCCCAAACGGATCGGGCAAGACCACGTTGCTGCGGTTGCTGTCGGGCGCGATCCGGCCGCAGGCAGGACGGGTGCGACTGGCGGGCGCCGACCTGTCGGCGACACCGGCGCGCGTGACGGCGCGTCAGATTGCCGTGGTACCGCAAGAGACCTCGCTCGCGTTCGATTATTCGGCCCTCGAGATCGTGCTGATGGGCCGTTACCCGCATCTGGGTGCTTTCGAGATCGAGGGACCTGACGATCTGGCGGCGGCGATGCGGGCGCTGCAGGCGACGGGCACGGCGAGCCTGGCCGATCGCGCGTTCAGAACACTCAGCGGCGGCGAAAAGCAGCGCGTCGTGATCGCGTCGGCGCTCGCGCAGCTCGATTCAGCCGGCGAAGGCACGCCGAGACTCCTCCTGCTCGATGAACCGACGGCGTCACTCGATCTGCGCTACCAGTTCGAAATCGGTGCGGTCCTGCGCAGGCTGCACGAAGCGTCCGGCCTGACAATTCTCTTGTCCACGCATGACCTGCGATTCGCTGCGGCACTCTGCACGCGGATTGTCCTGCTCGCCAACGGCCGCATTCTTGCGCAGGGCCGGCCCAGCGAGGTGCTGACGCCGGATCTGGTGGGGCGGCTTTTCGACGTGCCGGGCGAACTCGCCGCGCCGATTCTGGCATCGGCGAGAATGGCGCGATGACGCTGCCCCTGCGGCGCGGCTTCCCGGCTATCGCGCTGTGTTTCACGGCGATGGTGGCCGCGGTCGTCGCCGCGCCGTTCATCGGATCGACGTCGATCGCGTTTTCGCGCGTCTTCAGCACGGCGCTGCCGTTTGCCGACAACGTGGACGCGCAGATTTTTTTCATCGCCCGATTGCCACGCGCGCTGGCGGCGGCGCTGGTCGGCGGTACGCTCGCCGCCGCCGGCGTCGTGTTTCAGGGCCTGCTGCGCAATCCGCTGGCGACGCCCTATACGCTCGGCGTCTCCGCAGGCGCGTCGCTTGGCGCGATGGTCGCGATCACGTTTGGATCGATGTGGGTTGGCGGCGTCGCATCGGCCAGTCTCGCCGGCGCCTTCCTGGCCGTCGGCATCGTCTATGCCCTGGCGAGCGCGCGGCATCGCGGCCTGTCCACCACCGTCCTGCTGCTCGCCGGTGTGACGCTCAACTCGTTCTTTTCCGCCTTGATTCTGTTCGTGCAGTACGTCAGCGACTTCGCACAGACGTTCCGCGCCTTGCGCTGGCTCATGGGTGACCTGGACGTCGCCAGCTATGCGCCCATCATCGCCGCGTTACCGCTCGTGGTCATCGCGTTCACCGCGTTTGCCTGGCTGGCGCGGCCGCTGAATCTCCTCAGCATCGGGGCTGAAGCCGCGGCCACGCGCGGCGTCAACGTCGTGCTGGCCCAGCGCGTGGCGTTCTTCTCTGCGTCGCTCGCCACCGGCGCGGCGGTCTCAGTCGGCGGACCGATTGGATTTGTCGGCATCATCGTGCCGCATCTGGCGCGACTCATGGTCGGATCCGACCATCGGCTCGTGCTGCCGGCCTCGACATTTTTCGGCGCGGCGTTTCTCGTCGGCTGCGATGCGATCGCGCGGACGGTCCTGGCGCCGATCGAATTGCCGGTCGGGATCATCACGGCGGTGATTGGAGGACCGTTTTTTCTATGGTTGCTGATAACCAGACGATAGTCGGTCCGAAGGTTCAAGGGTCCAAGGGTCCAAGGGTCCAAAGGTCCAAGGGTCCAAGGGTCCTTGGGTCCAAGGGTCCGCGAGGCCTCGCGATTGCCGTTGCGCTCGTCCTCTTTGCACTCGTTTCGCTCGACGCACGGGCCCGAGGACCTTTGGACCTTTGGACCCTTGGACCTTTGGACCAACAGTCCCGCGTCTCCCGCATCGTCTCCCTCGTCCCGGCCGTCACCGAAATGCTGTTCGCAATCGGCGCGGGCGATGACGTGGTTGGCGTCTCGAGCTACGACACCTTCCCACCCGAAGCGCGCACCAAACCGAAAGTCGGCGCGCTCGTAGATCCAGATTTCGAGCGCATCCTGTCTCTCCGGCCGGATCTGGTTGTCGTGTACAGCACGCAGGTTGATCTTGTCGCGCGGCTCGAACGGGCGCGGATTGCGATGTTCCGGTACGAACACGCAGGACTCGCCGACATCACGTCCACGATCCGGGCGATTGGCGATCGGATCGGCCGCACCGATCGCGCGCGGGCGCTTGCCGACGGGATCGATCGCGACATCGAGGCGACCCGCCGCAGCGTGGCCGGAAAGCCGAAGCCGAAGACGGTGCTGATCTTCGGCCGCGAAGAAGGCGCGCTGCGGGCGATTTACGCGAGCGGCGGGATCGGCTTCATGCACGACATGTTGGAAGCGGCCGGCGGCCAGGATGTGTTTGGCGACGTGAAACGGCAGAACGTCCAGGCCACGACGGAACTTCTCCTGACGCGCGCGCCCGACGTCATCATCGAAGTGCACACAGGCGAGCCGTGGACCGCTGACCGCATTGCGCAGGCCAAGCGCGTGTGGAGCGGCCTGCCCTCTCTGCCGGCCGTGAAAACGGGCCGGATCTACGAATTGACTGACGATCGTCTGTCGATTCCGGGGCCGCGCGTAGCTGAAGCGGTCCGGGTGCTCGCACGAGTGCTGCATCCGTAGGCGTTACGACTCGAAAGAGGTCAGACCCGAGGTCTGACCCCACTATTTACGTACGAACACCCACGCGATGCCGAAGACACGGCCGTCTTCGGTGGGCGACAGCACGTTCGATCCGGCGAAGCTCTTGTTCCCGGTCGGACGCATCACGACGGCGTACTCGCCCGGCTCCAGATCCGCCTCCGGCGTGAGCTTGACCAGGCCACGGGCAGTCACCTCCGAGATCGACCGCACGATCTCCTGCTTCAAGTCCTTCTCGACGTTCCAGTCTGCGACCGTGCGCGACGCACTATCCACGCGGCCGCGCATGGCGCTGACCACGCGCGGACCGGTCGGAGTGCCAACGAGACGAACGATAACCGGCACAAAGTCATCGGGACTGATGCCGGGCGCGGCGTCGTAGCGCACCACAATCGTCGGGCGCGGCTCGGCCATTACGCGAACGTCGGCAACCACGCGGTCGATCAACCAGACATAGGTCACGGCCGCTGACGGCGTGGTTGGCAGCGGAGAACCCGGCCCAATCGGCATCGCCGTGGCAGCCGCCTTGGCCGTGTCCGCGCGCGCTGCCATCGGCACGACACGCGTCATCGTGGGCACGAGACCGGACGTTTTGGCGCCGGATTCGACGACCGCGGACATCCCGAACTTCGACACGACAGCATCGCGCGTCGCCGGCGTCGCGCCGCGGGCCGCGGGCGTCGACGCAGACGCAGCGGTCGCCGGCTTTTCAATCACGACCGAACGCTTCGAGACATACGCCTCGAAGCGCACGCCGGCCATGAACATCGCGATCTTCACCCACTCGCCTTCGATCGCTCGAACCTCGAGCGTCGTACCCGTCTTGACCGTGGTCAAGACCACGGCGGTGGCCTTCGGCTCCGCCCGAATGACGCCGGTGGCGGCCGTCACGCGCGCCGTTTCACCGGTCTGCGCCAGCGCAGCCGACAGGCCCAGCACTAAGCACACAGCCCCGAGCACGAGTCCCGATCGCACTCTAAACAAATTCAATGTTCACCCGCTTCGGGATGAGCTTCTTCTCGAAGGCTTCGTCAAAGAACCGCTTGAGCCCCGCGCGGCCGCGGTCGCCATAGTCGAGCGTCAGCTGGTTCACATACATGCCCACGAAGGTATCCGTATCCGCGCGATTCAACCCCCGGCCAAAAGTCTGCGCGTACTCGACGGCCGCCGGACGATTGTTCAGCGCATGCGCGATACTGTCGTGCAACATCTTCGAGACCTTGGCCATGAGTTCCGGACCCAGATCGCGGCGAATGACGTTGCCGCCCAGCGGCAGCGGCAATCCATCGGTGCGCTCGAACCACCACTCGCCGAGATCCACCACCTTCTGCAGGCCTTCGGCGGCGTAGGTCAGCTGGCCCTCGTGAATCAACAGGCCGGCATCCACGCGGCCATCGAGCACCGCCTGCTGAATCTCGTCGAACGGCATGATCTCGAACGAAAAAAACGGATCGAACATCTGCAGCGTCAGAAACGCCGACGTGAGTCGTCCCGGAATGCCGATCTTGAGCCCCTTCAACGCACCCGAGTTCTCGGTGGCGACGATGGGCCGTTTGGCGACGAGGATGGGGCCGTACTTGTCGCCCATGCTCGCGCCGTGCGGCAGCAACGCATAGCGATCGATCAGATGCGCGTACGCATGAAAGGAGACGGCCGTCACTTCGTACCGGCCTTCAAAGGCACAACGATTCAGGGTCTCGATGTCCCCCAGCATCTGATCGACCTCGATGCCCGGCACGCTGACCGCGCCGCTGGCCAGGCCGTAAAACATGAATGCGTCATCGGAATCGGGGGAATGCGCTACGGTGATTTTCATTCTGTGCCTGTCGTACCCGTCGTTACCCGTCGTTACCTGATCGGCGCGGTCGCGCGCAAGTGGCGCACGACCGTGACGAACTTATTGATGGTGTAGTCGATTTCCTCGTCGGTCGTGTGGCGGCCCAGCCCGAAGCGGATCGACGCGGACGGCACGGCGTCCGTGCCGAGCAGCGCACGCATCACATGCGACGCCAGGCCAGAAGCGGAGGTGCATGCCGATCCGGAGGACACCGCGATGTCGCCGATGCCGATGAGCAGCGACTCGCCGTCCACGTTGGCGAAACTGACATGCAGGTTATTGGGCAGCCGCGACGTCATCGATCCGTTCACGATGACGCCGTCGAGTTCGGACGTCAGGCCTGTGAGCAGACGGTCGCGGAGACGCGCGATTCGGGCGCCCTCTTCCGCCATTTCGGCTTTGCAGATCGAACAGGCTGCGCCAAGACCCACGATCCCCGGCACGTTGAGCGTGCCCGACCGCATGCCGCGTTCCTGCCCGCCGCCCACGATGAGGGGATCGATCTTCGTTTGCTTGCGAACGTAGATCGCGCCGCTGCCCTTCGGGCCGTAGAACTTGTGCCCGGTGAGCGACAGGAGATCGATCTGCATCGCGGCGACGTCGATCGGAATCTTGCCGGCGGCTTGCGCGGCGTCCACATGGAACAGCGCGCCGGCCGCACGGGTCATCGCGCCGATCTCGGCGAGCGGCTGCACCACGCCGATTTCGTTGTTGGCCGCCATGACACTGACGAACGCCGTCTGCGGTCCCACCACCTGTCGCAACGCCTCGAGATCGATGACGCCCTCGCGGTTCACCGGTACCGTCACGACCTGGGCGCCGTGCACGCCCAATCGGTCCGCGCCTTCGAGGACCGACTTGTGCTCGATCGCCGAGACCACGACCTGACGTCGGGTGGGGTCCATCGCGGACCACACCCCCTGAATCGCCAGGTTGTTCGATTCCGTGGCGCCGCTGGTGAAGTAGATCTCGCGCGGCGAGGCGCCAATCAAACCCGCCACTTCACGCCGGGACTGCTCCACCGCCTCCTGAGCCTTCCAGCCCCATTGATGCGTGGACGAAGCGGGATTGCCGAACGTTTCGGTAAAAAACGGCAGCATCCGTTCGAGCACCCGGCGGTCGACCGGCGTGGTGGCGTGGTAGTCCAGGTAAACAGGCGCGCGGGACATGCGGGTTAATTATATTGCGGCGGGACTTGGTCCCCGCCCGGCGTCGCCAGCGAGTTTACAATTCACCCATGAGTTCACCGTTCAGCCGCATACCGCCGCTTCTGGTCGCGTTCCTGGCGGCGGCTGGCATTACGGTCCTAGCGGGCGGCGTTTCCGCACGCGTGGCTCCAGACTTCTCCGGTCGATGGGCGACCGATCCCGCCACGGCCGGGCGCGGTGCGGCGGGTGACATGGGCAGCGGATGGGGCTCGCCGCTCACGATCACGCAGGACTCGGCGCGGCTGACTGTCGAGTACGCTTTCTTCGGCCGCGGCGACATGCAGCCGCCCATGAAATTTGTCTACGCGCTGGATGGATCGGAAACGAAGAATTCCGTGATGATGGGTCGAGGCGTTCAGGCGCAGACGTCGAAGACTGCGTGGGATGGCGAACGGCTGGTAATTACGACGATTCACGTGTTTGCGGATCCCGCTTCCGGCAAGCCTCAGAACACCGAGGTCAAACAAACGCTGTCGCTCGAATCGCCGGCCATCCTTATTGTCGAAACGATGCGCGCCGGCGTCATGGGTGGGCCCGCGACGGTCACAAAGACGACGTACAGAAAACAGAGTTGAGTCATCATGCTTCCGCGAACGAGAAAATGGGTGGAGTCCTGGGAACGGGTGAATACCCTCCCTGAGGACGAGTTGAAGGAATACATCCTGGGCAAGTGCAAGAACGGGTTTCAGGTCGCCAAGAAACCGGCTCGCAACCAGCGTGACGCGTGGGTCACCATGCTCGCGGAACGCGACAAGACGAAAGATCAGCTCAGCCCTCTCGCGAGGCGCGTCATTGCGTACGTGCAGAAACGGCTCGACGCGGATGGCTACGACGTCGAGGTCAACGTGGATGAGACCGGCGGCGTCGCCTACGCCGAGGTCCACTTTCGGACCCTGACGAAAAAGATCACGACGGGCTAGGCGCCTGTCATTTCCTGATCGGCACGTACGGATCCGGCGCGTTGGGCGGGACGTGTGGATACTGGACAGTCGTGCCCACAAAGTCCGCGACGATCTTGTCCATCACGCTCTGCGCCCACGGGTTCGCGTCCTTGATGTCCGATTCTTCCTTGGGATCCGACAGCAGGTTGAACAGCCGCATCAACGGCGGCACCGCGGCGGCGGCCGAATCCGGCTGGAACACGTAGTGGAATTTCCAGTCGCGCCACTTGACGGCGCGCAGCTGGGTGTTCGCGTAATAAATCACGCTGTCGCGGTTTGATTTCGCCTGCTTGCCTTCGAGGAACGGCAACTGGTTCACGCCGTCGATGGCGCGGTCCTTCGGCACGATATCGGCGCCGACGGCGGCGGCGATCGTCGGCAGGATGTCGATCTCGTGGACGATCTCATTCGAGACGCGTCCCGCCGGAATCCGGCCTGGCCAGCGCACGATGCAGGGCACGCGGACGCCGCCTTCCATCACGGTGTTGTAGAACCCGTTCCAGGGCCCGGACGATCCGCGCCACGGCCGCCGTTGTTCGGCGCCGTTGTCGGCGCACCAGAGCACGATGGTGTTGCGCGCAATGCCCAGCCGATCGATGGCGTCGAGCACCAGACCCACGTTGTAGTCCACGTCGGCCATCGCATCCGCGATGTCACCCGCGCCGGTCTTGCCCGCGAAGTCGGGATGCGCGAGTGTCGGAAAATGAATCTGCGTGATCGGGTAGTACATGAAGAACGGCGTCCGCGCCCGCACGCTGCGATCCATGAACGCAATGCCACGCTCGGCGGCCTCGCGATCGAGCGTCCGTCGCGAGTCGAGATCGAATGGCTTGACGTTCCGAGACGGCTGACCGGCCTTCCCTTCCCAGATGAACGACGTGCCGGGCGTGGTCGATCCGTTCGCGATTCCGGTCTGCGCTTCGTTGCTGGTGCGCGGAATGCCGTAGTACTCATCGAAGCCCTGATGCGTCGGCTCGCGACGGCCTTCCGGCGCGTCGCCGCCGACGTGCCACTTGCCGAAGAGTCCCGTGGCGTAGCCCACCGACTTCAACGCTTCAGCAATCGTCACTTCCCACAGCGTCATCCCGTTGCCCTGGGTGGCGCCGGTACGAATGGCGTAGCGGCCGGTCAGCAGCGCAGCGCGCGAAACCGTGCACGAATACTCGACGTTGAAATTGTTCAGCCGGATGCCTTCGGCCGCCAGTTTGTCGAGACGCGGCGTGACCGGGCCGCGCACGCCGCCATAGACGCCGACTTCACCCCACCCGAGGTTGTCAGGAAACATCAGCACGATATTCGGGCGCGTCGTCTGGGCCGATTGCGCCGGTTCCACCGCCTGCGGCCGGCCGGCCACCGCCATCCATACGACAGCAAGGCATGCGCCCGCCTGCGCTAATCGCTTGTTGACCGTCACGGTGTCCTCACTATGATGGGTCGAATGATAACAGTCACCCGGGCGGCCGTTCTGCCGATCGTGGTCGCCATAATCGCCACGATTTCCGCCTGCAGCGGTTCGCCTGGGGAGTCGCGGCCGGGGCCGACGCCGGCCGCATCACCCTCGCCAACGCCATTGACCGTTGAACAATGGCGCGCGAAACACGAGACCGACTATCGCCGTGACTGGGTCAGCATCGCGGGCCTGTTTGATCTCAAGCCCGGCGCCAACACGGCCGGCAGCGCGCGCACCAACGCGATCGTATTGCCCGCCTCCACACCGGCAGTCATCGGCCGGTTTGTGCTGACGGGCACGACGGTCCGGTTCGAGCCGGTCGCCGCTGCGCCAGTCCGATTGAAGGATCAGGTGGTGACCGGGCCGATCGATCTCAAGGACGACAGCGGCACCGGCGCCGATGAACTCGTGATCGGCGACGTGCGCCTTGTGATCCACGTGAGCGGCAAGACCAGATCGCTGCGTGTGCGCGATCCGAATGGACCGCTGGCCACGGGGTTCCTGGGCTTCGCGTGGTTTCCAACCGACGAGCAGTATCGCGTCACGGGGCGCTTCATCAGGGACGCCGCGCCTCGTTCGCTGAAGGTGCTGAATACGTTCAATGACATCGACGAGTACAAAACAGAGGGCGTCGTGGAATTCGTGATGCAGGGCAAGACGCTGCGCCTGCGGCCGTTCACGACGCGGCCGAAACGTTTCTATTTTGTCTTCCGCGATGCGTCAGCCGGGCACGAGACGTACGAGACCGCGCGATTTCTCTATGCCGATCTGAAAGATGACGACACCGTGGTGCTGGACTTCAACATGTCTTACAACCCGCCGTGTGCGTTCAATCCGTACACGACGTGTCCCGTGCCGCTCAAGGAGAACCGCCTGCCGGTGAAGATTCTGGCCGGCGAGAAAGCGTACCCGGTGCACGTGGCGCTGGGACCACCGCGGTGAGCAAGATCTTCACCATGGGGAGCCATGGGGATGACGGGTCTGGCGGCCGCCTTCGGCGGCCGGCGTAGCCGGGCCACCAGACCCGACGGATCACCTTGCCTTGTGTTTCTCCGTCCCTCTCCGTGTCCCCGTGTGAACTGACGAGCAAGGACAAGCACGTCCCCGTCCCAATGGCTCCCCATGGCCCTT
>Ga0315912_10002509_pt1 | contig 19383 bp, 9 predicted proteins | sample VfabasoilMG_FD_204469 | JGI IMG/M metagenome (GOLD analysis project Ga0315912, IMG submission 204469) | Garden soil microbial communities collected in Santa Monica, California, United States - V. faba soil | ecosystem: Environmental > Terrestrial > Soil > Garden | place: USA: California...
CTCGCGGCGCTGGTGCTGAATTCGGCCACCACCGCGGGCAGCAGCGTGCCGATGCCGGGTGCGTCGCCGAGCGAATCGGGCTCGACGGCGCGCAGCCTGGCGCGGCGGAAGGTATCCAGCACCGAATCGACGAGGTCGTCCCACGACCAACTACCGGTCTCGTTCGGCGAGACCGCGAGCAGGATGGCCTGCGGCGGCGCGCTGTTGGGCGCGTTGTAGTTGAAGGTGAGGCCGGTGACTTCCTCGCGGTTGGGAACCGACTCGGTCCATTCGTCGATCAGCAGCCCGCATTGCGGCCCCGCGGCGCCGAAGCCCTGCGGCAGGTGCTGAACCATCGAGACGGTGTCGTGCGCCACCTGCAGGGTCGCGGGGAATTCGGCGCCCAGCCAGGAGTCGCCGCTGCGGAAGGGCAGTTGCAGCGCCGCCAGTGGCAGCGGATCGTTGCGCGCCGCATCGGCCATGATCCGCACGATTTCGAATTCGTGTACCCGTTCGCGTACGCAGGCCGCGCCGTGCAGCCACTCTTCGACGGGAAGCACGGCGCCGCCGGCGCGCGCGTGGGCGAGCAGCGCGGCACGACCGGTATCGGCGTCGCGCACTGCGTTTTCGTCGCCATAGGCGAAGCGGGGCAGCAGGATCATGTCGGCGCCGAGCCAGGTTTTCACCACCGTGCCGAGCAACGAGAGCACCTGCTGGGGACTGGTGCTCGAGGCCGCGTCGGCCAGCTGCGTGTCCGTGGCCTCGCCGAGCTCGGTTGCGCGCTTCACCAGCGCGTCGGCCTGCGCGACCAGTTCATCGCGTTGCGCCGTATCCGTGCCGACGACCGAGCGGGGCATGGCGTAGGCGAAGCCGGTGCGCGCCACTGCGAGCAGGGCTGCGCGCAGCGCCGTCACATCGGCCGCCTGCGTCGAAGCGCGCGCATCGTCGGCGGCATCGCCCAGGTCCGTGAGCAATCCACGCACCGCATTGATTCGGGCCGCCACGCGCGTGCGCAGTTCGCCCTCGTTGATGCGGCCCGGATTGTCGGCCGGAGGCGCCGGATCCTTCGAGGCGCTGTGAAAATGCCGTGCATCCAGCGGCCGCGCGGCGCTGACCAGCTTGCGCAGACGATCCGCCAGCGGCAGCACTTCGGCGAAGGAGCGCGTACCCGCCGCTCCGCCGGAATCCGCGAACGTGATGCGCACGAAGGCATCGTCGGCAAGGCTGCGTCCGGTGGCGAATACGTGCCGGATGCGGGTCTCGAGCTCGGCGGCACCGCTGGCTTCCGCCTGGCTGCGCACCAGGTACACGAAGTCGATGGGCTGGATTTCCAGGTCTGCCGCGCTGATCGTGTCCTCGATGGGACCGGCCCCGTCGCTCAGCACGTTACCTTCCGCATCCACCGCCGCCACCACGCAGGCGATGCTGGCCGGCGTGCCGAGCAGATCGCCCAGCCACAGGTTGAGTGCCGGCTCGAGTCGCGCGCGTTCGGTGAGTGCGATCGGCGCCCAGGGGTTGCCGGTCGCGGTGGCATCGAACTGCACCGCGAGCCGCTGCGTGAACGCGAGCTGCGTGCCGCGCGGCGTGTCCAGCACTTCGATGTCGGGCGGCAGCGTGGAGCTGCCTGCCGATTGCAGCACCGCGGCGGCACGATCGAAATTGCCGAGTGCGAGCTGGTAGGCGGATTCGGCCGTGAGCAGGTCGCGCAGCGCATCGAGCGTGTTCTCGATCGAAGCCTTTTCGCTGCGCAGGGCGTCCTGTTGGGCGGCGCTGAGCGCGGTGAGTTCGGCGATGCCCCAGGGAAACGGTGTGGTGGTTCTTGCCAGCGTCAGGCCGTTGACCACCAGGTGATCCTCGTGCACCTCGGCGGCACCGGCGCCCGCGGCGGCCGCCTGTGGCACGCGCGTGCGCAGGATCGGGAAAGCCGCGCGAAACACGGGCTTGAGCTGGTCGAGGATCACCGGCACGGGGGTGAGCGTGGTCCAGTCGTGCAGGCCGCGCTCGAACAGCGCGCCCAACAAGGTCTCCAGCGATTGGCCGTTGCGGATTCCCTCGACGAGATAACGGGCACGCTGCACGCGGCCCGACGACAGGTTCACGGCGAGCGCGTCCGGGTCGGTAGGCGAGGCATGGGTGAGATAGCCATTGCGCAGCAGCGCGGCGGCCGTCGCGTGGTTCATCGACGCCGCATGCACGTATCCGCCGTTGCCGGTTTCGGTGAACAGGTTGTCTTCGCCGGCGACGGGCGTGCGTGCGCCCGGGCTCTGCTTCACCTTTTCGAGATAGCCATAGGCACCGAGGTACGCACCGGTACGTCGCTTGCCGGTGGACTGGTCGAGACTGCGTTGCGCGTGCAGTCGCCGCGTGAACAGCGAGGTCTGCCAGGCATCGAGCCGGTAGCTCAGCGTGTCGAGATGCTCGACCAGCGCGCGCTCGAGGCGCGCGGTCGGCAAGGTTCGCAGCACCTCGAGCGCCGCCTTCTGCTGGCCGAGCGCAGCGCCGGGGCCGTTGAGTGCCTGCGGTGCGTGCACCACGGCGAGCAGCGGCTCCGAGCTTCCCGAAGCGGACGCGATCTTGTGTGCCGGCGCGCGGAATACCTCCCACACGGATGGCGAGGTATCGCTGACGTTGAGGAATTTGCGCGAACGGACCAGCTCGTCGGCCTGGATCTCGAACGCGCCCAGGAAGTCATGGATGGCGCGGCCGCTCTCCATGACGGATGCGAAGTGCAGCATCATGTAGAGCAGGGCGCCCGGCCGCGGTGCGCCGCCGAAATCCTGCCTTTCGAGTGCCGCGGCGTTGCTGGCGTTGGCCAGCAACCAGTCGATGTAGTTAGTGCCGGCGCTGCCCAGCGGCTTGATGGTCGCCTCCTCGGAGAGCGGCATGCCGTCGATCAGCTGCTTCGGGTCGAGCGTGGTCTGGTAGTGGCGCCAGATCAGCTGCAGCAGCAGCGGCAGCGGTTTCGGCGCGCCGTCGGGCCGTCGATCGGAATACCCCAGCCGGCGCAGCAGCGGCAGCGACTGCAGGGTCTCGATGTACATCCGCATCACGTCGTCGGCGTCCGAGCCGTCCCAGGCGAAAGACTCGAGGTTGCGCAGGTAGTCGTAGCTGTAGCCGACGCGCTGGTGGAATTCTGTCGAGGTGGGATGCAGGCCCAGCACCTTCAGCAGGTTCTGCGCGCCTTCCGTATTTCCGAGTTGGGCAACTTCCGGCAGCCGCGCGGTCCAGGCCTGGTCGAACACGCGCAGCGCATTCAGGAACACGCTTTCGAAGTTCAGCGCTTTGGGCACATCGCGCACGTCGATCACGGGGCCGTCGCCGCGCGATTGCCAGCGTGCCAGCGAGCTCGTCGGCAGGATGCCGTAGGGCTGGTTGCCGACGCGAATCGCGGCGATCGGGCCGCGGCCGGTGACATGGTCGGTGAAGTGGGCACGCAGCGGTCCGCGTGCGCTGTCCGCGATCACCTCGTTGAGCATCTGGTCGAGGTAGTAGCCCAGGGTGCCGGCATATAGCGCGCGATTCATCGCCACGGCCTCGGCATGGTCGCGGCGATCGGCTCCGTCCGCGTGCTGCAGCGGCTCGTAACCGATGCCGAGGAAATCGGCAAAACGCTGACCGTCGCTGGCCGCGCTGCGATCGTCGGCGGGTGTGAAACGCGCCGGACCCGCACCGGCCACGCCGGTCTCGCCGCCACGCGTGAATCCGGAATCGTTGCCGTCGGTGTTGTTGGTGGGTGTGCCCTGCGAGAGCAGTTCGAAACCGGCGTTCGAGTAGTGATGGTTGTCGATCAGTTCCTCGAGCAGGCTCTGGCCGTCGGTAGCGTCGGCCGAGAGCTTGAGGCCGAGCACCAGCAGGCGGTCGAAGCCTTCGGCGACGTCCTGCGGGGTGACACGCACGCGGAACCCGAGACCGCCGTCCACTGCGCGTTCGAAATTCCGCACCCACTCGAATGCGGCGCCGAACTTGAGCGAGTTGTCGAGGGTCTCGCGCGAGATGGACGCGTCATCGTCGGGTGCGTCGACCGGGGAGGGGCCGAGGATGACGATGTCGTCCACCGGCCGGCCGACCTCGAAGATGCGCCGCGTCTCGCCGCGCCATGCCATCAGCACGAAACGGTCCGGCAATACGCGCGAATGCGGCGCCGACGTCCACGCGTTTGGTTTGACGGTGTGCTCGCCGAACTGCAGCGCGATTTCGGAGTCGCCCTGCGCTTCGTCCCAGTTGAGCGGACGGCATTCCCGCGCAACCCACGCGGCGCGATTGCCGCCGAAGCGGCGCGCCAGCGCGCTCCAGGCCGTCGAGCGCCCGGCGTCGTCCCGGGCCGCGCGATACGCTGACCAGTAGGTCTCGCCGTATTCGACTTCGATGGGCGTGAGCAGGGCTTCGTGGCTGGTGATGCCGATGTCGTCGGGAAAGACGCGCACCCACAATTCCGAGGTGTCGGCGGTCTGCCCGGTTTTCCACCGGGTCTCGATGCGCAACGGCAGCAGGGTGATCGGCAGTCCGTCGTCCCACGAGGCAATCAATTCGTCCGGACCGCGGCCTTCGTACAACTCGTCGATCCGTTCGCGCAAGTCGGCGTCGCGGCGAGACTTGATCTGCCGTGCCTCGTCGATGTTGCTGCGGTTCTGTTCGTCCTCGGGGCCGAGCTTCACGCTGCGCGATCGTTCTTCCGCGGACGCGATGTCGCGGCGCAGCCTGGTCATGCGCGTGGCCAACGCCCGGGATTCCTTGCTGAGCGCGGCGGCGTCTTCGAGTTCGGCTTCGGCGCGCTCCAGTGCGCCGCGATCCTTGTCCAGCGACACGCGCAGCGCGGCGCGCCGCGATTGCGCCGCTTTCACGGCATCGCCGGCCTGCTCGCGCGTCTTCTCGCTGGCGTCGTGCATGACGGCGGCTAGCCGATCGACTTCCGCGGCGGCCGCCGCGATCAAGCGCGGCGCCGCCGCGAGGCGATTGCGCAGCTCTGCAGCCTTGCCTGCGGCCGGCGCGAGTTTTTCCAGCTCCGCGGCGATATCCGCGCGGCGGGCCTCGGCCGCCGCGAGTTGCGCCTCGAACGCGCGCTTCTCCGCGTCGATCGCCGGGTCGCGTGCACCGTCCCCGCGCCGTTCGCGGGCCAGCGCGTTCGACAGCGCCACGCCGCGCAGCTGAAGCAGATAGAGCTGCTTGTGCGCGGCATCGCGTTCGCGCCGGGCGGCGCGTACGGCGGCAATGTCTTCGCCGTAGCCGGGCATCAGAGCCCCTCCAGCATTTCTTTGGCGTGCACCGCGATCATCACCGGCGCCTGGAACAGGATGTTAGCCATGCGCGCCGAGTCGCTGCCCCACTGCGCGAGGCTCTCCCCGGTGCCCGCCGGCACGAAGTTCTGCGGCTGGACGCTGGTGTCGATGAACGCCTGCGCCGCCGGAAAGCGATCCCAGGCGAGATCGTTCCAGGTCAGTGGCGTGGTGCTGTCGTCATCGGGCTCGAACGTGACGTCCATGCCGAAGCGGGGTTCGCCCGGCAGCTGCTGGATGATGAAGTAGTAACCCCAGTCGTCGGTGTCGGCCTGCGGATTCGCCGCGCCGTTGGCCTGTTCGGCCGTCAGGTCGAAGCCGAAGAAACGGATGTCGGGATCGACCGATGCCTTGAACACCGGAAACTTGATCTCGCGATCGATGTCCGCCTGGCTCGCGACTTCGGCGATCACCGGTTCGCGGGTCGGCTGCGGATTGCCGTTCGAATCGCGCGCCAGGTGGGCCTTTTGCGCGTAGATCAGCGTGTTCGGATATTTCTTCAGCAGGTCGCCGCGAATCGTGAGCACCACCTGCTCACCCGGCGGCCGCTGGGGATTGCGATGCGTTCCCAGCGTCGAGGTGGAGGTCCAGGTATCCAGCGGCGTGATGTCCTTGGAGCGCTCGGCGGTCACGCTCGGGCTTTCGCCGCTGGGCGCGGTGAGGATGCCGCGCGTGTCCCAGAACTGGCGGAAATAGCTGCCACGCTGGTCCGTCGGGTATTCGCGCCACAGCAGTTCCTTGCCGAACTCGGTGTTCAGGCCGGCGAGATAGGCCTCGATGAAGGGTGGATTGGTTTCGAGCAGCGTGATGCTGTTCGGCGGAAGTAGTTTGAGGTTGGGCAGCAGCAATTCCGACGACAGGTCGCGCAGCTTTTCGTACATCGGATCGTCGAAGTCCGGATAGGCCATCGCCGGCACCAGGTGCTCGGGTTCGAGCAGCCACGTGGGTGCGAAGTCGAATTTCACGCCGGCTGCGACGTACCGCGGGAAGGCCGTGAGCGGGTTCAACGCCGCCGTGAGCTTGATACCCGCATTGCCGAGGTCGAATGTTCCGCGCACTTCTTCCGTTGCCTTGATCGTGAGGCGGCGCTCGAGCTGGATCGCCGCCTCGCGGAAGGCCGCCGCCTGCGTGTTGTCGGCGCCCGCGGTTGCCGGCGTGAGCGTGGTAAACGTGGTGAAGCTCAATGCGCCCGGATTACCGGACGTGGTTTCCGTCGCCGTGGTGACCTGCGTCGTGCCAACACCGCGCGGCGGCACCACGGGATCGATTTCGACGAAGCCGAAGTCGCTGCGCGGTGGCACGTTGTCGAGTACCTCGACCACCGCGCCCGGATCGACGATGGCGCCGGGGCCATCCGGTATTCCCGGTGATGGCTGCGGCGGATGCCGCGCGGCCCAGACGGACGCGAGGATGACGAGGACCAGCGCGACGAGTGCGAGCCCGATGACCAGCAGCCACGCGCCGGTGAAGAATCCGAACAGCAGCAGCAGGATGATGAAAATGACGAACAGCAGCCAGCGGTAACGGATCAGCCACTGCAGCCAGCCCGGCACCGCCGGCGGCAGGCGGTTGGCGACGCCGACGTCGGTGGTGAGGTCGTCGCCGGGTCGCTTGGGCGGGGCCGCGGTGAGCACACCGTCCGCCATGCCCTTGATCAACGCCTCGTGCGTGAACCCGGCGTCGCCGCGCACGATGCGACGCGCGAAAGCGCCGCGCGGCCTGAGGAAACGCCGCAGCGCACCGCCGATGGCCGCCGGCGGCAGCGTGCTCTTGTTGAGCAGGTGCTGAAGCGTCGTCGGGGATCCGCGGATCTTGCGCAGCGTGTTGCCGAAGAAGGCGAGTTTGCGTTCGGTGGAAAACTTTTCGCCGAGATTGACATACACCGCTTCGCTGGCGCGCATGGCGTACGAGGCGAGGCGAATGAGCAGGTTGGCCTCGAGTATCCGCTGCACCTGTTTCCAGGCGCGAGCTACGTAGCCTTCCTGGTTCTCCTGTACGACTCGTGTACCGAAACCGGCCGAGACGCGGTTGCGCGGATCGCGGTTGAGCGCATCCACCCAGCCGCTGCGCGTCACGTCGACGGTGTGCTTGCGTGCATGGTGTTCGCCGTAGATAGGCGGCGAGACCACGGGCAATGCCGCGGTGGAAGGATTCTGGCGCCGTTGCTCGGGAAAATTCAGTATCGACTGCAGGTCCTGCAGGAATTGCCGCGTCGGGTCCACGTTCAGCGGGCGCGGTCGCGTGGTCGGGGCCTTGAGCGCGCCCTCGAGACCGAGCACGGTCTGTTTCTCGTCCGCCGGTACCACCTGCCCGATGTCGGTGCCGACGGTGAGACCCCAGCCCGGCTTCTCGCCGTCCATGTTGCGGATGCCGAGGCGCGAATCCGCCACCTTGGGCTCGAGACGTTTGACCATCGACTCGAAGTCTTCGTTTTCCCCCGTGCGGAAGCGCCACTGGTAGTAGATCGGCAATTCCACCGCGCCGGGCGCGGCGCTCCACGCGGGCAGTTGGGCGTCGGTGTTCTTCGGATCCTGTCCGAGGCCGGCGAGGCGGCCGGTTTCGAACGCCGGCACCACGAACGCGCCGTACGGCGTGTTGGGCTTGAGTTTCCGCGGGCTCGTGAGGCGGCTGATGATCCGGTCCGAGTTCGGATGATCGGGCTGCTGCAGCGACTCGAGGAAACGTTCGAACTGCGAGGCATCGGCGAAGGTTTCGTTGGTGTGCACGTGCGCCCAGGCCCAGACCTGGGTCGGGGGCGGCAACGCGGCGCTGGACACCACCTTGACCACCGGCAGCGGCATGCGCCGCTCGATGGTGAATTCGCCCGGAGTCTCGTCGGTGTCCTCCTCCAGCACGACCAGCGCCAGCCACGGGCGCAGACGGTCGCCGGCGGGAGCGGCGGGCGTGTAACGCCACGGCAGGTCCTCGTCGTAGAACTCGACGAAGACGAGATAGTTAGGCTCGAAGTCGGTCACCCAGTCGTGCGGTTCGGTGCGTACGACGTTGTCGGGGCTGATGCCGACCACGTCGCCCGGACCCATGAGCGTGAATTCCTTGTGCACCGGCTGGGTGTTCACGCTGACATCGATGGGTACGCTGGCGCGTTCCTTGACCGCGCCGCCCGACGCGCCCAGCGTGTCCGGCTGCAGGATCGAGCGGCCGATGCCCTTGCGCAGCCACGCGCTGAAGGTGTACTTGCCGACCGTGAGGCTCACGCCGCGCCCGCCATTTCGATTTCATGACGTGCCAGCACCTGGATCGTGCCGGCTCGTTCCGGGTTCTTGCGCAGTATCTCGTTGCGCAGCGCGTACGCCTCGGCCTGGGTCGCGGCCGTGTATTGCGTCGCGGCCGGCGAGAAATCCTCGACCGTGACCACCTGGTAGGCGTCGGAATTGACCGCCACCGCCGCCGGGCCGTTGCCGCCACCCTTGCGTGCCGCCACCGACATCTTGTTGGTGCCCACCGCGCCGCCGAGGAACATCACGTCCAGGAACACCTTGGGCAGGGCCCACAGCCCGGCCGGGATGGTCTCCTTGCGGTGCACGTAGCTCATTTCATAGTCGACGTCGCGCGCCACGTTCACGCCCGTCGACGAAGCATCGCCGGTGGCGAAGCGCAGGCCGCTGGTCATGGACTCGAACGACTTGCGCGACAGCTTCTCGCTGTCGCTCAGCTTGAGGAAATTGCCGACCGCGAATTCTTCGCGTGCCGGCTGCGAACCCGTGCCGGCCCAGGTGATCCCGAACGTGGTGTCGCCGCTGGTCGCATTGTTGCCGAACTTCTGGATGGCGAGCCCGAGCGGCGCGATTTTCTGGCTGACCGACAGCACACCGAACGGATGCAGCAGCAGCGCATCCTTCGGCGGCGCGGTCTGGCGCAGCGTGATGGTCTGGCTCAGGTTGGTCGGTAGTTCGGCCACCCAGCTGCGGCCGTCCTTGACGGCTTCCACCATGCGTTCGAGGACGTTGATGGCCTCGAGCAGCGGATCGGCCGCATCGTCGCCCCAGGTCTCGTCGAACCCGATGCTGATGCTGAAGAAAAGAATCTTGAGGCGCGCATCGCCCTTGGCGTGCCAGGGCGTCGGGCCCGACAGCTCGGCCGACACATCGATTCCCGCGATGACGTCCGTCCCCTTGCGCAGCGCGAGCCCGGCATACAGATTGGCGATGAAGTGCAGCGGGATGAACTGCACCAGCAGGTCGTAGCCCAGGAATCCGTAGATGTTGAAACCCGCGGCCTCGGCGTACAGCTCGACCTTCGCGCCGGACTGCAGCGTGTTGGAGGTGAGCGCGAAATACGTCTGCGCCATGAGCCGCGGGTTGTTGCCGGACAGCAGCGCGATGCCCATGCGCTTCATGCCGACGAGATCGGGCGGAATCTCCTTGAAGTTCGGATGAAAGCCGCCGACGCTGAGGACGAAGATTTTCTGCGCGCCCCAGCCGATGCGCAGCGCCATGTCGCCGGTCAGCACGAACACCAGCAGCGTGGAGTCGAACAGCGACGCGTCGAACCAGATGAGCCCCTCGTCGAAATCGACGCCGCCGGCGAAGTTCACCTGTAGTTTGAGGACCGGCGCATCCTCGGTGGGCAGGATGAAGCGCAACACGCCGATGATGGTCAGCTGCGGCGCCGGAATGTCGAGGATTATGCCGATCTCGAGCGTGATGATGGCCGGCGAGCCCCAGCCCAGCTTGCCCATCGGCGCCACCACGAAGTGGCCCTGCGTGATCGGGAAGAAGGCCTTGAGGTCGCTGACGATCTTGACGATGTTGCCGATCACGTCGGGCGGGAACAGCACGCTGCTGACGCCGCCGGTGCGCACGCCGAGCCGCAGGGCGGCGCTGTCGAACGAACGGTTGAGCCCCAGCAATCCACCGACACCGATCAGCACGAATCCATAGCCGAGCTGGATCGGCGTGAACTCCGCGGTGACCAGCAGCAGCAGCGCGAATCCCTTGCTGCCGTCCGGCATCTTGGTGTTGATGATGCCGATGGCCTTGAGCGTGAAGAGTCCCTTGAACCCCAGCTCGAGCGCGCCGATGTATTCGCCCTTGTCGTAGTCGAGCGAGAGGAATCCCCCGCCGGTGATCGGGCCCGCCTGCACGCGCAGGCCGACGCCGTTGGGCGGCTTGAAGCCGATGTCGAGCTGCGCGGCGCCGAGATTGCCGCTGTTGCCGGGCGGGAACGACAGCGTCGCCGTCACTCCCATGTTCTGCACGACCGCCTGGATCGGGCCTAACAAGGCCTTGATGTCCGCGCCGATGCTGATCGGGATCTTGCCATCGCGCAGCGCGGCCGCGAGAGTCAGTGCCTCGATGGAGATCGGGCCGAGCTCGATGTGCACCGGCAGGCGCACCTCGAGCGCGCTGCTGCCGCTGAAATAGAAGCCGCGCTCCGTGGAAACACCCATCAGCACGGAGAAGTCGGCTTCGATGACCGTGCCGGGAAGGATCTTGCCGATGAAGCCGTCACCGTTTCGGCCATCAATAATGACCTTGCCGTCGTTGAGCGTGCCGCTGAGATCGAGCTGCCCGCTGGCGTTGCCGCCCGAGAAACTCAGGCGCGTGTTCACGCCCAGCGTGAAGTCGCCGAACTGCATCCGGCTGCCCGTGGCCTGGCCGAAGATGATGAAGGGCGCGGGCGGATCCTTCTTCAGGATCAGCCGCGCGCCGAAGGTGCCGTCGAAGCTGCTGACCGATGGCGGCGTGAAGGTGATGCTGCCGTCGGTACGGATGGTGAGGTCGGTGTTGAGGGGAATGTCCGCCGCCGCCTCGACTTCGAGCTTGGCGTCGGGCCCCAGCGGAATCGTGATCGTGCCGGTGGAGAACTTGTCCTTGAGACGGATGGCGAGGCCGGCGGTGCCCGACGTCGTCGGTACCATCTCGATGATCACCATGTCGAGCCGCTTCGGTGTCGCGGTGTCGTCGTAGAACACTGGCAGGCCAGAGAGACCGATCAGCTTCTCGAGGCGCGGGAATAGTTTGGTGCCGTCGAAGCTCGAGTCCCAGCCGTACAGCGACACCGCCTTCGCAGCCGGGTCGCTGACCCAGTCGCCGATGGCGTTGAAGTTGTAGCTGTAGATGACGTAGGGCGGGTTGTCGGGATCCAGCGGATCGACGTCGAAGTCCGTGCGATCGAGCAGGCCGAGGAATTCGAGCGTGTCGTTGAGGCCGCGAATCGCGTCAAGGTAGTTGCCGAGCAGCTTGTTGAAAATGCGTTCCGCGATCTTCGCCGCATCGGGATGCAGGCCATTGGCGGCGGTGGCGAGCGCGTCGAACGCCGCGATGATCTTGCCAACCGCGATGGTGGCATCAAGGGCGTCCGAGCTTACCGTGCCCCAGCTCGGCTCCTCCTTGTCGATTTCCTTGATGATCTTGGTGACGAGGGTGATCAGCCCTTCCGTCTCCGTGACGATAGTGTTGATGGGGCCGCTCAGTCCCGCCACTTGTCCGGGATCCAGCGGAATCCCCATCTCGGCGAAGAAACCGACGTCGCGAGGCGGTTTCAAGTCGTTGCGCAGCGGCTCCATGAGCTTCGAGAGCTCGGCTGCGACGGCGGCCAGGGTGTCGCGCTGTTCGCTCACGCCGGCGTCTCCTGCGTGTCAAAGCTCCGCAGGATGTCGAGACACTCACCCGCGGTCAGCGCAGTCGAGCAGGCCAACAGCAGGTCGCGGTGCCGGTCGAGTGCATCCTTCAGTGGGTTGCTGCCGTGCTGACGCAGCACAAATTCCATGCGCGTCAACAGCGTCTGCCGCGACACACCCTGGATCGTGTGCGGAATCCCGGCGGCCTCGCCGCGCAGATGCTTGATCACGCAGGCCAGGAAGGCGGGCCCGCGATTGCGATGCCAGGCCACTGTGACGGGACGGTAGCGACGCACCAGGTAGGCGATCTCGCGGCTGAGATCGGTGAAATCTTCATGCAGCTCACGGCCACGCGCCGTCTCGCGCAATTCCTCCAGCAAGGGTTGCATATGCGCGCGTTGTTCATCCGTTGGGGGCGGCGCCGGCGTTTCCCGCTCACGATTGAGCACACCCGCGGTTTCGCTTCGGGCGAACAGCACCTTGTCGTCGGAGGGCAATTCCCACGCGCCTCCATACATGGCAATGCCGCTGCCGTCTTCGGCCTTGCTGGCGCCATAGGATTTGCCCGTGGTAGTTGGGATGCACATGCCCAAGGCGTCGAGCACGGGCACGATGAGCGCGGCGTGAGTCTTGCGGGCGCCGGCGGCATTGGCGACGCTGCCTCCGGAGTACAGCAGGCCGACGGCCTTATTTTTCATGTCGAGAATCAGCGATCCCGAATCCCCTCCCCAGCTAAAGGTGTTGTGTGTTTCACGGAGCGTGAGAAACAGGCAGGGATCGAAGTAGGGGGGCGGATCCGCGGACACGATCTCCAGCACGCGGTGCGCCACCAGCGTGACTCGGCCGGGCTCGTTGGGATCGTTGGGATCGGGGTACACGATACTGTGGCCCGGACCGATTCCGACGATGCGTCCTTCCGTCCTACCCGTCGAGCGCCCGTTCTTCACCACGCGCAAGTCGCGAATGGCACTGGCCGACTCCAGCCTCAGGTCGCGAACGTCCACGACACGATCGCGATCCGAATCCAGCACGCCCGGGGGCAGCGCCCCCGGCTTGTTGGTTTTCGGAATTTTCGTTTCGGCGCGCAATTCGCTGCGCGTGCAGGCGCTGCCGCAGCAGAAACTGCCCAGGTCGATGCGGACGGCGGCGCAGTCGACGTACCACCCGTGAAAATCCGCGGGCAGATCGTAGTCGTAAGGCGCTGGCTTGAGCTTGGGTTCGTCGGGCACCGGCTTGCGGTCTTCGCCGATATGTCCCTTGAAGGACAGCGCACGGGTGATGGTACCCAGCGGAACGCTGGGGCGTTCCTTGTCCTTGTGCGGGGAAAAGGGGTGAAACACCTTGTCCCCTTCGAAGATGTACGGTTCGTAATTGTCGTCCTCGTCCTCCAGCCACAGGCAGTGATGACAGGTTAGTAGATAGACATTGTCTCCACCTTCGCCGCCGCCACGCTTGTGCACGATGCAGCCAAGTGTCCCGACGGCGGGTTCGAATCCGAACGAAGCTTTTCCGCCCGCTTCGATCTGTATGCCGCCAACCAACTCGGCATATTTGGCGACGTCATTGCACTCGCTGGACGGGTCAGAAGGCAGCAGCACGCGCACGTCGGTTCGATAGCCGTCGAAGCTCTGTGGAATGCGCTGCTCGGGTTTGAGCTCCGCGTCGGGGAGTTTGCGCGTGACATACACCAGGATCGCGAGCTCGTCGCCGAACAGGCCGGCCTGCTCGCGGATGCCGTAGCCGACGCCGACCACGCCCTTGATGCGGCCGAGCTCGCGGCCGGCGCGATCGACAGCATCCTTGAAAGCGCGGTCGTCGGCCTCGATGTGGTCGTTGCCTTTGAACGGTTCGGTCATGCGGGCTCGGTTTCTGCTATTCGTCCGCCGCGCACCGCATGCACGTGCGGACGCAGCCGATCCAGGAATTCCGTGAGCGTGCTGCTTTCGCGTACGGCGCCCAGCAACGCGTCGCGATGTTGCGCCAGCGCGGTTCGCAACGATTCGCTGCCGTACAGCGCCAGCGCAGCTCCAGTACGCGCCATGGCGTCTTCGAGAGATCCGCCTCCCGGGGGCGCCGGCAACGTTTCATCGTCCCCGGCACGCAGCGCATTCAGGGCGGCCGCGAAGATTGCCGGGCCGCCGGCACGATGCCACGCAACACTCACGCGCCGGTGCGTGGTGACCAGCGTGACGATCTCTTCGCGATGCTCCTCGGCGAGGGTCCACAGCCATTGACCCGCAGGATCCGATTCAACACGCGCCCGGGTCCTGGCATACAGCTCTGCGCCTGTGGGCGAAAGATTGATGGGAAAGGTTGCACGTGGTGCGGCAGTCCGCGCTCCCGCCGTGCCACCGCCGCTGGCGAAATTGATGGTGATGCCCAGCTCGGTACACACATCCGCGATGTGATTGGCAAAGGTGCGGTTGTTGGGCGGCGCGCCCGTCTGCGCGAACAGCAATCCAACGATGTAGCCGTCTTCGTCGATGATGGCGGAGCCCGAGTCGCCTATTTGTGAGAATGAAACGGCCGGATCCTGGCTCGCAATTTCGATCTGGCCATTGAAAGGATATGGTGTGCCCGCCAGCTCGGCCTCGAGATCGTTCACGTTGATGTCGACGATTCGCCCGACAGTGCGGCCGGTCGTGATGCCGACCTTGTAAACGGTGGCACCCGCCACGGCGGCACGCATGTTGACGATGCCATTCGAGGGCGGTACGCCGCCGACGCTCAATCCGACGATCTCGTCGCGAAAGTCGAGCCCGCAGCAGCGGCAACAGGACGAGACGTCGAGTTTTGCGATCCCCGCGTCCACGCTCTCGGTGACGCTGGCCGCGGTGATATGTGCAACGATGTCATCGTCAGAGGCAGGCCGCACCGGAAGACTGGTCAGGTCGAGCGCGGGGATGCGCAACGGTGCGGGTTGGAATATCGGCTCACCGATGCGCGCGCCATTGGCCATGAGCACGTGCCAGCACGTCAGCAACACCGTTGATCCGTCGCTGGTGCGGGTCGCTGTGCACCCGAAGGTGCCCGCCTCCATGCGAGTTCCCGTCCCGGCGCGATTCAGTCCGATGATGCGGTTGCTGACCATGGCGCCACCTTTGAGAGGGCGGTAACGCGTGGTGTCGATGGTAAAGGTAGCCCTGTGGACCACGTTCACATCGGTGGGAATTCCATCCACCGAGGCGGGGATGCGTTCCTGGGCCGCAAGTTCGTTCTCCGGAAGTTTGGTTTTGACGTAGACCCGGATGCACAGGTCGTCTGTGACCTTGCCATCGCGAACCTTCAGTCCCACGCTCACGTGCCGCACGCCCGGAATGCCGCGCAGCTTTTCCTCTGCGCCATCGGACAAAAGCTTGCGAATGGCTGCATTTTTCGCGACCAGTTCCTGATACCGGCTCATGCGCTCTCCGTCATGCGCGCGAGTTCGACATGCAGCACCCACAACACCGGCGCGATGGGGCAGGCAAGCGCATCTCCGTTCGCGCTGGTGCCCCACAGCAGTCCGACTACCGCGCCGTCCGTGTTGCGTAACGCGGCCCCGGAGTCGCCGGGTTCGCTGAACGGCCGGGCTGCGTCGCGCGTGCGAACCAGGAGTTGGCCGCGCACTTCGAAGGCGCGACCTTCGATGACCACCCGCTCGGAGTGATTCGTCGCGAGTACGTTGCCTTGAGTGACAGCGCCTTCGGTGCCAAGCCTGTGGACAATGTCGCCGGCGTTGGGCCTGTCACCCGCTCGTTCGGGTGTGAAACCTCGTGCAACAGCCTGCTTCGCATCGAGGTCTGCAGTCGCACAGTCGACATGAATCTCGCGATCGCCATGACGCAGCAGGGCGCGCCGGCCATGCCGCGTCCGACCTGCACACTTCTTCGGATCCGAATCGGCCAGCCACACCGGTTCGCTTTCGCGGCCGCCCGCGCCGAACAACACGTGTTCACTGGTCAACAGCAGCGGCCGCCGGTCCTCGAGCGACAACGCAAAACAACCGAGCGTTCCGTGCACGCCGCGCGCATTAGCGATGCGCGTGCCGATACGCAACGATCCTGCCGACGGAAGGTCGAGTGCATCCGGCATGCGAGGTGCTTCATCCCTGAGCTCGCGCCTGGTAGCGCGATTTCATTGTTAGTGTTTGTCCCGAATATCTGCCTCCCTCTGGAATGAGTCAATTGCAGTTCCGTGAGACGCGGGTGCAGCAAAGGCCGCAGAGATCTCTGCGAGATTCGCTGATCAAATCTTGCGCAGGGACGGGCCGGGAAACCGAGCGTTCTCGCGTACATATAAATGTGTACGCAGAAGGCGCTGGAGCCGGTGCCAACCGGGTGCAGTGCGACATCGGCGGCGGCTTGACCGTATAGCCTCGTATGTGTATATACACATACATGAATATATCGACGTTCAGCGCACTGGCTGATCCGATGCGTCTCAAGATCATCGACGCGCTGCGCGCGGGCGAGATCCAGGTGAACGACCTGGTGGAGCGCGTCGAGATCCAGCAATCCGGTGTCTCGCGGCATCTCGGCATCCTGGCGCGCGCAGGTTTCGTCAGCGTGCGGCCGGAAGGGCAGAAGCGTTTCTACTCGCTGCGGGCCGAGCCGTTCGAGGAAATCGATCAGTGGGTGGCGCAATTCCGCGCCACCTGGGAAGCGCGCCTCGATCGTTTCGAAGCCGCGCTCAAGAAGAGGCGGAAAAAATGAGAAGACAGATCACCATGGAGCGAACGCTCAATGCGACGCTGGCCGAAGTCTGGGAACTGTGGACCACGAAGGAGGGCATCGAGTCCTGGTGGGGTCCGGAAGGTTTCGTGACCGCCGTGAAACGCCTCGAGCTCAAGGTGGGTGGCACGCTCGAATATTCCTTCACCGCGGTGGGCGAAAACCAGATCGCGTTCATGAAGCAGGCCAACCAGCCGCTGACGCAGCACATGAAGGCGCGCTACACGACCGTGCAGCCCAAGACCTCCGCGGCGTGGATGAATCTGGTCGAGTTCATTCCCGGCATCACGCCCTACGAAGTCGAGACCCGCTTCGATCTCGAGGCGCGTGGCAAGCAGGTGCGCATGAAGATGCGCTTCGACGCCATGCACGACGAGCAGTTCACGAAGTTCGCCGAGATGGGCTGGACCGAAGAGCTGGGCAAGCTCGAGCGACTCATCGTCAAGCGGGGAGTCGCGGCATGAAAGGCGTCATTCCTTTTCTGTGGTTCGAATCGCAGGCCGAGGAAGCCGCGCGTTATTACGCGTCGATCATTCCCGGCGCGAAGCTCGGCGATATCCAGCGTTTTCCTGCCGGATCGCGCGGAGTCGAAGGCAGCGTGATGACGGCGAGCTTCGATCTCGCCGGTCAGACCATCGTGGCGCTCAATGGCAACCAGCGTCATGCCTTCTCGCCGGCCTCGTCACTCCTGTTCTTCTGCAAGGACCCCGCGGAAGCCGAGGCGGTCAGCGCAAAGCTCGCAGTGGACGGCGAGCGCCAGCCCGGCGGCTGGCTCAAGGACAGGTATGGAGTTTCATGGCAGGTGGCGGTGGCCGGATAACCAACTGATGCCGACACGCCATTCCCTGCTGCGCTCGCGCGATTCGCACGCGCGCGTCACCAACGTCGAGCTGTTCTTCGACCTGGTGTTCGTGTTCGCGGTCACGCAGCTTTCGCACACGCTGCTGGAGCACATGAGCCTGGCGGGGGCGCTGCAGACGCTGTTCCTGTTGCTGTCGGTGTGGTGGGTGTGGATGTACACCTGCTGGTTCACCAACTGGATCGACCCCGACAAACCCGCCGTGCGCATGCTGATGTTCGCGCTGATGCTGGCGGGACTGGCGCTGTCCGCGTCGATCCCGCATGCCTTCAACAGCGAAGGCCTGGTGTTCGCCTGCGCCTATGCCTTCATGCAGCTGGTCCGCACGGCATTCCTGCTGCGCGCGCTGCAGGGGCGCGACCCCGCCAATTTCCGCAACTTCCAGCGCATCTTCTGCTGGCTGCTCGCCTCCGCGGTGTTCTGGATCGCCGGCGGTCTCGCGCACGGCGGTGCCCGCGCCGTCCTGTGGGTGATCGCACTGGGACTCGAATGCCTGGGGCCCGTGGTGTTCTTCTATGTGCCCGGGTTCGGGCGCTCGAGCACGGCGGACTGGAAAATCGATGGCGGTCACATGGCCGAGCGCTGCGCCCTGTTCGTGATCATCGCGCTCGGTGAGTCCATTCTCGTGACCGGCGCCACCGCGGCCCGACTGCCTGCCACGAGCGGCACTCTCGCGGCATTCGCGGCGGCATTCCTCGGCAGCGTCGCGATGTGGTGGATCTACTTCAATATCGGCGCGGAGCGCGGTACCCGCGCATTCCTGAGCTCCAGCGATCCCGGACGAGTGGGGCGCGTGTACACGTATCTGCACATCCCCATCGTCGCCGGTATCGTGGTGTGCGCGGTGGCCGACGAGCTCACGATCGCGCATCCGGATGGCCACCTGGAGCTTGCGACGGCCATGACCTTGTTAGGAGGCCCGGCGCTGTACCTGTTGGGGAATGTGTTCTTCAAACGCGCCAGCCATCGGTATTACCCATTGTCGCATCTCGTCGGACTCGGGCTGCTGGTGTTGCTGGCGCCGGCATCCCCGTGGATGACGCCGCTCATGCTCGCTGCGGCAACGACGCTGGTACTCATCATCGTGGCGGTCTGGGAAACCCGCTCGTTCGCCTCCGGGCCGCGACCGGCCGAGTGACCGGCATCAAATCACGGGTGATGGGCAAAACCCGCCACCGCGCCGATCAGGGCCTCGGCCTTGACGGGTTTGGCCAGGTGCGCCTGGAATCCGGCGGCGAGCGCATCGGCACGGTCCTGCACACGTGAGAAAGCGGTCACCGCGATGGCGGGCAATCGTTCGGCGTCGAAACCGGCGGCGCGCAGGTTGCGCAGCAGCTGGTAGCCGTCGAGTTGCGCCATGCCGATGTCGCTGACCAGTACGTCCGGGACCGTCGTCTTGATGTGGGCCATGGCGGCCTCGGCGTTCGGGGCGTCGCTGACGAGTGCGCCGGCATCCGCCAGGATGCGCACGATGAGTGCGCGCGCGTCCGGATCATCTTCGACTACCAGCACGCGCATCTTCTTCAGGCGCACACTCTGATCCGTGGGCGCTTCGCGCGGCCGGCGATCGGTGAGTGGCAGGCGCACGTGGAACGTCGCTCCCTTGCCGAGGCCTTCGCTCTCGACGTCGATGCTGCCGTGATGGATGTCCACGAGGTGCTTGACGATGGTGAGCCCGATTCCGAGTCCGGCGAAGCTCTTGCCGGTACCGGATTCCTGCTGACTGAAGCGCTCGAAGATCTGCGGCAGGAATTCCGCGCTGATGCCACGCCCGGTATCGGCCACCGAGATTTCATATTCACCTTCAGTCACCCCCGCGGTGACGTCGATGCGTCCTCCGGCCGGAGTGAACTTGATGGCATTGGAGAGCAGGTTCCAGACCACCTGCTGCAGGCGAGACTCGTCGGCGAGCACGTAAGCTTCGCGATTGGCGATATGCAGGTGCAGTTCGACGCCCTTGTTGCTCGCCTGCGTCTG
>Ga0315912_10002510_pt1 | contig 19379 bp, 22 predicted proteins | sample VfabasoilMG_FD_204469 | JGI IMG/M metagenome (GOLD analysis project Ga0315912, IMG submission 204469) | Garden soil microbial communities collected in Santa Monica, California, United States - V. faba soil | ecosystem: Environmental > Terrestrial > Soil > Garden | place: USA: California...
ATTCCGGACGGCTCCGGAATTTTTCCGAATGGGAAACGGCCAACACGACGCAGGTTTTTTCCAACTTCGCCATTCGAACCTCGCGATACTCCAAATCCGGAACCCTTGATTCGATGCCCTACGCCGGCGATGGAACCAAGCTGTTTCAGCTGGCGCAGGTGAATAGCCAATGGCGGATTGCTTCCCTGTGCTGGTACGACGAACCATGAACGTAACTCCCACCATCCTCTGTGAAGTCTTTCTGATTCTGTTTGTTCCGGTCCTGCTGGCGGTTCGCTATCTCGCGCCGCAGCGAATTGGATGGCGGACGCTCGTTCTGGTGGTCGCGGCCACGAGCTGGATCTGCGTCAATCTCGCGGTCAACTGGGCAGGGGATGAGAGGGCCGGGAATCTCGCACTTCTCTTCGGCTGGGTGCCCGGCCTCGCGATCATGGTCCCTTGTCTTGCGATTTATGGACTCCTGCACCTCAGTCGCGTACGTCGCGACGGAACCGCGGCATTACCACCTAACATTCCGAAATAGCCATCATGGCGTCACCGCCACCCCTGGTCCTGGCCCACGAAATCGCTCCGCTTCTCGCCGGCGTGAACTGGGGTATTGGCGGTAGCCTGTTGCTCTGGAAGCTGGGCCTGGAGGCCAATCCGCGCGACCTCGACATCATGACGACGGCCGCGGACTTCCCGTTGGCAAGCCAGCGCATCGCGCAGAAATATGGCGAGGGCGTGCGCACGCCACACGCGGCATTTCAGTCGGTGCATTTTGCGAAGTTCAATTCAGACAGTGACGTCTCCATGGATCTGTTCGCTGAAGTCCGGGTTACGAAAAACGGAGACACGGCGAGTTGGAGTTTTGATCCGCGGGGCATCGAATATTGGCGCGGCCTGCCCTGGATGCAGCCGTCGGCCTGGCTCGAGCTCTACACACTCTTCGATCGACCGGAACGGGTAAACGCGCTTCGCGCGTATCTGCGATCCGTTCCGTAGCCAGGGGCGTACGTGTCCAGCTTTCTCAGATTCGACGGAGCAGTGCGGCATCAGCCGAAGATAGACGCGTGGCTCGGCGAGCGCGAAGCCGAGTTGGGCGCCATCGCGCGAAAGTGGTTCGCGGAGATGCGAAGTTGTGGAGAAGACGTTACGGAGCTCCTGCACGACCACCATCCGACCGCGTGCGTTGGCGACGCCGCCTTCGGCTATGTCAACGTCTTCACTTCGCACGTGAACATCGGCTTTTTTCATGGCGCATCGCTGGAAGATCCGGCGCAACTGCTGCAAGGAACCGGGCGATTCATGCGTCACGTAAAGGCAAGTCCCGCCAGCCTTCCTGACGAAGCCGCCTTGAGGGCGCTCGTCAAAGCGGCCTATGTCGATATCAAGAAGAGACTTGGCTGAGACGATCGATCACGTGACTCGCATTCGCCCGGAGATGCTGGGTCGCATCGGAAAGTTGGCCAGGTATGTCCTGGCGGTTGATTGAGGTAATCCTATGGACTGGTTTTCGATCCTCTTCTTCGCCGTCTTCGCGCTGATTGCAGGAAACCTCCTATACGGAAGACTGAAGTATGGAAGCTGGACGGGTGCCTTCCTGAAGGGCAACGTCGAGCAGACGTATGGAGAAGTGCTGCTTACGAGTGGTGTGGTGGGATCGCAGGTGCTCAAGGTCGTGGAGTTGAAGGATGACGAAGGTCAGCGATTCGTGGGCCTGGTCATCACTGCGAAAGCGCCGCTCGGCGCGAGCATGACGATGTACCGGCTCTCCAGGCACCAGTCACAGGAATTGTCGAGCTTGCTGACCACGGCGGCGCGCACTCTTTGACGGGAGATGACGATGGCTACCCACCGCATTTTCGCCATGCCCTTTGCAAAGGTGTATCCGATGTACGTGCAAAAGGCCGAGCGCAAGCAGCGAACGAAGGCCGAGGTCGATCGCATCATCTGCTGGCTGACGGGCTACACCCCGGCGGGCTTTCAGAAGCAGCTCAAGCGCGAAGTCGACCTCGAAACCTTTTTTGCGGAAGCGCCCGCCATGAATCCCAACACTTCGCTGATCAAGGGCGTGGTGTGTGGCGTCCGCGTCGAAGACGTGGAAGACCCGCTGATGCGCAAGATCCGCTACCTCGACAAGCTCATCGACGAGCTCGCGAAGGGCAAGGCGATGGACAAGATTCTGCGGCAGCCGGTGGCTAGCTAGGCCTGCTTCGCGCCGTTGGCGCGAATACGTCGACCGAAAGCGTCACCGTACGGCTTTCGCGAGGGTCGAGCGCGCCGACACCGACCACCTTGCGCGCAACTTCCTCGCCACGATCATTGCGGATCGACACCACCACCGAGTATTCCCACGAGTCGACGCCCGCGGGATTGCGAAACGCCCCTTCGACGCGAAGCGCGGAGAACGTGGGTTGTACCCGGCTCTCCACGTTCGAATTCGGGTCGAATCGCAGATGGTGATGGCAACCCGGGCAGACGCTGGCGCTCTCCAGGATGGTCGACTTGCAGTGCGGACAGATCCTGGTTTTGCCGCCAGCCTCGGGACGGCCGTTCATAGGCACGTCAGTGCTTGGGCTTCTCGTCCCAGCCGAACTCCGCCTTGCCGCGCATGCGTGAGCCCGCAGCCACGGTGAGCGAGCCGGCCTTGAGTTCACCATTCAGGACGCCGGTCTGCAGTAGTTCGACGCGCGAAGCGGCATCGATGTTGCCATCGAGTTGTCCGCCGACGACGACCGTATCGGCTTTCACGCCGCCGGTCAGGTGTGCGCCCGGTTCGATCGTGAGATTGCCCTGCACGTTGACGTCGCCTTTGAAGTCGCCGGCGATGCGGACATGTCCGGCGCCTTCGATCTTGCCCTCGATCGTGAGACCGGCGGCAATGACAGATTCTTTCAGCGCGGCGTCTGGGCGATTCTGCGTCGCGACAGGACGCGTGGTCTGTTCACCGACAGCGCTCAGGATCGATACTTTCTCGGGTGCCTTCGCAGCGGGTTCCGGCCGAGCGGTTTGCTCCCGACCCGATTCATCTTTCCACAACGCCATGACAAACCTCCTGTTTTTCGAAACGTGTGTCGACCTCGCGAGAGATCCGAGGACTTAACTACACAGCGAGATCAGGAGTGTCAAACTTCGCGCCATATTGTCGGGATATGCCGACAGGATTGGGACCAGGAGCGCATGACACCCATTAGTGGTTTTGCCATTCGAGAGGGCGGTCTGAATGACGCTTCGCACTGAACTGAGCAAGCGCCTTCGCGCGCTGGGCATCGAGGAGCAAGCCTGGCAGGGCCGCGACGATGGTTTTACCCCGCTGACGTTTCGCGGCAGGGATCTCGGACATTTTCATTCGGACCACGAAATCGACATTCGGCTGGGCAAGGATCTGAAAAAGCAGGAGCGCCTGGTTCCTTTGCCGGATTCCACCGTGCATCCAGGGCGCGCGAAGGGATCACCGTGGCATGAGATGCGGATAAGAAGCGCGGCGGACGTGGACGAAATCGTCCGACTCGTCACAATGGCGATTGGTACCTCGAAGGCAAAGTAGTCATGAATAGTCCCTGGCAGTCGTTCCTCGAATATCTTTGGCCGTCGCGCAGCGGGCCGTCGAATGACAGGAGTTATCGCCTGATCCTCCTGCAATCGCTCGTCGCGCTCGGTATCGCGCTGGCGGCGGGACCGGAAGTATTCCTGGCCGCAGAAATGACGGCCGTGATGGAACTGCTCGGCGTGGGTCTCTTCCTCATGGCGTATGGCTCCGCCGTACAGCTCCTCGCCACGCGTCTCGCGCGTGGCATCGGAATGCTGATGGTGCCCGCGGGACAACGGCCGCTCGTTCATTCGAGCGCGCCACTTCAGGTGAGGGTATATGCCTGCCTGCTCATTGGCGTTCACGTCACCGGGTGGATAGCCCTGGCGGCAGCATTCGGCGCGTGGATTCGAATCACCGCGCGCATGGTCGCGTAAGGCCCATGCGTCTTTGGTCTCTGCATCCAAAATATCTCGATGCGCAAGGTCTGGTCGCGTTATGGCGGGAAGCGCTTCTTGCGAAGGCGGTGCTGGGCGGCAAGACGAAGGGCTATCGCCATCATCCGCAACTCGAGCGCTTCATCGCCCACCAATCGCCGCGCTTCGCGATCAATGCGTATCTCGGCTCGATCCATGAGGAAGCGACCGCGCGTGGCTACGAATTCGACCGCAGGAAGGTCGGGCCGATTCGCGATGTCGCGCGGATAGCCGTCGCGCGCGGACAGCTTCGCCACGAATGGCGGCACCTGCTCAAGAAGTTGTCCGTGCGAAGCCCGTCGTCGTATGCGAAGTGGCGTGCGGTTTCGAGGCCGTCGCAACATCCGATGTTCCGCCTGCGGGCAGGACCGAAAGCGTCCTGGGAGCGAGGGTGAAGGTGTACTACAACTCCGCTTGTCCCGTCTGCAAAGCCGGCATCGAAGGCCAGAAGGAGAAGGAGAGCAGCTGCGAAATCCAGTGGGCGGATGTGCACACGGACAACCAGCTCGTGCGCGAAGTGCGCGCCGAGCTCGAGTTCGTGCGTGAACGTCTGCACGTGGTCGATGAGGGTGGAAAACTGCACATCGGATTCGACGCATTTCTCGCCATCTGGAAAAAATCTCCGCGAGAGCAGTGGAAAGCCCGGATCTTCGGACTTCCCGTCGTCAAACAGATTTGCCGCATCGCCTACAACCTGTTCGCGGCGGCGCTCTACAAGTGGAATCGATCGAAGAGGCATTGGTGAACCATGAAAGCATCCGACCTGATCATCGGCCGCACCTACTTCCGCCTCACCTTCGCGGATCGCGATCTCACGATGCCGGGCGTCGAGCCGGTCGTTTTCCTCGGTGAAGTACAGGATGACCAGGGAACGAACGGCTTCGTGTTCCAGGACACCACTTCGTTCGTCCAGCATGGATCGGGGCTGGAGGGGGATGAACAGCACGAGGAGATAGGACTCTATTTCCTGCCCGAATCGGAGATCGGCGCGATGTATGACATCGGCGAGCTCTCGGCGGAAATCTCAGCGGCTGCGCAGCGTGCCGTGTCGTCGAACTACCCGGCTCTGAAGCCACGCATGAGGTGACGCATGGAACAGATCAACCTGCTTGCGGTCTTGGTCGCAGCACTTTCCAGTTTCATGCTGGGTGGTCTCTGGTATTCGAAGCTCCTGTTTGGTCCTGCGTGGCAGCGGGCGGAGAGCGACAATCGCGACTCCAAACAAGGTCACCCAGCGAAAGTGTTCGGGCTCAGTTTCGCATTCGCGTTGGTAGCCGCGTTCGCCTATGCATTGCTGATGCCGGCTGCATCGAGCGTAACCGCGGCTCTTGTGCAGGGCGCCCTGGTCGGCGCCGGCTTGGTCGCAGCCAGCTTTGGCATCAACTACCAGTTCGCCAACCGCAAGGGCGTGTTGTGGCTCATCGACGGCGGGTATCACACCGTACAGTTTGCGATTTACGGAGTCATCCTCGGGCTCTGGAGATGAATAGCTAGGCTGGTGGGTCTTTCGCGCGAGTGCGTGACACCGCCATCATGATGCCGATTCCCGCAATCACCAGGCACGCGATCATCACGTACATCACTTGTAGCCCTGCTGCGACCAGGCCCCATGCGATGCCGCCGAGAAGAACTGCCAGTCCAAGCATGTAAAGCGCGAATGACATGGGAAACTCCTTTTCCCGATCATACGTTCGCGAGCGCAATAAGCCGTTCGAAGGAATGCCAGAGTTTTCGTAGGCGCGGTCTTACGCGGGCATCCAAGCCGCATCCGCCTCGATCTCGCGCCAGGTGCCGAGCGCCAGTCCCTCCACGCTGACCAGCCCAATGCTCGCGCGTACCAGGCGCAAGGTCGGGAAACCCACGTGTGCCGTCATTCGGCGAACCTGCCGGTTCTTGCCTTCGCGCAACGTCACCTCTAGCCACGCCGTCGGAATTTTCGCGCGGTAACGGATCGGCGGATCACGCGGCCAGAGTCTGGCGGGCTCATCGATGAGCCGCGCGCCGGCGGGCTTCGTCGTGAAGTCGTTCAGCTTCACGCCCGCGCGTAGCGAGGCGATCGCGTCGTCGGTCGGTGAACCTTCGACCTGCGCCCAATACACCTTGGCGAGCTTGTGGGTCGGATCGGAAATTCGCGCCTGCAGAGCGCCATCGTCGGTCAGGAGCAGCAAGCCCTCGCTGTCGGTATCGAGACGCCCCGCGGGATAGACATCGGGCACGTCGATGTAGTCGGCGAGAGTGCGCTTGCCCGGCTCGGGGCTGAACTTGCAGATGACGCCGAATGGCTTGTTGAACGCAATCAGCATCAGCCGAGAAAGCGCTCGATCAGATGCGGCGGCACCTTCGTGCGCGGCACGATGGGGGCCACAGGAGTGCGGCCATGCTTGCGCCCGTTCACGCGACGGGGCGGTGCCTCGAACCACTCGCGCACGTCGGCGTCGAGGCCGATGCCGTGCATATAGTTATAGAGTGCCTTGCGGAGCCCGACGCCGAGGTAATCGTGATCCGTGCCGGTGGGATCGCGGAAGTTCACATCGTTGTGCGCGAACTGGATGTCGGGTGGCGGCAGGAGCTCGATGCCGTAGGCATCGGGGTTCAGCCCGATGGGCGAGTGCGCCGTCGCCGAGAAACGATGCCAGTACGCCGACTGGATGCAGCCCGCCGCGAACAGCTGCCGAACGCGTTCGAGCGCATCGATGGTGTCTTGCTCGGTTTCGGTGGGAAAGCCGTACATGAGGTAGGCGTGCACCATGATGCCGGCGTCGGTGAATGCGCGAGTGACGCGCGCCACCTGTTCGACGGTGACACCTTTCTTCATGAGTTCGAGCAATCGATCCGACGCCACCTCGAGCCCGCCGCTGACCGCGACGCAGCCGGAGTCGGCTAACAACTGGCAGAGTTCGGGCGTGAACGTCTTCTCGAACCGGATGTTGCCCCACCAGGTGATGCTCAAGCGTTCGGCGATGAGTCGTTTCGCGAGCGATTTCATGGCGGAGGGTGGTGCGGCTTCGTCGACGAGATGAAAACCCGTTTCGCCCGTCTCCGCGATCAGCGCCTTGATCCGCCGCAGGATGAGGTCGGTGCTCGGCTCGTCATATCGGCCGATGTAGTCGAGCGAGACGTCGCAGAACGAGCACTTCTTCCAGTAGCAGCCGTGTGCGAGCGTGATCTTGTTCCAGCGGCCGTCCGACCAGAAACGATGCATCGGATTCAGCATTTCCATCACGGAGACATACTGATCGAGCGGCAAGCCGTCGTAAGTGGGGATCCCCGTATCCTTCTGCGGGATGTCGTGCTGCGTCGGATCCGTCTCGAGCACGACCTTGGCGTCCTTGCGCACGTAGGTGCGTACCAGCGGCGTCTTGCCGTCGTGGAGCCGCTTCACGAGATTGAGCAGCGGCCGTTCGCCGTCGTCGAGCGTCACGTAGTCGAAGTAGTCGAACACGCGCGGGTCGCGCAATGAACGCAGCTCCGTGTTCACCCAGCCGCCGCCGAGAATCAGCGTGACCTTGGGATTCGCCGCGCGAATCGCGCGCGCCATGCGGAATGCGCCGTAGACGTTCCCGGGGAACGGCGCGGTGATGGCGACGATGTCTGGCTGCTTCTGCGCGAGTAGTTCGCGCGTAATCTCATCGAGCGTCTGGTCGACCAGCGTGGCTTCGCCCGTCAACGCCTCGTGCATCGGATCGAACGTCGCGGCGCTCGACGCGAGACGCTCGGCGTATCGCGCGAGCTCGAAGCGCGGGTCGATACCGAGACGCCAGACATCCGCGAGATCGTCGACAAACAAGCTGGCGAGATAACGCGCCTGCTCGGTCGTGCCCAGCGCGCCGAAAGCGGCTTGAACCTGTTCGGCGTGCACCTGCTCGAATCGCGGTCCTTCGGGAAGGTAGGCGCGGCCGACGATGCGGAACGCCATGCTCGGATCCCGGCGCTGCAGGAAGCGGATCGCGGGCTCCACCGTGTCGGCATATCGCCCGGCGTGCGCAAGGAAGTGCGCGATGGATGGCGGCACCGCCGCGCGTTTGCCGGCGCCCTTCGCCCGGCGGCGCAGTTCTTCGGCCATGCGCGTAACGAGCGGGGCAGAGAACAGGCGGAGGAAAAGCTGGATGGAGGCGTCCGCCTGCGTCACCTCGAGTCCGTGCTCGGCCGCGTGAAGGCGCAGAAATCCGGTGAGATAGGCCGTTGCGGGATACGGCGTATTCAGCTGGATCATCGGGGGTGTAACGAGCAGGATCCGCATGGCGGGTGCAGCGTAACAGTCAGGGGCAGGCCATTCCATGCAGCGCGATCCTTACGACCTCCATCCTGGGCAAGCTGCCCGCAGGCGCGACGTGAAGTACGCCATCAAGGTGGAAATCCGCGACTTTCGCGCCAGGTCTTTTGCTTTCGCCGCCCAGAAGACGATGTACGGCGGCAAGAAAATCGCCAAGGGCGACACCATCTTCATCATCGCGAGCGAGAACGAAGGCGGGCCCGGCCTCATCGCCAGAGGCGTGGTGACCTCCGCGAAGCCCACGCCCCGTAAGCCTGGCGTCGAGCGACAAACTCCGCGTGTGAGCATCACCGTCAAACGCACGGCACTTGCGAAGAAGCGTCTCGGTCGAGCCGAGCTGAAACCCTTCTCCAACTGGAATGACGGCCGGCCGGAAACCGAACTGAACTTCAAGTTCTACCGCCAGGCCACGAACAAGATCGTTGGCCTGACATCCGAGGCGGCGGCGTTTCTGGGCAGATTCTTTTAGCGCCGACCGGTAAAGTTCGCGCATGTGCAAACACGCCAAGGGCCTCACGGCTTTCCTGACGATCCTGCTCCTGTCGCCGATGGTGAGAGCCGACGATCTCGACGCATGGAGCGCGGCGAAGCTCATGGGCGTTGGCGCCAACATCGGCAATACGCTCGAGAACACCACGACGTGGGAAACCGGCTGGGGCAATCCTCGCATCACGAAAGAGTTCGTCGAGAACCTCGCGAAGCTCGGATTCAAGACCGTGCGTGTTCCGGTGGCCTGGGATACCTACGCGAAAGACGGCCGCATCCCGGCCGACAAGATGGCGAGAGTCGCCGAAGTGGTGGATTGGATCACGGGCGCCGGCCTGTTCTGCGTGGTGAACATCCACTGGGATGGCGGCTGGATCGACTCGAGCGACAAGAATCGATTTCCGAAAACGCACGCCACGTTCAGCGCGGACGCCGAACGCAAGTTCGTGTCCTACTGGACCCAGATCGCCACTCACTTCGCTGATCGAAATGACCGCGTGATCTTCGAAGCGCTGAACGAGGAGACGAACTTCGAAGGCGAGGGTTCCATGAAGAAGGCGTACGCCACGCTTGCTCGCGTGAACCAGCTCTTCGTCGACACCGTGCGCAAGACGGGCGGCAAGAACGCCACGCGACTTCTGATCGTCACCGGGTATGGCACGGACATCACCAAGACGACGAACGGCGAATACGTGTTACCGGTCGACGCCGTTCCGCATCGCCTCCTCATCTCCGTTCATTACTACACGCCGTGGCAGTTCGCCGGCATGACGAAGGACGAAAGCTGGGGAAAGATGGCGCTCACGTGGGGAAGCGAAAATGACGTCGCTGAATTGAACCGGCTGTTCGACGCGATGCAGGGGTTCTGCAAGCGCAACGATCTCCCGGCGTTCATCGGCGAGTTTGGCGTGACACAGAAGAAGGAGGAGTCCTCGCGCGTGCGCTGGATGTCTGCCGTGATGAAAGCCGCGCTCTCACGCCAGATGATTCCCGTGCTCTGGGACACGGGCGGCGACCTTCCACGCAAGGCGCCGTACGGCGCGAGCGCGGCGTTGAGCGAGGTGCTGGATCAGCGCTGAAGCAGGCGCTCCAGCGTGTTGCGCAGCTCCACCAGGTTCGCGGGCTTCGTCAGGATGTGATCGACGTACGGCAGGGTGTCGTCCTGCGCGTGTGCCCGATTTCCATACGCCGTGAGCATGATCACCGGCGTACCTGGCCGCATCTGGTTGATCACGTTCGAAACCTTGCGCCCGTCGGCCATGGGCATGACGAAATCGGTGATGACAGCCGCAAACGGTGCGCCAGATTTGTCGGCAGCTTCGAAAGCGTCGATTGCGCTTTGGCCATCATCCGCGGTCAACACGTGATGGCCATCCGTCTCGAGGGCGGCACGCAGTGACTCGAGCAACGCGGAGTCATCGTCGGCGATGAGGATCCGCGCGCCGGTAGTTGGGCGGCGCACACCATCCTGCGGCCGCGGTGAGTTTTGCGGGCGTTCGACTCGTGCCCTCCCGGAGGGAAACAGAAGCCGTATGGTTGTGCCGCGACCCGGTTCGCTGACGATCTCGATCTCGCCGTCATGGCGTTTCAGCATGCCGTAAACCATGGCGAGTCCCAGCCCGTTGCCATGTTGGCCCTTGGTGGAGAAGAAGGGTTCGAGACACCGTCTCCGGGTTTCCTCGTCCATGCCAGTTCCGGTGTCGCGGACTTCGACGATCGTTCCATTGGGCAGGGGGCGGGTCTGCAGCGTGATCGTGCCTCCCTCGGGCATCGCGTCGACGGCGTTGAAGATCAGGTTGACGACAGCGTCGCGGATTTCGCTCGCGCTTCCCATCATGACGGGCAAGCCGTCCGCGAGCTCGAGCCGGGTCTGGATCGAAATTCCTTTTCCAAGTGACATGGTTTGCCAGCGCGCTTGCGTGAGCGCGACCGACTGCTGCACCACCTCGTTGACGTTCACGGATTCGCGGACCGCCTGCGTTTCGCGCGGGCGGCAGAATTCCCGCAGCCGCGTCACCGTTTGAACCACCGCCGCGATGGCCTGCTGCACGACCGAGAGTCGCTCGCGGGTGCGTGCGCTCAACGTCGTGTCCTGTTCCAGCAAGGACTCGACGTACATCGCCGCGGGTGAAATGGCGTTGTTGATGTCGTGCGCGATGCCGCCGGCCATTTGCCCCAATGCGCGCAATCGCTCTTGCTGCACGACGGCGTGCTTGACCTGGCTCAACTCCGCGTTGGCGGTGCGCGCTTCATCTTCGGCACGTTTCTCTTCCGTCACGTCTTCGTGCATGACGATGACATTGCGAACGGAACCGGCGGGATCCTTGATGGGATAGACGAAGGATCGAATCCATTGATTGCCTTCCCTGGGCCGGGGGCTCGTCTCTCCCTTGTGACCCTGGAAAGCGCGTTCGATGACGGGCTGCAGATGTTCATCCGCGGCGCGAGGGTTGTCAGGCGCGCTGCCCCAGAGACGCTGCCACGCCGGGTTGACCTGGACGGTTCCACCGTCGGCCGCCAGCACCTGGATTCCAAACGGCGACTGTTCGACCAGCGCCCGGAATCGCTGCTCGGACGCCATCAGAACCTGCCGGCTCTTGAAGCTCAGCGTGAGACTCATCGAGACGACCATCAGGAAAATGCCGTACGGGCCGAGGTGAATGAAGTCGATCAGCTGGGCGCGTACGAGGATGGCTTCGATGGCAAAGAGGAAATAGGTAGTGAGACTCAGCAGCATCATCAGGCTGGTTCCGGTTCTCTGCCGGCGCCAGGCCAGGAAGAACTGGATGACGGAGTCGCCGATGGAAACCAGGCCTGCGGTGATGGCGAACCAGAAGCTAGTCGGCACCTTTCCGACGGCGCTCGCCAACGGCTCGCCCCAGGGCATGTACCGCGTTTCGATCCGTTCGATCCCCGATATCTGTACCCCTTGCGGCCGGATCAGGTTGAGCACCAACAACGTGATGAAGACGAGAGTCAGGAAGACCAGCCACGGGCGGTTCTTTCGACCGGTCACGGCCGCGGTAAACCAGGGCAGGACGGCCAGGAAGATCAGCACGAGAAAGACGTTCCACTTGAGGAGGGACGCGTGATCCTCAATTGAAAAGGTCTGGTACAGCAGCGCCTGGGTGAAGGCCGTTCCGGCCGTGGACCAGCACATCACGCTGAACAATACGCTGGATTTGTCGATGGGACGCCAAAGCCCCGACGACAGGTGTCGCACGGCCGCGAGCACACAGACGCCGGCGATGACGTGAAATCCCGCAACGGAATAGGCTGTCATGCCCGGCGCATCTTGCGCCTGAGGGTGCTGCCCCACAAGAAACCCGGCTAAACTGCGATCCCTCGACACGCCGCGCCCGGGCATCGCCCGAGCTCATGAACCCGCCGACGCCCCTTTCCGAACCGTCCATCGACACCTGTTTGCGTCGCGACCAGCATCGCCTGCGCCGCGAACAGGATCGCCTGCGCGCCGCGAAAATGCGCGGCAACGACGTGGGTGCCGCGGCGGCTACGCTCGCGCAGAAGATAGCCGCGTCGACCTCGGCGCGAGAAGCGCGCGCGGCCAGCGTTCCGAAGATCAGTTATCCGGAAGAATTGCCGATCTCGGCGAACCGCGAAGAGATCCGCCGCGCGATCGAGAAAAACCCCGTCGTCATTCTTTGCGGCGAAACGGGCTCGGGAAAAACGACCCAGTTGCCGAAGATCTGCCTCGAAGCCGGTCGCGGCGTAGCCGGCATCATCGGCCACACGCAGCCGCGGCGCATCGCCGCGCGCGCCGTCGCTTCGCGCATCGCGGAAGAGTTGAAGGTGCCGCTGGGTCAGCTCGTGGGTTACAAGCTGCGCTTCCAGGATCACAGCCGCCCGGAAGGGCTGATCAAGGTGATGACAGACGGCATCCTGCTCGCCGAAACGCAGGGCGATCGCTTTCTGGATTCGTACGACACTCTCATCATCGACGAGGCGCACGAGCGTTCGCTCAACATCGACTTCCTGCTGGGCTATCTCAAGTGGCTGATGCCGAAGCGGCCGGATCTCAAGCTCGTGATCACGTCCGCGACGATCGATCCCGAACGCTTTGCGAAGCATTTCGGCGACGCGCCCATCATCAACGTCTCCGGGCGCAGCTATCCGGTCGAGGTACGCTATCGCCCCGTAGTACTCGATGAAGAAGACGACGAAACCGCTTCGGGTGAGCAGGATGCGATCCTCTACGCGGTCGATGAACTGTGGAAAGAGCAGGCCGGCGACATCCTCGTCTTCCTGAGTGGCGAGCGCGAAATCCGCGAGACCGCGGAGTCGCTGCGCAAACATCATCCGCAGGGTTGCGAGGTTCTGCCCCTGTATTCGCGACTCTCGCAGGATGAGCAGCAACGCGTGTTCCGCCCCTCGGGCCGGCGTCGCGTCGTGCTCGCTACCAATGTGGCCGAAACTTCGCTGACCGTGCCCGGCATCCGTGCGGTCATCGATACCGGCGTCGCGCGCATCAGTCGCTACAGCCATCGCACGCGGCTGCAGCGCCTGCCCATCGAAAAAATCTCGCAGGCTTCCGCGAACCAGCGGTCGGGCCGTTGCGGGCGCGTCGGACCGGGCGTCGCGATCCGCCTGTATTCGGAAGAAGACTTCAACGCGCGGCCCGCGTTCACCGAGCCCGAGATCCAGCGCACGAATCTCGCCGCGGTAATTCTCCAGATGCATGCGTTGAATCTGGGCGACATCGAAGCCTTCCCGTTCGTCGAGCCGCCCGATGGCCGCTACGTGCGCGACGGTCAGCGCACCCTGCGTGAGCTCGGAGCGCTGTCGGAAGAGGGGGAGCTCACCGACACCGGCCGCCGCCTCGCCAAACTACCTCTCGACCCGCGCCTCGGCCGCATCCTGCTCGCGGGTGCCGACGAACACTGCCTCGAGGAAGTCGCGATCATCGCCTCGGCGCTCTCGGTGCCGGACCCGCGCGATCGACCGGCCGACAAGCAGACGCAGGCCGACCAGAAACATGCGCCGCTGCGGGACGAGCAGTCGGATTTCCTGTCGCTGCTGAAATTGTGGCGCGAGTACGAGAAGCAACGCGCGGCGCTGTCGCGCGCGCGTCTGCGGGGCTGGTGCAAGGAAAACTTCCTGTCCTACCTCAGGCTCACCGAATGGCACGACGTGCACGGCCAGGTGATGGAAGTGGTGAAGGGCGAGCTCGCGCTGAAGCTGAATGCGCAGCCGGGGCAATATGCGTCCATCCACCGCGCGCTCCTGGCCGGGCTGTTATCGCAGGTCGCGAACCGCCGCGAGCAGGGTGAGTATCTCGGCGCGAACGGAACGAAGATCTTCATTCATCCGGGCTCGGGGCAGTTCAAGGCGCGCCCGGCGTGGATCGTGAGTGCCGAGCAGGTCGAGACGACGAAGGTGTACGCGCGCAACGTGGCGCGCGTCGAGCCGACCTGGATCGAACAGGCCGGCGCGCATCTCATCAAACGCCAGCACTACGAACCCCACTGGGAACGCCGCGCCTCGCGCGCCGCGATTTACGAACGCACCACGCTTTTCGGATTGCTGCTGACCACCGGTCGCCGCGTGCCTTACGAGCAGATCGATCCGAAGGCGGCGCGCGAGCTCTTCATTCGCCACGCGCTCGTGCTCATGGAATACGACTCGCGCGCGGCATTCCTCACGCACAACCTCAAGCTGCTCGAAGACATGGAATACCTGCAGCAGAAGGGTCGCCGCGTGGACCTGCTCGGTGACGAGAGCCAGCTGTACGAGTTCTTCGACGCCCGCATCCCGCAAGGCATTTCCACGGGCGCGGCGTTCGAGCGCTGGCGCCGCGAGGCGGAGGCGAAGGATCCGAAGGTGTTGTGGCTCAACGAGAGCGATGTCGCCCCCAGCGACGCGGAGCTCGACGCCGGAAAATTTCCCGACCATCTTTCCGCGGGACCGCTCGTGGTCCAGCTTCGATACCGCTTCGAACCGGGTCACGAGGACGATGGCGTCTCCGCGCTGATCCCGTTGCATGTGCTCAACCAGTTGCCGGAGGAGCCATTCGAGTGGCTGGTCCCTGGACTGCTCGACGAGAAGATCGAAGCACTGGTGCGCTCGCTTCCCAAGCAACTGCGCGTGCATTTCGTGCCCGTGCCGGACGCGGTCGCGCGGGCGCTGCCTTTGCTCGACCGTGGCGTCGGCTCTCTGCACGCTCAATTGGCCCATGCGCTACTGCGGACCGGCGGGGTCCAGGTGCCCCGCGACGCCTTTCGCGAAGACCTGCTGCCGCCGCACCTTCGCATGAACTTCGTGCTCATCGACGACGCCGACAAGGTGATCGCGCGCTCACGCAGCCTCCCGGCATTGCGCGAAAAGCATGCGGGCGCTTCGCAGCAGCACTACGCGAAGCAGTCACAGCTGACCACCGGCGCTCGTACCTGGGTGTTCGGCGATCTGCCGGAAAAGCAGGAAGGATCCGCGGGTGGCCGCCAGCAACTCGGCTATCCCGCGCTGGTAGACGAGGGCGACAGCGTCGGACTCCGCGTGTTCGCCACTCCCGCCGAAGCGCGCATCAGCCATGAACGGGGTTGCGCACGCCTCATCCGGCTGGTGATGGCGCGCGATTTCAAGTCATATCGCCGCGACCTCGTGGTCAATGTGCAAGGCGAAATGGTGTACCGAGGTCTCGCACCGCATCCGCTGCTGAATCCGGATCTCGTCGCAGGTCGCGATCTTCGCGAGGACCTGCTCGATCGCCTGGTGATGACCGTGTTCCTGCGAGACCAGGCGCCCCTGCGCGGTGAGCAGGCCTTCGACGCGCGCGTCGCGGAACGGCGCGGTGGCATCGGCGTGCCCGCGCAGGAGATCTCGCGTGCCGTGCAGTCGCTGCTTGAAAGGCTTGGGCGAATACAAGCGGCTTTGGCCAAGGCGCCGCCCGCGGCGGCCGCCGACATTCGCGCGCAGCTTTCGTGGCTCGTGCCGGCCGGCTTCCTGCTGGTGACACCCTGGGAGCGACTGAAGGAGTTCCCGCGCTACCTGCAGGCGATCGAGCAGCGACTCGAGAAGCTAGGCCGGGACGGTGGGAGGGATCCGCAGCTCACGGCCGAGATTGCGCCGCTCGAGGCTCGCTACCGGGCCCGGGTCAAGACGGAGCGTGGGCTCATACCGCCCGGCGACGATGAGTTTCGCTGGTTGCTCGAGGAGCTCCGGGTGTCGTTGTTCGCGCAGCAGCTGAAGACGCGTGTGCCTGTGTCGGCGCGGCGCCTGCAGGATGCCTGGGCCGAGCGGGAACGCATGCCGGTGAGTTGATAGACGCCGTGCGGGTTATGCTCCGGCCATGAATACGCACCTCGCTTCCGTCTGTATCGCAATCTTCGCCCTGACATCCGCGCCCATGCGTGCCGCGGATTCCGATCAACAGAACATGATGCAGGATCTTGGCGCGGTCCTCGCCTGGAGGCTCGGTCCCGAAGCGGTGGAAGAGTTATGCCAGGCTGCGGATCCCGCGGGCGTCGAGATTCGCAAGAAGGCGCTGGCGAACTGGCTGGAGAAAAACGCCGACCTCATCAAACAGGTCGATGCGCGTGTCGCCGAAGTCGTGCCGCTCGCCTATCCACCGAAGAATGGTGTCGACAACACGCCGCGGGTTCGCGCGAAGATCAAGGCGATCTTCCTGGAAGAAATTCTTTCCGGAAAGACACCGGAGCAGGTGACCGAAGTCTGCAAGGCGGAGGCGAACGTCGCGAGCCCGCGATGGAACAGCAACGGCATGCCGCAAGTGCCCGCGTCGCTCGCGGCGTTGTACGACTGGCAAACGACGAGGAGCACGAAATGAATCGCCGCCCCCAGGTCTGCATCCTCGGCAGCGCCGAGCCCGGTTCTGCCGCCTACGAACTCGCGGGTGACGCCGGGGCGTTGCTCGCGAAGCTCGGCATCACGGTAGTTAGCGGTTGCGGGAGCCCGGCCACGAGGGTCGCCGCGGAACGCGCGATGGCCGCGGGCGGTCTCGTGGTGAGCATCATTCCGCCCGACACGATGCCGCCCGCCGATTGGCCGGCGACGATCGTCATTCCAAGTGGCATGGGTGATGCGCGCAATCTGCTGATGGCGCTGTCGGGCGACGCCTGCATCGTCATTGGCGGACGCGCGGGCACGATCTCCGAAGTGTGTCTGGCGTGGCTGCACAAGCGACCCCTTCTGCCGCTCGTCGGTCAGGGTGGTTGGTCGGATGCGTTGCCGTCGAATCCACCGGACGAGCGCAAGAATTCGCCGATCCTGCCGTGGGGCTCCGCGGCGGAGCTCGAGGCCCAGTTGCGCGGACTTCGCCTGGCCTAAATCCCCTGACGCACCAAACCTGCGCCTCGCTGATGCGCCCGGTCCAACCCTCTGCACCGAACTGATGCAAGCACCCTCAGCCGGGGCTCCGGCTGGTGATTCGTGGCTGACCGCCGATGGCATAGGGGTTGCTTAGATAGCTGACTGCTCAAGCGGACGAGGGCGAGTCAGCAATGTCAAAACGAATTGTCGTGGTCGGCCACGGCATGGTCGGTCAGCGCTTCCTGGAAACGCTGACTTCGGATGGCGGCGATTTTGCGATCACCATGCTCGCGGAAGAGCCCCGACTGGCATACGACCGCGTCAACCTCTCCAAGTATTTCTCCGGCTCGACCGTCGAAGACCTCACGCTCACCACGCGCGAATTCTTCGACAAGAACGGCATCGAGCTGCATTCGGGCGACCCCGTCGCGTCCATCGACCGCGCCGGCAAGCGCGTGATCACGAAAAGCGGCGCCGAGTACGAATACGACATCCTGATTCTCGCCACGGGCTCGAGCCCGTTCGTGCCGCCGATCCCGGGCCGCGACCGGCCCGGCGTGTTCGTGTACCGGACTATCGAGGATCTCGAAGCCATCACCGAGGCCGGCAAGAATTCCACGCGCGGCGTGGTCATCGGCGGTGGTTTGTTAGGGCTCGAAGCCGCGAAGGCGCTCAAGGACCTCGGGCTGGCCACGAACGTGGTCGAATTCGCGCCGCGGCTCATGGCCGTGCAAGTCGACGAAGGTGGCGGCGGGCTCCTGCGTTCGTGCATCGAAGCGCTGGGCGTGGCCGTGCACACGGGCAAGAACACCACGCGCATCGACGACGGCGAATCCGCGCGGCATCGCATGCATTTCGCCGACGGCGGCTACCTGGAAACCGACGTCGTCGTGATCTCGGCCGGCATCCGCCCGCGTGACGAGCTGGCTCGCGCCTGCGGCCTCGAAGTGGCGCCGCGCGGCGGCATCGCCATCAACGGCGATTGCCGCACCTCGGACGAATTCATCTACGCGATCGGCGAATGCGCGGCGCACGAAGGTCGCGTGTATGGCCTCGTGGCACCCGGTTACCAGATGGCGCGAATCGCGGCCGCGCGAGTACGCGGCGCCGAGGGTGAGGCGTTTGCCGGTGCCGACATGAGCACCAAGCTCAAATTGCTGGGAGTCGAAGTGGGGTCGATCGGCGACGCGCACGCCACGACCACCGGCGCCCGCGTGTATTCGTTCTTCGACCAACGGAAGCAGGTCTACAAGAAGCTTGTCGTGGACGCCGAGGGCAAGAAGCTCATCGGGGCCGTCCTGGTCGGCGATACGTCTGACTACTCGATGTGGCACCAGACAGTGGCCAATGCGATGGCCCTGCCTGAGAACCCCGAGACGATGTTGTTACCGGCAGCAGCGGCGAGTGCGGGTGCACCCCCGACCAACGCGCTGGCTGCGCTGCCGGCAACAGCACAAGTGTGTTCCTGCAACAACGTGTCGAAGGGCGGCATCTGCTCGGCCATCGAGGCCGGATGCACGACCGTCGGCGCGCTCAAGACCAAGACGAAAGCGGGCACCACCTGCGGCGGCTGCACACCGCTCGTGACGCAGATCCTCAACGCCGAGCTCAAGCGGCGCGGCGTGAGCGTGAACACGTCGATGTGCGAGCACTTCCCGTACACGCGCCAGCAGCTGTTCCACCTCGTGCGCATCAATGAGCTCAAGACGTTCGAAGATCTGCTGGCGCGCCATGGACGCGGCCTCGGCTGCGACATCTGCAAGCCTGCGGTGGCGTCGATCATGGCGTCCTGCTGGAACGAATTCGTGCTCAAGAAGCGTCACGCGCCGCTGCAGGACACCAACGACTACTTCCTCGCCAACATGCAGAAAGACGGCACGTACTCCGTGGTGCCGCGCGTGCCCGGTGGCGAGATCACGCCCGAGAAGCTCATCGTCATCGGCCAGGTGGCCAAGAAATACGGGCTCTACACCAAGATCACGGGCGGACAGCGCATCGATCTTTTCGGTGCCCAACAGCACCAGCTGCCACTGATCTGGAAAGAGCTGATCGACGCCGGCATGGAGTCCGGCCACGCCTACGGCAAGGCGCTGCGCACGGTGAAGAGCTGCGTCGGTTCCACCTGGTGCCGCTACGGCGTGCAGGACAGCGTGGGCCTCGCGATCGATCTCGAGAATCGCTACAAGGGACTGCGCGCGCCTCACAAGATCAAGTTCGCCGTGTCGGGCTGCACGCGCGAATGCGCCGAAGCGCAGAGCAAGGACGTGGGCGTCATCGCCGTCGAAGGCGGCTGGAACCTCTATGTCTCCGGCAACGGCGGCATGAAGCCGCGTCACGCGGACCTGCTCGC
>Ga0315912_10002511_pt1 | contig 19371 bp, 17 predicted proteins | sample VfabasoilMG_FD_204469 | JGI IMG/M metagenome (GOLD analysis project Ga0315912, IMG submission 204469) | Garden soil microbial communities collected in Santa Monica, California, United States - V. faba soil | ecosystem: Environmental > Terrestrial > Soil > Garden | place: USA: California...
TGGACCGGGGAGTCCCGGTCCACGCTGTCTTGTCAGCGCGAGAGTGAATCCTCCTTAGGACTTTTCGGTGACTCGATCGGTATGTGCGGCTGACTCACATAGGGTCAGTCGCTGTTCCACTTCCAGAGGCAGGGCGTGAGCACATAGGCTGCGCCGGAAATCAGCACCCCAAGCACCACGCCGAGAAGTCCAGCCACGTAGAGCCCGGCAAAGGGCGCCACGAACACAATCAGGATCATGAAGAGGGCCAGTGACCGTTGGCCTTCGTAGAAGGTGCGGCGGGCTTCGGCCGAGAAGGGCGCGGCGGTGTCTGAGCGATCACGCATGCCCGGAGTATAGACGAAACCCACTGCCCTGTCTGTCACGACAGCCCGATGAGGAGCGTCCTTGTATGCGGGTAGTGTTCGCCGTCAGCCCTTCTACAAAGAGCGAGAACCCTTCACGGGGCGGGGGGATAGCGTCTTGAGCCAAGGTTTGGGTTGAGCGGATAAGGCAGCAGAACGCTTTTGAATCTATGGCTTAGGCCCCGGTGTTGAGCCGGGGCCTGTCGAGGTTATGGCGTAGTGGAGGTCGCTAACGGTTCATCCCGTTCAGCCGGCGGTGCCGTCGGCGCATCCTGATTGAACGCTGCAGGGAGCACGTCTTCGATGCGCTCGGCCAGGATGAATTTCAGCTCATCCCGCACTTCCTGCGGCACGTCTTTCAGGTCCTTCTCGTTCGCCTTGGGCAGAATGATCCGCTTGATACCCGCGCGATGAGCTGCCAGCACCTTTTCCTTGATCCCGCCGACCGGCAAGACCAACCCGCTCAAGCTGATCTCGCCCGTCATCGCCGTATCGCTCCGGACCGCTCTGCCTTCGTACGAGGACGCCAACGCCGTCGCCATGGTGATTCCGGCCGAGGGGCCATCTTTGGGAATAGCTCCCGACGGCACGTGGATATGGACGCCGTTGCGTTTGAAGCGCGAGATATCCAGCCCCATGCTTTCGGCATGCGACCAGAGGTAGCTTCTTGCCGCGCGCGCCGACTCCTGCATCACGTCGCCCAGCTGACCGGTCAGGGTCAGCTCGTGGCTGCCCGGCAAGAGGGTCGTTTCGATATAGAGCACGTCGCCGCCTGTGGGCGTCCAGGCCAGGCCGGTGGCCACACCGGGAGGCAGGTTCTTCCGTGCCTCCTCGGGCATGAACCGTTCGGAGCCCAGCCACTCACCGAGCTTATCGGTCTGCATCGTCACGGGCGTTCTCTCCTGACCTTCCGGCAGATCGGCAAAGGCCAAGGCCACTTTTCTGGTCAGGCGTCCCAGCATTTGCTCGAGCTGGCGCACACCGGCTTCTCTGGTGTACCGGCTGATGACGAGATTCAGCACGTCATCCGGCAGCAGCGTCTGACGTGCGTCGAGGCCGGCTTCTTTCAGCCGTCGCGGCCACAGGTAGCGGCGGGCGATCTCGGCCTTCTCCCGTTCGCTGTAGCCCTGTAGGCGGATGATCTCCATGCGATCCAACAAGGGCTGACTGATGGTGTCCAGCGTGTTCGCCGTCGTGATGAAGAACACCTTCGACAGATCGAACGGCAGATCCAGATAGTGGTCGCGGAACGTGTGGTTCTGCGCCGGATCGAGAACTTCCAGCAGCGCCGAGGCGGGATCGCCCCGGAAGTCTTGTCCCATCTTATCGACTTCGTCGAGCATCAAGACGGGATTATTGACGCCGGCTCGACGCACGGCCTGGATGATGCGGCCCGGCAGCGCGCCGACATAGGTCCGGCGATGGCCGCGCAATTCGGCTTCGTCATGCACACCGCCAAGGCTGAACCGCTCGAACGTTCTGCCCATGGCTCGCGCGATGGACTGCCCCAGACTGGTCTTCCCGACGCCCGGAGGGCCGACCAGGCAGAGTATCGGGGCCTTGGCCGTCGGATTCAACTTCAGGACCGCGAGGTGTTCGACGATCCGCTCCTTTACTTCTTTGATGCCGTAGTGATCTTCCTCCAACACCTGACGAACGGTGGAGAGATTCAGATGGTCTTCGGAGGCCTTCTTCCATGGCAGCTCAAGCACCAGTTCCAGGTACGTTCTGAGCACCTGATGGTCAGGCGATGAAGGCGGCACCTTGGCCAATCGTGCCACGTCACGCTCGACTTCCTTGCGGACATGGTCGGGGAGGTTGGCCTCCTGTACCTGTTTCTTGAGCAAGGCGAGTTCGCTCTCTTCGCCCTCGCCTTCGCCCAATTCTTGCTGGATCGCTTTCAGTTGTTCGCGCAGAATGTATTCCCGCTGGCTCTTGCTGATCTTCTCCTTGGCGTCGCTGGCGATCTTGTCGCGCAATTGCAGAATTTGAATCTCTTTCGACAGCGCGGCATAGAGCCCGCGCAGGAGGTCGGCGGTTGAAGAGGCTTCCAACAGTTTTTGCTCTTCGGCGACGGTCAGGTTGACGAGTGAGGCGATGCGATAAGCCAGCGCGACCGGATCCTCTTCATTGCTTAAAACGACGCTCGCCTCCTGAATGCCGGGCGCCTCGATCAAGCGCGGAAGATCTGTAACGAGTTCCTGGATAGCCCGATGCAGCGCCTGCACCTCCGTTCCGCTGTCCGAGGGGCGTTCGATCGGGCGCACTCGGGCGAGGATATAAGGAGTTGGCTGCTCTTCCTTGATGAGGGCGACGCGCTCGACGCCTTGTGCCAGGACATGAATGGCGCCTTCCGATGCGTGCCCGATCTGTTTGACGATCGCTTTAGTGCCGATGGAATACAGATCACCGAGGCGGGGCTCGTCGGTCAGCGGGTCCCGCTGGGCCACGACCACGATCATCTTTTCCTCGGTCTTCATCGCGGCGTGGACTGCGGCCATGGACCGCTCCCGGCCGACCGTCAAGGGCATCATCGTGCCTGGAAACAGGACCGTGCGTTTGATCGGCAGTACCGGCAGGATTAGGGGTAATGTGTCATTGCTCATGTGGAACCATCCCTCTGTTCAGTTCAGCCTACGACAGGCATGACTCGCGTTCTTCATGATAACAGAGGTAGGTACCGCTGTGAGTAAGTCAAGGGGAGGCAACGGTCGCGACGGACAGTATCCTAGGGAAGGCGAGGCTTTCTCCTCATCGGGCCGTCCACGATGTTGAACTCGTACAAGCGGCATTCAAGCGGGCCATTGAAGAGAGGAGTTTTTTTCGACGGGGCCAGGCCGATCGATTTCTGTGCGCGCATGTCGCCGGTCAACATATAGACGCGCCAGCCGGCGAACCGCTGCTTAAGCCAGTCGCCGAGCCGGGGGTAGAAGGATGCCAACTCGTCCGGTTGGCTGAGACGGATACCATAGGGAGGGTTGATGACCATCACGCCCCGGTCAGCAGGCGCTTCGAGCGAGAAGATATCGCTGTGCTTCAGACGGATATCGCCGGCGACTCCCGCGCCTTGAAATGTCCGTTGCGCGATCTTCACCGCGGCGGCGTCGCGATCTGAGGCGTCGATGAGTGCAGGCGCTTCGGCCAGCTGTTCAGTTCGTGATACTTCCCGCAGACTGTTCCAGATAGTGGCATCGTGATTCATCAACCGCTCAAAACCAAAGCTCCGCGCCATGCCTGGCGCAATCCGACGCGCGACCAGGGCCGCTTCGAGTGGAATCGTTCCGCTTCCGCACATGGGGTCGAGCAGGATGTCGTTCGGGGTCCAACCGGCGAGCCGCAGTATGCCGGCTGCCAGATTCTCTCTCAGCGGTGCGTCGACGGACGCTGTTCTGTGCCCGCGTTTGAAGAGGGGCTCGCCGGATGTATCAAGGTAAAATGTGACGGTGGTCTGGTCGAGAAAGGCGTCGAGGCGGATATTCGGGTGTGCCGTATCGACGCTGGGCCGCTTGTGGCGTGCGGCAATGAATTTGTCGCAGACCGCGTCTTTGATCCGGAGCGTGAGGAAGTCCAGGCTGGGTAGTGGGCAGCGGTGCGCGCTGACCTTGACCTTGATGGTCTGTGAAGGGGTAAACCATTCGGGCCAGTCCAGCGTGTAGGCCGCGCGATAGACGTCGTGCTCGGTACGGTACGGGCTTTGTCCGACTTCCCAGAGGATGCGGCTGGCGATGCGGGATTTCAGGTTCGCCTCGTACATGACTGTCCAGGGGCCCTGGAAGCCGACGCCGCCGTCTGTTTTGGCTGTTGCGGACACACCGAGGTCACGGAGCTCCGTTTCCAGCAGAGTCTCAAGTCCGCGAGGGCAGGGTGCAAAGAATCGGTGGTTTGTGCTATCCATTTTCCTGCCGGTTATCGTGCCAGGAGGTCCGTTCATGAACTTTTGCAGCGCCTGCGGGAAGTCGGTGTCGAAGAAGATTCCTCTCGGCGACAACCTAGCCCGATTTGTCTGCGATAGCTGTGAAGCTATTCATTACCATAATCCGAAGATCGTTGCGGGCTGTATTCCGGAGTGGGGGCACCAGATTCTGTTATGCCGCCGCGCGATCGAGCCCAAAATCGGACTCTGGACCTTTCCGGCCGGATTTATGGAAATCGGTGAAAGCACCGAGCAGGCTGCCATGCGCGAGACCAAGGAGGAGGCGCAAGCCGACGTTGAGATCACCGCGCTCCATGCCGTCTTGAGCCTGCCCTACATTGGACAGGTCTACATGGTGTTTCGCGGACGAATGCTCACACCGGGCTATGAAGCGGGAGCGGAGAGTCTGGAAGTGCGGCTGTTTTCTCTTGCCGAGATTCCGTGGGACCACATGGCGTTTCCGGTTGTGCGAGAAGCTCTCAAACGCTACGTGGACGACAGTAAGACCGGTCGCTATCAACTGCATCTTGCCAGCCTTTCGGACCGTCCTCCTTTTTAGCCCGCCGGCGTTGCGAGTGCGTCTGCTGCAATTGCCCGCTTCAGGGAACCAACAGGCAGATGACGGGCGGCGGGATGAGGAACTGGCCTAGGCCGTCCCGACTTTCGCTGCAAGTTGTTCGAGAATTCGGTTGAGCCGTGCTTGATCGGAGGGTGAGACGGTCAGAAATTCGAATCCGATACCGTGGGATCCGGTCCATCGCACTGTCGCGTTGGTGATCGTGATCGGAGTGGCCTCTCCGGGCGGTTGAAGCTGTAACTCAAGCTGCATGCCGGTAAATGGCCGAATAACACTCTCGATCCGGCACCCCTTCTGGGACAGATCCTTCACTGATCCGGTATACCGCAATCTATCTCTCTGAATCAGAGTGCTGGGTAAGGTCACGGAGAGCCGTGGGAACTTGCGGACGACCATAGTGTTTCCTCGTATCTTCTTGTCTTTCTTTTGAGCAGGCTATTGGTCCATCGCGTTCTTGTCAATGAAAACGCCGATCTGAGCAGCTGCGCGACGGTAGAGAGAAAATTGTGAAATCGACAGGATGCACAAGGGGTTCCCTTTGCCCGAGAAGAGGCATTGTTGTATGAACTGACCGCAGGTTTGATTTTGAAAAAGCGGACCCCTACAATGCCGACGATCAGGAAAGGTGAAGATATGGCCCGGCGCGCATCGGCTAAAATCCGTACTTCCAAGAGAGCGCCCCGCCGGTCGGTTTCACTCGGTGCGCCGGCCAAGCGCCGGTTTCAACAGCGCCTGCTGAAGTGGTATCGAGAGTATGGCCGGGATCTGCCCTGGCGGAAGACCTCAGATCCGTATCACATCCTCGTGTCCGAGGTGATGTTGCAACAGACCCAGGTCGATCGGGTCATCCCCAAATACCACGAGTTTTTGGAACGTTATCCCAGTTTCGAGGATCTCGCCGAGGCGCCGGTGGCCGATGTGAAGAAGACCTGGTATCCGCTGGGGTATAACATTCGGCCGGAGCGGCTGCACAGCATCGCATGCGAAACCGTGGAGCGGTATGGAGGGAAATTGCCCAGCGATGCGGAGGAGCTACTGTCCTTCAAGGGAATCGGCCGCTATACCGCCGGCGCAATTCGCTCCTTCGCGTTCAATGAAGATGCCCCGATTCTAGACACCAATGTCATACGGGTGCTACATCGGGTTTTTGTGGCCCAGGGTGATCCCAAGGCGCAGAAGGCGATGTTGTGGGATTTGTCCGAAGCCTTGATCCCTCGCGGCAAAGGCTATGACTTCAATCAGGCGATCATGGACTTTGGAGCGACGGTCTGCACGGCGCGCGACCCCTATTGTCTCCTGTGTCCGATGAAGTCGTTCTGCAAAACCTATCCGTTCAGTCCGGCATCCGGCGGCTAGAGGATATAGTATGCCTGTCGTCGAAGTCGCAGCGGGGATTATTCATCGTGACGGGCGGTATCTGATCGCTCGCCGGAAGCCAGGCGTCCATCTGGGGGGCTTTTGGGAATTTCCAGGCGGGAAACGGGAGACGGGCGAATCTCTGGTGGAGTGTTTGCAGCGTGAGCTGTTCGAGGAGTTGACCATTCGAGTGGATGTTCCTATTCCGTACCGGATTGTCCGGCATGAGTATCCGGAAAGGACCGTGGAGCTGCATTTCTTCTGCTGCGCCATCGAGGAAGGGGAGGCCGCGCCTGTCGATTGTGAGGAAATCAGATGGGTTCTTCCTGAGGAATTGGCTCGCTTCGAGTTCCCTCCGGCGGACCGGGTCATCATTGATGCATTGCAGTCTGATGCGAAGAAAGAAAGGGCCGGGCAATGAAAGTCGTGCTCGACATCGAGACCATCCAGGCCCCGCGAGAGGAATGGGCCCGTTTGGCCGGAAAGGCATCGAGGAACAGCGACGCCGTCCGACTTGAAGAAGGCGACGATCTTTTTACGATCGGGGCGGCTGAAGAGCAGAGGCATGCGGAGGATGAGCAGTATGCCAAGTCGGCATTCGATGCCACATTCAGTCGTGTGGTCTGTATCGGCCTCTTGGAGTTTTCCGATCAAATGGAAGCTCGGAGTGCTGTCGCCTGGTACGGTGGGAACGAACAGGAATTGCTTCGCCAATTTTGGGCGCGGCTCGCTAAGGATCGCCCCACCCTGTTCATTACGCACAACGGTCTGGGATTCGACCTCCCGTTTCTGAAGAAGCGGTCGATTATCCACCAGGTGAAGCCGAGCTTCGATGTGAATCTGGCAAAGTTTCGAACGGAACCGGTCTATGACACGATGGCAATTTGGAGTAATTGGGATACGCGGGGCTGGGTCAAGTTGGATGTGCTGGCCAGGGCCCTACAGGTCGAGACGAAATCTGGGAGCGGAGCGCAGGTGGCCGAGATGTGGGAGAAGGGGCAGAGGGATGAACTTGCCCGATACTGCCTCCAGGACACCTATGTTACGTATGCCTGTTACTGCCGGATGAATTTCCGGCAGCCCCTGTCCCGGGAAGTGGTGTTGCTGCAGCCTGAGATTCTCGATGTCGGCTGATCTGCCGCTCGATCAGCGGGTCCGATAAGCTTCGGCCGGCTTCTTTTTCGGCGCCAGGCGCCCCGATGCGGCGCTGGCTTTGGCGGCCTTGAGTTCTGCTGTGCGTTCACGAAGCTCCCGCTTCATCCACTCGACTTCCCGCTTCAGCATTGCGAGCTCGGAGTCTTTCATTTTACTGGTTTCGCGCATTTGGCGGAGTTCGTCCAGCTTCTTATTCAGCAGCTCGTCGTTGCTTATCGCTGGAGCCATGGGATCGCCGGAAGCGGCAGGAGTGTTGACTACGAACGCCTGCGCAGCTGCAGGGGCCTCCGGTTTGAACGTTGACGTCGCAGCCTGAGTCGCGGGTGTCCCTGAAGCGGGTGGAAGCTCCGACGCGGCTGCAACCGGGATGGCCGTTGGTGTCTGTCCTTTGGCGAGTACCTGATGGTCGATCACAATCGCGAGAGTTCCAGGAGCCCCTTGTGCGGCATAGGACGGAGCCCGTTCGATACGGGCTGCCGCGCTCGGCACGAATCCCGATACTTTTTTGTTCCTGGTCGGGGCGACTGTCAGATAGAGGGAGTTCTGAGACGCGTAGATGGTGCCCGCTACGGGTTCTTCGCCTGACCCTGCCGATGGGGACACCGTGAAACCGACAATCTGCTCCGGTTTCGCTTGTGATAAGCCGTGGGCTAGCAGGGGAGCTAGAAACTCGGCGTCCTCATCGCTGAATACTCTCATCGGCTTGCTGCCGCTGGCGGGCATTTTCATGGACTGTTTCGTCGCTTCATCGGCGACCACACCCTTGATTGCGCTCAGGAGCGTCGCCTGGTCGATCTGGGCCGGGTGATTGGCTTCAAACGACCAATCCGCCACTTCCTTGACGTACACCATTCCCTTGGCGCTTTTGTGAATATTCGACCATCCATACAGGCTTGAGCATCCGGTTGCCAGGAGACTGAGGGAGAGTAAGGCACCGGTGTAGCGGAGAACGGGGGTTCTTAAGCGTGCGTACATGGTGACTCTCCTTAAGGTAGTGGGTCATTTAGAAAAAACAATTGCATTTTCATCGGACAAAGACTGGTCAATAGTGAACAGTCTTTAACCGAGCCCGGGCGCCGTACCATCAGCTGCACCCTCTACATGCGGTGGCGGAGCTGAGTTCAAACTGACCCACTAGCCTCCTTACCACATGATTGATTTAGTGGTGATGTCTTCTTAGTAAAGGACGATTGCCGGCGATGGTGAACACACCGGTCTCTCGAGCAAGCACAAGCACTGGTTCGTTACGTCGGATTACCAAATCCCTAGGCCCATGAGCACCATGCCCATGGCGAGCCATCCCAACACACCAATGGAAATAATCGCTTCAAGTGTTACGCCAGATTCCGAAGCAGCAGTCTTTGCCTGAGTGTCGAGCGGCTTCATAAAGGGAAAACCTCCATCCTTGTATTGCCTGTCCTGTGTGCGTGACTCGGAAAAATATCAAGCAAAGTTCATGCCTTCAGAATTTTCATGAGATACGTTTGGAGTGGAGGGGGATCTCTGGTAGGTGAAGATCACACTCTTGTGGTGATTATAGCTTTCAATAGCATTGATATAATCAAAATATCAGTAAGCGATTCATTTGAAATCAATCTGTTAGCATTGAGTAACTCATTAATTGACCGATAGGTCTGATCGGTCTCTGTGGATCGATGGGTGATTGAATCCAACAGTTAGAGGAAGCTAGGTCGAGCAGAGTGATTCTGGAGATTGACCGGAGGGTAGCTCAAAAGTGGTCAGCCATTGTAGGTGAACGCGCAGAATTGTTCCGGACAACCGGTAGCTGAGTGGCAGGAAGTCGGTAGTCGATTGGATCTGTCGAAGATCTACTTTCCGTAGAGGGTGGCTGCAGAGGCGTCGAAGATCCGTTTTGTAATGAAGGTCCCTGGCTCGAACAAACCGGTTCCCTTCTCCCAGACTACGGTGATGTTCCCATCTGTTTTGCCCATGCCTTGAGCTGAAGAGCGGGTGGCATCGCGCTCGATCAGGATCGCGACATCCTTGCCGATGTAGTCCCGGTTGCGCTCCAGGGTAACACGCCGTTGGATCTCCAGCAGCCGTGCCACGCGGGCACCTTTGATATGTTCGGGCACATCATCGGGATACTTTCTGGCCGCGATGGTGTTTTTTCGTTCCGAATATTTGAAGATGTAGGCCGAGTCGAATCGTACTCGTTCTATCATCCGGCAGGTATCCTGAAAGTCTTCTTCCGACTCCGAGCAGAATCCGCAGATGATATCAGTGCTGAGCGCGACATCGGGAATAGCCATTTTAATGCGCTCGACCAGTGCGAGATAGTCGTCCCCTGTATAGCCTCGTTCCATGAGGTCGAGAACGCGGTCGCTTCCCGATTGGAGTGGAAGGTGGATGTGTTTGCAAATCTTCGGATGGGCAGCGATGACGGCAATCAGGGCCGGTGGAAAGTCTTTGGGGTGAGGTGAAGTGAACCGCACCCGATCGATGCCGGGCACATCTGCCACGGCGCCGATCAGCCGGGCAAAGTCCCATTCTCCATCACGGTAGGAATTGACGTTTTGGCCCAGCAGGGTAATTTGTCTGAAGCCGCGGGCGGCGGCATCGCGCGCTTCGGCCAGCACGGCCTCAGGGTCCCGGGACCGTTCGCGTCCGCGGGTATAGGGGACGACACAGAATGAACAAAAGTTGTCGCAGCCGCGCATGATGGTGATCCAGGCGTTTACCCCGTTGTCGCGATCCGGCAGGATGCCTTCATAGGTTTCATATTCCGACAAGTCGAGTGCGAATCCCTTTCCGGCAAATCCTTGTTCCTGGGCTTCAAGGGCGTTCGAGAGCAGCATGGGCAGTTGCCGGTAGGCATCCGGTCCGGCGAGGACATCGATGAGCGGTTCCGCTTCTGCCAATTCGGCCTTGAGATTCTGAGCCATACAACCCAGCACGCCGACGACCAGGGGACGCTGGCTCTTCATCTCCTTCAACTCGGAAAGATGCGCGTAAATTTTCTTGTGGGCGTTCTCGCGAATGGCGCAGGTGTTCACGAGCAGGACATCGGCCCGCTCACGATCGGGCGTGAACACGAATCCTTCCTGCTTGAGCATCGAGCGGACGAGCTCGCTGTCGGACTCATTCATCTGACAGCCGAAGGTTTCAATATGTACCTGTGGTGCGGAGGGCCTCGGCGTCATAGCTGTATCACCGGGGTGGATATCGGCTGTCGGAGCGCGGGATGACCAATGGCCCAGCGGTCGGTCGCAGCCGTAATGGTAACCGGTTCCACCCGATTCCGGAGATCATCGACGCCTGTCACCGCTACTTTTGTAAAGTTCGGTGCGCAGCCTTGTCGGTAGCCATCCTGCGTACCTGCTTCAAAGAGCACAGATAGGGTGGTTCCGATCTGCTTCTGGTGGAACGCAAGCCGCTTTGCGTGTCCGAGGTCGAGGAGCAGTGCGCCGCGCTTCTTGACCGTCGCAGGCGTTGCCGCCCGCTTCATGCGAAGAGCGGCGGTTCCGGGTCGTGGCGAATAGGGAAACACGTGGAGATAGGAAAAGGGAAGGTCTGTTGCGACGGCCAGTGTATTCCTGAACGCCGCTTCAGTTTCGCCCGGGAATCCCACCATGAGATCGGTCCCAAGTCCCAGGTGAGGAACTTTGGCGACAGCTCGCTCAATCAAGTCGAGATAGGCGCGTACAGTATGGCGTCGATTCATAGCCATGAGGATGTGATCGTCTCCGCTCTGAAGCGGAATATGAAGATAGGGGCAGAATTTTGAGGAACCGGCCAGGAGATCCAGCAGTTCGTCGCTGACGGTCGTCGGTTCGATCGAGGAGATGCGGATACGTTCGAGGCCGGCTGTGCGATCGAGTTGACGGAGCAGCGAACACAAGTCCCGGCCGTTATGAAGATACTGGCCGAGGTTCACCCCAGTGAGCACGATTTCTCGGTAGCCACGCGCGCCCAAACTGTGTGCCTCTTCCAGGATGTCCTCCAGCCTTCGGCTCCGTTCATGCCCCCGCGAGAACGGAATGATGCAAAAGCTGCACATGGCGCTGCATCCGTCCTGAATCTTCAGCGGCGCTCTCGTCGAATCGGGCTCCCCGAAATAAGGAAGGTCGAACTCCTCGCGCGACATTGTTTTGGTGTGGCGGACCTCCGGGGAGGCGCGTTTTTGTAAGGCATCGGCCGAGGGAAGATAAGACGGCAGGTCCAGTTTAAATTGATGGCCGACGATGAGGTCGATGCCGCCTTGGCGCTTGAGCCCTTCAATTCCGGTTTGGGCGTAACAGCCGGTCACTGCGACGAAGGCGTGGGGAGAATGTTTGAGTGTTTTGCGGATGAGGTATCGCGATGTGCGTTCCGCATCTTCCGTCACCGCGCAGGTATTGAGCACCAGCAAGTCCGTCGGCCGGCCGAACTCGACCAGCTGAAATCCTCTCTGACGGAGCCCTTCGCCCAGTACCGCTGTTTCGGCATGATTCAGTCGGCATCCCAGCGTGTGGAGGGACGCGCGCGTGCTTGTCTTTGTCATAGCAGGGCATTATAGGGAGGTTGTCCCGGTTCCGGCAAGGGAGCGTTCGGCGGCTCAGCGCGTTCTTTGATTGCCGAGAGTGAGCATGCTAGGATGCACGCATCTTCGTGATCTACCTGGCCGCCGGTGAGCGTGAAGTGTGAAGATGGCCTGTCGGTTTTACCCGGTTCTGGTCCTTCTGTCTGTCCTGGGCGGGTCGCTCTCGATAGGAGAGACCAAGGATCTGCTTCCTGTCGAGCCTGATCTCAGTACCCGCCTCGATGAATTGTATGACCATGAGGCCAGGCTCTTTATCACACTCTATTCTCTGACAGGGAACGGCCGGATCGATTACGTGACGGCTCGACTGGTTCAAGAGTATGCCCGCAGTGCCTACGGCAATCCCGTCTACCAGACCGAGGCCCAGCCGCTGTTCTATTGGTGGAACCATACGATGTGGAACGATCCGGAGCAGGACGGTGTCAACGGCAATGAAAGGGTCTACCAAGAGAATACGGACTTCGACATCTCACGCTACAAACCCTGTCTTTTCAACGGCCAATCCTGTTGACGCTCTTCGTCGTCGACGATGCCTCCTGGTGTCTCTTTGCCGCTTCCGGCATGTTTTTTGATTCTACTGAGGTAGTGGGAAGCGGCGATGGTATTCTGCCTGTTCGTTAGTCATGGGCGTCGTGCTCTGCCGAAGCCCGATGGACTCCGTCCATTTTTGACATGTGAGCACTCCAAGTGAATGAACATCCAACCGGGCTGGCCGCATTAATGAACCGGCGTCTTGCCGTGATGTTACCGCTAGGCTTTGCATCCGGTCTGCCCCTGGCGCTCACCGCCGGGACGTTGCAAGCGTGGCTTACCGTGGAGGGGGTCGATCTGAAGACGATCGGTATTTTCACACTGGTTGGTCTTCCCTATACGTTAAAATTCCTCTGGGCCCCGCTTATGGATCGGATCGTGCCGCCCTGGCTTGGGCGGCGGCGTGGCTGGATGATGCTGACTCAACTGTGCGTTGCGGTCGGACTGGGGCTGATGGCGTTGACCAGTCCGCGTGCACATCCGGAACAGTTAGCTGCGTTCGCGCTTCTGGTCGCGTTTCTCTCTGCATCACTGGACATCGTCTTTGATGCCTATCGCACGGATACGCTGCATCCGCACGAACGTGGCTTAGGCGCGGCTGTGTGGGTCAATGGGTATCGCGTCGCTCTCTTGGCAGCCGGCGCCGGTGCGCTGGTGTTGGCGGATTATGTGGGCTGGCAAGCAACGTATCTTGCAATGGCGGCCGTGATGATGGCGGGGCTTTCGGCCATTCTGTTGAGTCCCGAGCCGACCCGTGTCGCCGATCCGCCCAAGAGTCTTGCCGAGGCCGTCGGAGCGCCGCTCCGGGAGTTTTTTTCAAGGCCCCAAGCGATCGGGTTTTTGGCCGTCATCGTCCTGTACAAACTCGGGGATGCCTTTGCGTCTTCATTGCAAACGGCATTTCTGATCGGAGGAGTGGGGTTCTCGGTTACGGACGTCGGAGCAGCAAAAGGCATCGGAGTTTTCGCGACACTCTTCGGCGCATTGATCGGAGGCGTCATGATGACCCGGACCGGGCTTGTGCCGTCACTGCTGATCTTCGGTCTGTTACAGGCCGTCTCAAATCTCGGCTTTGCCCTGTTGGCCATGGTGGGAAAGAGTTCGGCAATGCTGATGACGGCGATCGTGATTGAAAATGTGACAGGAGGAATGGGCACGGCTGCATTTGTTGCGTTGGTCATGTCGCTGTGCGATCCGCGGTATACGGCCACCCAATTTGCGCTGTTGTCTTCACTGGAGGCGTTGGGGCGGGTATTTGCCGGCCGCCCCTCGGCGGAGATCGTTGATGCAGTGGGATGGACGCAGTTCTTCGTCTTGACGCTTGTCGTGGCCTTGCCGGGAATCCTGGCGGTGTGGAGCCTGCGGCACCGTATCGAGCAAGAGCAGAAGGAGCGGACGCCGGCGTTCTCCCCTGCGGCATGAGTCTGCCTGGTAAAGGAGCGTCATGAGTCTTGTTCGTTTGGCCATCATAGTGTTGACGCTTGCCGGGGCGGTCGGCCTGGCCTTGTCGAATCCGACGATGGACGACTACTTGCAATTTGTCGAACAGGAATTGGGTCGGGCGATCGATCGAATGGACCAGCACACACCCTCTCGAGAGCAGCAACTCATTCGGGGCGTCTTTCGTTCCCAGAGTAAGAAGCTTATTGCAGGCGTTGTGCGGCCGGCTACCGTTCGACGTAACTGGGGGTTGGTAAGCCAATACGAGACTCAGATAGCCGATGCGAAGGTCGTCGTACTTGGGGTCGGTGGCCGGTTCATTCCGATCAAAGGCCTGGAGGAAACAACGCTAAGAATCGGACGGATGGCTTTTTAATTCTGACGGTTGAAGCAAGAAGTCAGATTCTTGAGCCTATTGGGACCCCGTTTCTGTGGATAACTCATCTGTGTCAGGGTGAGATTCGGCTCCGAGATACGATTCTCGGCTATCCACAGCTTTCCCTCGCATTCCCCAGCCTGGCCACAACATTTAGTGTTGACAAAATATCTGCATAGCTATATGTAGTCTCACCACGACCGGCACCGATTGTTTAGCGGTAGATATTGTCTGTGTCTGTATGAGCGTCTCCCAATCTTGTAAGGTATAAGCCGATGGTTTCTATGATGTCTCTGGAAGGAGGGCTACTGTGAGGATTGAACGCAGATTCACCCGTCGCGGTCAGAGCCCCTATGACGGTATGACCTTCGTGAAGCGGTCGTCCGAGATTCGCAATCCCGACGGATCGACCGTGTTCAAGCTCGACAATATCGATGTTCCCGATCAATGGTCTCAGTTGGCTATCGATATTTTGGCTCAAAAGTATTTCCGGAAAGCCGGAGTTCCTCAGCGGGATCAGAATGGACAGCCGCTGACAGGATCTGACGGCAAACCGGTTCTCGGCGGGGAACGTGATGCCCGCCAGGTCTTCGAGCGAATGGCCGGGTGCTGGACGCATTGGGGCAAGTCCTACGGCTATTTTAAGACATCCGAAGATTCCGAAGCCTTCCATGATGAAATGTGTTACATGCTCGCCCGCCAGATGGCGGCTCCGAACTCTCCGCAATGGTTCAACACGGGACTGCATTATGCCTATGGATTGTCGGGGCCTGCGCAGGGGCACTACTACGTCGACCCTAAGACCCAAGAGGTCGCCAAAGCCTCGAATGCGTTCGAACATCCCCAGCCGCACGCCTGCTTTATCCAATCGGTTGAAGACGACCTTGTCAATGAAAACGGGATCATGGATCTCTGGATTCGTGAGGCGAGGTTATTCAAGTACGGGTCCGGAACCGGCACGAACTTTTCACGATTGCGTGGCGATGGAGAAGGACTCTCCGGCGGAGGAAGATCTTCCGGCCTCATGTCCTTCCTGAGGATCGGCGATCGGGCTGCCGGCGCCATCAAATCCGGTGGAACGACCAGGCGCGCCGCCAAGATGGTCTGCCTGGACCTGGATCATCCCGATATCGAAGAGTTCATCGAATGGAAAGTCGTCGAGGAGCAGAAGGTCGCGGCGATGGTGACCGGGTCAAAGATCTGCGCCCAGCGGTTGAATGCTGTTCTGAAGGCCTGCCATATGGTCGACGGCGAGGGCTGTATCAAGCTCGATCTCGACCACAAGACGAATTCGGTGCTGCGGGAAGCCCTGGCGTCGGCCCGGCGGGACATGGTGCCGGAAGCCTATATCCAACGGATGTTTTCCTATGCGCAGCAGGGGTTCACACACTTTGTCTTTCACGAATATGACACCAATTGGGACGGTAAGGCCTATCAAACCGTGTCCGGGCAGAATTCGAACAACAGTGTCAGAATTCCCAATCAGTTTTTCTCCGTGCTTGAAGCCGACGGTGACTGGCAATTGAAGCGACGTATTGACGGCAAGGTCTGTAAGACCATCAAGGCCCGTGACCTCTGGGATCGGATCGCGTGGGCGGCATGGATTTGCGCCGACCCCGGGACGCAATACGACACCACGATCAACGAATGGCACACCTGCCCCGACGACGGCCGTATCAATGCGTCGAATCCCTGTTCGGAGTATATGTTTTTGGACGACACGGCCTGCAATCTGGCGTCGCTCAATCTCGCGACGTTCTATACGGCGGACGGCCAATTTGAATTGGAACACTTCCGGCACGCCGTGCGATTGTGGACGATTGCATTGGAAATCAGCGTCTTGATGGCGTCGTTCCCGAGCCGGTCGATCGCCGAGAAAAGCTACGAGTTCCGCACGCTTGGATTGGGCTATGCCAATATGGGCACGGTCCTGATGCGCCAGGGGATTCCCTACGATTCACCCAAGGCCCTGGCGATCTGCGGCGCTGTGACTTCCATCATGACCGGCGAATCCTACAGCGCCTCCGCTGAAATGGCCGCTGAGCTCTCGCCGTTTCCGGGCTATGCGAAAAACCGCGAGCACATGCTGCGGGTGATCCGCAATCACCGCCGGGCGGCCTACAATGTTTCTCGTGAAGAATACGAAGGGCTCACGATCGTTCCGGCGGGGATTCATCCGGAGCATTGCCCGCCCGACCTGCTCCTGGCCGCCAGGCGGGCATGGGATCACGCGCTCGAACTGGGTACGGCATACGGGTATCGCAATGCGCAAGTCACGGTCATCGCTCCGACCGGCACGATCGGGCTGGTCATGGATTGCGATACCACCGGCATCGAACCGGATTTTGCGCTCGTGAAGTTCAAGAAGCTGGCCGGCGGCGGATATTTCAAAATCATCAACCAAAGCCTGCCCGCCGCCTTGGCGACGTTGGGATATACGGACGAGCAGGCACAGGACATCGTGCGCTATTGTGTCGGCGCGCAAACGCTCAAGGATGCGCCGTTCATCAACCACGAATCCTTGCGTCTCAAAGGCTTCGATGACACGGCCCTGGCGCGATTGGAAGGCAGCCTGGCCCAGGCTTTCGAAATCCAGTTCGTGTTCAATAAATTCACGTTCGGGGAAGCCTTTTGTTTGGAGAAGCTGAGGTTCACCCAAGCGCAATTGAACGAAGCTAACTTTAACATGCTCAAGGCGCTCGGCTTCACGCAGGAAGAAATCGCGGCTGCGAACGATTTCTGCTGCGGCACGATGACTGTGGAAGGGGCGCCGCACCTGAAGGCCGAGCATCTTCCGGTATTCGACTGCGCCAACCGATGCGGCCGCATCGGGCAACGGTCGATCGCCGTCGATGCCCATATCCGGATGATGGCCGCGGCGCAGCCGTTCATCAGCGGCGCGATCAGCAAGACCATCAATATGCCGGCTGATGCCACATTGGAGGACGTCAAGGCTGCGTATCTGTTGGCCTGGAAGAGCATGGTCAAGGCGGTGGCCCTCTACCGTGACGGGTCAAAGCTCAGCCAGCCATTGAGCGCGTCAACCGACAGCGGCAAGACGGTCGAGGCTGTGAGCGATGTCGTGGCGATGGCGGAGAAAGTCGCCGAGCGCGTGCTCGTTCGCTATCTCGCCAAACGCAGGCCGTTGCCGAGCAGGCGCAACGGCTATACGCAGAAAGCCATCGTCGGGGGGCATAAGCTGTATCTTCGCACCGGCGAATATGAGGACGGCACGGTCGGAGAAATCTTCCTGGATATGCACAAGGAAGGCGCGGCCTTCCGAAGCCTTATGAATTGTTTTGCGATCGCCATTTCTCTCGGCCTGCAGCATGGTGTGCCGCTGGAGGAATTTGTCGAGGCGTTCGTCTTTACCAGATTCGAGCCCAACGGGCCGGTGAAGTTGAACGACCGCATCAAAATGTCGACGTCCATCATCGATTATATTTTCCGGGAATTGGCGGTCACCTATCTGGATCGCTATGACCTGGCGCAGGTCAAGGAAGAAGACCTGCGGATGGATTCGGTGAAAAAAGACGAGATGGACCCCGAGTGCTTCGACGAGGAAGCGGATCTCAATGCTCTGGCCAAGTCATCGGTCATTACGGAGCACCTCCCGATCCGACGGAACGGCGGGAAGGGGAACGGGCATGGCAATGGACACAGTGTGGCCCGGCAGGTTGAAATCACGCGTGAAACGCTCACCCTGACCGAAGTGCAAAGCGCCAAGGTGAAGGGGTACGAGGGCGATCCTTGTCCTGAATGCAAGCAGTTCACGATGGTGCGAAACGGCACCTGCTTAAAGTGTGTCAGCTGCGGCTCGACGAGCGGCTGTTCGTAAAGTAGAGATGGCTCCGCCGTGTGAAGTCTGCCGATGTACGCCTGCACGGTAATGCACCGTGCAGGCCGGTTCTCCTGTAGGCTTCTTCCTTTGTTTTAGACTTGCCATTAAGCAGACACAGTAGATTTCTGTACTCTACTGCGCGGGTCGGTTTCTGCAGAATTAATAGTTGGACCTTCTATAATGGACTTACACAGTTTTGATACCAATTGTTTGGAGCTGCTAGAACAAATCCCAAATAAGCAATCGAGACATTGCTTTCAATCGGCCATTAATCATTTGCGGATAGCAGAGAAACTCCTCGACATTGACACCCCTATGGCCGTTTTCCGTTGCTACACAGCGGAAGAGGAGGCTGCGTCAGGACTGATGCTTTGTTTAAAGGAGCATATGTATTCGAATGCATCGAAACTGAAATATCGAAACCACAGACACAAGAATGCGCTTATCCCATTCTTCAGCATTTTGTGCCAGTTCATTGAGGATAGTTTTAGGCAATATGGGATTGAAATCGACTTGTTGATAAAGGAATCCGGCATTGGAAGGCACGTGGCGCTAGAGGTCACTATAGCGTCATCTGCTGGGCCAGCTAAATTTTCCCCAGACCCCCCTTTTAATTTTTCCTTTGTTCACGAAGGAAAGCGGTTTTCGTATAGGCAGCAAATAGACAAGTTGGTAAAGTCCAGGAATGCTGAGAAAATTACACGTTGCTTGGAGAAAGAGGCTAACAAGCGCAATCTTCTGCTGTATGCAACCCCTACAGGTTTCCCATCTTCAATTAAAATTACTCCACTGTTCTTCCCGGCGTATTGGAGGCGGGTGATGGCTATGCTTCGAGCCTATTTAATGATTGAGCCATATAAAGAGCCTCAGCCATTTGTGCAAGACTCGCTAGACGCATTTTTAGCGATGGTTGATTCCTTAAAGCCTGAAGACCTTCATGAAGCGGTCTAACCTTTCAGTCGATTCCGTTCCCTTCAATAATGAATCAGGTCAGAGAACTATTTCATAATTGGGGGAACGCGACGACAGCAGAAATAGGTTGGCTGATCGGAAAATGTACTCTTATCCCCCAATGTTCTTTGCTTAATAGTTAGACGTCAACTAGGATATTGTGGAATGTATCGCCGAAAAGTTCTCGGATCGTATCCGCACCTGGTCTGATCTGACAGACCTTGTTGAGCACTTCTCGTATTTCAATGGGCATGCCTGGTTGTTTCGAGGAGTAACCAAGGCGACCTATGGCCTCGTTCCGAAAATCGGTCGGGAAGCATCTCGGGCCGTTAAGGACAGGAATG
>Ga0315912_10002512_pt1 | contig 19371 bp, 14 predicted proteins | sample VfabasoilMG_FD_204469 | JGI IMG/M metagenome (GOLD analysis project Ga0315912, IMG submission 204469) | Garden soil microbial communities collected in Santa Monica, California, United States - V. faba soil | ecosystem: Environmental > Terrestrial > Soil > Garden | place: USA: California...
GCGGGTTGGCCGGCGCGCAAATCTTCGACCTCGATGGCGTAGGAGGGCACGCGGCGCTTGTGGTTGAAGACCTCTATCTCCACCAAGTGCGGCCGGGCCACTTGGGCGCGCGGCGGCAGACGGCGCACGACCGTCAGCTCGCGCAAGCTGAGTTCACTCAGCACGCCCGAGACGACGATCATCGACAGCAACATGCCGAGCAGCAGATAGAGCAAGTTGTTGCCGGTGTTGATGGCCGCGAAGCCCACGCCGAAAGTGATGCCGATGAAGTATTTGCCTTCGCGCGTGAGCTTCAGCCGGCGTGGCGGGCGAAGCCAACGCCGTAGGCGCGCGCCAAACTGGGCGGAGCGGTCACGCCAAGTGGGCGGGGCTGGATTTTGCGTGGCCGTCGAGCGCGCACGGCCTGCCGATGCAGGCGGTTCCTGCGCAGGCGAAGCCGGTTCGGTTGGCCGCGGCGGGTCTGCCAAAAGTCTTTCCTCGGCTAAAGGGGGACGGGGACGCGCGCGATGACCTCGCGAATGGCGGCTTCGGTTTCTTCTCGCGTGGGGGCGTAGCCCTCGGCGTGGGCCGCGAGGCGCACGCGATGCGCGAACACCGGCACGGCCAAACTGTGAATGTCGTCCGCGATGCAGTAGTCGCGACCGTTCAGCAAAGCGCGCGCACGCGCGGCGCGCGACAGATTCATGCCGGCGCGCGTGCTGGCGCCGAGCGACAGCGCGGGGCTACCGCGGGTGGCCGTGACCAGCGCCTGCAGGTACGTGCCGAGCGCGCCATCCATCAGCACGCGTTCGACTTCACGCTGCAGGCTGACGAGCGCTTTCGGATCGAGCACTACCGGCACGTTCTGAATGCGATCGTGGTCGGGCTCCATCATCAGCCGCATTTCGACCTGCGGTGGCGGATAGCCGATGCGAATCCGCATCATGAAGCGGTCGAGCTGGGATTCGGGGAGCGGGAAGGTCCCGGCAAAATCTTGGGGATTTTGCGTGGCGACGACCAAAAACGGCTCGGGCAATGGGTGTGTTTTGCCGTCGAGCGAAACCTGTTCGTCGCTCATGGCTTCCAGCAGCGCGGACTGCGTGCGCGGGCTGGCGCGGTTGATCTCGTCGGCTAAAAGCACGTTCGAGAATACCGGACCATGACGCAGGACGAACTCCGAGGTGCGCTGATCGAAGATCGAGACGCCGAGCACGTCGCTCGGCAGCAGATCACTCGTGAACTGCACCCGGCGCATCTCGCCACCGACGGCGCGGGCGAGCGCGCGGGCGAGCGTGGTCTTACCGACGCCCGGGACGTCCTCAATCAAGATGTGGCCGCGGGCGAGCAGGGCGGTCAGCGCCAGCTCCACCACCTCGGCTTTGCCCTCGAGCGCGCCCTCCACGGCACGGCGCAATTCGAGCAGGTGCTCGAGACGCTGGGCTGGCATCGCAAGAGCGGAAGAACTCATTCTCGGGGCATGTTAGCATGCGAAGGGCGCAGACTGCGTCAAGCCGAAATGGCCGTACTTTCGCCGGGTTTATCGAGACAGGCCGTGAGCGTTGCAACATCGACCGAGGCTTGCCGTAGGGCGCCCGCGTGTGCCCGAGGGTGGCGAAAGGCGACAGTGTGGGCAGCCTTGGGAGCACCCCGGACGTGATTGAACGAATCGAAGTCCGCGCCGTCACTCGCCTGTTCGGCTCGACCCCCGCGTTGCGGGCCGTGAGCACCAGCTTCGAGGCGGGCACGATCACATTTTTGGAAGGGCCGAACGGCGCAGGCAAGAGCACCTTGCTGGCCGTGGTCGGCACGGTGCTGACGCCGAGCAGCGGTCAGGTCGTGTATCACCCACTCGGGTGTGATTTGGAGTTGGTGCGTCCACACATTGGCTGGGTGGCGCACGACTCGCTTTGCTATCGCGAGCTCAGCGCGCGTCAGAACGTCGAGCTGGCCGCGCGCATCTACGGTGTGGAAGTCGAAGGCGCGTGGCAGCGCGTCGCCAAGCGCGTGGGCGCCGAAGCGCTGGCCGATCGTCGCGTGAGCACGCTCTCTCGCGGGCAGCGCCAACGCATCGCGCTGGCGCGCGCGTTGGTTCACGATCCCGCGGTTTTGTTGCTCGATGAGCCGTGGTCGGGGCTCGACCGCGCGAGCGCCGAACATCTGCAGAGAGCGTTGCTGGAAGAGCGCGCGCGCGGCGCCCTGGTAATCGTCGTCAACCACGCGGATGGTTTGGCGGAGCAACTGGGCGCGCGCTGCGTGCGACTCGAGAACGGTCGCATCGCTTAGCTGTGCGCGTCCGTGCGCGCTTCGTGCTCGAGCAAGCGTTCGAGCAATGCGCTCACACCGCGATCGTCGTTGCGTGCGAGAGTGGCACTGGGCGTGGCGATGCCCAGCATCGCAAGCTCTGCGGCGTTGCTGCCCGTGCTCGCGTCTGGCTCACGCGCGCTGGAGAGCACCAAGTGATCGGGTTCGCGGCCACTCGCGCGCATGGCTTTCCAGGTCGCGCTCACCTCATGCAGGACACCCAGCGCGTCGGCTGCGACGAGCACCCAAATCGCCGGCTGCAGCGCTTGTGCCAGCTCGAAGTTGGTGGCCCCAGGAGCGAGCGGCGAAAACACTCCACCAGCAGTCTCGATCACCGTCCAGAGTGCACTACCTGACGCTACAAGTGGTGTCACTTCCTGCTCCGCCTCTTCGACCCACTTTGCCGCTTGTTTGACGTCGATGTGCAGGGCCGCGGCGCGCGCGGCCAAGTGCGGAGACACCGGGTCGCGCAGCGCGTAGAGCGGGTGCGGGAGTCGAGTCCGCAGGGAACCGGCGAGCGCCAGCGTGCCCGCGTCAGAACCCGAAGGAGGCCCTTCCTCATCGCCTGCCTGCGCGATGCCGCTCTCGATCGGCTTCAAGCCAAGCGCCGGTAGTCCACGCGCCACGAGAGCTCGCAGCAGCGCCGCGCTCAGCCGCGTCTTACCGACGCCCGTTCCACAGCCCAAAACTACGACGCGCATGCTTCGCTCACCGCGCGCGACAGGCGCGCGATCTCCGTTGGGGTGAAGGTGGCTTTGACCGTGAGCCGCAGGCGAGCCGCACCGATCGGAACCGTCGGTGGCCGCACCGCCTGCGCGAGAATGCCGACGGCCCGCAGTCGCTCGGCAGCGCTCAGCACGCGCTCGTTTTCGCCCAAGATGACCGAAACGATCGGCCCAAAGGCATTCGGGGCGAGGGGCAGACCGGCGGCGCGCAGCTCTGCCCGCAGCTGAGCCGAATTGCTGGCCAACGCAGCCCGTCGTGCATCCGCTTCGCGAGCGAGTTGCACATGCACCCGGCTCAGGTCTGCCAAGCGCGGTGAGGGCGCCGTCGAGAACACGAAGCTGCGTGCCTTGTTCCAAAGAAAGGTACGCAGCCGCTCCGAGCCAGCCACGAAGCCGCCGTGGGTTCCGACCGCTTTGCCGAGCGCCCCCACCAAAATATCTGCCTTCACCCCGGCCTCCGCGCAGCGGCCCCCACCCGCCGGACCGAACACGCCCAGCGCGTGCGCTTCATCGACGATCAAGCAGGCGTCGTGGCGATCGCACAGCGCGCGCATCGCCGCCAAGTCCGGCCCGTCACCGTCCATGCTGAAATACGACTCCGTGACCACCCAGCAGGCCCGCGCACCCCGCTGTGCCTCCAAAGCCTCGCTCAAGGCGCTCAAATCCAAGTGCGGAACGACGCGAGCCTCCGCCTTCGAAAGCCGCGCCCCGTCGATCAGCGAAGCGTGGTTCGCCGAATCCGAAAGAATGACCGAACCCTTGACCCCGAGCGCCGAAATGAGCCCCACGTTCGCGGCATAGGTGGAGCTGAACAGCAGCGCGCTCTCCGCGCCCACCCACGACGCCAGCTCCTGCTCCAATCTCAGGTGCTCCACCGTGGAGCCATGAATCAAGCGTGAGGCCGCCGCCCCCGCGCTCGCCGATGTTTCACGTGAAACGGATCCCGCCGCGAAGCCCAGGTAATCATTCGACGAAGCATCCAAGAGCTCCGACCCCAACCGCTCCGCGGCCGCCGCCACACTCCGCCGCGCAGAACCATCATCCGGCTCCCGCAACAGCGCCCCCGCACGCAGCTCCGCGAGCGTCTGATCCAACAAAGATTCGAACCGCACTGCCAACACTTAGCACCCGACGCTCACCCAGGAAGCCCCTCGAACCAGCAGACTTGGGGGCGCTCAACGCGCCTTCGCGATCCCCGACGGGGGCGTTCCAGCCACGCACCCTTTCGGTGCACCTCGTTCCCCGTCCAAGCCCGACATTCCACGCGGAATTCGCCCACTCCGGCGAAGCCGTCAGCAATCCGAGACGCCCCCAGCGATAAGTTTGGGGCACGTCCCGATGGGGTAGAAAGTGGGTCCGACGGAGCCGGTCTCGAGAAAAGTCAGTCTCGGGGGCAACGGGGCTTTGGAAATGGGGCTCGGGAAGTCAGTGCCGAGTCGTGTCTAAGGGAGCCCGCATCCCGAGGCTGGTCTCGGCAAAAGTGGACCGAAATCGGGGCCCTCTGGGGAGGTCTCGGGGAAGTGGCCTTGCTCGGCCGAGGCAATCGGATCCCCGGGCAGGGCTTCGGGGATTGGAGCCAGACTCGAGCGCGAGCTTCGCGCCGAGACGCCAGGGAAAGCCCCTCGGTGTTCTTGGGACGAGTTCGATGACCCCGATGAGGTTCAGAGCCAGGCTCGGGGCGAGCTTTGCGCCGAGCGGAGGGGGAAGGCGGTCCGAGTTCTTGGATGAAATCCCCGGGGACCCTGCGCCGATGTAGGGCTCCGAGCGAGGGCCGAAGGCCAGCGCGCGCGCCGCGCGAAGGGGAATGCCGTCCGCAGTGGTTCAGGCTCCGTCTGTGGATGGAGGCTTCACCGGGCCGCCGTGTGTCGCGCAGCTCGACTTGGCCGCCGAATGCGGTCGGTTGCCGCCGAATGCGGTCGGGCGATGCGCGGATACCAGTGACGCCGCTCCGGTGAGGTCGCCAAGATTGCCAAGCAGCGAAGAGCGCCAAGTCCTTACGGCGGCTCACAACGCCGAGTGCACCGAAGCACTCCAAGTGCTTTTGGGGTTTCAATGATCGCGGGAAAGCGAGGCGGTGTTCAGGGCGCTGACCGGGCACATGGGTGACGGGTTCAGTGAGCAACCGGAGGGCTGGCTAGGGCGATTGCCTCTTTTCGCCGTCGAGAACCCCGAAAAGAGGCGGCAGAACACCACCCCAAAGTCATCGTCTCTCCTCGGTGTGACAGCACGTTGCTGTCCTGCGCTGGGCCCTTGGCGACCTTGGCAATCTTGGCGACCTTGGCAATCTTGGCGACCCTCTCGAAACACGCGCACCGCGCCACCGCGCCGTTTCGAACACGCTCTCCGGTGCCGTGAAGCGATTTGCTCAGCGGCCGTTTCGGGGGCTTCGGTCCCGGGGACGGCTCGAGCGCCAAGTCCCCCAAAGTCATCGCTTCATTCTCGGTGTGACAGCATGCTCTGGGCTCTTGGCGACCGCGCCACCGCGCCGTTTCGAACACGCTCTCCGGTGCTGTGAAGCGAATTGCTCAGCGGCCGTTTCGAGGGCTTCCGTCCCGGGGACGGCTCGAGCGCCAAGTCCCCAAAGTCATCGCTTCTTCTCGGTGTGACAGCATGCTCTGGGCTCTTGGCGACCGCGCCACCGCGCCGCTTCGAACACGCTCTCCGGTGCCGTGAAGCGATTTGCTCAGCGGTCGTTTCGAGGGCTCCGTCCCGGGGACGGCTCGAACGCCAGAAAGTCAGCTCCGGCGACGCCGTTCGTGGAGCCACCGCATGCGACCCCTCCGGGTGCAGAGGGAAGGTCCCGACCCACGCTCAAAGGCTGGTTCTGCGGCAGGTCACCTGCCAAGTGGGAAGGACCGCGACGACAGTTCTGGCAGGTCACCTGCCGAGGGGGAGCGTCAGAGCGCTAGTTTTGGCAGGTCACCTGCCAAGGAAGAGGGCGCGGATGCCACTGCTGACAGGTGACCTGCCAAGTTTAAGGATCGAGGCGTTGGATCCGACAGGTGACCTGCCAAGTTCAAGGATCGAGGCGTTGGATCTGACAGGTGACCTGCCAAGTTCGAGAATCTGGGCGCCAGTTGTGGCAGGTGACCTGCCAAGTTCGAGTGCCGTAGCGCTGGCTGCGGCAGGTGACCTGCCATCCAAGAAGCCAGCGCGCCGCTTTTGGCCGGTGACCTGCCATCCAGAGGGCGGGTCGGAAAACATGGACAGGCTGCCGGTCTCCCCAAAGGCACCGGTCGCGGAGCGCGGCAGGTGACGCCATCGTTCCAACCAGGGTGCCTCGCAGAAGCGTAGGCCACCTATCTCGAGACGCGAGCTGGCTCCGCGACGCGACAGCGCTCCAGCCATCAAGCCGGAGACTTCACTTTTAGTAGGCAGGAACGCCGTCGCGAGGGGACGAGCGGCCGCGCGGCGTGAGCGGGCGACTTGTTACCGGGCTCGAATTGGCCGGGAGCGGCGCGTGAACAGCGGATCCAATCTCGGCCTGCGGCGCGATTGGGAGACCTGTCACTGGCGTCTGCAGTTCGCCCACGCGAGCGGACCGTGGGATCCCCGCTTGCGGGTGCGACGGGTACGGCGTCGCGACGGCTCGGGTTTGCGGTGAGACGGAAGACGGACTTTCCGCCCGCGGTGAGGCTCCGGAGCGCGGCTGGGGCGCGCTGAACCCCAAAAAAGAAGGGTGGCGGCCTGAAAGAGGCCCAAAGACTTGGCCAACTCAGGCGAACTGCGAAATTTTGGAACATGCAGGGCCAACCGAAGCCGTCGACACGAGCGCTTCGAGAATCCGGCGGCTAGCGGCGTCCCCAGGACGGCGCTTTCGCGAGCAGCTTGGGGGCCGGGTTCCTGGGACCCAGGTCGCCCCGCCCGAAAGTGCGGAGGGCTGATGAGGGTCGAGGCAAGGTGCGACGGCGCCGGTCGACCCCTCAAACAAGTGGGACCCGTCGCCCCCGGAAAGGCGTTTCACGTGAAACTGATGAATACGTCGTGTACTTATTGAAATGCGCTTTCAATTCGGCGTCTTACAGAGTGCCGACCGACTGCGCTCCTTTCAATAGATCAAGAAATTCTTATTGCTAGCTCGACGTACTTGAGAAATGAGTGCGCGGGGCACTCGGGTGCATGAGCATTGAGATATATTGCTCTCAATGAAGCCGCTCGAGGTTGAGCTCGTTCCGGCGCCCAAGCGCGGGCAGTATGATCGCGCGTTGAGTCGGCGGGAGCGTCAGGCGGCGCAGCGGGAGCGGGTGATCGCGGCAGTGCTGGCGATCGGTGCGACGGATCGAGAGCTCAGCGTGGCGAGTGTGGTCGAGGTTGCGGGCATCGGGCGCAACACGTTCTACGAGTACTTCGACGATTTGGAGCACGCGCTGTTGGCGATCAAGAGTCGTGCGCTGCGCGACTTCGCGGCGCAAGTGGAAGCGGGGCTTTCGATTGCGCGCACACCACTCGAGCGGGTTCGCACTTTGGCCCGTGTTTGGGCTGAAAATCTGCTCGAAAACGCGGCACAGGCGCGGTTCGCTTTGCGCGCGCAGGCGGAGTCAGTCGAGGCGACGCAGTTGTCGGTGCTCGGTCAGCACGTCGCTGCGGTGCTCAGCGCGCAGCTCGAAGCGCGTACTGCGTTGCCGGGCTTGGCGGAGCCGTTGCGTGTCGCAGCCGTCGCGGCACTGTTCGATGCAGTGGGTCGAGCGCACCTCAATGTGAGGGCGATGGCGAAGGAAGAGCTGCAAGCGGTGCTCGCCGATTGGTCACTGCGCGTGCTGCGTTGAGCTGATTCGCTCTAGGCGTCTCCGAAGGAGACGGAAATGGGCCTCGTTTCGCCGGCGATGGGGCGGGTCGGTGGGTTTCCGGGTTGCTTCCGGGCGCTGCTTGGGGCGCTGAAATAGTCACAGCCTGTGGAGAACCTGAGTGCTTGTTGGGCTCAATTTGCGCGCTGGTGGGCCGCCCAAAAAGCAGAGAAGCAGCATTTCCATCGCGTGCTCAGGGTGCTAGCTTCGCTCGCGCATGCCAAAAGGTCCGGTCGAGCTCCGTGTTGGCGGGCAGACCTACCGCGTCGTTGCGACAGCGGATGAAGCCGATCTGCATCGTTTGGCCGACGTGGTCGACGCGCGGTTGCGCCAGCTCACGGCTCCAGGGCGGCAAGTTTCGCCGCAATCTCTGCTGTTGGCGGCGCTTTCGCTGGCGCACGATCTCGAGGACGAGCGCACGCGGCGGCAGCGCTCCGAGCAGCGCGCGCGGGAAATGCTGAGCAGCTTGGTCTCCCGGATCGACGCGGCGCTCGAAGCCGACGCGTCGGAAGTGGCGGAAGTTCCGCCGTCCAGCCAGCCGAGCACGGACGAAGCCGAGGTCGAGTTCGACTTTGGTCCGGCCGCCGAGCCCTAGGGCACTGTTTGCACAGGCACCCGTAAACGTGCCCGTGCCCGAAATCGAGCAACGGTGCCGCCCCGCCGTAACGCACAGGGCTCTCGGCTGGGGAGCAGAGGGAGAGCGGGCACGGCTCGCCCCGCGCGAACAGAATACCGACAATCGGTAGACGATTCCGCTTCGCGCGAGAAGTGCCCCCAGCGCGCGCGAATGCGTATAGACAACTCTATTCGCATTTCCGAGCGAGAAGTGCCCCCAGCGCGCGCGAATGCGTATAGACAAATCTATTCGCATTTCCGAGCGAGAAGTGCCCCCAGCGCGCGCGAATGCGTATAGACAAATCTATTCGCATTTCTGCGCGAGAAGTGGCCAGCGTCAGTCGCCCGGGTCGGGGGCTTTGTGTAGCCACTCGTAGCCGAGGATGAAGGGCAGGGCGAGCCACAGGCCGTCGATCTGCAGGCCGACGTAGAGCGTGTTGCCCGAGGCGCCGGAGACGACCGAATCGCCGCCCAGCACGATGCCGCTGGCCATCACGTAGTGACCGTGGAAATTGTGGCTGCGCAGGCCGAAAAAGGCTTCACCCGCGAGGCGCACGTCGTTTGCGTTGCGGCTCGACGCGCCGGCCGAGAGCACGATCGGAAAATCACCCTCCAGGGTAGGCAAGAGCAGGCTCAAGCCGCCCCCGAAGCGCACGTCGGAGAAGGTCGCGGTGCCGAAGGTCGCGTAGGGCCCCAGTGCGAAGTTCGCGTTTCGCTCGCGACCGAACAGCAGATCTCCGCGAAAACCGCCACAAAAGCCGGTCTTTTGCCAGACGCGATCCGTGCCCAGGCCGCACAGAGAGGTTTGGCCCGCGACGTTCCACTCTGGCTCGGCGTGGACCCGCGCAGTCGTAGCCATGATGGCCAGCGAGGCGGCGAGCAGTGGGGTCGTGCGCATGACTCGCTGCGAGGCCTAGCAAGCTTTCAGCCCCGCTGCGAGCTCAGGGGGTGCCGCCATACGCGGGATTTTTGCTCGGATCTTGGCAGATCTCGAGCGCGCCCGAGCACTCCGTGCAAGCGAAGACTTGGTCCTGCCCCAAGACACAGGGGCGCGCGCTGCTGCTTTGCGTCGTGGTCGCGCCGCTGGTGCAAATGTACGAGCCGCCGGCGGAGGTTGGATCGCGCGCCTCCGAGGGATAATCGACCAAGCAGCCGTTGCAAATTCGGATCGGGTAATCGAGCTCACTCGAGGTGATCGGTGCGTTGCCCAGAGTGTCGCCGAAGGCGCGAATTTTGGCGACTACGGTGCCTGCGTTTTGCACGGCGGGGGTCGAGCCGAGCGCCGACGGAATGATGTCGACGGACACTGCGCCGTAAGCCGGAACGTCACCCGCGGAGGCGTTCACGAAGCCGGTGCCGACGGTCGAGTAGTGGCCGAGCGTTTTGCCGTCGACCGTGGTCAGCGTGACTTCGGCTCCACGCAGGGCGATGCGCGACGTTTCGGTGCGCAGCTGTTCGCGCGAGCCGCGTTCGGTGAGCTGATTGCCGACGAGTAAGAAGCCCGTGTAGCTGGTTCTAAAGGCCACATCCAGCACGCCGCCGGCGAACACGACCGCGCTGGCGTCCGGCTTGGCGACGCAGGTGGTCGGATCCAGCGCCATCACGCCTACGATGAACAGTGAGCTGTTGTTGTCGGCGCAGCTCGAGATCAGGGTGAACGAGCCCAGCGTGAGCAGGAGAGCGGGGAGCACGGACTTGGTGGTCGAGCGGCGCATGGGGACCTCGAATGGCGGAGGCGCTTTTCGCGCGCACCGATTGGAAGTGTACCGAGCGTGCTCGAAGGACGCCAAGATTGTGCACACGATCTCTTACTGAAGTGCGACCTTCACGCGGGATTTCGCTCATTCAGCGAGGGTGAGGACGCGTGTGCGCAATTCGCTCAGGGCGATGCTTTGGGTTTCGACCTGGCCCAGCCCGCGCGCAAAAACGAACTTCACGCTCGAGCCCGCGCGCTTCTTGTCGTGGCCGAGCAGAGCGCTGGCCTCCGCGAGCGGCTGTGCCGCGAGGTTCGTGGGTAAGCCCAAGCGTCGCAGCAGCGAGAGCGTACGTTCGCTCAGGTCACGCGGGGTGTGGCCGAGCGTTTCACCCAGCCGTAGAGCCGCGACCAAGCCCAGGCTGACCGCTTCGCCATGGCTGAGCGCGCTGTAGCCGGCCTGCGCTTCCAGCGCGTGTCCGACGGTGTGGCCGAGATTGAGCACGGCGCGCAGGCCGCTTTCGCGTTGATCGAAGCTGACAATGCGGGCTTTGACGCGCACGGAGCGGCGCACGAGTTCGGCCGTCAAATCGCCGTCGCGCGCGGCCACGCGTTCGACGTTGTTTTCGAGCAGCGTGAACAGTTCGGGATCGCCGATCAGCGCGGTTTTGACGACCTCGGCCAGGCCGCTGATGAAGCCGCGCGCGGGCTCCGTGTTCAGGTAGTGCACGTCGCACAGCACGCCGCTCGGTTGCCAGAACGCGCCCACGGCGTTCTTGGCTGTGGCCAAATCGACGCCGGTTTTGCCGCCCACCGAGGCATCGACCATCGAGAGCAAGGTGGTGGGGATAGAGACCCAGCGCACGCCGCGCATCCAGCTGGCTGCGGCGAAGCCGGTCATGTCGCTGACGACGCCGCCGCCCAAGGCGACGAACGTGGCCTGGCGATCGGCCCCGCCTTCCAGCGCGGCGTGCCAGATCCCCTCGACGGAGGCGATATTTTTGTGTGCTTCACCGGGCTCGAGATCGACGCGGAGCAGCCGCGCGCCGCAGGCGTGGAGCGCGGCTTCGATCGGCGCGGCGTGCAGCGCGGACACCGTTTTATCCGAGACGAGGACGCACACTGGGCTTTGAGCGACCAGTGCGCCGACGCGCCCGCTAGCAAACCCCAAACCGGTCTGCACGGCATAGGACGCTTCAGCCGCGGCGACGGCCAACTCGTCACGCGACCAGACCTCGCGCACCTGCGCTACGACCGTTTCGAGCGCTGCCTCGCAGCTGATACGCGCCTGGGCTTCGGCGTAGTTCGGGGCGCGCAGAGCCAAGAGCTCACTCACGCGCTGTTCGGGGTTCGGGCCAGAGAGCAGCGGTCGCGTGCCTTGTCGCAACGCGCGGCGAGTCAGCTCCGCGGGCGTTCCCTCGAGCGTGACGACGACGCATTCGTCGAGCGCGCGCAGCCGCAGATCGCGAGCCATCAGCGCTCCGCCGCCGACCGCAATCACTGGGGCACGCGCAGCGCGTTGGGCTTCGCTCAGCGTTCGCTCCAGACACGCGCGCTCGAGAGCGCGGAACGCGGCTTCGCCGCGGATGGCGAATAAGTTTTCGATGCTCGAGCCGGTCTCGCTTTCGATGGCGCGATCCAGATCGATGAAGGGTCTACCGGCGGCCTGGGCGACGAGCGCGCCCACGGTCGATTTTCCGGTGGCCATGAAACCGTTGAGAATGAGTGGGCGTCGCATTGCTGGGTCGGGGGCGCGGGGCCCGAGGACGGGCCGAGGGCGGCAGACGCGGGAGCTTGCCGGAGCTCCGCCGTTCGCGCCAGTTACCGCGAATCCAGGCTAGACTGCCCGCCGAATGTCGGAGCTTTCGGTCGAACAGCGCGGCAGTTCGCTGCGGATTCGCGTACGGGTGAAGCCTCGGGCAGCCAAGAGCCGAATCGTCGAGGTCCGCGACGGGATTTTGCAGGTTGCCCTGGCCGCCCCGCCCGTCGATGGCGAGGCCAATCTCGAGCTGATTCGGACGCTCTCGCTCGCGCTGGGCTGCGGAAAAAGCGCTCTCGAAATTGTAACAGGTGCCAGCTCCCGCAGTAAGCTGGTAGCGATTGTCGGGCTCACGCTGGAAGAGCTGCTCGCCAAACTGGACCAAACCACGACGTAGCCCAATCGACCGCACTGCTTAGTCGTAAAGAGGCAAGCTTTCGCTGGCCAGCAGAGCCTGCAGAACTCAGATTCAGAAGCGACGGAACGCCTACGATGACTGAACCGATGAATCTCCGCTTCGCCAAGTACGAGGGTTTGGGCAACGATTTTTTGATCGTGGACGCGACGAGCGAAACGCTGCTCGATGCCGCCCAGGTCTCGAAGCTGTGCGATCGCCACTTCGGGGTCGGTGGGGATGGCGTGCTGCTGGTGCTGCCGCCCACTTCGCTCGGCGCGCGCGCGACGATGGTCGTGCTCAACGCCGACGGCAGCCGTCCGGAAATGTGCGGCAACGGCCTGCGCTGCGTGGCGCTGCACCTGGCGCTGCAAGATCGCGCGCCGGGCGCGAGCTTCATCGTGGATACCGACGCGGGGCCGCGCTTGGTCGCGGTCGAGCGCAGCGACAAAACCGCTTCTGTTTCCGTGGGTATGGGCCGTGGCCTGCCAGAGGGTGAGCTGGTGCACGAGTTCGGCGCGGCGCAGCTGTCGTTCTCGCGCGTGTCCATGGGCAACCCGCACGCCATTGCCTTCGACGCGAACCTTGACGAGCGCGCGCTGGATGAGCTCGGCCCCGCGCTTTCGGCGCGCTTCCCCACGGGCAGCAACATCGAGCTCGTGACGACACGCGGCGAGCGCGCGCTAGACCTTTTGGTCTGGGAGCGCGGCGTGGGTCGAACCTTGGCTTGCGGCACCGGCGCCTGCGCCACCGTGGTGGCTGCGGCGCGTCAGGGGCGCGTGCCGTTCGACACCGAGATTGAAGTGCGTTTGCCGGGCGGCCCGCTGCACATCACCGTCACTCGCGAAACCTTGGACGTGACCATGCGCGGTCCGGCGCGCCGGGTATTTTCGGGCGAGGTCTCGCTCACTTGAATGTCGAGCTCGACGGGCCACGCCACGACTTGAACGTGGTGGCGATCGTGTCCAGACCGGACGCGATCGAGGTCATGAGTCGAACCCTCGGGCAATCCGGGGATCGACTCAGCGTGGCCACCGACCTGGCCGAGGGGCTCGTGCGCATCTCCTCGCAGGTTCCGGATGTTGCGTTCGTGGACGTGACCATGGGGGACGGTGCGGGCCTGGCCATTTTGCATCACGTCCGCGCGCTCGCGCCGCACGTGACCGTGTTCGCGCTGACGGCCGCCGAGAACTTGGCTCTGGGCGTGCAGGCCACCGCGCTCGGCAGCGCGGGCACGTTGGTGCTGCCGCTCTCTGGGGATGAGCTGATGAATGCGCTGGCGGACGTGCGCACACGGCTGGCGGAGCGCGACGAACGTTTGCGCTTGGAGCGCGCTGCGGCCGCCACGAGCCGCCACATGGCGCTCGTGGAACAAGTGGCGGAGTTGGCAGAAGCGCCCACGCGCCGCGACGCAGCGGAGCGTTTGAGCGAACTCCTGATCAGCGGCGTGGGTCTGTCGCTGGCCGCCGTGTATGTGCCGGCCGCCGAGGGTTCGCGTCAGCTGATGCGCGTCGCGAGCCGCGGGCGCTTGGGCGATGCGCCCAGCTTTTGCGACGAAATGGAGCTCTTGAACCACGCCCGCGAGCACCAGCTCGACACGCAGCGCCTGGCGCTGCGGCGTGAACAAAGTGGCATGATTTTGCTGGGCAGGACCGCGGAGGGGCGCAGTGCCGGCGATGTGTTCCCGCTCTTGCCGTTGCTGGCGGCGCAAGCCACGACGGCGCTGGCGTTGATCGGCGCGCGCGAGCAATCGCACCGCGGGGCGATGAAGGATCCGAGCTCGAGCGCCTACACCTTTGCCTACTTCGTGGACGTGGCGGGGCGTGAGATCGACATGGCGCGGCGCCACAGCCGCCGCTTTGCGCTGGCGACCATCGGCGTGCAGTTCGAGCGACCGAGCCAAGGCGAAGGTGAGCCCACGGTGCTCGCGGCCGAGCACGTGCTTTCGGCCGTGCGCGATACGGATGTGCTGGCGCGGGTGGACGCGAATGAATTTTACCTGTTGTTGCCGGAGACGGGCGGGCTCGGGGCGCACGCCTGTCGCCGCAGAATCCTCACGGAATTGGCCACGCGCGAGCCCGGTTGGTCGCCCGCGGGCTTGGGCATGACCGTCGGCGTTGCCACCTTTCCGCACGACGGCGGGGATCTGTCGCGGCTTTTGCGGGTAGCCAAGCAGCGCGCCGAAGCCTCACAGAACAGCGTGGTGCATCGGCTCAATTTGCGCGAGCACTCCTTGCCGGACTTGACCGATGCCTTGCTCGCGCAGCCCGCGGGCGAGCTTTTGCCGAACGCGCGCGGCTTGGAGAGCCCGCACTACATCGAGCTGCCGGCGATGGATTTGGTGGGGCTCGCGCTCAGCATCGTGTCCGAGGCGTGGCGCGCCGGGCAAGCGCGCGTCGTGGCATCGGTGCACGCGGGCATCAGCGTGGGCGGTGCGGTGCGCGCCGAGCATGCCCGCGATGGCGACGGGCTGCGCTTCGATGCCATCGACGTATCGGGCCTGGAAAGCTGCGCCAATTTGGATGTTTTGTGCGTCGTGGCCGAGCATTCGGCGTACGTCTTGTTGGGCCGCAGCGAGAGCAACGTGGTGCGCGCGGTGCATGCCGCCGATCCACTGTTGGTCGATCTGATTTTGCGCAAGCTGTCCGACGCCACCGATCTGAGGCTGGCCGACTGATGGCGCGTTCGATCTTGGTCGTGGAGTCGGACTTCGACGCGCTGGGCGCGTTGGCCTCCAAGTTGCGCGCGCGCGGGCTCGAGGTCGCCATCGCCGACAGCGTGGCGAGCGCCGTGGATCGCGCTCGCGCAACGCCGCCGGAAGCGGCGCTGGTCGCCGCCGAGATCCTCTCGGACGGCGGGCTCAAGGCCAAATTCGCGGCCGATCCCGCGCTTTCGCGGGTGATGATCTTCACCCTGTACAGCACCCTGCCCGAGCGCCAACTGCACGCGGACGAACTCGATCAAAGTGAGTTCGAGGACATCGTTCGACGCATGCACGCGCTGCCGGTGCGCGCGAGCGCCGCGGTCGCCGAGAGCGGCGACGTGCGCGGCAACCTGCAGCAGATCGGCATTCTGGATTTGCTGCAGCTGCTGAGCATGAACCGTCGCAGCGGCTCCTTGTCGATCACGACGCAAGCCGGGGCCGGCGAAGTGCGGCTCTCGGACGGCGAAATCGTCGACGCCGTGTACCGGCGTTTGGAGGGCGAAAAGGCGCTCTATCGCTTGCTCGGCGAATCGGAGGGCGTGTTCTCCTTCGCCAGTGGTGCCGGCCACTCGCTGCGCCGGATCGTGCTGCCGACGCGCTCGCTGTTGATGGAGGGCATGCGCCACATCGACGAGACCAAGCGCATGCGCGAGCTCTTGGATTCGGAGTCCGACGCATTTTTGGCCATCGTGCCGCCCGATACGAGCCCGCGTGAGGCAGGTCAACGCGTGCTGGAAGTGCTGCTCGCGCCGCGCACGTTGTCCGAGCTTTTGGATGAAGTGCCAATCGCGGATCTGGACGTGCTCGAGGCGCTGTCCGAGTTGCTGGATCTGGGGCAAATCCGCCGTATTCCGGCGGGCGCCGCGCGCGTCGAGCTGGCGGACGCCGAGCGTTTGACGGTGCTCGCTGCGCTGGCCAAACGCGCGATGCGCGCGGGCTTTCGTCCGCCGGTGCGGATCGCGATCGCGGCCACCCAACAACGGCTCGCGACACTCATGCACGCCGTGAGTCGGATCGCCGACGCCATCGCGCCGACGGAGATGGTGCCGAGCGCGCCGATTCCGCACGCGCTCGCCACGCTGCGCTTGGCGGATGGTGGAGAGCTCGGAGTGATCGGTCTGCCCTTGGTCGAGGCCTATTCGCCGCTGTGGGCTCTGGTGTTGCCCAGCTGCGCGGCGGTTGCCCGCTTGGATGCCGGGATCGCCGAGGTGCTCGAATCCGCCTGCAGCAACGCAGGCGTGGTGGTGGTCGATGCTTCGGCCTCCATGCCCGAGGGTTACGAGGGTGACCCGGAACAGGTGGCATCGCTCCTGCGCATGCTCTTGGAACGCGCCGCAGGTAGCTGAATTCGATGAAGAAATTGGCGATCATCCCGGGGGATGGCATCGGCCCAGAGGTGATCGCCGAGGGCCTGCGCGTGCTGGCTTGGTTCCGCACCAACCGCGGCATCGAGTTCGAACTCTGGCAGCTCGACCTGGGCGCGGATCGCTACTTGCGCGATGGCACGACCTTCCCCGCGCCCGTGCGCGACGAGATCGCGGCCAGCTGCGCCGCAGTGCTGCTCGGCGCACTGGGTGACGCGCGTGTGCCCGGCTTCGAGCACGCACGCGACATTCTGTTCGGCATGCGCATGGGCTTCGATTTGTACGCCAACGTGCGGCCGGTGCGCGCCCTGGCCGACAGCGTAGTGCCGCTCAAGGGACGCACCGCGCGCGACGTCGATTTCGTGGTTTTCCGCGAGAACACCGAGGGCATTTACGCCGGGATCGGCGGCCAATTGCGGCGTGGCAGCGGCGACGAGATCGCGATCAACGAGGATATCAACACGCGCAAGGGCGTGGAGCGCATCATCCGCGCGGCGTTCGCGTACGCGCGGCAAAGTGGGCGGCGTCGCGTGTTGATGTCGGACAAATCGAACGCGATGCGCCACGCGCACGAGCTGTGGCAGCGCGTGTTCCAAGAGGTGCGCCTCGATTATCCGGAAATCGAGGCCAGCCACTTGTACATCGACGCCCTGTGCCTGGAGCTGGTGCGCGATCCCGGTCAGTTTCAGGTGATCGTGACCAACAACTTGTTCGGTGACATCGTGACCGACCTGGGGGCCGCGCTGCAGGGAGGTATGGGGGTCGCGGCGAGCGTGAGTTCGAACCCCGAGCACCCGGAGCGGGTGAAGCTGTTCGAGCCGGTGCACGGCTCGGCGCCCAAATTGGTCGGGCGCGGTCTGGCCAATCCGCTCGCCACGCTGCTCTGCCTGTGTCTGCTGTTCGAGGAATTCGGCTCGTCGGCCGCGGCACAGGAGCTCGAAGGCGCCATCCGGGCCACGGTCGAAAGCGGTGAAACTACACCTGATTTGGGTGGATCCTTGAATACGACCGCGGTCACGGACGCGGTGCTCGCGCGTCTTGCCCGCGGCCGAGCGGCCTAGCGAGCGCGATCCTCCCAAAAACTCGGCTCGCGCTTTCGAGTGTGGTACGGCCGAGGGATGGTCGGGCCAGGTCCTGCCCGCGAAGACGAGGCCGCTCGTCTCACGGGCGCGCGCGGCGATTTCGTAGCAAGCCTTGGTCGGCGCCTCGAGGCGTTGCGCACCTCGCTGCGCGCCGTCGAGGAAAATCCGGGTGATGGCGCGCTGCGCAACGGCTTGCTGCGGCGCATTCACGCGCTGGCCTCGGCCGCGCGCGTGCTCGGCTTTGCCAGCGTGGCCGAAGCGCTGACCGAAGCCGAAAAGCGTCTGCGCAGGAGCGAGTTCGGGGACGTGGCCCGGGCACTCGATCTGTTGCCTTCGCTGGTGGCCGGCATGCCGGTGTCTTTGCGACCCGGCGCGAGCGCGAATGTCGAGCGCGCCCCCACCACTTGGCCGATCAGCCTGCTGATCTTCGGCGGGCAGAGCTTGGCGGAGGCCGTTTCGGCCATTCCGGACACGCACGTGGAAGCCGAGCGCACGGAAGAGCCCGCGCGGGCTCGCGAGCTGGCCCGGGCTTCGGGTCCAGATTTGGCGATCGTGGACGCCGATCTGAGCGGCGCGCGTGAGCTGGTCGAGAGCCTGGCCAAGGATCTCTTGGTCGAACCCGTGCCAGTGGTCGTCGTTGGTGACTTCACGAGCTCGGAGGCGGCTTCGGCGTACGTCGCTTTGGGCGCGACGCGCGTGCTGGCCAAGCCGGTGAACGCCGAGACCTTGCAGCGCACCGTGGTCGAACTGCGGGCGCTGGCTGCCGAACCCCGCGCCACTCGCGAGCCCTTGGGTGAGCTGTCGGTCGGGGATTTGGCCGACCGCATCGCGCTCGAGGTGCGCCGCGGCTTGCTGGATGCCGTCGAGCCCGGCGCACGCGGCACGAGCGTCGCTTTCGGCGAGGGCACGGACGTGATGGCGGCTGTTTGGGGCGCGGTTGCACGGGTGCGCGAACTCGTGACCTTGCGTTCGAGCGGCGCAGTGCGCTTCGACGCGAGCGGCCCCGAAGGCGCCGTACCGATCGCCGCTTTTCGCAGCGAGGAGCGCCGCGCCGGTGAGCGCGGCGCGATCGCCAGCGAAGTGCGTTCGGGCGAGCAGGTATCCCTGCAAGGTCGCCGAATCGTGGTCGCGGACGACGACCCGGCAGTCGTCTGGTTCATGAGCGGCGTGCTCAAGGCGCTGGGCGTGGACGTGCTGGAGGCACACGACGGCGCGCGCGCCCTCGCGCTGACCTATGATCATTGGCCCGATCTGGTGGTGAGCGACGTGCTCATGCCCAAATTGGACGGGTTTTCGCTGTGTCACGAGATCAAGCGCGACGTCGCCGTGCGCGACGTGCCGGTCATCCTGCTGTCCTGGAAGGAAGATCTGCTGCAACGCGTGCGCGAACTCGGCGCCAGTGCCGACGGCTATTTGCGCAAGGAAGCCGCGGCTGCGACGGTCGCTGAGCGGCTGCGCGAAGTGCTCCGGCCGCGCGCGCGGGTCGAGCAGCGCATGGCTGCGGGCGGGGACACGCGCGGTCGCTTGGACGGGCTCACGCCGCGCTTGATCCTGGAATTGGCCAGCGCTGGCGAGCGCGACGTCCGCGTCGGCATTCGCGACGCGGTGTATCTGTACGAGGTGCAAGTGCGCCGCGGCCGGCTGTGCTCGGCCACGCGCAGCTCGGCCGACGGCAGCTTCGAGCGCGGTGAATTCCTGCTCTCCGCGCTGCTGGGCGTGAGTGCCGGGCGCTTCATGGTGGAGGCGGACGCGACGCCTTGTCGCGTCGATTTCGAAGGCACCGCCGCCCAAATCTTGAAAGCGCCAATCGAGCGAGCGCGCGCGGCGTTGAACTCGATTTCCGCCGGCGCCTTGGTCGGCGTGACGCGCGTGCAGCTCGCCGATCAGCTGATCGAAGGCTACTTGGGCTGCACTCCCGAACCCGCCCGCGGCTTGCTGGACAAGATCATGGGCGGCGCTTCACCGCGCGAG